>ERZ650301.301-NODE-301-length-13374-cov-23.509723_pt1 | contig 13374 bp, 10 predicted proteins | sample MGYA00376237_ERZ650301 | MGnify/ENA primary metagenome ERZ650301 (study PRJEB26733, sample SAMN07839255) | wastewater metagenome | biome: small river; feature: stream; material: water | place: USA: North Carolina | collected 2016-04-05 ...
TGTGCTGAATCAGCACGGCGTGACCGAGCAGCAGTGGCGAATTCTGCGTGTGCTGTTAGACGAAGATGGCTTGGAACCTCGTCAGTTGTGCGAGCGTTGCTTGATTTCCAGCCCCAGCATTGCCGGGGTGCTGATGCGCATGGAAGAGGCGGGGTTGATCAAGCGTGAACGCATGGAGCACGATCAGCGTCGCGTCAAAGTGACCGTCACAGCAGCCACGAAAAAGCTGGGTAAAAGCATTGCCCCCATCATCGAACGCGAATACCTTGAGCTTGAGAAAAAAGTCGGCGTCAAACAATTGCAACAGGTGTATGACACCCTCGACACCTTGCTACAAAACCTCGATCGCCACGAAGCCATCGGCGATTAACGATCAGCCCATCACGGCACTGATGCGGCTCGCCGCCAATGCGAGCACCTGGGCCACCTTGGCCTCATTCACCTTGTGCGGCAAATAAAGCACCGCAATCGCAGCGGGCTGACCACTGGAGAGATGCAGTGGCACAGCAATGGACGCAATGCCATGAATCACCTCGTTTTCACTCACCTCAAACGGTTGCGGTGGAAATTTCTTTGGTTTTAACAACGACTGAATCACCTTACCCGGCGCACCCTGACCCACGGCATGTCGGCTGCCCGGTTTCTTACCCAAGGTTGTCTCCAGGTTTTTCGGCTCTGCACTGCTCAAGGTCACGGCAGATTCACCGTCATAGGCCACCAAAAAAGCCGTCATCTTGAGCGCCTCTGCAATGGCTGCGAGTTCAGGGGCCGCCGCCGACCGCAAGTCTTTGGCAACGCCGCGCGCGAGGATGGCCAGCTTAGAACCCAGGATGAGTCCACCCGCCGCAGTGCGTTCAACAAAGCCCGTCTGCTCAAGCGTCTTGACGAGGCGGTACCCCATGGAGCGGTGGATGTTCAACTGCTGCGACAGCGCTGCCACGCTGATGGGCTCGGGCATGCTGCCAATGATCTCTAGCGCAGCAAGGCCACGCGCCAAAGTTTGGGAGCCTCCGTCTGCTTTGAGTTCATGCGGATTCGTGGTTTGAAGTTTTGTCATCTGCTCACCCATTGAATGCTTGCTTTGAATGGCAAGCCTCGGTTAGACTATCTCTATATTTGATAGTATGTCTCTATTATAGAGACAATCTGTGAAATAAAAAACCGACCTCTGCCCTTTCGGGCTTAGCAGATACAGGAGACAACACATGCAGTTCCATCACCGCGGCTACGTTTCAGAAAACCCCCGCATCCAACCGGCGGCTGGCCACGGCCTCAACCGCTCCGCAGATATTCCCGATGAGATGGATGTGCTCATCGTTGGCACAGGCCCCGCTGCTGTGACTGTTGCGGCGCAGCTGTCGCACTTCCCCAGCATCAATGTGCGCGCCATTGAAAAACGCGAAGGCCGACTCACACAAGGACAAGCGGACGGCATTCAGGCTCGCTCGGTCGAAACCTTCCAAGCGTTTGGCTTTGCGAACGCCATCGTGGATGAGGCCTATCGCAACGTTGAGATGTGTTTTTGGAAACCCGACGAAAAGAAGCCCGAAAACATTGTGCGGGTCTCACGCGTGCCTGACGATGCACATGGTGTGAGCGAATTTCCACATATCTATGTCAACCAATCACGTGTGTTGGATTACTTCTTGGGCTATGCAGCGCAAGCACCTGGCAGGGTCGTACCCGATTACGGGGTTGAATTTGTCGACTTAGAAATTGATGAGCACCATGACTACCCAGTGGCGGCTCGCATCAAATACATGACCGGCCCACGCCAAGGTGAAGTGCGCACCGTGCGCGCCAAATACTTGGTCGGCGGCGATGGGGCACGCAGCAACGTTCGCACCGCTCTCGGACACAAATTAGAAGGCGATGCTTCACTGCATGCATGGGGCGTCATCGATGTGCTGTGCAACACAGACTTCCCAGACTTTCAGGTGAAGTGCTCCATTCAGTCACACAGCGCTGGCAACATTCTGTTGATTCCTCGCGAAGGTGGCTACCTCTCACGCTTGTACGTCGATCTGGGCAACCTTGATGAGAACGATGCGGGTGAAATCCGCAAAACCAGCCTCGATGAAATCATCCGCCGCGCCAATGCCATCCTGCACCCTTACACGCTCGATGTGAAGAGCGTCGCTTGGTGGTCGGTCTACGAAGTGGCGCACCGCGTGACAACCGGCTTTGACAACGTTCCCGCTGAGCGCGTTGGTCAGCAGCACCCGCGCGCCTTCATCATGGGCGATGCGTGTCACACGCACTCGGCCAAGGCTGGTCAAGGCATGAATGTGTCGATTCAGGACGGCTGGAACCTGTCATGGAAACTCGCTGCGGTGCTCGAAGGCCGTGCACCTGCATCACTGCTCGATACGTATTCAGACGAACGTCGTGTGATCGCACAAGACCTCATCAACTTCGACAAGGAGTGGTCCACACTCATGGCCCGCCCTGTTGAGGAATGGGATGACCCTCAGGACTTGGCGCGTTGGTACGAAAAAACGATTGAGTTTCCCATGGGATTCATGACGCAGTACCCCAAGAATCAGATCGTCGCAGGCCTTGAACACCAACATTTGGCAACAGGTTTTCCGATTGGCAAGCGCTTCAAATCAACCGAGGTGATGCGACGCGCCGACAACCGTTGGCGTCAAATCGGCCACTTGCATGAGGCCGATGGTCGCTGGCGTGTGTATGTGTTTGCGGATGGCGCGGCACCGGCCACCTCTGGCACCTTGACGGCAGACTTCGCACAATGGTGGCAGAACGACACAGAGTCACCCCGCGTGACGTACACACCGCACGATGGCGACACAGATGCCATTTTTGACACCAAAGTGATCTACCAACAAGACTACACCGAGGTGGAACCGGGCTGTGTTCCTGATGCATTTAAGCCCATCAAAACACCGTTTGGCCTTGTCGATGTGAACCAAATCTTTGCCGCAGGCCATGGGCGCGATATTTTCCGTGATCGCGAAATCCACAGAGATGGCGCCATCGTGGTTGTACGGCCTGACCAGTATGTTTCAGGCATCTTCCCGCTCAGTGCACGCCATGAACTGAAGGCGTTTTTCGCCCAGCACATGCTGCCAGTGAAGTAACGGCACAGCAAGAGTTCTCCGACTAAAAAAATGCCTGATGGGTCAACCATCAGGCATTTTCTATGTGGGTTCTGCTGGGCTTATTCGCCGAAATTCAATGGCAAGCCCACATAGTTTTCGGCCACCGTGCGCGAGCCTGATTCGCTGTGGATGAGGTAATCCAACTCAGCCTCTTGGAACTTCTGACCAATCTCACCTTGATCTGGGAAGCGGTGCATCAAGCTGGTGAACCACCACGAGAAACGCTCGGCACGCCAGATGCGCGCCAGACAACGGGTGGAGTAATGGTCAATGCCTGCGTGTGATTTTTCAACACACGCCTCAATCAATGCATCTGACAAATACTTCACATCGGTGGCGGCCAGGTTCAAACCCTTGGCACCTGTCGGTGGCACGATGTGGGCGGCGTCGCCCGCCAAGAACAAGGTGCCAAAGCGCATGGGCTCGGTCACAAAGCTGCGCAACGGGGCAATGCTTTTTTCGATGCTCGGGCCGGTGACCAGGTTGTCACGTGCTTCTGGGTCCAAGCGGTTGCGCAACTCACCCCAGAACGCATCGTCACTCCACTGTTCCACCTTGTCGGTCAGTGGCACTTGCAAGTAATAACGGCTGCGGGTGCGGCTGCGTTGTGAACACAGGGCAAAACCACGGGAGCTGTTGGCATAAATGAGTTCCTCGTGCACAGGCGGTGTGTCGGACAACACGCCCAACCAACCAAAGGGATAAACCTTCTCAAACTCTTGGATGGACTTGGCGGGAACACTGGCACGGCACACGCCATGGAAACCATCACAACCCGCAATGAAGTCGCAGCTGATGGTGTGTGTTTTGCCCTCTTTGCTAAAGCTCACACTGGGGTGATCGCTGTCGAAATCATGAATTTGCACATCGTCGGCTTCGTAAATGGTGGTCAAGCCTGCGGCTTGGCGGGCATCCATCAAATCACGGGTCACTTCGGTTTGGCCGTAAACCATCACTTTTTGACCGCCGGTGAGACCTGCCAAATCAATGCGGTGACGCTCGCCTTTGAACAACAAATCAAACCCCGTGTGCACCAAGCCTTCTTGGTTCAAGCGCTGATCCACGCCGGCTTGCGCCAACACGTCCAAAGTGACTTGCTCCAACACACCGGCACGAATGCGACCCAGCACGTAGTCTGGGCTTTGGCGCTCCAAAATCACGGCATCGACGCCAGCCTTGTGCAACAGCTGCCCCAACAACAAGCCCGAAGGGCCAGCACCAACAATCACCACTTGTGTACGCATGTCTCAAATCCTTGTGTGTTTAGAAGTGCTGGAAGATTAAAGGCGCATTTGATCTGGCGCAAATTCGAAAACACAAAGCTGCACGGTGAACAGAACAGTTGCACGATAATCGCGCAACCTACTTATCCCCAAGCACCATGAACAAAGCTGACTGGATTGAAGGCATGGCCCGAGGCATGGCCGTGCTGGAGAGTTTTGACACCGAACGCCAACGCCTCAATGCGACCCTGACCGCCCAGCGCACGGGACTCACGCGCGCGGCGGCCCGCAGGCACTTGCTCACACTGACGCAGCTGGGCTATTTGGAAAGCGATGGTCAGTACTACTGGCTCTCGGCCAAAGTGCTTGGGTTTGCTGGCAGTTATTTGTCAGGGGCGCGATTGCCACGCGCAGTCCAACCCACGTTGCACCAGCTGAGCTTGTCCACGCAACTGTCGTGTTCGGTGGCCGTGTTGCAAAACGATGCGGTGATCATCGTGGCACGCGGCATTTGGCAAGGGCCGGACGTACCGCTGAAGGCCAGTCACACGGTTTTGGCCTACGGGCTGCATGTGGGCACACGCCTGCCCGCGCACGCCACATCCACAGGCCAAGTGCTGCTCGCCAATTTACCGTCTGTGCAAATGAAAGCGTGGTTTAAGGCCAACCCATTGAGCCGCCTCACCGCTCACACCGCAACGCAAATGAAAGACTTGAGGCACAAGCTCAAACAAATCGCCAAGCAAGATTACTGTTTGGCTGCGCAAGAGCACGAATTAGGCGTCGATGCTCTCGCCGTTCCCTTACGTAACCAACGAGGAGAAACCGTGGCGGCGCTCAATTTGGTGCGTTCAGGGGCAGGCCCCGATGCCCCCGACTTGGTCACACGCTGGTTGCCGCTGCTGCAACAAACAGCACAAACCTTGAGGCCGTTGATTTAAGGCAAAGCGGCTTCCATGGATGCAGGCATGTTGGCAAGGGCCACATCGACCACGTGCGAATCGAGCTTGCCTGCGTCAACCATCTCTCGCAGAAATGCCTTGATTTGTTCGGCCGTCATGCCAGATCGGTAAGGCCGGGTCTGCGCCATCGCCTGAAAAATATCCGCCACGCGCAAAATGCGCGCTTCCAGGGACAGGTTTTTTTCAGACACATGAAACGGATAACCCGTCCCCTCAGGTTCTTCATGGTGGTAGGCGGCCCACAGGGCGATCTCGCCAAAGCCATCAATTTTTCGCAAGATTTGGTAGGTCTCGAAACTGTGCGTGTTCATGATTTGACGCTCATGGGCATCCAGTTTTCCGGGCTTGTTGAGCACCTCATCGGGCACACGCAATTTGCCCAGATCGTGCAACAAACCTGCCACCTCCAACATGTCGCAATGCTCTTGGCTCACCCCCATCTTCTCAGCCAGCAAGCGTGCCAGCCTGGCGACCCCCAATGAATGCGTTGCCGTGAATTCACTTTTGGCGTCAACAATGCGCGAAAAAATGGATGCCAAGACACGCAACTGCGCCATCCCGACACGTGGACGCGCCCCATGTCCGAGCTGGTCTTGAAGGTAGGACTGGATTGAGCGCGGCTCCAGCATCAGCCAAAACGCCTCGGAGCACGAGGCTGTGAGGAAGGCATCCACCAACTCTGGCGAAAAGTAACTACCCGACACAGAACGCACGCGCTCGCGGATACCGTCCACATGATCAAACAAATAGGAGCCGTAAAACGGGGCCGCAAAGGTGTCGACACGATCCGTCAAATAAATCAAGTTGGCGTGCGTGGCTTGCAGCTGGGTCAGTTGCTCTGGAACCAGATGGACCAACTGGTCCCAGCGGGTATGGTGGTAACGAATGGGCAATGCCAAATGCGCCAAAGGCGGAAATTCGCCGAGCAACTGGTATCCCAACTCGGCATGTTCGCGTGAACGGGGCCAATCAAACTCCTGAAGCAAATGCTGATGCGTTTGCGTCGACGAAACCCCAATGTCATGGAGCATGCCTAAGTCAAACATCTGCATCTGCTGCTCAACGCCCCAGTTCATCACCGCCGCGCAATTGGCCGACATGATGCCCACCCGCTTGCCGTGGGCCACATCGTCAACCCCGACCAGATCCAAGGCATCCGACAAGGCAAAAATGACTTGGCGCAAATCGAAATCGAATTCATGGCTGGTCATAAGGCGGCTTTCTGACGGCACTTGGCGTGAAAAATAATCTGATCCATTCAGCTTGTACTCTAACTGCATGACCTCACAGAGGACAAGGCACATCTAGGCGGCTTTATATACTGGGGACCCGCACGGTGACGAATCATTTCCACCACCTCATTTTTGGCTACTATTTTTAAATATCGCTCATGGAAATCAAGGTCAATTTTCTCGACAAACTTCGCCTAGAAGCCAAGTTCGATGACTTCACGGTCGTCGCTGACCAGCCCATCCGCTACAAGGGCGATGGCTCGGCCCCTGGCCCCTTTGATTATTTTTTGGCCTCATCGGCGTTGTGTGCGGCCTACTTTGTGAAGCTGTACTGCGTCACGCGCAACATTCCCACCGAAAACATCCGTCTGTCACAAAACAACATCGTTGACCCGGAGAACCGCTACCAGCAAATTTTCAAAATTCAAGTGGAGTTGCCGCCGGATATCCCAGAGGTTGATCGGCGAGGCATCTTGAACTCGATTGAGCGTTGCACGGTGAAAAAAGTGGTGCAAGCCGGCCCCGAATTTGTCATCGAAGAAGTCGAGAACTTGGATGCCGATGCGCAGTCTTTGCTCACGATCAAGCCGACGTCGGACACCCACACCTACATCGTGGGCAAGGATTTACCGCTAGAACAAACGATTGCCAACATGTCGGGCCTCTTGGCCGACTTGGGCATCAAGATTGAGATTGCCTCGTGGCGCAACATCATTCCCAACGTGTGGTCATTGCACATCCGTGATGCGCATTCGCCCATGTGCTTTACCAACGGCAAAGGTGCCACCAAAGAAAGCGCATTGGCCTCGGCCTTGGGCGAGTACATCGAGCGGCTCAGCAACAACCATTTTTACGCGGGTGCATTTTGGGGCGAGGACCTGGCAGATGCCGCGTTTGTCCATTACCCGAATGAACGTTGGTTCAAGCCTGGGAAAAAGGATGCCCTGCCCACGGAAATACTGGACGCGTACTGTCTGCAAATCTACAACCCCGATGGTGAATTGCGTGGCTCGCATCTGATCGACACCAACTCTGGCAATGCGCAACGTGGCATCTGTTCGCTGCCCTATGTGCGTCAGTCGGATGGCGAGGTGGTGTATTTCCCGTCGAACCTGATTGAAAACTTGTTCGTCAGCAACGGCATGAGTGCGGGCAACACACTGGCCGAAGCACAGGTGCAATGCCTGTCCGAAATTTTTGAACGTGCGGTCAAGCGTGAAATCTTAGAAAGCGAAATCTGCTTGCCCGATGTGCCGCACCATGTGTTGGCCAAATACCCCAGCATCTTGGCTGGTATTCAAGGTTTGGAAGAACAAGGCTTTCCGGTGCTGGTGAAAGATGCGTCATTGGGCGGCGCCTATCCCGTGATGTGCGTCACCTTGATGAACCCTCGCACAGGCGGTGTGTTTGCATCGTTCGGCGCGCACCCCAGCTTTGAAGTGGCACTGGAACGCAGCCTCACGGAATTGCTGCAAGGCCGCAGCTTTGAAGGTCTGAACGATTTACCACAGCCCACATTTGAGAGCCATGCGGTGACTGAACCCAACAATTTTGTGGAGCACTTCATCGATTCCAGTGGCATCGTGTCGTGGCGTTTTTTCAGCGCCAAAGCCGACTTCGAATTTGTGGAATGGGATTTTTCTAGCCACGGTGAAAACGCCAATGCCGAGGAAGCTGCCAGCTTGTTGGCCATTCTTGAAGACATGGGCAAAGAGGTTTACACCGCGGTGTATGACCAGTTGGGCGCCATCGCGTGCCGAATTTTGGTACCCGGTTACTCGGAGGTGTACCCCATCGAAGATTTGATTTGGGACAACACCAACAAAGCGCTGCTGTTTCGCGAAGACATTCTCAATGTGCATCGCTTAGACGATGCCCGCTTGTCTGCACTCTTGGAGCGCTTAGAGAACAACGAACTCGACGAGTACGCTGACATTGCCACGTTGATCGGCATCGAATTTGATGAGAACACGGACTGGGGCCAACTGACCGTGCTTGAATTGAAGCTGCTGATCCATCTGGCCTTGAAGCAGTTTGAAGAAGCCCAAGAGCTTGTGGGCGCCTTCTTGCAGTACAACGACAACACCGTCGAACGCGGCTTGTTTTACCAAGCGTTGAATGTGGTGCTGCAAGTGCGGCTCGATCCAGACCTAGCACTGGAAGATTACGAGGTCAACTTCCGTCGCATGTTTGGCAACGCGCGCATGGACGCGGTGATGGGATCCGTAGATGGCAGCGTGCGTTTCTTTGGCTTGACCCCGACCAGCATGAGGCTTGAGGGACTCGAGAGACACCACCGCTTGATTGACAGCTACAAAAAGCTGCATGCGGCGCGTGCCTCTCGGATGTGACGTTCATTTACCGCAAGACACCTGCGAAGAAAGTCGACAACGCGTCAAAGCCATCCAATGGCAAGACGTGTGCCACGTATTGATCGGGGCGGACCACCACCAAACAACCTTGGTCACGGTTGATGCCGCGCATGTCGAAGATGTCCCCCACACCTTTGTGATCCACGCAGAAAACTTTTTCGTGATCTTGCAGACCCAGTTTGCCGGTCTTGGGTTTCAGCAAAGACGGCATGTTCTCATAGGCGAGCTGCTCAAAGGTTTGTTGGAACACGGCACGGAAATCAATCACCGCATCGATGTCCTCGCCCTTGCGGGTGTGCTTGACGATCGGAGAGTTGGGATGGGTTTCCAACCAATCTGAGAGTGTGTGAATCGCCGAGCCCATGTCAGAACTGTCTGCCTTGCCCGCGAACGCGTAGATACGCCAACGCGCGTCTGCTTCGGCGACATGGCCCAGTTGCATTTGTTTGGCATCTGACACACGCACCACGGGTGCCGAATGAAAGCGACGGCCCACCTCTTGCCCCGTTGCGAGTGCTTGGTGAGGTGTTGTGGCAAAGAGTTTGGACGCGTCATATTTCACAGCGGTACCACCCGTGAACTCCAAGTTATCTTTGAACTGGCGAATGATGCGTGGCTCTTCAGTCCCATCTCGTTCAGCCTGCGTGGTCGGTGCCGACATCACGCGCGACCATTTGTGGTCTGTCTCCACCAGACGCTTGGCCTCGGTCAATCGCTCTTTGGAATAGCTGCGCAGCAAACTCGCATCAGCCCGCCCTTGGAGCACGTGCACCAGCTTCCAACCCAGGTTGAATGTGTCTTGCATCGACACGTTCATGCCTTGCCCGGCTTTGGGGGAATGGGTATGACATGCGTCTCCTGCCGTGAAGACGCGAGGGTTGCGATCTTCGCCTTCAGGAACGTCATCGAATCGGTCTGTGATGCTGTGACCAATGTCATAGATGGACCACCACACCACCTCTTTCACATCGATCGAATAGGGTTTGATGATGCGATTCGCAGCCGCAATCATGTCATCTTGGGTGAACTTGCGATGCGCCGCTTTTTCGTCGGGTCGGAGTTTGTCGAGTTCAACATACATGCGGAAAACATAACCGCCCTCGCGCGGCAGGATCAGCACATTGCCCTCATTCGCGGAAGAAATCAAACACTTCTGACGCACATCCGGAAAATCAGTGTTCGCCATGATGTCCATCACACCCCAGGCTTGATGTGCGGCATCGCCGTGCAGTTCACCACCAATCGCCTTACGCACAGCAGAGTGTGCGCCATCGCATCCGACAACATAGTTCGCGCGCACAGTTCGGGTGGCACCCCAGTTCACGCCACTGGAGTCCTTCAGTGTCACTGTCACCGGATGATCGTGGGTTGTGGGATCAATCGTGAGATTGACAATTTCCCAGCTGTAGTCGGGTTCGAGTCGCGAGGGTGAGTTCTTCATCACCTCAAGAAACAACTCATGCAGTCGCGCCTGATTGATCAGGATGTGTGGCATTTCCGAACTGTCGTCGGCCACGTCTTGAACACGCCCCACGCGCTTGATGTGTTCGGGATTCTTGGGGTCTGGCATCCAAAATGCAGTTTGATTGACCCAGTACGTCTCACGCTTGACCTTGTCGGCGAATCCGAAGGCCTGGAACATTTCCATGGTGCGCGTGTTGATGCCATCTGCCTTGCCCTTGATGATGTTGCTGGGCATGCGCTCAATGATCATCGTCTCGATCTCTGGGAACTGCGCCAACTGCGCCGCAAGACACAAACCCGCCGGTCCAGTGCCAGCTATCAGCACATCCACTTTTTCAGGCAATGGTTCATTCAGGCCACGGTTACGGCGGTTGGGCGCTGCTTGTTTGATGTCAGGGTTACCACCTCTGAATCCATTTTTATAGAACTGCATCTCTTGTCTCCAAAAAAATAAAAATCCCGAAACTTGGGCACGCATCGAATGATAACTGTACTTACTATTTTCCGTCAAGACAATATGTATGATTACTAATAGGCGATCCAACCTGCACCGCTGATTCAACTTTGACCCATTAAGAGGAGCACAGGCATGGCCGTACTCGACATGGCGGGACACCTGATACGCCGCCTTCACCAGCAATCCACACAGATCTTTGCGCAGCGCGCCCAAGCCGCCGGTTTTGACCTGACCCCCGTTCAATATGCAGCCCTTGAGGCCATCCAAGAACATCCGGGCATGGATCAAGCGCGTGTCGCAGAAATGATTGGCTATGACCGGGCCACGATTGGGGGTGTCATTGATCGCCTAGAGAAAAAGAATTGGATTCGCCGTGTCGTCAGTGAACGGGATCGTCGAGCGCGCGAGCTGTCAGTGACGGCGGAGGGCAACAAGATCTTGGTCGCCCTGCAGCCCATCGTGCAAGACTTGCAGAAAGACATCCTTCGCCCCTTGAGCGATGCCGACCGAGAGCGGTTTATCCATTTGGCCCGAGAGGTGGTGCTGTTGAGTGCCACCTCTAGTCAAAAGAAGCCCTAGGACCTTATCCCAAAGTTCTGGGAGTTGGACATCACAACCGCCAATTTCGGGTTAACCATTCGGTGACTTGAACAGCTCTGTGATGACCATCTTCCCGTTGTCACTGATGACAGTGAAACGAACGTGATCTCCTGGGGAGAGGCCTTGCAGCATAGATTTTTCCTTGACGGAAAAGACCATGGTCATGGGGGGCATCTCAAGGTTTTGAATGAACCCATGCTTGATGGTGATCCGCCCCTGCGATAGATCGACCCGCTTCACCTCACCCTCGGTGTACGCCACCGCCGCCGTGACCGGATCACTGACTTGAATGGCTTGGGCCACACTGGTTTGACAAAACAGCAGGCCCCCCATGGCAGCTACTGCGAAAAAAATTGGCTTGACGTATTTCATACCGAAACGCTTTCAGGGGTTCAATGCTGATGCTTCGAATGATCGGTAGGCGTCTGGGGCTGAGGCTTTGCTTTTGTCGAAGCCATGACCACGTTGATCACCCCCTTCATACCCGCCTCAAAATGCCCAGTAACCAAACAGGCAAACTGGAATTGACCCAGCTCTGTAAATTGCCAAATGATTTCTCCCTTTTCACCTGACTGAAGATCAACCATATTGGGTTCGTCATGCGCCATGCTGGGAAAACGCGCCATCAGCTCGTGGTGAGCCTTGATGCCATCCACTGAGCCAATCACCATTTCGTGCTTCTTCTTGCCCGCATTCTTCACCACAAAACGAATGGTCTGGCCTTGCTTCACTTGGATTGCATTTGGCGTGAAGCGGTTTTTGTCTGACATCGTGATGTGAATCGTGCGAGTGGCATTTGCTGCGATACCGGGCTTACCGGCTTTGTTCACACCGTCGTTGTGTTGATGCTCACTGTGGCTGTGCATCTCCATCATCTTTTTCTGCATCTCACGGCACTGATCCGCCGTCATGCCTTCGTGCATTTTTTGGCACATGTCAATCCGCATGGTTTCACTCATCTCCATGGGCTTCATGCCAGAGCCATCTTTCATCTCGTGGGCAAAGCTCGTCGTTGAAAGGGCCGCCGTGATAGCCATCAAGGCAAAGGTGTTAGTCATCTTTTTCATGTTGAATCCTTTTAAAAATCAATGCTCACCATGAGCGGTAGGCTTACGAATCTGAACTTCAAAATCTTTGGACGGCTTTTGAGCCCTGGGCATGGACTGCCCGCCGGCTGAACTGCTGCGAGCGGGTTTCGCCACAGGGCCCTTGTAGGACTGCGCCACCGTGCCTGCTGGATGTTTGTACCAACCGGGGTTTTTGTAGTCACCCGGCTTTTGGTCTTTGCGGACCTTGAGGACACTGAACATGCCGCCCATTTCGACAGACCCAAAAGGCCCCTCGCCCGTCATCATCGGGATCGTGTTGTCTGGGATAGGCATTTCCATCTCAGACATGTCGGCCATCCCACGCTCCCCCATCACCATGTAATCGGGAATCAGGCTGTTGATCTTTTTCCCGATAGCGCGGTGGTCCACCCCAATCATGGTGGGCACGTTGTGCCCCATGGCATTCATGGTGTGATGGCTCTTGTGGCAATGCAAGGACCAGTCGCCTTCTTCATCCGCCACAAACTCGACCTGCCGCATTTGGCCCACCGCCACATCGGTTGTCACTTCTGGCCAACGTGCGGTGTGAGGAATGGGCCCACCGTCTGTTCCCGTGACTGTGAACTCATGGCCATGCAAGTGAATCGGGTGGTTGGTCATGGTCAAGTTGCCCACCCGAATGCGCACCTTGTCATGGAGCCGGACATTCAACGAATCAATGCCAGGAAAGATGCGGCTGTTCCAACTCCACAGGTTGAAGTCCAGCATCGTCATTGTTTTGGGCGTGTAACTGCCCGGATCAATGTCAAAGGCGTTCAACAAAAAACAGAAGTCGCGGTTCACCTCGTCGATGAGGGGGTGCTTTTCTTTGGGGTGCGTGATCCACAGGCCCA
>ERZ650301.302-NODE-302-length-13349-cov-8.004288_pt1 | contig 13349 bp, 12 predicted proteins | sample MGYA00376237_ERZ650301 | MGnify/ENA primary metagenome ERZ650301 (study PRJEB26733, sample SAMN07839255) | wastewater metagenome | biome: small river; feature: stream; material: water | place: USA: North Carolina | collected 2016-04-05 ...
TTTTGCATTGTGAGTCTGTGAGCATCGGGTACACCTTGTTACTTGTTCCCCCGCTGATTCAGAACTTATTGCCCATCCGGGGGTATTTTGTTCCCCCAAACAAAGAAAAGATGGGGATCATTCCCCCGCATGTTCCCCCGATTCTGAGTAGCTGTCAATAGTCATCCCTGTATTAACCTACTCTGTAACTCATTGATTTTCCAAAGAAAAAGGCCGCTAGGTGGTTAATCCTAGCGGCCTTTAAACTTGCATATGGTGGTGGATAGTTGCCTATTCCGCAACCGCCTATTTTGATCACATAGTAATTAAAAGTAAATGGGCGGTAATGTACGGCAACAACTTAATAGCGACTTTTGCACCAATAAGGTGCAAGCAATATTCTGGATTTGAACCCAAATCCACAACATGCTTACTTAAAAATGCAGAAATTATTTCGCTAATTCCACAGTGATACAGAAGTTAATTAGTTCGCGTCAAGTTGTACCAACCAGCTCAAAAGATGCTTTGCACATTTCATTTTCTCCCCTCGACATACGAGGCATCGGATTTTTGCTGCGAACACCAACCATTTGGCCCCTTATCAATCAATACCCAATGCTTGGTAGGCTGCTTCGACGCCGGAAGTCCCTTTTTGAGGTTTAGTTTGAGCAGATACCGTTCGTCGAACTGAAGCTTACCCATTCGTCGAAAACTGATGTTCTCGACAGAGGGCCCACGCACCAAATTTGCCGAGCCGCTCATGACCTCGCATTCGGTTTCAGAGATAGCAGCAAAGAACTTCGCATGAAAGTCCTGTTTGCGGTTGTCCATCGCAACGATTTTGTTCTCCAGCCCGAACTTTTCAAGCAGCTCAACAGAAACACCGCTGGCTTCCATCACTCTTTTGTAGGTCGCATAGGTGGCACCACGCGTGAGAAACAGCCCCTTGTCTGGATTCAAAATTCCTAACAGCCAAGTCCATATTTCCAACTGCTTTTCAGGATGCATGAACGGGTATCCAACGAAAGGGGAAACAATCAAAATTTGATTGAAGAGTAAGTTCCAGCGTATGACCAGTTTCTCAAGCAGATCCATGGTGTCACTCTTAGAAAAGATACCTTCCAACCTATCCTCCAACGTCGAACCAGAAACATCTGCAAGCAAAAATTGGTCTGCCGATGTTGGGCCATCGCTAGTTCCCATCGCCAGCTGAGCATAGAAAGTCGCCGTGTGTTTTTCTCCGCACTCGCAACTCAGCGGAACTCGAACCACCGAGACGTCGTGGTCTGGTCCACCTTTGAGTAAATAATTAACAGCTCTGTTATACGCCGATAAAACAGCATCAATCTCATTGCTAAGCGCGATCTTCGCAAGCGCTTCCAAATTGGCCTCACTCTTTGCACAGCAAAAGAGAGGCACCGCGTCATAGTTGAACGACCACGAATTCCTATTTAAATCAATGTCGTGCCTCAACACATCACTCGCGACAAGTTCTCGTTCACCAACAAAAACACCCTCCTGCTTGGCTCGAACGTATTTCGACGCATCCCCCCCTGACTCGATCGGATTCATTAGTTCAACGACGAACTCTGTCTTGCACTTTGAACATTCGACTCTCCAATATCCATCATCATTGTTGACGGAAAAGTGAATTTCGACATAATGATGCGGTTGCTCGCATTGAGGACAATTCGCGACATGTGCGATTCTTTTTATTCCATCGGAAGTGTCTGTCATCATTTGTCTGACTTTTACAACTGGTATTTGGGGAAGATCAATATCGAACTCAAACGGATATTGATGTATCGCTTCATTTAGGATTCACTTTCCTTGCCAACCCGAAAGATTCAACTGCTTTTAATGTCTCCCCAAATTTCAATGTCTCGCTGGTTGGCAAGCTCAATTTCAGGGAGTCCACATAAGATGGTGGCCAAGATCCATTTGTGCTTTGACTCGTTAAGCTGAGAGACGCGAGCCCCCCCAGTCTTGCACGACTTGCTTCGTTAAAAAACGGTGATGGTGCAGAAAGCTGTCTAAGTTTTGAAAGTTCCGTTTGCATCGCGGAAAGCTTCTGCTTCATACTGGAATCTTGAGCCTTCATTTCTTGTAATTCACCAAGAACTTTGTCCATTTCTGATAAGGCCTGCTCACGCTGTTCGTTGGCATCTGTGAGTTGGTTCTCAAATCCCTCTAATGCTCTAGTGAGATCTTTAACAAATGTCCCCATCTCATCTGCACTACCTGCAAGACGATTGAAGATCGTCAAAAAATATGAGACCAGTCGATCATTTGAGAAGTTAGGGTATCTAACACGATGGTCAATTTCACTCCACCCCTCCTCAAAGATTGTGCGAACTTGAACTTCAGTAAAAACCTTTCTCTGCAATGGTTGAGTAGAAAAAATGTAGTGAACTGAACGATAGCCTTTTGAGTGCATCTCGACTTCAAATCCTTGTTCCCGGAAAAGAGCAGTGAAATAGTCTGGATCGCCTTCACGTACATATGCTTTTGGAGTCTCACAAAGATTCCAAGCGCCCTTCAAATGCTTGTCGATCATTAAGCAGTCTTCTTTGAATAAATGCAAAGCTCTTAATCCGACCAAGTCAGTAACTAGTTCATGATAGTTATCAGGCGTGATGTCCTGATATTTATCGACTCCATCTGATCGTTTTCGAATGATTTTTTCAAGTAAGTGTTCAGCATCTTTGATACGAGATCGAACAGAGTGAACACCTGGAAAACGCTGTATGACACCTGCAAAGAAATCGGCTGAATCTCGAAGTCGATCAAGTTGGCTTTCATGATCTTGGCCAATTTCAAGAAGAATTGGCCAATCTATGGCGGCTCGTTCCCATGTGGTTTTATCAATCCGGTTGTTGGCCAAGAATGAGTCAAGGTCAGTTGGTACTGGCATCTAGAAGATCTTCCGAAAGATTAGGATGTTTTGCATCTTTATATCAGAGATGGTTTTTGGCATTACTTACATACTTTTCAATGAAAGTTAGGGAATTTTTTATAAACTCAGAGCACTGTTTTAAAAGTAAGAATTAATAAAATAGTTATTAAAGTATCGAATCAATCCAGCCACACGTGTATTCAAATACTTCCAGAAAACAGACCAGCAAAGTCTGCATGCCAATATAGACTCTCTCGTTTCGGGAAAATATAAGCTGAACCGCCACTATCAATAACGTCCCAAGAGGTTGGGAGCAGTGCTCCCTTGCTAATGAACCCCACACCCACCACATAATCCCGATCTTGACTGGACAAGAAGTCACTGACCTTAACACGGAGCGCCGTCGGCGGTTGATCACTAGTCATGTCCTGCCGAGCCAGCGCTATCAGAGACTCGGCCTCAAGTCCTTCGAGTCCAACCAAAAACAACCCAGCTCGGTCCCCAGAAAACTGCTTGCTAGCAGATCTCGACAAAGTGTTGAAGGTGTATGTCAGCATTGAATCATCTTGTGCACTCTGCAGCACAAAAACTATCGCACCTCCGCTCTTGCGGCCAACGATCAGTGCTTGCCTATTTGCCGTGCCGGTGATCGAATCAATGCGCTCCCTTGAGATTAAAGGAAGTCCATCATTTCCGAATTCACCCAAAAGAGCGAGATCAAACTCCTGGATTCGAAGACTTGCACCATCTAACCGACAAATACTGGATCCGGAAAGCACATTCCGCAGAACTGACTGCGCTAGATTCTTCCGTGAAGCAAAGTTTCCAGGCATACGCTCATCAAGAGTAAGCACCGCCACAACACCCACTTTCAAATCTTTGCCAAGATCATTCAGTTTGGGGGCGACAAGGGAGCAGAATTCCAATGTCTCACGCCTGTGTATCTTGCGTCCCTTGTCGTCAGAAATTGATTTGCACTCAATCTCAAGCCCCCTCGAGCCCAGCTGGGGTACAACCAAGTCCATGGTGCCACCTCCAACCATTTCTGGCCATTCAACATCTAGACCTCGACGAAGAAAATGGGTTGCGACGGTTAGCTCGAGACGCAGCCCTCTCATATCGTCTGGATTCTTCAACGCACCGTGAACACGACGTACGAGCTGATTTCTCTGAACATGCCCCAATGTTTCTGCAATGGAGAGTATCTGTGCGGCAAATGCCATGCACGAGTACAAAGGGCTGCAATCCAAATTGCGGACAGGAATGCGACCAAATTTATTCGCTAGGTCGGTAGATACTTGAAGACTGAAAGCCATCTCATTCTCTTGAGTCAGGTAATCTTTCAATAACCGATTACCCTTCATTTCGGCCTTAAGAAGAGCGACACGTTTAATCCAATGATGGGCACCAATCAAATCTCTAAAGCGCTCAAAGACAGATGGAATATCTTCAGTATGTAACTCAACCTGCACAACTCTCTCCACAATTCTTTGCATGCTAAAACTTTGCTGAAATTACTGAAAACCGAGGAATTTTTCAGCGTCTAAATGAGCATCTCTAAGACTCTTTCACCACTCGCTCTGCATAGATTTTTTCAAAACTAGTTGCATCAAAGTTCCACTTTATTGCCACCGGCAAATATGCACTTTCATCAAGAACTTTTTGAGCAAAATCGAAGAGCGTCGCGTAAATACCGATGAAGCGCGCAATCGTTAGGTTCATAAATCCCAGCATGCTCCTTGACATTTCCATCTGTTTTTCTATTGATTTTGCTTGACCGACTTGAAGGACGGCAGCGTAGCTCGTGTGTGAGTAATCGCAGAGGTAGCTGTAAACATTTCTGAAATAACGCTGATTGAGTCCTACCTCAGCAGCTAGCTCATGCCATTTAAGACCGCCAGCCCAATCTCCATTGACTATCGATTTTTTCTTTCCGTTCGAAAATGTTTTGAAAATTGAATGCTCTTTGATTTCTGACAGAAGTATTGCAATCCTAGAACGCTCGGCAGCGAGAGTTACTCGCCCTTCTTCAGTAATCGCAACTCGCCGCTGTCGATCTTTTAAACCACAATACTTCCAAACCATGTGCTTAAAACGACTTTGCTCGACATCTGAAGATCCAAATACATGAGCGAACACAATGAAGTTCTCAATTACCGCTCGTGCCAAAACAATAATGGAGCCATGATCGACAAAGTGAGCCGTACGACTTCCTACATCAATAGCCGTGCCATGCAGAATGGTGTTGACTGTACTAAGGTGGTAGAGAAATTTTCTAGCTAATATTTGTCGATCGTTCTGCCAGGCTAGACCTTCGGCAATAGGAAGTCCAGCTTGAGCTTCTACCATCTCCGCAAGTAAATAAAACAGATCTTTAAAGTCTTTTTCGTTGTGGTAGCTAACTATCATAAAAACTCCCTCCATACGCTTTAGGTTGAATTAGTCAAAAATACACTTCAAACTGTATTCCCTCTTATTCACAATAATGCGTAAAAATCAGGAGCCAACATGTATATTGGAATCGACAGCAATACGGGGCTAGTCTATGACGGCTGGGGCCATCCAAATGTGCCAGTAATTCCCACGCCTCACATCACCTTAGCAACACTAATAAAAACTGAAGAAGACTGGCGCTCGCTACCTACCAGCTTCGACCACTCTTCGTTAGGTTGGATATTTCGAGAAGACACTTTTGACGCGGTGACGCGAACTCGACGAGGACGACTTTACTTTCAAGCAGAAGGAAGTCAGCCAACTACAACCTCAGTAACGCCACATCCCTACGAGGATCCTTTCGGCAGATCCGCAGGCCAGGGGGGGCTAACACGAAAAACTCTATACACATATATGGCATGTACACCCCTGCTTCAGAAAGCCAAACAAGGCCAGGGATCAATCTTGGCATTGGGAACAGCTCAGGCTGCTTCAGCATGGCGAGTTGTGCAGACAGAAATTTTAGTCTGTCGAAATGTGATGGTGACACTAAAGGCGCTAAGCACATTTGACATACTGCCAGAAATTGACATGACTAAAGTCTCAACGGAACACCAAAACCCAGTCAAAGAGGCATTTGATCGAGCCTTAGATTCAGCCTTTCGAGAAACTTCCATCTCCGTGATCGATCATTGCAAAAATGCGATAGCAGTCATTGTTGCGCGATGGCTCGTACAGCAAGGTCACGATAAGTCTGTATTAAGCAAAGACATCGGTGATGTCGCTAAAGCTGTCCTCGTAGCACCCTACAAGATGTTCGTGATTGGTAACCTAGCTCAGGTAACCGCCCGGCTACACGCTCGCGGCAAAGGAAATGAACAACACGCTAAGGAAGCTCGCCTTCCTACTGAGGAAGATGCTCAACTCGCCTTGGAAACTCTGGGCGTAATACTTCGCGACATTGGTTGGGCAAAAAATTGATAAGCGACGTAAACCCTTTATGTCCAAGATCACTTGAAACTTCCAGTTACAACGTGACGACTGAGCGAAACTAGTCCTGAATTCTTCAAAACAAGCTTAGCTCGAACATCGTCCCAATCCAACATAAGCGGCATGGATACTTGGGTTCCATCAGGCGCGAAAATGAACGCGTTGAGTCCGATAGTTACACCATTATTTTCTTTGGCGTATCTAGAGATTTGGTCATTTATTAATTGGCGCGACATTGATACTCGTTCGGTTATGTGACTACGTACAAGCGTATGAAGATTGCCTATGCACTGAAGGTATTCTCTTATGACGAGCGTTAACACAACCTCCGAAGGCATTTCCATAAGAACAGATTTCTTGAATCCACCATCCGCTGTCAAGTACCGTTGCTCGGTAAATGGTTGAACTGAAATTTCCATAACGCGCTCTAAACCTTCGCCGACCCATTTCCAGTTGAGGCTTAGACGATGAACAGCGAGCCCACAGTGCTGAACATGATTGCGTAGTGCTTCTAAAAAGCGATAACTAAAGAGTCCATCAAAATGTTCTTGGGTACGAAGCTTAAATTCGGTTCGAGCTTTATGTGGATCAACTGCACAATCAGCTAACCGCTGAGGAGCCTGATCAAGATAAAACCTCGCGGCAGCAAGCAAATTGACTACTCGTCGATTAATCGTGGATCGCAACTCGAAAAAATCTTGATACTCGTTGAGATCTCGAACTGCGTTGCTAGCTGCGGCAGCAAGTAAATCCTTTTCAACTTCTACATAATTTTCTACTAGCAAGTCATATGACTCTTCAAGTCTAAAAGCAGCTGCAAGCACGTTGCGCGCTTCTGAAAGCTCATTAAACTGCATCTCATTGATTGGCAACTCAGGTGCGTTGCTGAGGATTTTTTGTCGTATATACGCGGTCATAACATGCAATGTATAAGTCAATCGAGACCAATTACCTAAGGGGAAATTCGTCGCAAAAAATCACAATCCAAAATTCTTTATCTGTACAGGAATGTAATTGAGAGCAGCATTAGAAATTTTCTGCATCATTTTTTTCAAAAACACCTCCATTCTTTTTAATTAACGCATACTTAGAAATGCGCTGCACGCAATGTGCGCTAGGAGCTTGATATTTGCATATTCGATACAGCTCTGGACCGCCAAAGTCAATTAGTACAGGGGCCTTAGCGCTAAACCAAACCTCTCGTGCACGTTTCCATGTAAAAAAATGGTGCCCCTTGTAATGCTCCTGAATTTGCCCCTCAATCTCCTCTGACTTATGCAAACGCACCAAAGAGGACCCCACTTCGTTTTCCGAAGGCCGCCAAAATGCCCAAGCACGCCGTTCAAAGAATACGACATCGTCTAGAAACGACGCCGCAGGGTGAGGTATGGGTTCAGGGTGAACTTCAAAAAGCTTGACGAAAGATCGACCATCAACAATCCAAATCATGTGCTTATAAAAGGCTTCTCTTGCTTTGAGTTCTTCTAGCGACATCGCTGAATGCTGAATCTCTATAACCATGCCTCGATCCGTTTTTAAATCAGCAATGTGTTTTTCTCCGGTGGCTTTATCAAATTGAACCACCTCATGCATGCGCTCAGGGAAATGCGCCTTCCAGCCTCTGTGCCAATCGGACTCATTTTCCCACCAAGGATCGCAATGACGCTTGCCCTGATGAGACCAGTGCCATATAAGTTGTGAACCACACTTTGCAATGACCGCCTGCGCACAGCAGGGGCAAAAGCCTTTTAACCCTGGTGCTGAGAGTGATCGAACTCCATCAACAAGTGCAATTTCCATTATGGGGCAGGCTTAACGGAGTCTGCTCCAAACCAACTCCTAAGAGTTGTCATAGCTCCAGGTGACAAAACTTGCGTAAATAAAATAGCAAGCCGCTTTTGTGGTCTTGAACATGCAACGTAAAAGAGGTTTCGGTTGCGCTCGAAAGCGTCTTTTTTTGTCGAAGGAATTACCTTGTTACCGGCAAGCTCCAACATTTCACCGAAGTTGTATTGATTCCAACCACGACCAACTACAACCAAAACATTCTCAAATTCTGCGCCTTTAACACCATGTTTCGTTTCAAATGGGGAATGACCAACAAGATAACGACTAAGCGCCTTCACCTCAGAATAAGCAACGTCTCTCAATTTTTCTAGCTCTTCGAGCATCCGAGGCATTTCAGCACTTTCAGTTTTCTTGAAGTCCTGCAATTCTCGTTCAAGCCTCATAACAACATCAGGAAGCCTCAGTCTTCGTTGGGTATGCAAATAATCAATCACTTGACCAATAGTTCCAGATTCGCAAATGGCAATTAAATGTGTCATAGCTTCGTTCCAGCTCGACTTATCGGAGTGACTACGCAAATGTGGCAAATTACCGCCAAGTGCTTCAAACATTGCTCCATATCTGCGGGCATTAAAACTATCGCAAGCAGGCTCTAATTGATCTACGAAATATGCAATATGGTGGTTTTCTTTTTTCGTGAATGATTCGTTGTATTTAAATACTGCCGCCAGATTCGAATAACCTTGTTGAGTTGCCAAAAGTTTATGGGTCAACATGAGGATCTTGGTGTTGCTTGCAGACAAATTCCATCCGCTATTCTCAAGCTCTGACTTAACTTTTTCTAAAGTAGTATTAGCCTCAACAGAGGGAAGATCCCCGCTCCAATGCGCGCCTTTTTGACGCTCACCTTGCCAATCGTTTGTATGAAAAATACACACTTGGCCGTCAATATCAGGATCATCCACAAACTGTTGCAGCTCTGGCCGCATTCGATTGAGAGCATCGACAATTAGCTTCACGGACCGAAAATTCGCACCTTTACCTATCTCTGTAACGCTTGGATGTTCCAATTTTCCGCATCCACCACCGTAGATTTTTTGCCAATGATCACCAAAAAATCCAAAGAGAGGAGCGCCTGGTTTTCCTAAAAAATGCTCTTTAATTGCCTCAACCCAATCGTGATTTGTGTCCTGATATTCATCAACAAGAATGACTGGGAAACGATTCGCAATAATTCGCCGAAATTTTTCATATGACATTAGCGAGATCATGAGCGGTAAAACATCATCATGATGGAGAGTTACACGGTGATCACGTATAGATCTGTGTCCAAGGCTGTATTCGATGGATCGCGTGCCTAAGCTTCCACCCACCTCTTTAATTTTTTCTTGCCAGATTGGCATTACTTCGACCAAGCTTCTGAGCGGTTTTTGAAAACCGCTTATTACAGCCCAACAAAACGCATGATTGGTTTCGCAGAAAACCAAGGGGCTTCGATCTGTTCGTGCTGCAATTTCGTCTTTGGCAACATTCGTAAACGTAATGCAAGCGATCTGCTGACTACGCTTTGGAAATATATTTCTATTTCTCTCAATTAAAAATCGAAGTGCTTTGATAAGCGAATACGTCTTTCCTGCACCAGCTCCTGCTTCAAGACGAAAACTCTGCCCAGCTTCAAGACAAGCGTACATGGCTTCAAGTGCATGTCGACTTGCAGCTTCTGCAGGTGACTCGACCTTAGACATTGGCATTTCCAACTTTCACAGCGGAGGCCTCGGCCTCCGCTCCTAATACAAACTCTGGAGCATTTGTGATTACATCGTCTTTAGCCAACCAGCGAATACCATCCAAAATATACGATGGTGCTGTCCACTCCGTTACCTCAATTGCATGCTTCAATGCAAACTCTGATTTCTTCCATTCTGCTGCTTTGGTGCGCGCCTCTACCTCTAACGCATTTGAAGTGTGCTCAATAAGATTGAATAGCTTGGGGTTCGCAAGAATGAACGCATCTTCAAATGTCCGACCACACGGACCACCTTCTTTCTCCGCGCACTGATAGGCGACTTGCTTGCCGTTTTTTGTTTTTTCAGCATTGGTTTTTTTTATCAGCTTGGCCAGTGTAAATGGAGAGTCTTTTGAGAACCATGCTTTCAAGCATCCATTACTCGAGTATGTCCCCAGGTGAACTTCACATGCTTTACCTCCAGGTTTTTCGACAGAATCTAAATCCGTAATGATCAGACTTCGTAGCTCAAGAAAATTTAGTAAATCAAAGAAGAGATGCGCATATGCACCTCCGACCTCCATTACTGTCGTGTATTGAGTCGACAATTTCGGAGCATTAGGCTCCATAGCTTCTAGCTTTTCTACGATAACTGGTAACAGCAACCTTTCGCTAAGACCTTCAACAAGAATCGCTTTGTCGGAAAAGAATAAATCACACCGAGTGAGAGTCATATATTGATGAAGAAATTTTTTATCTTCTGGTTTGACATGATTTAGGCCTTTGCGTAAATCTTTTATACGAGTTTTTCGTATACCTTCTGGAGCATCTGGCACAGGAGCTCCTAGAAAATATCGAATGCTCTCGAAGCCAGCTTCATTTGCAATGTGCGATGAGTGTGTTGATACGACAAATTGAACTGGCCAAGGTCTTTTATCCTCCGTACCTTCGACTAGCTGTTGTGCAATTTTGGCAAGTTGACGAATGAAAACTTCTTGCATTTGCGGATGCAAATGAGCCTCTGGTTCCTCAATGAAGATTAAATGCACGCCTGGCTCCACCGCCTCAGCTCTGAATGCTTTGTAGAAACCCGCCAATTGCAGCAATATGAATATTAAATTACGAGCCCCTAGGCCGTTATAAGACTCAGGCAGCGTGATCCCACTGTAACCAGCGTAACGCACCTTAGTGAAATTTGACAACAATTTCCTGACATCTAAAAGTGTTTCTGTGTGCAGCTCTTGTCCTCCCAAGCCAGGATACCCAAATGTATGCATCGCAGGAATTAGGTTTTTAAGTTGCGCACCAAAGTTTTTATCGATCTGAGTTTGAATGTCTTCTATCGCACCTTTCAAAGCATCTGCAATTTGCTTGTCAGTTCCATCTGCTGATGGCGAAGATGCTGTTGCAAAAAGTCCTTCTACCGTCTTAGCCAATACATCCGCTTCTCGTGACGTAACGTCGTCTAGGCCTCGCTGCGCGTTGATAAACCCAGTTTTGACTAAGCTCCGAAGTGCACTTGGTTGCAGCTGGCGTCGATTAGCAGGATCATTTGGATCTTCGGCCCAAATTTTTACGTTGAAATCACTTGGCAAACGATCACGCAACACACGAAAGAAGGCTATTCGCATTTCTGGAGTTAAAGCATCTTTAGGTTGATCGTCGAAAAGTTGCTTCAGTTGCCCATCTTTTAGCTCGTAACGAATTACAACCAGCGCCTCGGTACACATAGGATCCAAATCAATCACGAAAGGACTTAATGGACCTAACTGTGGTTTTTCAGATTCATATTTGAAGCTAAGTCGAAGCTCTATGGCTGGGACTAAGCTACGAATAACTTCTTCCTCTACCCCATTGTTCATTGCATCAAGGGCTACGCAGAATTCGTCATAACAGGCATTAGAAAAATCCTCAAGCTGAAAGGTTGCACCTCCATCAGACAAGAGTCGACGCATTACCTCCGAGAGAGATGTCTTTCCACTATTGTTACGACCAACAATTACTGTCGTTTTTTCTTCAAGCTCAAGTTCAACTGAGGAGAGCAGACGGAAGTTCTGAATTTTTACCTGATGTACGCGCATAACTTTTTCCAATACTGTGAATACGCCACGAGATATGTCTAGTGATATATGTCAAATCAAATTGTGTATAAAGTCATACTCTAATCTTTCTGATTGGTTGCATCACACGTCTATCTTTGTTTAAAAAAGTTTTCAGGCCACAAATATGGCGGTAAATGCTGGCGAATTAAATTCGCTTGCATTTGAAATCCTCTAGCTTCAAGTTCAAGAACGAAGTGAGGCCATGGAGGAATGTTGCTTCGATAGACATTGCTAGAGGAGGTAGACATTCCGCCCCCCTCCGACGTAGAGAGACCACCATACTGTGAAGTCGATAAACCTCCGTATTGAGATGTAGACAATCCTCCGTATTGGGAGGTTGAAAGGCCACCGTACTGCGACGTAGAAAGTCCGCCGTACTGTGATGTCGACATACCTCCGTATTGTGAAGTGGACAAACCTCCGTATTGCGAGGTTGAAGCGCCTCCGTACTGGGAGGTAGACATACCGCCATACTGAGAGGTAGAGAGACCTCCGCCTTGGGATGTACTCAAATTACGGGGCCAAATACGCATACCTTGAATTACCGGTCTTGTCATACAAAACTCCTTGTTTTTTGGCCACCGTTGTTGCCCGATCTTTGAAACGTCCAAGCTCAGCTAAATTTCATAGTGATCTGAACGGATTCCTTTTTTAACACAAATATTAAAGTGATTATTATTTTGAAGATGTAATTCGCTCATTCCAGCGTTGAATTTCATACAGCATTAATGTCGTTTGCTCAGAATCTTTGATTAGCTGGGAACAACTTACATCGACTCCATCGTGAGAGGTAACAAATACCATGTCGGAGGAGCTTCCCTCAACGCCTTGGGAAGCTGAGGGAACGGCGGACAAACGGCTTGAACTGGTTTCGGACTTGTCGAGCACCCGCTTAGACCCAAAAACAAAATCACTATTAGCCAACAAACTAGACTTCTTGCGGTAGTCATCAGAGATTTCCTTCGATATTTGGTTTTGAACTCGAGCCACATCGGCCACGTGTTGTTCTTGCTTTGCTTGTGCAACTTGCACAGTTTGTTTCTCAGCATCCCACTGACGCTGCAGACGGGACTGCCCCATCTGCAGGCCTAATAAAAACGCTATGAGAAGCAGCAGCCCTTTTAGGAGCAACGATTTATTGAGCTCTACGAACGCTCGAATCCAGCTCATACGCCCGCCCCATCCAGTGAGGCCAAGTTGTAGGAGCCAATCAAGCGGATGAGCTTGTCGGCATAGTCAGGGTCCGTGGCGTAGCCAGCTTTAAGAAGAGCTCGCGCAAAAGTCTGCGCCGAGACACACAAGAAGCAGTCTTTGTAGCGAGGGTTTCGTTTTAAGAATGCGGCATGGTCGTCCACACTGGCCTGCCATGTCGGGTACTTACGCCACTTAGCGGGCACAACGACCCACTGCCCTCGGATGAACTCCTTGGTGTCAA
>ERZ650301.306-NODE-306-length-13197-cov-4.577766_pt1 | contig 13197 bp, 15 predicted proteins | sample MGYA00376237_ERZ650301 | MGnify/ENA primary metagenome ERZ650301 (study PRJEB26733, sample SAMN07839255) | wastewater metagenome | biome: small river; feature: stream; material: water | place: USA: North Carolina | collected 2016-04-05 ...
TATGCCAGCCTTTACTCAGCAACCGCATGGCAAGACCGTGGCTTAGATATTTTTGCTTTTCTCGAAGGACACTGGCCACGTTACTGGACCTGGCAAGATGCCTGGTTCAACGTGGTTGCCTATACCCCACTGGGTTTTCTGCTCACGCTATCTCCAACGCACCGCACCTGGCCATGGGCCCGGGTGTTGCTGCCACTAGGATTGGGCTTTCTTCTTTCGGGTAGTTTGGAGGCACTGCAGACCTTCATTCCCGGACGTGTCTCCTCGGGCCTGGATCTGGCACTCAATACTGCTGGCACCTTACTAGGCAGTTTGCTGGCACTGTTTTCCGGCCCCAGACTTCTGGCTTTTGCCGGGGATCTGCGTCGGCAAATGGCTGTCCATCGGCTCAGCGCCGAGACTGGCATTAGCTTGCTCTGTCTCTGGCTGTTTGCCCAGATTTCGCCCGAAACGCTGTTTTTCGGCCTGGGTGATCTGCGCGGCTTGCTGTCATTGCCCCCAGCGCTACCGTTTTCACCAGAAATTTACAGCCAGCTTGAATCTGCCATAGTCACCATGCAAACGCTGGTTATGGCTTTTCTGGTGCAGGCGGTCCTGCAGCGTCTCGGCCTGCGATGGCTGTCTATCGCCAGCAGTGTGCTCGCCATGCTGGCGCTGGGTGTACTGATCCGAATTGCCGCCAGCTGGTTGCTGATTGGCCCCACGAGTGGTGTCGCAGAACCGGCCCGCTGGGTGGCTTTAACGCCAGGGGGACTACAAGGCCTGGGTTTGGGCATCGCTCTGGCACTACCTGCATTGCTGCTCCCCGGGCGCTGGCAGCCACCGGTTGCCGCGATGCTGCTCATGGCCGCCACCGTGCTCGTTAATCTCATGCCCATCAACCCCTATTCGGTTTCCGCCCTGACCGTCTGGCGACAAGGCCACTTTCTCAATTTCAATGGCTTGACCCGCTTGATTGCTGCACTCTGGCCCTATCTGACCTTGATTTTTCTGGTCTGGACGGATCGCCGACGCAACGTACCTATGGCACCGGGTTCCCCTCTATAATCATCGCCATACTTTTACGGAATTGTTCATGAGCTACTTTAAACATCATGTTTTTATTTGTTGCAATCAGCGCACCAACGGTGATGTCAGCTGCAACGATCACGGCGCATTGGACATGCTGAGCTACGCCAAAGGCCGTATTGCAGAACTGAAGCTGAATCAAGCCGGCATGGTGCGCATTAATCAGGCAGGCTGTTTGGGTCGCTGTCTGGAAGGCCCGGTTATGGTCGTTTATCCGGAAGCCGTCTGGTATCAGTTTGTTGACAAGGAAGATATCGAGGAAATCATCACCGCTCACCTGGTCAATGGCGTGCCCGTTGATCGTTTACGCATCTAACGGCCATCATCATGAGCCTGGTACGTGAAGAAAAAATTCTGATTGATGGCCCAGTGGGTCAGATCGAATTGCTGATGGACAACCCCGGCGCGCCACGTGGCATTGTGCTGATTGCTCACCCACACCCCATTGGCGGTGGCGCTGCTACCAACAAGGTAGCGCACACGCTGGCCCGGACTTTTGCCGGTCTTGGCTACGCGGCCTTCCGGCCCAACTTTCGCAGCGTCGGGGGCACGCAGGGAGAACATGATGAAGGCATCGGCGAGACCGATGACCTGTTACGCGTGCTTGAATACGCACGGGAGCGTTGCGGCCATCTACCCGTCGTTTTAGCTGGCTTTTCTTTTGGGGCCTTCGTTCAGACTCGCGTCGCCAAACGCATGGAAGCCGCCGGGCACCCTGCTCAGCGCCTGGTCTTGGTTGGCACCGCCGCCGGCTTTGTAGAAGGCACGCGCAACTACGATACTGAAGCAGTCCCTAAAGACTCTATCGTCATTCATGGCTCTGCGGATGAAACGGTGCCCCTGGACAACGTCTTTGCCTGGGCCGAGCCACAGGATTTACCAGTGATTGTGGTGCCTGCCGCTGACCATTTCTTCCATCGACGCTTGCACATTCTGCGTGAAATTATCACGCACAACTGGCGACATTAAACATATGGCTGCCCAGTTAGTCATGACGACTGCGCCCGATGCCGAGGTTGCAGATTCGCTGGCGCATCAACTGATCACCAACGGGTTGGCTGCTTGTGTCAAACAATTAGCACCATGCCGTTCAACCTATCGCTGGCAAGGTCACATCGAAAACGCAGTCGAAATTCCGCTGGTTATCGTGACTGACGATACACGCTACCCGGAACTGGAAGCCTGGCTCAAAGCAGCACACCCATACGATCTACCGGAAATACTGGCCATTCCGTGCACAGATGGCCTACCGGATTATCTGGCCTGGGTCAGCGATTGCACTCGAGCCCCTACATGAATCTTCGTCGTATTTACCAACGCGTTTTACGTGCGGGGGTGCTCTGTGGCGCACTCCTCGTTGGTACAGTCAGCGTTGCCGCACCAGATAATTTCGGCAATAACTTTCTACCACCGGCACAGGCTTTCAGACCCGCCGCTGAAGCCATCAGCAGCGATCTCGTCAAAATCCATTTCGACGTACAGCCCGGCTATTACCTCTACAAAACCAAACTGGCGGTTGAGCCCACCGGGCTCATGCCGGCAGATGTTCAACTCAGCACCGGCACCTTGCCCCCGGGTATTATTAAAGATGATCCTAATTTCGGGCCCACCGAGATTTATCAGGAGCCTATCGACTGGCCCATTCAGGTACGCGGTGGACAACGACCCTTTAATCTCACTCTCTCCGTGCGTTATCAAGGGTGCGCCAGTCAGGGGATTTGTTATCCCCCCGAAGTCGCCTTAGTCACCGTAACGCTGCCAGCGGCACCCCCTAGCGAAGAAGTCGCACCACCTAACCTGGCTGGCCAGCCGACACAGGCAGCCAATGGCATTAGTGAAATTGCCCGCTCGCTCGACGAAGGCATGCTGTGGCTGAATCTGCTGATTTTCTTCGGCGCCGGTATCGGTCTGGCCTTTACGCCTTGCATGCTGCCGATGATGCCGATTGTTGTCACCGCTATTCTCGGCCGTCACGATGCGGCACATCCTATCTCTCATTCCCGTGGCTTTCTGCTTGCCCTGTTTTATGTGCTGGGCATGGCGATCACCTACAGCGTCGCCGGTGTTTTTGCTGGCCTCAGCGGCACCTTGGTGTCCGGACTTTTGCAAAACCCGTGGATTCTGGGTAGCTTTGCCCTCATTTATGTCTTGCTGGCCGGCGCCATGCTGGGCTTTTATACATTGCAGCTCCCCAACACGCTTCAAGGCAAGCTGGCTGAAGGCAGCCAGCGCCTGCATGGCGGCTCGTTGCCTGCCGTCTTTGGATTGGGGATGCTGTCCGCATTAATTGTCGGCCCCTGCGTTGCCGCGCCACTGGCTGGCGCCCTGCTTTATATCGGCCAGACTGGCAATGGCTTCCTCGGCGGCTTACTCCTCTTTTGCCTGGCCTTGGGCATGGGCGTACCGCTGCTTGTCATGGGTGCTTCTGCAGGCACGCTGGTTCCGAAAACCGGGCCATGGATGGAGTCCATTAAAAAGGCGTTCGGCTTTGTCCTGCTAGGTACTGCCTGGTGGATTCTATCGCCGGTGCTCCCCGGCAACGTCACCCTAGCGGGTTTCGGCGTGCTGGCTGTGTTTGCGGCGATTCTACTGCGAGCCATTGACCGCCTCCCTGACAGAGCACCGCTATCGTCTCGCCTGAGTAAAGCGTTTGGCGTCGTCTCGCTGATCGTGGGCCTTGCCTGGATTGTTGGCGCCCTCGCCGGTGGCACCCGGCTTGATCAGCCCCTGAGTCCGTTCACGGAAAGCACCCCGGAAACAGTGCGCCAGACCGCGCCCTTGTCCATGACGACGGTGACCACACTGGAGGCTCTGGAAAATGCCCTGCGCGATAGCCAGAAGCCCGTGTTCATCGACGTTTATGCCGATTGGTGTGTCAGCTGCAAAGAATTTGAGCATGACACCCTAGGCGACCCGGCCGTCCGCCAGGCACTCGAAGCATTTACGCTCATCCGGGTTGACGTGACGGCCAGCGACGATGCTGCACGTAACCTGCTGAAACGTTTCGGCCTCTATGGCCCACCGGGCATGGTATTTTACGCACCGGGTGGCCGTCTGCTGTACGATGCCACTCTGGCTGGCTACGTGGGCCCAGAGGCCTTTCTAAAGCAACTGAACCACGTCCGCACGCTGGCCAGCCAAGCCACCCCCTAAGAGTCGGAAACTACCCGCTCAGCGCGGCTTTGGCAGGGGGCCCATGTTAGAATTGCCACCTCGCTCACCCCCTGTAGAAGCCATGTTTTCAGGAATCATTGCCGCTGTTGGAAAAGTCCAAGAGGTTGCCCCGCGCACAAGCGGCGTGCGACTGACCATTCACGCTGGCGGACTAGACCTTTCCGATGTGATTCTGGGGGATTCGATTGCCTGTAACGGGGTCTGCCTGACGGTCGTTGACCTGCTGCCCAGCGGTCAACCAAATGCTTTCGTCGTCGATGTCTCAGACGAAACACTGCGCTGCACGACCGGACTCACGGCCGATGGCGTACTCAACCTGGAAAAAGCGCTGCGTCTGGCCGATCGTCTGGGTGGTCACCTGGTGACTGGCCATGTGGATGGCATCGGCACGGTACGCCATTTCGCACCGACCACCGACGACACACAGGGCGACTGGTTGCTCACCATCGAAGCGCCAGAAGCACTAGCACCTTTTATCGCGCGTAAGGGCTCCATCACGGTGAACGGTACCAGCCTCACTGTCAATAGTGTGGATGGCCGACTCTTCTCGATCAACCTGATTCCGCACACGCTACAGAACACCATGTTGCATACCCTGACGGTGAACGCGCCCGTCAATCTTGAAATCGATGTCATCGCCCGCTACTGCGAGCGACTGCTGAGTTATAAAACTGAGATTTAACCTGCACTATCAGTGCAGACCATGTTGCACTTGCCGCTTCCCAAAGATCATCTTCCAGTAATTTAAGCGCTTGGTAATTCATGAATGACTTTCAGTTTGGCCGCCACAGGGCCTGGAAATCAAATGACAGTTGGCGGTGGTGCCGAATCGATAAGAGGTAGATGGTGTTATCAAAGCGTGCATAGAGAAGCAGATAGTGCGCAAGCACATACTCACGCAACTGCCCGTCATCGCCAATCAGTTTAAGCTGTGCTCGTAGGCGATCAATGCCGTTACTGACTTCAACAGAATGTATCGGGCGTTCAAAAAACAACCGCCCCATGTCAGGAAAGTTTTCAAGATTGGGAATGACGACGCCCAGCAACTCATCGATTAATGCATCAAACCCCGTTAAGGCTTCTGCCTCGAGAAGAAACGCTTCTATTTCTTTGAGGCAACGCTCGAAGTTGGCCGTCAGCTTGACCAATACCTTGGCATCGGTCACCGCTTAACCTCGGGCGCTACTGCGTCGGCTTTTAATGGCTTTAAGCGTGGTCACTGCATCTTTGGCGTTGCCAGCAACCACGTCATTCAAACCTTTACGTACATCATCAATGATGAGCAGATGGATGCGCTCGCGCTCTAGCTGGTGGTAGTAATCAAGCCGCTGGGCATCAATGAGCGCCACATAGCTTTCGCCATTTTTTGTAATCACTTTTTCAGCGCCAGCTTTTACTTGGTCCGCCAAGTCAGAGAGCGTCGCACGCGCGTGCGACAACGGGACAACATCAATTGCTGCGAATGCCATCACGAACCCCTTTATTTTGTACAATATAATGTACATTATCCATTAAAACTGCAAAGCAGTGAATCCCTCGATAATGCCTAGAATCTGTGGCCTTGAAACCGGCTATCTGCGAGAATGTAGGGCTTGCGACGTTATCGCCGTCGACGAACTCCCATTACAAGAACATGACGACTTCCGCCCCCTTACAGCGCATCGCCCCGACACCAGAAATCATTGCTGAGCTACGCGCTGGTCGGATGGTCGTGCTCGTCGATGAAGAAGATCGCGAAAACGAAGGCGATCTGGTCCTGGCCGCTGACCATGTCACCCCGGAAACCATTAACTTCATGGCCCGCTACGGCCGTGGCCTCATCTGCCTGACGCTGACCGAGCAACGCTGCCGCCAACTGGGCTTGAACCAGATGGCGCGGGATAACAAAGCGCAATTTGGCACGGCGTTCACCGTCTCCATCGAAGCAGCCGAAGGCGTGACCACCGGCATCTCGGCGCATGACCGCGCCCGCACTATTCAGGCCGCCGTGGCAGCCGATGCTAAAGCATCCGATATCGTGCAACCGGGCCACATCTTTCCAATTATGGCGCGCCCGGGTGGCGTGCTTGTCCGCGCTGGCCACACCGAAGCCGGTTGTGATCTGGCATCACTGGCCGGGCTCAGCCCAGCCAGCGTGATCTGCGAAATCATGAGCGAAGACGGCTCCATGGCTCGCCTGCCGGAACTACGTGAATTTGCTGCCCAGCACGGTTTGAAAATCGGCACCATTGCCGACTTGATTCATTACCGCAGCCAACACGAGACTCTCGTCTCCCGTGCAGGTTCGCGCGAATTAAAATCGCGTCACGGCACGTTTACGCTGCACACTTACGCCGACAAGACCTCGGACGAAGTGCATCTGGCCCTCGTTAAAGGGCAGCCCACTCCGCAGAGCGAAACACTCGTGCGTGTTCACGCGCCTGTCTCTATTCTGGATTTCCTGGCACCGGAAGGCACCGGACACAGCATCATGCTCGACGATGCTATGGCCGCCATTGGCGCTGCCGAACAGGGTGTTCTGGTCATGCTGCATAAGCCACTGAGTGGACAAGAGCTGCTGCAAGGTCTGACACGAAAAGAAGACCAGACCCGCCCGCGCAAATGGGACCCTTTGCTGCATGGCATCGGCGCACAGATTCTGCGTGATCTGGGCGTACACAAAATGCGTTTACTCTCGAGCCCACAGCGTATTCCCGCCATGACGGGTTTCGATTTAGAAATCACCGGTTTCCAGCTGCCCGATGGCAGCCAGACCGGTCTGTAACAACCCTATAGGATCCGTAATGACCCGCTATCAGGAATACCCCAGCAATGAAAACGGCGAAGGCCTGCGGATCGGTGTTGTCGTTGCCCGATTCAATCAGGACATTTGTGATGGCCTGCTGTCTGGCGCGATCAATCAATTACATCAACTGGGTGTGAGCGCTGACGACATTACGGTTTGTAGCGTGCCCGGTGCACTCGAAATTCCGCTGGTACTGCAAAGCCTGGCCGATGAGGAAGAAGTGCCTTACGACGCCCTGATTGCTCTGGGTGCTGTCGTTCGTGGCGAAACCTATCACTTTGAAGTCGTCAGCAACGATAGCTGTCGTGCCGTCATGGAAGTTCAGTTGGCTACGGGCGTTCCAATCGCCAATGGCATTCTGACTACAGAAAATGATGATCAGGCGCTGGTCCGCATGCATGACAAGGGCGCCGACTGTGCGCGCTGTGCGGTGGAAATGGCACGCCTGCACGCCAGCATTCGCTCCGGCGAAAAACCCCAATCTGTAAGAGGCTGAGCATGACCGAACATAACACCAAACCGGCCGACGGCCCCAAACCTGCACGTCGTCGTGCGCGTGAAGCGGCACTGCAAGCCCTTTATGGCTGGCAGGTCGGCAGCCAAGATCTGGCTGCTTGCGAAACAGCGCTGCACGAAGTTGAAGGATTTAACACCCTACGTAATCTGGAGCAGAACTTCGCCACCAGCCTGCTCCGTGGCAGCATTGCGCAACAAGAAACCCTGCGCGAACAGCTGACGCCTTTGCTGGATCGTCCTTTTGAAGAACTCTCGCCGGTTGAAGCCTGCATCCTGCTCATCGGTGCTTATGAAATGGCCAACAGCCCGGAAACACCCCTGCGCGTTGTACTCAATGAAGCGATTGAACTGGCTAAAACTTTTGGCGGCACCGATGGCCATAAGTTTGTGAACGGCGTATTAGATCGTCTGGGCCCTACGCTACGCCCGCTGGAAAGCAACCGGCCTAACCGCTAACCGTATCATGGCAGGCGAGTTCGCCCTGATCGAACGACTGCTGCATCAAGCAGGCTCTGCCAGCGCAGGCCAGACTCCCGGGTTGCTGCTCGGCCCCGGAGATGACTGCGCACTGATTGCGCCCCCGGCAGCTGGTGAAGCCTGGGCCATCACCACCGATATGCTGGTGGAAGGCACGCATTTTCTGGGCACGGATAATCCCGAAGACCTGGGCTGGAAAACACTGGCCGTTAATTTATCCGACCTCGCCGCCATGGGAGCCAGGCCACGCTACGTTACGCTGGCCGTCTCACTATTAGCAACTGACGACAGCACCGGCTGGGTCGACCGCTTCTTCAGTGGCTTTATTGCCTGCGCCAATCAATACGATGTTGCGCTGATTGGAGGCGACACCACATGCGGGCCACGCTCTTTCAGTGTCACAGCCATCGGCACTGTCAAACCCGATCAGGCTTTACGTCGCAACGGTGCTCGTGATCTGGATGATATCTGGGTCTCGGGCAACCCCGGATTAGCCGCATTGGGTCTGGCTCACAAACTGGGTACAACTACATTGCCCCCGGCGCTTGCAGAACGTGCCAGCGTTGCGTTGCATCACCCGCAGCCCCGCATCGCTTTAGGTCTGGCGCTCGCCGGATTAGCGCATAGCGGCCTTGATGTCTCAGATGGCCTTCTACAAGACCTTGGCCATATCACTCAAGCGTCTGCTTTGGCCGCATCGCTCCAGCTTAGTGCGTTGCCAGCCACACCCACCGGTGTGAGTGAGGTACTCTGGCAACAATGCCTGCTCGGCGGCGGTGATGATTACGAACTCCTGTTTACAGCGCCGGCCACTGCACGCACTGCGCTCACCGTGCTCGCATCTCAGCTGGACCTACCGTTGCATCGTATTGGCCAAATGCACGCCGACGGCAAAGCTGGCAGCATCGATATACTGGATGCCAAGCAACAATCAATTGACCTTGCCTGCATCCGTCAAGGCTACGATCACTTTGCCTAAACAGACATCGTCATGACTGAATTCCACAACGCACCCAAACCTGATGCGGCTCTGAGTCAGCAACCGACACTGCGGTTACTGCTGGCGCATCCTCTACACCTCGTTGCGCTGGGGTTTGGGAGCGGCCTATCGCCATTTGCACCAGGCACCTTCGGCACGCTCTTCGCCTGGGCGACCTTTCGGGCGCTTGATCTGGCACTACCAGCCGACGGATTTCTGCTGCTCATCCTGCTCGGTTTCGTCCTGGGCATTGTCGCCATTGAAAAAACAGGCAGCGCCCTCGGCGAGATCGATCATGGCAGCATCGTCTGGGATGAAATCGTGCCCTTCTGGGGGGTACTCTGGTTGCTATCTCAAGTGATGGGAGACAACCTCCTTTGGCAAGGCATCGCCTTTGCGCTGTTTCGTTTTTACGATATCAAAAAGCCCTGGCCGGCCAGCTACTACGATCGTCATGTTAAAAACGGCTATGGCGTCATGATGGACGATGTGATTGCTGCGCTTTACACCGCAATCACGCTGGCGCTGCTACTCGTTGCTGTCTATTTCGGAAGCCATCACTGATGTCTGAAACGACCGCCATCGAATCATTAATCGGCGAATTAGCGGCACGCCTCAGGCGCCAGAGCCAACGAGTCGCCACTGCAGAGTCCTGCACCGGCGGTCTGATCGCCGCGGCAATCACTGCGCAAGCAGGTAGCTCGGCCTGGTTTGAACGGGGCTGGATCACCTACGCCAACGAAGCCAAGTCTGAAGAACTCGGGGTTGACGCCTCTTTAATAGCAACCCACGGCGCCGTGAGCGAACCGGTCGCCGCCGCTATGGCACGCGGCGCTTATGCACACAGCCATAGTGATTACGCCGTTGCCGTGACGGGCATTGCCGGACCCGATGGCGGCAGCCCTGAAAAGCCGGTCGGTACCGTCTGTTTTGGCTGGGCGAATCAACATCGCTGCAAAACAGAAACTTTAGCATTCACTGGTAATCGTCAGTCTGTCCGAGCGCAGGCAGTCGAACATGCCCTTGCCGGGCTTCTTTCGTTTTTATCGCATTCATAAAACTTCTACTCTGAGGACTCTGTCATGTTCCGTTTCGGCACGCCCAACTCTTCCAGCGCACTGCGCGTCATGATGCTCGGCTGTGGCGAGCTGGGTAAAGAAGTCGTTATTTCTCTACAGCGTCTGGGCTGCGAAGTCATTGCGGTGGATCGTTACGCAGGCGCCCCTGCGATGCAGGTGGCACACCGCGCCCATGTGATCGACATGACCAATGGCGCCGCGTTACGCGAACTCGTTGTGCGTGAGAAACCTGATCTCGTCGTACCGGAAATCGAAGCGATTGCTACGGATATGCTGGTAGAAATCGAACGTGACGGCCTGGCCGAAGTGATCCCCACCGCACGCGCCACACAATTGACCATGAACCGCGAAGGCATTCGTCGTCTCGCTGCAGAAACGCTCGGCCTGCCGACCTCTGCTTATCGTTTCGCCGATTCTCTTGAAGACATGCAAGCCGCCATTGACGCAATCGGTTACCCCTGTTTCATCAAGCCCGTTATGTCGTCATCCGGTAAAGGTCAGTCACTCGTCCGCACACCGGCAGAGGTCAAACCCGCCTGGGATTACGCGGCCGCTGGTGGCCGTGTCAATCAAGGCCGCGTCATTGTCGAAGGCATGATCGACTTTGATTACGAAATCACTCAACTGACCGTACGTGCCGTGGGCAGCTCTGGCCAGGTTGAGACCTTCTTCTGTGATCCCATTGGTCACGTGCAGGTAAAGGGTGACTATGTCGAATCATGGCAACCCATGCCGATGTCGCAGAAAGCCATCGAACGCTCGCGCGAAATCGCACAAGCTGTTACTGAAAACCTGGGCGGTCGCGGCATTTTCGGCGTTGAGCTTTTCGTCAAAGGCGATGACGTCTGGTTCTCTGAAGTCAGCCCACGCCCACACGACACCGGTCTGGTGACGCTATGCACGCAACGCCAATCAGAATTTGAACTGCACGCCCGCGCCATCCTCGGCTTGCCAGTCAACCCGGTTTGTAGCCAGCCGGGTGCCTCTGCGGTCATCTATGGTGGCTTGGAAGAAAAAGGGATTGCTTTTGAGGGGGTCGCACACGCCTTGCAAGTACCCGATAGCGACCTGCGACTTTTCGGCAAACCAGAAAGTTTCACGCGACGCCGCATGGGCGTCGCTCTGGCCACCGGTAAAGATACCGACGAAGCACGCACCAGGGCCAAAGAATGCGCGTCGCGTGTCAAACCGGTTAGTGGCAACTAAATAGAATCATGCGCACCCATTTCAAGCTGATCCTACTGACGCTGTCATGGTGTGCGCTGAGTGCCTGCGCAACGCGTCCGGTTAATCCGCCCATCGATAACGTGCCGGCTGAAAAAATTTATAGCTTTGAACGCAAAGGCCATCAAACCGCACCTAAAAATACGCTGTTCGCGCTGGCTTTTTCTGGTGGCGGCACACGTGCCGCCGCGTTTTCTTATGGCGTACTCGAAGCCCTGCGCAAAACTGAATTCGTAAATGCGCAAGGACAACGCTCCCGCCTGTTAGATCATGTGGATGTCATCACCGGCGTATCCGGCGGCAGTTTTACTGCCTTAGCCTACGGCCTTTATGGTGACAAACTCTTTGATGAATACGAAAGCCGCTTCCTCAAGCGCAACGTGCAAGGCGAACTTATCGCCCGCAGCTTTAATCCGCTGAATTGGGGTGACCTCGCCTCCACAGGGTGGGGTCGTTCTGAAATGGCGGCAAATCTGTACGATGAAATCCTGTTTAACGGTGCAACCTTTGCCGATCTTGATCGCAAAGACGGACCCGTTATTGCAGTTTCTTCGACAGACCTGGCAACGGGTTATCGAATACTATTCACGCCCTCTAATTTCGATGCGCTCTGCTCAGATCTGGGCTCTTTCCGTCTAGCCCGCGCTGCAGCTGCCTCATCAGCGGTACCAGTTGTACTCTCGCCACTGACGATCAACAGCTATGGTGGTCGCTGTGGCAAACATATGCCAAGCTGGTTCAAGCCTTTTGTGGGCATTGCCAATCCGCCACGACCAGCAGCAAGAGCGCTTGAACGCATCCGCGAGCTCCAAGGTTTTATGAATGACGGTGACCCATATTTACACCTGGTAGATGGCGGCATTTCAGACAACCTCGGTCTACGCGGTAGCCTGGATGTGTTCAACACACTAGAAGCATTACGCGAGGCCGGCTACAAAACACCGCTCGATCGTGCAAAGAGAATTATCGTGATTGTCGTTAATTCGGTCTCCGCACCCAAAACCAACTGGAACAAATCGGAAGACCCGCCTGGTACCTTATCGATCCTGGTTAAAGCTGCTGGCGTTCCGATTGACCGTTATTCCTACGAGCAAATCGAAGCCCTGCACGATATCGAAGCACGTTGGCAACAAATGCGTGATGTCCGTGATTTGCCCGCCGTCAAAGGCATCGGCAAAAAGAATTCTAACGCCTCGCTGGAGGCGATTCGCCGCGTGCCAGATGCAAAACTCTATACGATCGACGTGTCTTTTTCTGGCGTACCCGACCCTGAAGAACGCGCGTATCTGAATGAGCTACCAACATCCTTTGTGCTATCTGACGAGGCTGTCGACAGATTGCGCGCAGCAGCGGGCACAGCGCTACTGAATTCGCCTGATTTCAAACGTCTGGCGATCGATGCGAACGCCAAGATTATTGAAGAATCAACGCCCACAGTAGCGCCTGCACAACAGCAATAAGTCTTAGTTACCGTCTCTAACTCGGTCAGACTCAGACCACGCCGGCCTCATGTGCCTGCTGGTCTGCCCAGTAACTTGAGCGCACCATCGGACCGCATGCCGCACCTTCGAAACCTAAGGCAAGCGCTTCCGTTTCGAAGTGTTTAAAGACATCCGGGTGCACGTAACGCTGTACCGGCAGGTGGTGATTGGACGGTGCCAGGTACTGACCAATCGTTAGCAGATTGATATCGTGAGAACGCATATCCTTGAGCTCTTCGATAATTTCTTCATCGGTTTCGCCCAGCCCAACCATCAGACCGGACTTGGTCGGCACATTCGGATAACGCTCTTTGAATGCCTTCAGAAAATTCAGCGAGTGCGCATAATCGGCGCCCGGACGTGCCTGCTTATAAAGACGGGGCACCGTTTCCAGATTGTGATTCATCACATCCG
>ERZ650301.309-NODE-309-length-13155-cov-4.492901_pt1 | contig 13155 bp, 13 predicted proteins | sample MGYA00376237_ERZ650301 | MGnify/ENA primary metagenome ERZ650301 (study PRJEB26733, sample SAMN07839255) | wastewater metagenome | biome: small river; feature: stream; material: water | place: USA: North Carolina | collected 2016-04-05 ...
GCGGGTGCCGCGCCCAGTAAGAATTAGGCCGCAGTAAAGCAGGCCAACAAATGGCGCACCCAACTTTGAAAGCTCTTGCACGGTTGGCAGCGCAACATCGCGTTCAACTTCTTCGATGAAACCCTCTGGCAACCAAGGCAACGGGCTGTATGCGCCCATGCCGCCGGTGTTCGGGCCTTCATCATTGTTGAAGGCGCGCTTGAAGTCTTGGGCCGGGGTTAGTGGCAACACATTTTTGCCGTCGGCCAAGAAGAACAACGAGACCTCTTGGCCATCTAAGAACTCTTCAACCAGAATGCCCATGTCGATAAATTTGGCGGCGTGCTCGAGTGCAGCTGCGCGATCGCTGGTAACAATTACGCCCTTGCCGGCGGCCAGGCCATCGGCCTTCACAACGTATGGCGCACCGAATTCATCGATGGCGTCTTCGACCTCGGCCATGGTTGAGCACTCGCGTGCCATACCGGTTGGCACGCCCGCGGCGGCCATAACCTCTTTGGCAAAACTCTTTGAGCCCTCTAGCTGGGCTGCCTTTTGTGAAGGGCCAAACACTGCGATTCCCTGCTCGCGAAGCGCATCGCTAACGCCTGCAACCAGTGGCGCTTCTGGGCCAATGATGGCCAACTCGATGCCGTGCTCGAGGGCGAATGTGGTTACCGCAAGTGGGTCGTTTGGGTTGAGCGATGGCTCGCAGTGGGCGTCGCCGGCAATGCCCGCGTTACCCGGTGCAACAATCAAATCGCTCTTGGCGGTGCCGGTGCGAATGAGTGCCTTAACAATTGCGTGCTCGCGGGCGCCCGCGCCCAAAACTAGAATCTTCACCCCTCAAGTTTACTGGCTGGGCGGGCTGTCACCTCGGGGTGCTGGTTCGCGCGGGGTCTAGTGCCCGGTGAGCATGTTGATAAGCAACCAAACCGAGACACCAACAATCAGCACGCCACCAACGGCAATGATGGTGGTCAGACGCTTCGCGTCGTTAAGAATCCAGGTTCGCACCGCGGCCGCACCAATTACATAAAGTGAATCGCTCAGCACACCGATGACCTCAAACGTGGCACCGAGCAGCAAAAACTGAAGTGCAAAGTTGCCGGCCGGGTTGATGAACTGCGGCAAGATGGCCATAAAAAATACGGCGGTCTTTGGGTTGCTTAGCCCAACAAAAAAGCCTTCGCGCCAAATTTGACCGAGGGTTTTTGTGCCAGCCGATGCGCCAACCACGGCAGCGTGCTGATGCTTGCTGCCAACAATTGTTTTGATGCCCAGGTAGCCCAGGTAAATAACGCCAGCCAACTTCACCACGTCGAGCGCCCAAGGTGCCGCGGTAATCAAACCGGTTAGGCCAATCGCGGTGGCAATAACCCACATCGATGTTCCTACCGAGTTTGCCGCAACCGTAACCAAACCGGCCGGGCGGCCAAGAGCAAGAGTTCGGCCGATAGCAAAAACTACGCTTGGCCCCGGAATCAGAATGATCACAAGAGATGTGATCAGAAACGTGATCCAGGAGGCAAGCGTAGGCATGCCGCTAGTTTAAGCGGTTGGCTTCTTTTTGCGGTTGAACACCAACACGGTGATAACTACGTAGCTAGTCCAGGCGATGGCCTGAACCCAGGTGGTCTCTGGGCTGAAGTTGAAGATGCCCTTGGCCAGCGAACCGAACCAGGTATCAACCGAGAAGCTTTCGCGAATGTCGAACAGCGCGCCACCCCACTCGGGAATGACACCGCTCTCGTGTAGTTCGTGAATGCCGTATGAAAGAACACCGGCGGCAACCAGAATCAAGAAGTAGCCGGTCCAGGTGAAGAAGTGCTTCATGTTCAGCTTGATTGCGCGGCGGTAAAGCAGGTAGCCAATTGCAACTGCGGTGCCAATCCCCAGGATGAACCCGATGACCGGCTCAATGGTTGAGCCAGCTGCCTGAACTGCGCTGTAGAAGAAGAGTGTGGTTTCGAGACCCTCGCGAGCCACGGCAATAAATGCCATCGCAACGATGGTGGCAATGCCGCCCTTGATCGCGTTTTCGAGTTTGCCCTGAAGTTCGGCGTTCATGCGAGAACCGGTGTCGCGCATCCAGATGATCATCCAGGTAACAAACGCAACGGCAACAATCGAGATGATGCCGCCGAAGGTTTCTTTAGACGCTTCGCTCTCGAGGATGTTTGTGCGAGTGAAGGTGAGCAGTGCGCCGAAGCCGAGGCTTAGGGCCACTGCAGAGAACACGCCAAGCCAAACAAATTTGATGTTGCTTAGGCGGTTGGTTTTTACCAAATAGGTGATGAGAATGCTGACCACAAGGGCAGCCTCTAGGCCTTCGCGAAGACCGATTAGATAGTTTGAGAGCATTATTTTCTTTCGTTGGGCCAGTGTTCTCTGGCTTAGTAGCAAGGTAAGGCTACCCTAACTAAAACCGCCGGGTCAAGACTTTTATTTCACGGATTTTGAGCCGCGGGCCAATGTCGTGAGCGGCTCGGGCAGAATGTTCCTATGGCAAGAAGGCGCATAAAATCAGCAGATGGCAAGCAGGCCGTGGCTGCAGTTCTTGCTGCGCTCGCCGAAGGTGCGGCCAGCCCAACCGCCGTTGACTCGGCCGTGATGGCAACCGCCGTGCGTTACCTGCTCGAAGAACTTGCCGAGGTTGCCCCGGGTAACTCGGTTGAGGTTCGTGTGCCACCACTTGGTGCAACGCAGTGCATCGAAGGTCCGCGCCACACTCGCGGCACGCCGCCAAATGTGGTCGAGATGAAACCCGAGATCTGGTTTGCGCTGGCAACCGGCGCAATGAGCTGGGCCGAGGCTGTTGCCGGTTCGCACGTTATCGCCTCGGGTGTTCGTGCCGACATCTCTGAGGTTCTGCCGCTGCAGCTTTAGATTCTGCCGCTGCAGTTCTAGCTTTTGCGGCTTGCAAGTTGGCCCCGATGGGGTTGAATTGAAGCATGGCAAAAACATCAAACGAATCAGTCAAAATTCGCCGCGCACCAAAGTTTTTACCGTTTCTACTTAGCGGTGCAGTTCTGGGCATCGTGCTGGCGCTAATTCTTGGGGCAACCATCCCGGCTGAACAGCGCACCAACGAACCGATTGTTACCTATTTGATTGCCTACCTTGGCGCAATTGGAGCCGCGGTTGGAATTGTGGCGGCACTGATTTTTGACCGCATTGGATTGGCTCGTGCCAAGACCGCCGAAGCCACTAAACTAGAGGGGTAACGGGCCTCACAAGGGCGTCGAATAGCCCGCAATCGCAAACCTCTTGATAGGACGCAACCCTTGCTTCGTGGCGATGGACTACTGAATACCGACATTGCAGTTAGCAGTGACGAAAAAGCACCACAAGATCAGTGCGGCGTATTTGGCGTATGGGCACCGGGCGAAGAAGTAGCCAAGCTAACTTTCTTTGGCCTCTATTCTCTTCAGCACCGCGGCCAAGAATCGGCCGGTATTGCTACCTCAGATGGCAAAAAGATTTTGGTTTACAAAGACATGGGTTTGGTTTCTCAGGTCTTCTCTGAATCGGCTCTCGAGAGCCTGGTTGGCCACATTGCAGTTGGCCACAACCGCTACTCAACCACCGGCGCAAGCCACTGGCGAAACGCGCAACCAACCCTTGGCCGCACCTCGGCCGGCACCGTTGCCCTCGCTCACAACGGCAACCTAACCAACACCGCCGATCTACTAGACCTACTTCAGCAGCGCTACCCAAACCAGGGCACCAACGAGATCACCGGTGGTAACACCACCGACACCGCAGTGCTCACCGCCCTCATGGCCGGCGACCTAGACCACACCCTTGAAGCAACCGCACTCGAGTTGCTGCCAAAGGTAAAGGGTGCTTTCTGTTTGGTATTCATGGATGAAACCACGCTGTATGCGGCACGCGACCCACAGGGTGTTCGACCTCTAGTTCTTGGCCGCCTCGAGCGTGGTTGGGTGGTTGCTTCAGAAACCGCAGCACTAGACATCGTTGGTGCATCTTTGGTGCGCGAGGTTGAACCTGGCGAGCTAATTGCCATCGATGAAAACGGGTTGCGTTCTACCCGCTTTGCCGAAACCAAGCGTGCCGGTTGCGTTTTTGAATACGTTTACCTGGCTCGCCCAGATACCGCCATCAACGGCAAAAATGTTTACGAAGCCCGCGTGGAGATGGGCCGCCAGCTTGCTCGCGAATACCCGGTCGAAGCCGATCTCGTCATTCCAACTCCAGAGTCAGGCACCCCGGCCGCCATCGGTTTCTCTGAGGAATCGGGTATTCCATTTGGCCACGGTCTGGTTAAAAATGCCTACGTTGGTCGCACCTTTATTCAGCCTTCACAAACCATTCGCCAGCGCGGTATTCGCCTAAAGCTCAACCCACTTCGCGAGGTTATTCGCGGCAAGCGCATCATTGTTATCGACGACTCAATCGTGCGCGGCAACACTCAGCGCGCACTCGTGCAGATGCTGCGCGAGGCAGGTGCCGCCGAAATTCACGTGCGCATTTCATCGCCGCCAATTACCTGGCCTTGTTTTTACGGCATCGATTTTGCAACCCGCGCCGAGCTAATTGCAACCGGTTTGGGTGTCGACGATGTTCGTGCATCGATTGGTGCCGACAGCCTTGGCTACCTAACTAAAGACGGCATGATTACCGCCACCGGCCAGCAGGAATCTCAGCTTTGCACCGCCTGCTTTACCGGCAAGTACCCAATTGAGTTGCCAACCGCAGAGCGCCTTGGCAAGAACTTGCTAGAGCGCCCGGCCGAGGCCGAAGCTTGCAACCCTGGCCCAGATTCAGAGCTAGACGCCACCGTGCGCGCAGCCGAAACCAACTAACTTTTAGCCGCACAGAAAGCGCAAGATGTCGAACGCATACGCAGAATCAGGTGTAGATACCGAAGCCGGCGATCTAGCCGTTGAACTAATGAAGCGTGCCGTTGGCGCAACTCACAACGACCTAGTTATGGGTGGCCTCGGTGGCTTTGCCGGCATGATGGATGTCTCGTTTCTAAAGTCTTACGACCGCCCGCTGTTGGCAACATCAACCGATGGTGTTGGCACCAAGGTTGCCATTGCCCAGGCCATCGATAAGCACGACACCATTGGTCAAGATTTGGTTGGCATGGTGGTTGACGACATCGTTGTGGTTGGCGCAAAGAGCCTGTTCATGACCGATTACATTGCCTGCGGCAAGGTTGTGCCAGAGCGCATCGCCGACATCGTTCGCGGCATTGCCGAGGCCTGCAGCGCCGTTGGTGTTGCACTGGTTGGCGGCGAAACCGCCGAGCACCCTGGCCTGCTTGGCGTAGATGATTACGACGTGGCCGGTGCCGCAGTTGGCGTTGTTGACGCAGCTAAATTGCTTGGCCCACAGAACGTGCGCGTTGGCGATGTTGTGCTTGGCATGCAGTCTTCTGGTTTGCACTCAAACGGTTACTCGCTGGTTCGCAAGATTGTGCGCGACATGGGCTACGCCTATACCGATCAGGTGGCCGAGTTTGCCGGAGTATCGCTTGGCGAAAAGCTGCTCGAGCCAACCGCGCTTTACACCGGTGTTTTGAACACCCTGCTTGAGGGCAAGCTTGGCTCGGGCGTTCACGCAATGAGCCACATCACCGGCGGTGGCATCGCTGCCAACATTGCACGCGTTCTGCCTCAGGGTGTTGCGCTCGATGTTCACCGTGCCAGCTGGACCCCTCAAGAGGTATTCCAGGTTCTAGCCGGTTGGGGCGACTTCAGTCTTGAATCGGTGGAAGGCACCTGGAACCTTGGCCTTGGCCAGGCAGTTGTTGTTGCAGCCGACCAGGCAGACGACATTGCGGCCGAGCTAACCAAGTTGGGTGTGAACACCTGGACCCTCGGTGAAATCGAAGCCGCACCGGCAGATCTATCGAGCTACGTTCAGGGTGCCAAGGGTGTTGACGGCGGCGCAGTGCGCCTGGTTGGCGAGTACAAGTAACCCAGAGTTTTAAAGTAAAAACCCCGGAGCGATTGCCGGGGTTTTTTATTACTTCGAGGTCTCTCGCATGAAGCGAACCATGTTGTCGAGGGTCTCGCCCATCTGCTTGCAGTCGGCAGGGTAGCGGTTAATGTGAGCGTGCGGCACACCCGATTGAGTGAGCACCTCAACGCGGTTGCCGGCTTCGGCAAGCTGCTTGCCATAGAGCTCGCCCGATGAACGCAGGGTGTCGTATTCACAGTTGATGATCTGTGCTGGCGCCAACTGGCTTAGGTCTTCGACCTCGCCGGCGAACCAATACGGCTCGGCCTCGTTCAAGTCGCCGTTCTCAACCATGAACTTGTTGTTGGTGTCTACAAATTCACGGCTCAAACCAAACCCCGATGGAATCTCGTCGAGCTTGCTCTGAAGTTCTGCGCTGTACTGAGGCATTTCTTTGTGCGCAATTGGGCAGTTCAAAAGTTGACCGGCCAGGTAGTTGTCGCCCATGTCTCTATCCATGACTGCAACCGATGCAGCCAGGCAGCCACCGGCACTGATGCCGCCAACAAAAATCTTGGCTGGGTTCACGCCCAGCTCGCGGGTGTTGCGGGCAAACCACTGCAGGCTGGCAATGCCATCGAGCTGCGGTGCCGGGAACTTTACGGTCTCGGTGACCAGGCGGTAGTCGACGCCGAGAACCACGGCGCCGAGGCGGTGCGCGATCTCGCGTGCAACCACATCAGATTCGTTCATGTTGTAATCGCCCATTACAAAACCGCCGCCGTGATACCAAACCAGGCCGGGCAGAACATCGGTGGTTGCCGAGGTGTTCGCCGGGCGGTAAAGGCGCGCCTTGATTGGGCCGTTTGGGCCGGTGATGACAACCTCTTCGGTGGTAATCGGCGGGCTCACATACTGCGAATTTGCTGCCTCATATGCCTTGATGGCATCGGGGAACGGCAGTTCGTTGAAGTAGTGAAGGCGGTCGGCAAATAGCGGGTCTAGAGGCATAGGTATAGATAAGCACACCAGCTATCGAGTTAGCGAATACAAGCGCGAACTAAATGTCAGGTATTTTCGAACTGTATTCCACGAAATGGAGCTTCAATGGTGAACCTCGCAGGTAGCGCGGCCGACGCGGTGCGCGACCGAATTTTCGATGGCGCGATTGTGGCGGTTGGTGGCTTTGGCCTGAGCGGCAACCCGTTTGACCTAATCGAGGCCGTTCGCGATTCGGGTGCCAAGAATCTCACCATCGTCTCGAACAACATGGGCGTCGATGGGCAGGGCCTAGGCATCTTGCTCGAGAACAACCAGGTGGCCAAGGTCATCGCCTCGTACGTTGGCGAAAACAAACTCTTCGCCCAGCAATACCTCGATGGAGTGCTCGAGGTTGAATTCTCACCGCAGGGCACCCTGGCCGAGCGGCTTCGCGCCGGCGGTGCGGGCATCCCGGCTTTTTACACCAAGACCGGCGTTGGCACACCGGTTGCCGATGGCAAACACCACGATACCTTTGACGGCCAGGTTTACATTCAGGAGCGCGGCATCGTTGCCGACTTGGCCCTGGTGCATGCGTTTCAGGGCGACAAAGCTGGCAACCTGATTTACAAAAACACCGCGCGAAACTTTAACCCGCTGGTGGCGCAGGCCGGTAGGCACACCATCGCCGAGGTTGAGCAGCTCATCGATGGCTTCATCGACCCAAACATTATTGTGACTCCGGGCATTTTTGTTCAGCAGTTGATTGTGGCTAAGCCTCGCGTCAAGCCAATCGAACAGCGCACCACAAGGCCGCGCGATGAAGCATCGAGTTCGGCAAAGGCGAGTGCGTAATCATGGCGTGGAGTAGAGATGAGATGGCCGCGATTGCCGCCACCGAACTTGGCGACGGCGACTACGTGAACCTCGGCATTGGCATTCCAACCTTGGTGGCAAACCACATCCCGACTGGCATGAATGTGATTCTGCAGAGCGAAAACGGGCTGCTTGGTATGGGCCCGTTCCCGTTCGAAGGCCAAGAAGACGCCGATCTAATCAATGCAGGTAAGCAGACTGTAACGCTGATGCCAGGCGGTAGCTTCTTTGATAGCGCAACCTCGTTTGGAATGATTCGCGGCGGGCACGTGAAGTTTGCTGTGCTGGGCGCCATGGAGGTTTCGGCTACAGGCGATCTGGCGAACTGGACCATCCCGGGCAAGCTGGTAAAGGGCATGGGCGGTGCGATGGACCTGGTGGCCGGCACCGAACGCGTGATTGTTTTGACCGAACACGTGAGCAAAGATGGTTCGCCGAAGGTGGTTGCCGAGTGCAGTTTGCCACTCACGGGTAAGAACGTGGTGAAGCGCATCATCACCGATTTGTGCGTTTTTGATGTGACCGATGACGGGCTGCTGCTGACCCAGATTGCGCCGGGTGTGAGCATTGCCGAACTGATCGAAAAAACCGGTGCGCCATTTGTGACCGCCGAGAACCTGAAGGACTAGCCATGAGTTTTGCCGACCCAACCGTTTTAGTTGCTGGTGCAAGAACGCCGTTTGGCCGTTTGCTTGGAGCGCTCAAAACCCAGACCGCGGCGCAGCTTGGCGCCGTTGCTATTCGCGAGGCAATCACGCGGGCTGGCATCGATGCTGCTGCGGTTGATTACGTGATCATGGGTCAGGTGGTTCAAGCGGGCGCCGGGCAAAACCCGGCAAGGCAGGCTGCGGTTGCCGCGGGTGTTCCGCTCAACGTGCCGGCAATCACCATCAACAAGGTTTGCCTTTCGGGCATCGAAGCCATTGCAATGGCCGATCAATTGATTAGGGCCGGTGAGTTTGAGGTTGTAGTTGCCGGTGGCATGGAATCGATGTCGAACGGGCCACACTATTTGCCGGGCTCGCGCGAGGGCGCAAAATATGGCGATTGGGTTTTGAAGGATTCGGTTGCCAATGATGCCCTAACCTGCGCGTTCGATCAGGTGGCCATGGGGCAGAGCACCGAAAGCTTCAACGACAAGTACGCGCTAACCCGCGAACAGCAAGATGAGTTCAGCGTGCACTCGCACGGTAAGTCGCACTCGGCTCACGAGGGTGGCCGTTTGGCATCTGAGATCGTGCCGGTTGAGGTTGATTTGGGTCGCGGCAAAACCGCAACCGTAACCGTCGACGAAGGCATTCGCCCAGACACTTCGATGGAGACGCTGGCAAAATTGCGACCGGCATTTTCTAGCGCGGGAACCATCACGGCCGGCAATGCATCGCAGATTTCAGATGGCGCGGTAGCGGTTGTGGTCATGAAGAAATCGCGCGCAGAGGCACTGGGTCTCACCTGGCTTGCTGAGATTGGAGCGGCCGGAAACGTGGCCGGGCCAGACACCTCGTTGCAGGAGCAACCGGCCAGCGCAATCAATCACGCGCTTGCTCGCGAGGGTTTGACCGTTGCCGATGTTGACCTGTTTGAGATTAACGAGGCTTTTGCCGCGGTTGGTTTGGTGTCGGCCGACAAACTTGGTGTACCACACGAAAAGGTGAACGTAAACGGCGGCGCAATTGCCATTGGCCACCCGGTTGGGGCATCTGGCGCACGTTTGGTTTTGCACCTGGCCTATGAGCTAAACCGCAGGGGCGGTGGCATCGGTGCCGCTGCACTTTGCGGCGGCGGCGGCCAGGGCTCGGCTCTATTGCTAAAGGTGGCAGGCGCATGAAACTAGCTCGTTGGCAACACGAAGGCCGAACCCACGATGGTTTGGTCGAGGGTGGTTTGGTCTATCCGTTCATCGGTGGTCACACGGTTGCATCGCTGGTTGGTCTTGGTTTGCCAAAGGCACTCGAGGTCGGTGCGCTAACTCTTGCAGCGGCCACCGGCGCCGAGCTTTCTCTGAACCAGATCAAACTTTTGGTGCCAATTCAGCCGCCTTCCATCCGTGATTTTGTGGCCTTTGAAGAGCACGTTGAAGGCGTGGTTAAGAGCATCGATGCCAGCGAGGGCGTTGTGCCCGAGTGGTACGAGTACCCAACTTTTTACTTTACGAACCCAAATTCACTGATTGCCACCGGCGATGTAATGAGCCCGCCGGTTAGCCAGAAGCTTGATTTTGAGCTTGAGGTGGGCGTTGTGGTTGGCGCGGTTGCTGGGCGCGATGGCACCAACCTAACCCCGGCCGAGGGTCACGAAGCAATCTTTGGCTACACGATTTTTAACGACTGGTCGGCCAGAGATATTCAAGGCCGCGAAATGAAGGTGCGGCTTGGCCCATGCAAGGGCAAAGATTTTGCCACCACGCTTGGCCCATGGATTGTGACTGCCGACGAGTTTGTGCAGCGGCACGATGCCGAGGGTTTCTTGAATCTTCTGATGACGGTTTCGATCAACGGCACTGAGGTTGGCCGCGATTCACTGGCAAATATGGGTTGGCCGCTGGGCGAACTGGTTGCTTATGCCTCGCGAAACTCAAAGGTTCTACCTGGTGACGTGCTGGGTTCTGGCACCGCCGGTGCCGGTTGCTTGGCCGAACTCTGGGGTCGCGCAGGCGAACTCACGCCGGCACCACTCAAGGCTGGCGACGAAGTTGTAATGACCGTCGAAGGCATTGGCGAGATTCGCAATGTGGTTGGCGAAGCGGTTGTTCCCCCAGCCATTCCTCGTGCTCGCGTGCGCCCACGGATGGTTCGCTAGGCCGGCCACCGTGAGCAATTCATCGAGTGCGCCTTTTGTTGGCAAACGGTTTGAGGGCAAAGTTGTTGTCATCACCGGAACCGGTGGCGGCATGGGCAGGGCCGCGGCACTCAGATTCGCTGCCGAGGGCGCAATCATCGCGGGTTGCGACGTGAAGGTGGAAGGCAATCTCGAAACCATCGCGCTGGTTGAGGCGGCCGGTGGTCGCATGATTGGCAAGGCACCGGTGAACCTAACCGATGAAGCCGAAACCGCAGGCTGGTTGGCCGAGGTCGAAGCCGAGCTTGGTCACATCGATGTGCTCTATGCCAACGCCGGCGCAACCAAATTTAACCGCCTCGAAGACACCACGCTAGAAGAGTGGCGCTTTGTTTTGCAGCACGAACTCGACATCGTCTTTCTGCCAATCAAGCACGCCTGGTCGGCACTCAAAAAATCTTCGGGCAGCGTGATTCTGGTTGGTTCAACGGCCGGGGTAACCGGTTCGCTAACCAACCACCGCATCGCTCACACCGCAACCAAGGGTGGCGTAGTTGCCATGACCAAGCAGTTGGCCGCCGAGGGTGCCGAGTTCGGCATCCGGGTTAATTGCATTAGCCCGGGCATGGTGCGAACCCCGGCCACCGAGTCTGATTTGCTGGCCGAAGGCAGTGCCATGGTTGGCATTGCCAAGCACATACCGCTACAGCGAATTGGTACACCAGACGAAGTCATCAACTGCGCGGTCTTCTTGGCCAGCAGCGATGCGTCTTATGTAACCGGCGCAAACCTGATGGTAGACGGCGGCTGGTCGGCAGTTCTGCCGGGCGCTTAGCAGCGGGCATAAAAATGCCCCGAGGCTAACCCCGGGGCATTTGCAGCTTTTAGAAGGCTGCGCGAATCTTGTCGAGAACCTTCATGTTCTCGATGGTCCAGCTCATCGGGTGCTCTGCGCACTCGGTCTTGCCGGCCAAAATTGCGGTGCTCACTGCGCCAAGCATGTGCGCGTAGCCGGCACCCTTGGTTTCATACTTGATGCGTTCGCGGGTTGGCAGTGCCTGACCCGAGTAAACAATCTTGTCGAGTTCGCGTGCGTTCCAGAATGAACCAATCAGCTCAACCGAGCTCTTGTCGCCAATGACCCGGCAACCAAAACCGATGTTGGCATCGAGAGCCGAAATGCCGTGGCCAATCACGCCGTTCTCGAAGATGAAGGTTGTGTCGGCAAAGGCATCGGCGCCGTTGTCGAAACGGTGACCGATGGTGGTCTGCGATGCGATTGGTGAGTCGGCAAAGAAGCGGTTCACGGTGGTGGTGTAAACGCCCTGGTCGAGGGTGGTGCCGCCGCCAAGTTCGTAGTTGAACAAGCGGTGGTCGTTGTCGAAAGGCGCGTTCATGGCAAACTCTGCCTGAATCATCACAAGCTTGCCAAGGTCGCCGGCCTCGATCATCTTCTTAACCGCGTTGTGCAGTGGCAAGAACTTGGTCCACATGGCTTCCATCAGGAACAAGCCCCTTGATTTAGCCAATTCGTCGAGCTCGATTGCCTCGGCGGCGCTCATGGTGAACGCCTTCTCAACCAACACGTGCTTGCCTGCGTTTAGCGCAGCCTTGGCCTGCCAAAAGTGCTCAGAGTGCGGCGAGGCAACATAAATAACATCAACCGCTGGGTCGGCAATTGCCTGCTCAAAGGTCAAACCCTTTGCACCAGTGATGCCAAACTCGGCCAGGCGCGCCTCGGCCTTAGCCGGCTCGCGTGAAACCAAAGCGTAGAGGTTGGTGCCATCGGCCAACGCAAAGTCTCGAAGAATAAGTTCGGCCATCAAGCCGGTTCCAACCATTGCCCAATTGAGTTTGCTCATCTTCGATCCTTTTCGTTTGGTTTATCCAAGTATGCCTGTTCGGCGCCAGCGGCCAAACACGGCCGACTAAACCGCGTTGTTTTTGGCGATCTCGGCCAGCACTGCTGCGCTTGGCTTGGCGGTGCGCTCGAAGGTTTCGTGGTTCACCGAGTGAATGCCAAACTTCGGGCCGTAGCCAAAGATCCACTCGAAGTTGTCGAGCAGAGACCAGTGGGTGTAGCCAATAACTTCGACGCCATCGTTCATGGCTCGCTGCAAACCCTCGAGTGAAGGCGGGATGAAACGCACGCGCTGAGTGTCGTCTTCGGTTGAGATGCCGTGCTCGGTGATGAAGATTGGAATGCCAACCTGCGAATAAACGTAACGAACGGCACCCTCGAGCGAGGTTGGGTCAATCTGGGTTCCCATGCCGTTTAGCTCAGCACCCTCGGGTGGAGGCAGCACGCCATCCTTGTCGTAATAGGCGACCTCGTAGTTTTGAACACCGATGAAGTCGTCGGTCTTAGCCACGCGCAACCAGCGACCGTAGGTCTCTTCGCGCTTGCGGTCGCGCAGGCTTGGGTCGTCGCCAGCAACGCGGTCATCAAAGAGCGCAATGCTCAGGCCAACTTTTACATTTGGTGCAGCAGCCTTCACGGCTGCGCGAGCTGCGATGTGTGCCAATTCCAAACCGTCACAGATGTCGTCAAACTCGAGGCGCGGCACAACGTTTCCGGTGCGGTAGCGCTCAACGCCGGCATCGCGA
>ERZ650301.310-NODE-310-length-13144-cov-5.840782_pt1 | contig 13144 bp, 12 predicted proteins | sample MGYA00376237_ERZ650301 | MGnify/ENA primary metagenome ERZ650301 (study PRJEB26733, sample SAMN07839255) | wastewater metagenome | biome: small river; feature: stream; material: water | place: USA: North Carolina | collected 2016-04-05 ...
ACGCGCCCGCGAACTGTTGGACTACGTGGGCATCGGTGCTTTCGCTGATTACAAATCGCGCACGCTCAGCTACGGCGATCAACGGCGTTTAGAAATTGCGCGGGCCTTGGCCACCGATCCGCAACTGATTGCCTTGGACGAGCCCGCGGCGGGCATGAATGCGACGGAGAAAGTGCAACTGCGCGAGTTGATCGACAAAATTCGGCGCGACCACCGCACGGTCTTGTTGATTGAGCATGACGTGAAGTTGGTCATGGGCCTGTGCGACCGTGTGACCGTGCTCGACTACGGCAAAGTGATTGCGCAAGGCACGCCCGCCGAGGTGCAGCGTAATCCACAGGTCATAGAGGCCTATCTCGGCACGGGAGCGCATTGACATGACCCATCACACCGCGAAGCTGCTGCTGAAGGTCAGCGATCTCAAGGTCGGCTATGGCGGCATTCAAGCCGTCAAGGGCGTGAGCTTTGACGTCAGAGAGGGCGAGTTGGTCTCGCTCATTGGCTCCAACGGCGCAGGCAAGACCACCACCATGAACGCCATCACAGGGCTCTTGCCTTTGGGCGGCGGCCAGATCGAGTTGGCGGGCAAGAATATCGCGGGCCTTGGTCCTTGGAACTTGGTGCAGCAAGGCTTGGCCATGGTGCCCGAAGGCCGTGGCGTGTTCACGCGCATGACCATTCTTGAGAACTTGCAGATGGGGGCTTATCTGCGCGATGACAACGCGGCCATTGCTGACGACATGGAGCGCGTGTTCACCACCTTTCCACGTCTCAAAGAACGCCGCGATCAACTGGCGGGCACCTTGTCTGGCGGCGAGCAGCAAATGCTGGCCATGGGCCGCGCCTTGATGAGTCGCCCCCAGATGTTGCTGCTCGACGAGCCGTCGATGGGCCTGTCGCCCATCATGGTGGACAAGATTTTTGAAGTCATCCGTGAGGTCTCGGCCCAAGGCGTGACGATTTTGCTGGTGGAGCAAAATGCCAGCCGTGCCTTGCAAATTGCCGATCGCGGCTATGTGATGGAATCGGGCGTGATCACCCTCAGTGGTGCCGCGCATGACCTGTTGCATGACCCCAAAGTACGGGCAGCTTATTTAGGAGCGTGACCACCATGACCCAGCGACTCAGTGCCGACGACATCGCCCACTACCAAACACAAGGGTTTGTGATTCCGCCTTATCGCTTGGAGCCAGCGTTGCTCAAGGGCTTGCAAGACGCGCTCAACACCTTGATCGCCAATAACCCAGGGGTGCGCCCCGAAAAGCTCGTCAGTGCCCACATTGAGGGACGCAACGATGAAGGCGTACACGGCAGTCAGCGCTTTTTAGAGCTCGCGATGCACAAGCCGATTGTCGATATGGTCGAGCAAATCATTGGCCCCGACATCATCTTGTGGGGCTGCCATGTGTTTTGCAAACCTGCCAGTGAGGGGTTTGAAACCCCGTGGCACCAAGACGGCCATTACTGGCCGATTCGCCCTTTGGCCACCTGCACCGTCTGGGTGGCCTTGGAGCCCAGCACGCGTGAGAACGGGTGCTTGCGCGTGATTCCCGGTTCACACCGCGACCACGTGTTGCATGAGCATCTGCATGAAGACCGTCAAGATTTGGTCTTGAACCAACGCATGGCGGAAGGTACTTTTGACGAGGCACAGGCGGTGGATTTGGAGTTGCAGCCGGGCCAGATGTCCATGCATGACGTCTACATGATTCATGGCGCCAAAGCCAACACCTCCACCCAGCGTCGAACTGGCGTGGCCTTGCGCTTCATGCCTGGCAGCTCCTTGTTTGATCGTGACCTGCGCCCCGTGGATGGCAAAACCGGCGTGCCCGTGAGTTTTGGCACGCGTCCCTTGTGGCTGCTACGTGGTGAAGACCGCACGGGACGCAACGACTTTCAAGTGGGACACCGTTAAAAGCGCCGTTGCGCTGGGCAAGGTCTCAGCCTTGCATCACCCAAATGATGACTTGCTTGGCCACAAAGCCCAGCATGCCAAACGCCAGCACGAGGAACAACACAAAGGTGCCGAACTTACCGGCTTTCGATTCGCGTGCCAGCTGAAAAATGATGAACAGCATGTAGAGCATGAAGCCCGCGATGCCGAAGGTCAGCCCGAAGTTGGCAAATTGTTCTTCTGTCATGGCGGGCTCAATGCGCAGAGGCGTCGTAGACCACCAAGTCGCGGTAGGCGTGCCAGCTGGCATGGCCGAGCATGGGGACGACGCCGAGCAAACCCAAAAATGCAGACCCCACGCCCAGCGCGGTGAACAAGCACAACAACCCCGCCCACATGGCCATGGCGAAGGGATTGAGGGCCACCACACGCCAACTGGTGGACACCGCTTGCCAAAGTGTGAGTTTGGGGTGATCCATCAACAAAGGAATGGTGATGACGGTGGAGGCAAACATGGGGGCTGCAATCAAGGTGCTCATCAGTACCCAGATTTCAAACAAACCAAAGTGAGGTTGCAAGACCACCAAGCGCACAAAGTCCGCAGGGGTGTGCACGCTGGCGGGGAGCATCCAATGCACCAAAGCGGCTGAGCACAGCAACCAGCCACCGCTGGAGAGGGCCAGCAACACACCAAATTGAATCAGGCGCTTGTCACCGCAGGTCCAAATGCGAAAGGCGTCACCCAAAGTGGCCGTTTGCTTGCGTTCCAGTCGACGGCTGATGTCGTACAGTCCCGTGGCCAGCAACGGCGCCACGATCATGCAGGTGGCGAGCATGGCGGCAATCCACCAAAACTCATGGCGGGCAAACCAAAACAAGAGGCCCGCGACGCAGGCCAAGATCAAGCCATGCGTTGCGCCCGATGTGGGGCTTTTCTCAATGTCGCGCCAAGCCAATGCCAGCCAATGCAGCGGACGTGTCAGCTCGACTTCTCGAACTTGCAGGTCGGGATGCGGACTGAAATCAGTCAATGCGTGCTCCAGAGCGTTGGATGATGGGGGCCCATTTGATGGACTCATCGTGGATCAACTTGGTGAACTGCTCGGGGGTGCCGCCAATGGCTTCGAGCCCTGCAGCTTTGAGGCGTTCTTTGACGGCGGGGTCGTGCAAAGCGGCGTTGAGCGCGCTGTTGATGCGGTCCACCACGGCGCGCGGGGTGCCTGCGGGCACCAACACGCCGTTCCAAGCCAAGGCTTCGAAGCCTTTGAGCTCGGGCAAGCCGCTTTCGGCCACGGTGGGCACATCGGGCAGCAAGGGGTAACGCTGCGCGCTGGTGACCGCCAAATATTTCAGGCGGCCTTGCTTGACTTGCGGCGCGATCACGGTGGGCACGGACGCCATCAAATGGGTTTCACCCGACAAGGTAGACAGCACCGCAGGCGGGCTGCCGTTGAAAGGAATGTGAACCGTGAAGGTGTTCGTGACGGCCTTGATGTATTCCATCGTCAGGTGTGACGAACTGCCGTTGCCCACCGACGCAAAGTTGTACTTGCCAGGCGAGGCCTTCAGCAAGCCCACCAACTCACGCATGTTGTTGGCGGGCAGTTGCACGTTCGCGGCAATGACGTTGGGTTGCGAGGTGGTGATCATCACCGCCTGCAAATCTTTCAGCGGCTGGTAGGGCAGCTTGGGGTACAGATAGGGTGCAAACGACAAAGGCCCGTTGTATGACATGACCCAGGTGTAGCCATCGGGGGTGGACTTGGCCACCTCGTTGGTACCCACGGTGCCGCCCGCTTGGGGTTTGTTTTCGACCACCACGGCTTGCCCCAAATTGTCTTTGAGGCGGTCTTGCATGGCGCGTGCAATCACATCCAGCGACGATCCCGCTGGCGCCACCACCACCCAACGGATGGGTTTGGTGGGGAAGCTTTGTGCTTGCGCTGTGAGCGACACCGCCACCAAACTCAGACCCACGCCCAGACCCGCGACTATGTGTCGGATCGAAGGCCACCATGCGCGTGCATGGCCGTTAGTCAATGCGTGTGTGGGGCGTGTGCGTTGGGTTTGAACGTGGGGCATGTGGGTCTTTCGTTGCTTAGGCTTTGTCGGCGGCAGAGGTGAACGAGTCGGCGTAGAACTCGTCGGCGGGCAAGCCTGCTGCGGTGTAGTCGGCGCGTGCCGAGTCCACCACGATGGGGGCACCGCAAGCGTAGACCTGATGGCCGCTGAGGTCAGGCGTGTCTTGCAGCACGGCTTGGTGCACAAAACCGGTACGGCCGCTCCAGTGGTCTTCAGGCAAGGCGTTGGAAATGACGGGCACATACGTCAAGTTGGGCATGACGGCCAATTGGGCGTGCACCCAGTCGTTCAAATACAAATCTTCAGGGCGACGGCCACCCCAGTACAGCGTGACGGGACGTGTGATCGCTTTGTGCTGCATGTGCTCCAAGATGGCCTTGATGGGCGCAAAGCCTGTGCCAGAGGCTAAGAACACCAAAGGCTTGTCCGAGTCTTCACGCAAGAAGAACGTGCCTTGCGGGCCTTCGATGCGCTGGATTTCTTTTTCTTTCATGGCGCCGAACACGTGGTCGGTGAACTTGCCACCGGGCATGTGGCGGATGTGCAATTCAATGGCGGGGCTGCCCGCAACCAAGGTGTGTGGTGCATTGGCCATGGAGTAGCTGCGGCGGTCGCCATCGCGCAACAAAAAGTCGATGTACTGACCCGCGTGAAACTTCATCACGTCGTTGGCGGGCAGTTGGAGTTTGACGATCATCACGTCGTGCGATGCTTTCTCGAGCGAAATGACGCGCACCGGCATCTTCTTGATGGGGAAGGCGCCTTCTTCCACCACTTGGCGCGATTCCAGCACCACGTCGCTGTGTGCGGTGGCGCAACAGGTGAGCACAAAGCCGTTGGCCGCTTCTTCCGGACTCAGGGCTTTTTCTTGGTGTTTGCCGTGGGTCACATCGCCCGAAATCTTTTTGCATTTGCAAGAACCGCAAGCGCCGTCTTTGCAGCCGTAGGGCAGGCCAATGCCTTGGCGCATGCCTGCAGCCAGCAGGGTTTCGTCAGAGGTTGCTGTGAAAGTGCGGCCACTGGGCTGGACGGTGATGTTGAAACTCATCTTTGGGTATCCTTGAACTTTTATAGGCTGTATTTTGCCCTCCAACCAACCCCCTCTTGGCGCTTTGCCTGCCCGATTTCGTCGTGAGCGTTTGCTGATCATCGGTTGCGGTGATGTGGGGGTGCGTGTGGTGCGCGCGCAGCGTCACGTTCGCATGCTGGCGCTGACGTCCAATTCAGCGCGTGTGGCTGAACTGCGGGCCTTGGGCGTCACGCCGTTGCTGGGTGATTTAGACCAACCCGCCACCTTGAAACGTTTGGCCGGTTTGGCCACACGCGTGCTGCATTTGGCCCCGCCGCCGTTGCGTGGCAGCACCGACCCGCGCACCCACGCGCTCACCCGCGCCCTCAGCGTGCGTACGCCGCCGCGCAGTTGGGTGTATGGCTCGACCAGCGGTGTGTATGGCGATTGCTCGGGGGCGTGGGTGGGGGACAGCCGTCTGCTGAACCCCGCCACGCCGCGTGCCATGCGCCGTGTGGATGCGGAGGCGCGGCAGCGCCACTACGCGCGTTTGCGGGGTAACGCGGTGCGCGTGAGCGTGTTGCGTATTCCGGGCATTTACGCGCCTGACCGCGAAGGCGGCACGCCCCGCGAGCGTTTGTTGCGCGGCGCGCCTGTGTTGAACCACTCGGACGATGTGTTCACCAACCACATTCATGCCGATGACTTGGCCCGTGCTTGTCAGCTGGCGCTGTGGCGTGGCAAAACGCAGCGCGCTTACAACGTCAACGACGACAGCAGCCTGTTGATGGGCGATTACTTTGACATGGCAGCAGGTTTGTACGGGTTGCCCAAACCTCCACGCATCAGCCGTGCGCAAGCGCAGGTGGACGTGCCTGCGATGCAGCTGAGCTTCATGAGTGAGTCACGCCGCATGCTGAACACCCGCATGAAGCGCGAGCTGCGGCTGCAGTTGCGTTATGCGGATGTGAAGGCGGGCTTGGCTGAGCCTAATACTTAGCCTCCACCCAGCATCAGAGCGGGCGCTGCGCGAAAGCCCAAAAGCCGGTGCCGCGCCTGCGATCAATCGAATTTGATGTTGCCGGCTTTGATGGCCTTGGCCCAGCTGACGGTGTCGCGCTCCAGCAGCTTGGTGGTGTTGTCGGGCGTGAGGTAGCGCACTTCGACGCCAGCGAGTTCGGCGCGTTGCTTGGTCTCAGGCAACTCCATGCTGCGTTTGACTTCGGCCGAGAGTTTTTGCACCACGTCTTTGGGCGTGCCGCTGGCCACGTACAAGGCCACCCATGACTCCAACTCAAAGCCACTCAACCCAGCTTCGGCCACAGTCGGCACTTGTGGCAGTTGGTGGTGACGCGTTTTGCCCGTGACGGCCAAGGCTTTGAGCTTGCCACTTTGAACATGGCCCATCACCGAAGGCGGGGTGGTGATGAAGACTTGCACTTGACCCGCCAGCACGTCTTGAATCGCTTGGCCCGAGCCTTTGTAGGGCACATGCGTCATCTCAATGCCCGTTTGCTGCTTGAAAATTTCGGTACCGATGTGGGACACCGAGCCGTTGCCTTGCGAGGCGTAGTTGAGCTTGCCTGGGTTTTGTTTGGCCCAAGCAATGAACTCTTTGAGTGTGTTGGCGGGGACCGAAGGATGTACCGCAATCACGTTGGTGGCCACGGTGATCAAGCCCACAGGCGTGAGGTCTTTGAGCTCCCAAGGCAGTTTGTCCATCAAGATGGGGTTGGCAATGTGATAGCCCGAATAGGACACCAACACGGTGTGGCCATCTTTGGGGCTCCGCGCCACGATTGAGTAAGCCAAGTTGCCGCTGCCGCCGGGTTTGTTGTCGACCACCACGGATTGACCGATCAGGCGTGCCAAGGGCTCGCTGACCAAACGGGCCGAGGTGTCGACCAAGCCACCAGGCGGGTTGGGGACCACCAAGGTGATGGGCTTGCTGGGGTAGGCATCGGCTTGCGCCCACACCGAGGATGACGCCAAGCCAGACAGTGCAGCCACAACGGCCAGCGTGAGGTGGAATTGGCGGCGGTTGATCAAGTTCATGTTGTTTTCCTTGGACATGGCGAGGCGTTAGCGTTGGCCAATGCGCACAGTGCCAAAAATGGTTTGGGCTTCGCGTGGCATGCAGCGCCAGTACTGTGGACTGGCTTGTACCGTGCCGTGAAGTGCGGCGGCGGCTTCCCACATCCAACGGGGTTTGTACAAAAAGGCGCGCGCCAAAGCGACGAGATCGGCATCGCCGCGCGCGACGATGTCTTCGGCTTGTTGCGGTTCGGTGATCAAGCCTACCGTGATGGTGGGCAGTTGTGCTTTTTGTTTCACCAACTTGGCAAAAGGCACTTGGTATTCAGGACCAATGGCGATCTTTTGTTGCGATGACACGCCGCCTGAAGAGATGTGCACAAAGTCAGCGCCGGCGAGCTTCAAGCGCAACGAGAAGTCGGCGGTTTCTTCGGGCGTCCAGCCACCATCGACCCAGTCGGTCGCAGACAAACGCATGCCCAAGGCGCCTTTGTAAACCGCGCGTACGGCTTGGAACACTTCCATGGGAAAGCGTGTTCGGCCGTCAAAGTTGCCGCCATAGCCATCGGTGCGCACGTTAGACAGGGGCGACAAAAACTGGTGCAACAAATAGCCATGTGCGCCGTGCAGTTCAATGGCCTCGATGCCCATTGCGTCGGCGCGTTCAGCGGCTTTCACGAAGGCCTGTTTGATGTCTTCTAAACCTTGTGCATCGATGGCTTCAGGCGGTGTTTCTTGCGCCAAATGCGGCAATGCCGAGGGGGCTTCTGGGTGCCAACCGCCATGCGTTGCATCCACCAATTGGCCTCCCTCCCAAGGTGAGGCGCTGGAGGCTTTGCGGCCTGCATGCGCAAGTTGGATGCACACAGGCACATGCGGCGCGAGTCGGCGAGCGCGCTGCAAGGTGTCGCTCAGCGCAGCAGCCGTGGCGTCGTCCCACAAGCCTAGGCAATAAGGCGTGATGCGGCCGCGTGCGGTGACGGCGGTGGCTTCGATGATGAACAGGGCAGCGCCACTGTTGAGCATGTTGCCCCAATGCATCAAATGCCAATCGGTGGCCTGACCGTTGTCGGCCGAGTATTGGCACATCGGGGCGACCACGCCGCGGTTGGCCAAGGTCAAAGGGCCGCGTGGCGAGGTGAGGGTGAATTCAGAAAAGAGGTGGCTCAAGAGAACTCCAAAAACAAAAATGCCTGCGTATGAGGCAGGCACGGATCGTAAGTTGCTTGCGATGTTTCAGTTGGCAACTGCGCGACAAAGAGCAGCACTTTGCGAGTTACAAGAAGCTGTCGTCATCGTCGTCCTCCGCATCCGCTTCATCGAGTGCGGTTTCGATGTGAGGTTTGGGCGTGGTTTTGGCCTCTTCTTCAATGTCGGCCAAACGTGAGTTGAGACTGTTCACTGTGTTTTTGATGCCCGCCAAACGACCGCGAAAAGCGGCGCGTGCTTCTTCTTGCTTGATTTTTTTGAGCTCAGCTTCCGATACGGCTGCGGGGGCAGTAGCAGGGACGGTCGGCGCAGCTGCACGTGGTTGAGGTGCCGGTGTGGTGGGGGCAGCTACAGGCGTTTCAGTGGCGGGCGGCGTGTCGCGGGTCGGAAACGCGACGGTGGCGCGTTCAACCGCGGTCGACGGCAACACTTCGAGGTGATCTTCTATGCGATCAATTGGCACATCCTGCTGGTTCAAGCCAGGCAGCGGGTTTTCTGGGGCCGCTTGACGGTTGTCGATGACGCCTTCTTTGTCGATCGCTTGCACGTTGTCCACGATGGCGGCATTGCCAAGTTGTTGGACGTTCTCGGTCTCATTCACGGTCGCTATGGCTTGGCGATTGTCTGAGTCTGCGGCCGTGTCGATGGCGACACGGTTGTCTGCGGTGCTGGGTGTTGGGTCTAAGGCTTGGCGATTGTTCGGCGCGTTGTCATGGGGAATGGCTTGCACATTCTCAGACACCTCGTCTTTGGGAATGCTTTGACGGTTGTCCATCGCTGCTTCAACGTCGATGGGCTGGACATTGGGCGCGGCATGGTCATCGGTAATGCTTTGCACATTGGGCGAAGCGGCTGAATCTGTGGCAATCGATGATCGATTTTCGCGGCTTGCCGATACATCGATGGCTTGTGTGTTGTCGTCGATGTGATCGACGGGAATGCTTTGTACGTTGGGTGTTGCAGCCTGCTCGGTGGCGATGCCTTGACGGTTGTCGATCACGACTTCTTTGTCGATCGCTTGCACGTTGTCTGCAATTTTGTCGACGGGAATATTTTGGACGTTGGGTGCTGCAGCCTGCTCGGTGGCAATGCCTTGTCGATGGTCCGACGTGGTCGACGTTTCTAGGGTTTGCTTGTTGTCTTGAACTTTTTCAACCGCGATGCTTTGAACATTGGCGGATGACGCGCCATCGACGGCCAGCGTTTGACGATTTGCTGTCTCGCTTGACGTGTCGATGTGCTGAACATTGCTGGCCAGCTGATCGACGGGCACTTGCTGCACGTTGGATGCAAGCGCTTGGTCTGCGGTGACCGATTGGATGTTGGCTGGCAGTTTGTCAATTGGAACGTTTTGCACATTGGACGATGCGGCGTCGTTCTCTGTCACGACTTGAACATTGGGTTCAACCGGCGCATCGTTCTTGATCGCAAGGGTTGTTGCTTGGGCAGACAGCGCCGCTTGAAGGTCGAGTTCAAACTTGCTCAGTTGCTCTTCTTCAGGGGGTTTGGCGGCCTCAAGCGCCAAAGCTTGCGCTTCCAGCTCAGCTTTTTTCTTTGCCGCATCGACGTCGGCAAAAGAATTGACAATATTTTTTGGGGTTTTCGCGTTGCCTGTCCGTTCAGAGACTTGAACGGAGTGCCGCGTGCCACTTCTCACAATGTTGCTGAATTCTTCGTCTTGCATAGATTCGAAGTCAATGAGTCAGTTGAAGGGAAGGAAACGTTTGAAACCGCTTTATTCGCAGATCACACCTGACGTCCATCGCTTTGTTCCCTTTTGGATAGCTGCTGATTTGGAACAAATTTTTGTGAATATTGTTGCCTCTGTCATTTTTGCATGATTAGAGTGCAAACACGGGGCCAGTTACTGCGTCTTTTTGAACGCATCCACGACCAATCTTGTTGATTTGATGAGCTTGGTGGTTTGCCGTTGAAGCCGATGATGCCGTCGGTGTGAGGCAGGCGTGGTTCCTGCGGTGTTTTTAGGAGCGGCACCCTAGCCAGGAATGTTTGTTCGCAGTCCGTAAGCGATTGATCGCCCGTAGTGCCGAGCCCTTCAGGTCCACAGCGAGCGGATGATCAGGTTGGCAATCAGCTGGTGGCGTTGGTTTGCGTCTTTGGGCAGGCCGGGCATGGCTTGTAGGACATAGTTGTAGTTGAGTGTGACCATCAGCTGCGCTGCAGCGTAGGCACCCGTCATCGTGCAGTCTTGATCGGCCAAGTAGTGCTGTTTCATGGCCTGCATCAAGTCCACCAGTTCTTTGAAAATCCGTTTGGTTTGAGGCGCCGCTTGCAGCTCTTCCATGAAGAATTCGTGCATCGCACGGTTAGCAGAAAAGTGGATGCGCTGCAGGTTTTCCAGGGTTTGGCTCAATTCAAAGCACAGATCGTGCAGCAAGGTGTGTTTGCCAATTTGGCGGTGGCCATGTGCCATGGCTTGGGATGCCTGGACGCAGTAGCGCTCAAACAGTTCGATGAGGGCGGCTTTTTTGGAGCCAAAGCGCTTGAGAAACGCACCTTTGTGTAGGCCCGCATGGCAGGCAATGTCCTGGACGGTGGTGCGGCTAAACGATTGGTCGCGCAGCAGTTCATCGAATGCGTTGAGGAATCTGGATTCGCTTTCTTTGGCGCGCGGTTGTATGGGTGCGTTGTAGTGGCTCATGCGGGTCGTGCAGCAAACTTGTCGCGGCAAGCATCGCAGGGGATGAATGACGCCTTGAAAGTGACCGTTGGTCACTTTTGATTTTGTCAGAATTTACAAGAAAATGATAAATAAATCAATTTTTTGGCCGTTCTGGGTCGAAATTCGCCATGAGCAGTCCCGCTTGCAGTTCGGCATGAGGCGAGGGTGGTGGCAAATCGGCTGCAAGGCCTCTCAGTGAAGTCCATGTTCATGAAGCATAAGAAGCAATCTTTTAAACGGGCCACCACGGCGCTGTGTTTGGCCTTGCTGCCCACGGCGGCAGCGTGGGCGACAGGTGCCCCTGATGCGGGGGCGATTCAGCAGCAGATGGACCGGTCGGTCAAGCAGCCTGCCGCGCCTGTGGTACCTGCAGCCAAGGCCGCGCCTGCACAGGCGGTGCAACCAGGGCAAGCGGTGTTAACGGTTTCGCAGTTTGAGTTTGTGGGCAACACACTGTTGAGCGCGGACGTTTTGACCGAGTTGACGCGAGGCTTCTTGAATAAGCCGCTGTCATTGGCTGAACTTCGCAGTGTGAGTGAGCAGGTGCAGCAGGCCTACAGCGCTGCTGGCTGGATGGTTCATGTGTACTTGCCTGCGCAGGAAATCGATGGCGGCAAGGTCAAGGTGCAGGTGGTGGAGGCCACCTTGGGTAAGTTGGTGCTGACGGGCGATGCGCCTCGGGTCGAGCAGGCGTGGCTGGAGTCTGTAGTCAGCGCGCAGCTCAAGCCAGGTGAGCCCATTCGCACTGCACAACTTGAGCGTGCTTTGCTTTTGCTCAGCGATACCCCCGGTGTGTTGACCACGGCCAATTTCATGCAAGGTCAGCAGGCGGGTCAGACAGACTTGGTGGTGAATGTGACCAACAAACCGGCGGTCAGCGGATCTGCGGGTGTGGACAACATGGGCTCTAAACTGACGGGGACAGAGCGGCTGACGGCCACGGTGAATGTGGCCAGCCCTCTGGGATGGGGTGATCTGGTGACGATCTCTGCTCTCAAGACATTGGGCAGCGGTTTCATTCGCTCGGCCTACAGCGTGCCTTTGGGCAGCGATGGCTGGCGCGTGGGGGCGCATGCCAGCAGCATGAACTACCAGACCCTGGCGCCCAATAATTTCAGTGGCAAAGCCAGCACCTATGGTTTGGACGGGTCGTACCCGATTTTGCGCAGCCCGACGCACAGTGTTTATTTGACTGCGGCTTGGGACCAGAAGGCGTTTCGCAACGATGTGGCCGACTTGGCGATCAGTGACTACCGCATTCAGGTGGCGAACGTGATGCTGAGCGGTAATGCGCAAGATGCGTGGGCAGGCGGGGGCATTAACAGCATGACCTTGGGTCTGACCGAGGGGAACGTATCGCCAGCCCCTTTGCTGGCAGACGCCAGCACGCAAGGTCAATTCAGAAAGCTGCAGCTGAATGTGTCGCGTTTGCAGACCATCACATCGAGTCTGTCGAGCAATCTAAGTTGGCTGATGCAACGCGCCAACAAGAACTTAGACGGCAGCGAAAAGCTGTACTTGGGCGGCGCCTATGGTGTGCGTGGCTACCCCATGAGTGAGGCCGCAGCCAAAGAGGGCGAGTCTCTGTCGTTGGAGTTGGCACAGCAGCTGCCCAAGGATGTGACGGTGAGCGGTTTTTACGATTGGGGGCATGCGCGCAATCCGGAAGCCACTGAGGTCTCTTTACGCCAGTACAGCATTCGCGGCTATGGGGCGAGCCTGACATGGCAGGCTGACAGCCAAACGCAAATCAAGGCCACGGCAGCACGCCGTGTGGGTGACAACCCAATGCCCGGTGCGACTTACAGCGCCAATCGACTGTGGCTCAGCGCCAATTATTCTTTTTGATCGACGATATGAACCAGCACGCTTCTTTTAATCGTTTTTATCGTCTTGTCTGGTCGGCAGCGACTCAGGCTTGGCAGGTGGCTTCTGAAATTACACGCGGCCAGGGCAAAGGCGCTGGCCGCCGACAGCAAGGCTCTGTGGCCGGTGCGTTGGTGGCCTTGGCCTTGATGGCTCAAGGCGCAGGGGCTCATGCTCAGCAGGCCCCACCTGCGCTTAAGCAGCTGCCCACAGGGCCTGTGGTGAGTGCTGGGGCGGCGACCATCAGCAGCCAGGTCAATGCTGCATCGGCTGCGATGATGGTGCAGCAGTCGACGCCTCGGGCGGTCATTCGTTGGGACGGTTTCAATCTGGGGCAGAACGCCACTGTGCAGTTCGTGCAGCCTTC
>ERZ650301.311-NODE-311-length-13132-cov-5.740002_pt1 | contig 13132 bp, 22 predicted proteins | sample MGYA00376237_ERZ650301 | MGnify/ENA primary metagenome ERZ650301 (study PRJEB26733, sample SAMN07839255) | wastewater metagenome | biome: small river; feature: stream; material: water | place: USA: North Carolina | collected 2016-04-05 ...
AACACCATTATGGTAAATATGCAGTCAATGGCTTCATGCTGCGACTGTTTGATTAAGTACAACGAAATCACTGGTCAATGGGGTGTCATTGTTCAAAAGCCAACTTACACGGTTGCAATGGACATTAACGACTCCAATATGGTGTCTGCCATTCAAGTGACGCCAATCGACTTAGCTTCTAGCTACAACATTGCCGAAGTTAAGTTCCCAGATAGTTCGGCGCAAGATGCGTTCAACAGTTCTACTTTTGATTTGGCAGAGATTGCTCCTTCGTTGCTTTATCCAAATGAGCCAATCAACAAACAGACTATCAGTCTTCCATTGGTGAACAACAGCGTTCGCGCTCAGTATCTTGCCAATCGCTTTTTGGAAGCGGCGCGTGAAGACTTGCAAATCAAAGTTGACATTAACTTTTCTGGCATTCAGTTGGAGGCTGGCGACATAGTAACTGTCACAAACGCAAATTATGGATGGGCCGCAAAGCCATTCCGTATTTCGCAAGTGGTTGAGAAGTTTAGCGATGATGGGCAAATCACCGCCTCCTTATCGTTGATGGAGTTCAATCCTCAAGTCTATGACGACAAGGACATTACTCAGTTCACTCCAGCGCCCAACACTGGCATTGGCTCTCCTTTAGGCTTTGGTTTGCTGTATGCGCCAACCGTAACCAATATCCAAACCTCATCTCCAGTCCCCTCGTTTGATGTGGCGGTCACGGCGGCGAGTAATGGCATTGTTCAATACGCAGAGGTGTACTACTCTGCTTACGCCTCTCCTACGCTGTCTCAGCGATTCTTTGCTGGCACAACTGCCGTGAACCCCGGCGGGAATCCATACAGCCCCGGCTCGTCAATGGGCGTTGTGACTTTGAGCAACATCCCTCAAGGCGATTGGTACTTTGCGGTCAAGTATGTGAACTCGCTTGGCTCAAGTGATTTCTCTGCGTCATCGTCAGTTTTCCAATGGCGACCTTTGACGTTTCAATTCAGCAAACGATATTTGGCCGTCGCCTATGCGAACAACGCCACAGGCACAAGCGGTTTCAGTTACGACCCGCGCAGCAAGTCATATTTTGGCATCTACAACAATGACACAGCTAATGGCGGCACAGACCCAACGCTATACACATGGTATTCGGTGGCTGCATTTGGTACTGCCAACTACTTGTTGTACTCAAATCGTCAGAACCGAAAGTTTAGTTTTGATGTTGGCAACGCTGGTTATTTGAACTTGGGTGGCGCGTTTGTGCCAACTCAAACATCTGTGTATGACTCAACCCAATGGTCTGCTTTGCTTGACCCTGTAAGCGGCATCCAGAGTTTCATTGACTTGGACGTTCGTACTGGTCAACTCACAATCGCTGGAGCCACTGGCAACAACGTGAACGATGGATTCTTGGCTGTGACCAACAACACAGACGGCTCCATGAAGGTCAACCTGCATGACTTCTTGAACTTTGGCGCTGGCGTTTACTCTAAGTCGTTCACTGCCGCAACATTGACTGTTGACGTTTATGGGCGAGTGGTTGGCTTTTCTGAGGCTGACAATTTCTACTACACAGAACAAGTGTTTATTGCAACCGCTGCACAAACAAGTTTCAGTTTCACTCACACTGTTGGTTGGATTCTTGTGTTTCGAAATGGCGATTTGCTTGACCCAACGGAATACACAGAGACTGGAACCACTGTGGTTATGAACACTGCTTGCGCAGTGGGAGAGACAGTCGTCATCATTTATATGCGCGGCAACAGCACTAGCGCGTATTATGAGCCTTTGAACATTACGATTGCATCAAGCGGCGCAAACACTGTGACGTATTCGGGATTGCCTTGGAACAAAGTTCAGGCTGGCGATTCTATTGGGTTTAGCAATGTCGGAACACCCTTGACATACGTTGTTGCTTCTGTAAATCAATCAACCAAGGTCATCACGTTTACCACTCCGATTGTTGGCGCAACTGCCGGGCTTGACTTGTATCGTTACCGCGCGGCTGGTACTGATTACGCTCCATTTACTCGTTACGACCAAGATGTGACGGCAATCACAAGTTTCTTGCCGACTGAGTACGAAGTCAGAAACGGCTTTGAATACCTGTTCGTGAACGGCGTTCAAATCAGCGAGATTGACTACGATGTAAACCCAACGACAAATGCTATCAGTGGCTTCCCCGCTCCTTTGACTGGTCGTTTATCCGTCATTCAATTCACGCCAAACAACTTGGCAGTGCCTGCAAGTAATATTGCCAACACTCCAACCTATTCGGTGAGCGGTCAATCAACCTATCCATTCAACAGCAACCCGCTGTCAATGGAGGTCTATGCAAACGGTTGTTTGTTGACAAAAGGCTCTGGCTACGATTACAACGCATACGCCGCAAGTTGGGTTCTCACAACGCCATTCGGTAATAATGACACCTTGCTTAATCAGCAAACTTTTGCGAGAATGGGCGCTGCCTAAAGGAAAAATATGACTCAGGCTTTCAACCTTTCACAACTAGCGAATAACCTTAATTCATCTGGTCAACTCGACGCAACCGATGGATTGGTAAACGCCGTTCCTGTTGCTAATGGCGGCACAGGCGCAAGCACCACTGCTGCGGCTCGCACCAACCTTGGCGTTCCTTCCTCGGGAGGCTCTGGAGCCACTGGGACTTGGCCCATCAACATCTCAGGCAATGCTGCAACTGCATCTGTTGCAACAAGTTTTACCACGACAAACTGGGTAATTCAACAAGTCGGAACAAGCCTTGTCTTTGAATATAATGGCACAGTAGTCGCTCAGATCAACAATATTGGCGTCATTACAGCGCAACCGTAAGGAGAAATAAATGGCTTCAAGTCTTAATGGAACAGGCGTCACGTTTAGCGATGGCTCAACTCAATCGACTGGCACATCTGGAGATTTTAAATTTAACTCTGGTTATGGCTCTGTGGTGACTGCCTACGGTTGCCGCGCTTGGGTGAACTTCAACGGCACTGGCACTGTGGCGATTCGTGCGAGTGGCAACGTGTCGAGTATTACTGATAACGGAACTGGGGACTACACAGTGAACTTTACCACCGCCATGCCTGATGCAAATTATGCATATGCAGGTTCTGGAGGCACTAACGACAACACCTCATTGTTGACGGTATCTAGTGGCAGCACTCAGACAACAACGGCGGCACGACTCCACACAGTTTATTCAAACTCTAATGGTAACTATGATCCCGTCAACGTTTACGTAGTCTTCTTCCGCTAATCAGGAGCAACCATGACACAACGAATCATCTACCAAAACAACGAAGGCGGCGTAGCTGTCCTTATTCCCACACCAGAAGCTCTTGAGCAATACGGCATTGAAGCAATCGCTTTGAAAGACGTACCCGCTGGTAAGCCATTCAAAATCGTGGACACAGCAGACGTACCAAGTGACCGCACATTCCGTGCAGCTTGGGAAGTTGATGCTGCCACATTGACTGACGGCGTCGGCGCTGAGTATTCAACATTTCCAGAGGTGGCTAAATGATTAACGTAAACATCGACAAAGCTAAAAACATCACTAAAGAGCGTCTGCGTAAAGAACGCGCCACTTTATTAGAAGCTCAAGACATTGCTTTTATGAAAGCGATTGAGGCAGGACAAGATACTTCAACCATTGTTGCTGAAAAACAGCGCCTTAGAGACATTACTCAACTTGCCGATCAAGCGCGGACTTTAGACGACTTAAAAAGCATATCTGTCGTTTAATAAGTGGCATAAGATTGAAGCCTTAGAAGACGGCACAGTGTTTGTCAACGTGTTTGCCAAAGGTAAATATTGAAGTCATTTTGACTTTCAGCGACAATACAAGAATCGTAGCCCTGTGAGTACATAGGGAGCGTCACAACCTGAGTTCAGGGAAAAATCATGGCTGTATTTTCGCAAAACACCCTTACGCAAGTAAGCGGTTTCAACAACCCAATCATTGCTGGTGAACTCGTATGGGAGCAGCAAACGTATTGGAATCTGGCACTCAACACTCTCGGTGTTCCAATCGACCTGACTGGCGTAACTATTGACGCTCAGATCGTTCGACGCACAGTTTCAAACCTTAACGATACCCGCAATGGCTTGACATTTGACGTTGGCAACTACACACCAACCCCAACGCCCGTTTCTTTGACGATTGCAAATCGTAATGATGCCGCAGGCACGTTCACGTTGGTCATTGACGATTCATCTTGGGATTTAATCTCAAGCGACCCTGAGTTGGACATTAACGCTGTTGATTGCGTATGTTTCACTGGTCGCATCAAAATCAGTTTCCCCGCAGTAACTCCAACACCCGCAGAGGACAACATCATTTTCTTGATGTTCTTGGTTCGCTCTGATGGTGTGGTTGTTGTTTAAGGGGATGATATGTCAAATATTTCTGTGGTGGTGCAGGACGCTAACAACGTCCAACTGAACCTGACTCCCGCTCCTGCAACGACTTTGATTGCAGAGGGTGGAAACAATGTAACGCTTGAGTTAATCCCAACGCCAACTCAAGTCATTGCGCTTGATCGTGGGGTTGCTGGTAACGGCATTGCAAGCGTATCTGTTGTCAGCATTTCAGGCTCTCAATACCTTCGCATTGTTTTCACAAACGGCTCAACATCTGATGTTGGCCCGATTGCCACATCCACATATTTTGGCGTCTCTCCAATTGTTGTAACTGGCGATCAAATTTCATTAAGTACAGTGCCGCTTACGTTGGGTGGCACAGGTGCAACGACTGCGGCTGGAGCGCGAACAAACCTTGGCCTTGGCACTGCGGCAACCACAGACTCAACCGCCTATGCAACAGCCGCGCAAGGTGCGACAGCCGACACAGCCCTACAACCGTCTGACGTTGGAACCATTGCATCTCAAAATGCGAACAGCGTAACAATCACTGGCGGCTCAATCATGGGCATCACCGATTTGGCTATTTCCGATGGCGGAACGGGCGCTTCAACTGCTGCAAACGCGCGAACCAACCTTGGCCTTGGCTCTGCCGCGGTATTGACCGCTGGAGCCGCAAATGGTGTTGCAACGCTCGATTCTGGCGGAACCGTCCCGCTGTCTCAGATTCCCGCCTCCATTCAGGGCGGTGTGAGTTACCAAGGCGCATGGAATGCCTCAACAAACTCGCCAACACTTACATCAAGCGTAGGCTCTAAGGGTTATTACTACGTTGTCAGCACTGCTGGTTCAACAAACTTGAACGGCGTGACAGATTGGAATATTGGCGATTGGGCCATTTTCAATGGAACTGTCTGGCAAAAGATTGACAACACTGATGCCGTCACATCGGTGAACGGCTACACAGGCACAGTTGTTTTGAATGCGGCTGATGTAGGCGCTTTGGCAAGCGTGACTTCTGCCGATGGAAGCATCACCGTAAGTCAAGTTGGAACTGCGGTTGATTTGGCTGTGTCCGCCGCGTCCCCTGCCTCAACTTTGCTTTTGCAAGTCAGAAACAACTCTGGCGCAACAATGACCAAGGGTACAGTCGTCTATATCAACGGCGCTGTTGGTCAACTGCCAACCATTGCGAAAGCCTTGGCAACATCTGATGCAACCTCCGCTCAGACGCAGGGTTTAGTCACGGCAGACATTTCAAACAACTCAAATGGCTATGTGACCATTGTTGGTCTGGTAACAAACATTGACACCTCCGCCTACACAGATGGCGCTCAACTTTATTTAAGTGGCACAACGGCTGGTGCAATGACGACCACAAAACAATATGCGCCAATTCATTTGGTGTATGTTGGTGTTGTTGTTCACGCCCATCCAACTCAAGGCAAGATTCAAGTCAAAGTTCAAAACGGCTATGAGTTGGACGAAATCCACAATGTAAGCGCACAGACTCCAAGCAACGGTCAAACCATTGTTTACAACAGCGCAACAAGTCTGTGGCAAAACAACACGGTTTCTTTGACGGCTGGAGTAAACGGTACGTTGCCTGTGGCTAACGGCGGCACAGGCGTAACTACCTCAACTGGTTCTGGTAATGTTGTTTTGTCAACTAGCCCAACCTTTACCACGCCCTTGCTTGGCACTCCAACAAGCGGCGTTCTGACAAATTGCACTGGTTACACCTACGCAAACTTGTCTGGTTCTGTTCCTACATGGAATCAAAACACAACTGGTACAGCCGCTGGCTTGTCTGCGACGCTTGCTATCGCTTCTGGTGGAACGGGCGCGACTACTCGTCAAGATGCAATGGATGCGCTTGCTGGAGCAGTTACTTCTGGCTCGTATTTGCGCGGCAATGGAACAGACGTTGTAATGTCTGCTATTCAGGCGGCTGATGTTCCTACGCTCAATCAAAGCACAACAGGCTCCGCTGCAACTCTCACAACTGGTCGTACCATTGCCATTACTGGCGACTTGACTTACACCAGCGGGTCTTTCAACGGCTCCGCAAACGTCACCGGCGCAGGAACTCTTGCCGCAAGCGGAGTGACGGCTGGCTCTTACACGACTGCGAACATTACAGTTGATGCTAAAGGCAGGGTCACTGCCGCATCAAATGGCACTGGCGGCGTAACTAGCGTAACCGGCACGGCTCCTGTTGTGTCAAGCGGCGGAGCAACTCCAGCAATCAGCATGGCGGCGGCATCTTCTGGTGTCAACGGCTACATGACTGGCACATACGCCACCAAACTTGATGGCATTGCTACCGGGGCGACGGCCAACACTGGCACTGTGACATCCATTACGGCTGGCACAGGATTGTCTGGCGGCACAATTACCACTAGCGGAACCATTGCTCTGGCAAACACTGCCGTAACCGCTGGTTCATATTCTGCGGCAAACATCACCGTTGATGCTCAAGGCCGATTGACTGCCGCATCCAACGGAACTGGCGCTGTGATTGGCACGACTACTCAAGTGGCCTACAACAATGCTGGAACGATGGCTGGCTCTGCCAACCTGACATTCAACGGAACTAACTTGACTTGCGGCGGCACAGTTACAGCCAACTCTGATGAGTCTTTGAAAATCAACTGGCGCGGTTACTCTGATGACTTTGTTGAGCAACTTGCAAAAATCAAGCATGGAACGTATGACCGTATTGATGTTGATTTGACTCAAGATGGTGTTTCTGCTCAGTCTTTGCAAAAATTGCTTCCAAACTCTGTGTTAAAAAACGAAGATGGAATCTTGTCGGTTGCTTATGGCAACGCCGCAATGGTTTCTGCCATCAAACTTGCCGAAATTGTTGTTCAGCAAAATCAAAGAATTGCTACACTTGAGGCGCTTGTAAATAAATTGGTCGATGCAAAATGATGACTCCAAGAGAACGTTCAGAACTTGTTGCTGACATTACAAAGGCTCTCAAGGAGTCACACATTACTCCGCAACTGTCCGATGAGGAATTGCAGTGGGTTCGTTTGGCAATCAAACGTGAGGCTCAAAGTCTGGAACTAAGACAGGCCGTCATCGAGAAAACGATGACAGGCTTGATTTGGTTCATTATTTGCGCTGTTGGGTATGTCATAGTGGATTTTGCAAAGAACCACGGGTTTAAGTGATGTGCTTGACCCAATAACCATAGGCCTAGCAATCAAGGCAATGCAGGGTGCTTTCCATGGCATCCAATATTGCATGGATGCTCTGTCTGATGGCAAGGTTCAAGTCCAGAAGATAAAGAAGGCCGCGGAAGATGCTCAAGCGATCGTAAAAGAGGTCAAGGGCATTTGGGCGCTGATTAGTGGAGTCTTTAAACCAAAGCAGGCTCCACAACCTGCTTTGCACAGTCCAGAGGCTCCGCAACAAAAGCCAAAGGAAGTGTTCATCAAACACATCCCAACAGAGGCTGAGATTGTTCAACAATTCGTAACCCATGTTGGCGACTTCTATCACCATCATCGTGAGCTGTCTGAACTGTACGAAACCAAGTCAGATGAGGTCTATGCAATGGATAGACCAGACCCCCGAGACATCCTTCTCCTTTCCCAAATCAGGCATGAGCTTGATGGGGCGTACATGAAATTAAGCGGCATGATGCGTGGCGCTCATGTGCCCCCGCAATTAGGCCCATTGTGGGACAATTTCCACAAAATATACGAGAACGCAAAAGACAAGCAGGCCGCTAGACGGGAACGTGAACGTATTAGGAAACAGCAAGAGTCATGGCTACACGAGGAGGAGTATCTGGAAAGGGTAGAGCTAACGGCGGCAGTATTCCTGACGCTGCTATTCGTTCTGGAGCTGTGGGCCGTATGGATAAACTCATTTACAGATTGATTGTTGGATTGGCTTGCTTGATATTGGCAATCGTCCTGATAGTTGTGCCAATCGCCACCAAGATGTCCATCGAAATGGATAGACGCGAAAAGCGCATGATTGAGCTGGAAAAGCGATTACAGAAAAAGATAGAACAGTTTGAACAACCTGAACTACCGAAAGGTGAATGATGCTATCTTTATTCTCAACCCTTGGCGGCTTGCTGCTGTCCATGTTTCCCAAACTGATTGAACTGTTCCAGAACAAAAACGATCAAAAGCATGAGGCTGAATTAGCCAGAATTCAAACCGAGCGCGAATTGGCTTTGGCAGCGGCTGGTTTTGCTGCTCAAGCCAAGATCGAGGAAGTCCGTACAGATCAAGTTTCGATTCAAGCTGATGCGGCTATGACTCAAGCGGCCTATGCGCATGACGCAAAGGTGCTGGAGAAGGCAGCAAGCTGGGCTTCAACCTACGTTGGTACTGTGCGACCTACCATCACCTATTTGTTTGTCCTAGAGCTTGTATTCATCAATGCTGGTCTTGGCTACTATGTGTGGTCGCATCCAGAAATGATTAAAGGTGTTGACGACCTCATCAAAATTGGCAATGAGATTTTCAGTGACGATGAAATGGCTATGCTTGGTGGCATCATTGGTTATTGGTTCGGTTCTCGCGGCATGAACAAAAAATGAAAACCAGCGACAAAGGCATTGAGCTGATGCACAAGTTTGAAGGCTATCGTGATAAGCCATATTTGTGCAGTGCCTCCATGTGGACGATAGGTTGGGGCCACGTAATTTATCAAGACCAGATCAAATACCCCATCGTTCGCAAGGAAGGCTACACAGGGATTCTCAGACCTGAGTACCCTTTAAGACCTGAACACAATAGAGTTTGGAGCAGGGATGAACTGGTTAAGATTTTTAAAGATGACCTCGGCTCTTTCGAGCGTGGTGTTCTTAGACTTGCTCCCAATCTTGCTGGTCGTCAAGGTGCTTTCGACGCTTGTGTTGCGTTTTCCTTCAATGTCGGATTGGGGAATTTTCAGCGGTCTACTATTCGGATGAAGATTGGCAGAGAAGAATGGGATGCCGCATCTGAGGCGTTTATGAGCTGGACAAAGGCAGGTGGAAAAGAGCTGCGTGGCCTTGTGCTTCGTCGCACCGCTGAACGCAAGCTCTTTGATTCGTCTATCGAGAAAGAATCTTAATTGCAATCAAGAATGACGCAACACTGAGTGTCACGATTGCAAACATAAACCCGATAAGGTTAATGACGTTTTCCAAGATTGTGCTCCTTTGCTTCGCCTAATGTTTCAAAGTATTCATCGCAAACCTTGCATCGCCATACGATTTGTCGTGTGATCTTTGCAAGGTTTTGTTGTCTACCCTGAAAGCCGGTCAGAACCCTTGAGTCGCCTCTTAGAGCCATTACTGACTCTATGTTTGTTGGCAATCTTTGCTTGGTTAATTTGTTCACAGGCTTGCGCAAAAAAGTCTAAGTCACCTTCCAAGTTTAACTTAGGCGGAGGTTTTCTCCACCCCACTTGACGGCCCCTCGGCTTCGGTTCCGGCTTCACTTCCGGTTTCGGCCATGGGGCGTTCGGCGCTAAGACTGTTTTCATTTTTCTTCCCAAAGATTGCTTCAAATTGTTTTGCGAATGTATCGTGACCAACGCTGAATGGCCGTGGTGCGCTTCCTTTGCCACTCATTTTTTCACCTTTGGCGCTCCGGCCTTTGAGTAGATATGGAATTCAGTGACGGCGGTAGACACTCGCTTTTTAGTCTTGGGCACGACATTGATTGTGTTCACTGTTGAGCCGTGAACACTCTCTCTTGTTGCGCGAGACAGGCCGCCAAACTTTGTGCCATTGGCTCTTTGAATTGCCTCTTTGCGAATCGTGGACATGAATTCAGGCATATACGTTTCGACGTAGGCGGGGTGGAATGCGTTAATCACGAAAGAATCCAATCTATAAAAGCAGCAGCTAAAACAAGCATGAAAAGTAAATGGGTATCAGTTATTGGCATTTCATAATCCTTTGTTGGCGTCCCGATCGCCCAATTCGTGTGCCGTCTATCTTGATGTAGCCCTTTTCCAAGAGCGCCTTGTATCTCGCTGTTACGCTTGAATAAGGGAGTGTTGGGAAGATTTCTAGAACCTGATCGCTTATACATCCGTTGTCTCCAAATGATTTGATGGCTTCATAGACCATCTTTTCCATCTTTGTTGTGTCTACTTTTTCTGCTGCTTCAAATGATGTTTGTGGGTCGTTTTTGCGAAAGAGTCTGGCAATGTGTGTTCCGAAGTTCATATCTTGTCCTGTTTTATAGGTGGGGGTACTCGCTGCACTGTGCTTATATACCGATGTGGTATTGGGTCGTTGCCACGTCTCGCAACACAACACAGAATCCGCTTTCCCCCCGTGAAACTTATTTGGTTTCGTCAATTTCCATTTGTTCTGGAGATTTTGCATTCTCCACTGCGCAACCTTTGCTGATTGCTTCAACCAAATCATCCTGTGATGCCACACGGAGAGTCAGCATAGAGTTAGCCACATGGGAAAGAGCTTGCGAACGAACGCTTGCCTTGACCAAACGAATGTCGCCACTTGGTGTGCCGACGAGATAGATGCGCTGTGTTGCCATGTTATGTCCTATTTGATTGTTAAACGATCTTTGCGAACGATCTGTGCGCCGCCAATTGCTTCGCCTGCCAAGATTGCATTTTTAATCTTGGTCTTGCTTGGCTCTGGTGGCTTCGGGTCATTGCAAAGCTCTGGTGGAAAGGTTGCCCCCTCATCAATCTCAACCGATTCATCTCGGCCAACATACAGCTTCACTTCAAAGGAGCCATCATCGGCTTTAATCTCTGTGATGCCTGAGAATTTCATGTTGTCAGCAAGGTACTCACGAAGGCGCTTGGCCTTGTTTTCCCTTGATGTTTGGAGAGCCTTGATACGCTTGATGGCATTCTTGGCTTGTTCAGCTTCCAACTCAGTGTTCAATACATAGGCCGCAACCTGTGTGATTTTGCTGCCGAGTTGGACGCGAAACTCCTCAAACTCAGGCTTGGCTACGCCGTCTTCGTCGAACAGGTCGTCAAGTTGATTGCGAAACTCATGGGTGAGTTGATAGAGGGATGTCATTTAGAACCCTTCGCGTGGCATTGCTGCCAGTTCTGCGTACTGTGGTGACTTCTTGATCGTGTCAGACAACCATTCAGGAAGATTCTCAAACGTAGACCAATCAGGTTCATCAAGGTTAAATGTCATAACCTCATGGTCTGGCGCTGGTTTAGCGTTCTTGAGGGCTGATGGCAGAGGGGTAATGGCGGAAATGTTGGTGTACGTTTTGCCATCCTTTTCGCTGGTTGTGATGTTCAACATACAGTAAACATTCAAGATGTTTGTAATGTCAAACCCTTCCAACTCCTCGGGGGAGAAGTCGCGACCACGCCAAGAGGTCAAATCCTTGCGTAGGCCAGCTTTTTCGTTGAGGGATAGGGTGTAGGTCTTCCCAATCGTCATTTGACGCTGTACGCCCTCAAATTCAACTGTCAATGGTGCGCCTGTTTCGTCTTCTCCGAACACTTCCCAACCCAAACGGATTTTGTGTTGAACGGATTGACCAAATTTGCCATCTGACAACTGCTCACCCATGTCCACCAATAGGTAGCAACGAGCAATGTAGGAACCGGGTGGAATGCGTTTGAAGTCAGCATTACCTTTGTCTTTTGCAATAAATCCCATTTTCTTCTTTCGTTTAAAAACCGCAATTACAGGTCTGCGGAATGACCTTTTTCCATTTGTTCAATCAGACTTTTTTGAGCTTGCATGACTTTTTCAGCCGACTCCATCAAGATACAAAGTTCATAGATTGATGATTCAAGGTAGCCAACTTGAAAAGCAAGCCTTGCTCTAGCGTCTTTGCTGTGGTTTTCTGATGCAGCTTTTGCTGCGTCAATTACGATTTGGGCATCCATATTACCCCCAAATCCTGAAAAACAGGTAGCCACCAAAGAAAGAAAGAGCAATGTAGTACCAAAACTCATAGCCAATTTCTTTTGGCTGATGTGGCTCAAACCACAAGGAGCGTTCAAGCATGGCGTTGTGTTCAACGGTATCGGGAAATGCGTCATCCATTGTGCGCGGGTACATACGGGTTGTGTCATTCATGGCTGGTTCCATTCTTCAATAACTCGTTTCATGTCGATCTCGCAGTATTGCTTAATCTCATCTTGTTCGGAAGGGGTTAGGTAATCCCAAATGTCTTTCTTGTCTCGGATGACGCTGATTTCAAATGAATCCGCTTCACCAACCGACTTGTCACCCTCCATAAAGACGAAGTTCACGAGAACGTCAGGGAAGGTTTCTGTTGACCATTCATCAAGGTAATGAATGAAAGTGCTGTGTAGGTTTTTCATAGCCAGCCCATTCCCATTGATGCTGCCACACCAATGAAAATCAAACCAGTGATTCGACCAAGCAAAGGGTCTTGATGAGGAGCAATCCAGATGGTTGCAAGCAAGATTGCCATTTGTGTGTTTGTCATGTTGTTTCCTGTTTTCATCCTTATCGGACAGACGTAGTATACACAACTAAACAGTCGAGTAAAGTAATCCCGACTAAGTTGAAGGGTCTATACCAGTATAGAGAAATCAACTATAATCCAGACCATGAAAAAAGAAGACGCAATCAAATTGGCTGGCAGTGCCATCAAACTCGCCAAGGTTCTCGGCATCACCAAGGGTGCTGTTTCGCATTGGGGTGAGGACATCCCAAGAGGCCGTGAGTATGAATTACGATACATCAAACCCGAATGGTTCGTGGTTGAGAAACAGAAAGAAGCAGCATGAGTTCGTTTCAAGAATTAGAGTTGGCCGTCATTCGTTGGTCAGAAGCTCG
>ERZ650301.312-NODE-312-length-13124-cov-4.438519_pt1 | contig 13124 bp, 10 predicted proteins | sample MGYA00376237_ERZ650301 | MGnify/ENA primary metagenome ERZ650301 (study PRJEB26733, sample SAMN07839255) | wastewater metagenome | biome: small river; feature: stream; material: water | place: USA: North Carolina | collected 2016-04-05 ...
CTGAACGGTCACCACCTGAACGGTCACCACCTGAACGGTCACCACCTGAACGGTCGGCGTCGTTTAGACCGCCACGATTGAGGTTCTGGCGAAGTTGGTCACGCTCGGCATCACGAGAATCAGCACCGCTAGTAGCACCGGTACGATTTCCACCGTTCAGGTTGGCGCTGCGACGCTGGGCGTCGGCAGACCAGTTGCTAGAACCACTTCGGCTACCGCCTGACCAATTGTTGTTGGTCTTGCGGTTGAAATTGTTGTACGTATTGTTGTTGACTGTCAGCGAGTTACCACCGCCCCAACCACCGCCGCCCCAGTGACAACCACCCCATAGTGCAGCGCCCACGGCCATGCCCACGCCGAAAGACAATAACGCTGTGCCGGCAACATAGCCGGGTGGGTAATAGGTATAAGGCGGATATGCCGGGTAAGGCCAGCCACCATAAACCACAGCAGGGTTATAGCTAGGCACATACACAACTTGTGGATTGGCCGGCTGGATAATGATCGATTCGCTCGCGCCGCTACCTTGAGTACTCACGGTTTGCTGGCTATTAGACTGCAGCGCACCGGAGGCTCGGGCTTTGGCACGCAATGTCTGGATTGCGCTCATGACATCCGATTGCTGCGCGAGCACGGTGTTCCCTAATTCCTGTGTCCAGCTCAACTGGGAACCCATCATGCCCAGGACTGGGGGAAAGGAGACCAGCGACTTTACGCTCGCATCCCAGTTTTGCTGCTGAAGCGCCTGATTCAGTGCGCTGCCACTTAAACGGCTGTTCGATTTTTGCCAGTTATAGGCTTCGGCTACCTCCAGTGGGTAGGTTGAGGCCATCAGTACCTGAGAAACCAGCGAGTCCGGATAAAGGGCGATGGGCGCTACCAGTGCTGAAAGCTGGGCCTGGCTCAGCTTCTGAGCGCTTTGCTGGCTGGCATCTTGGGCATGGGCCATGGGCACCGCTACTGGCAAGGCGAGTGCTGCTGACAGTAAGCCCACGATCAGTCGGGAGGGTAGGCCGACGCTAAGCTGTTTGCGCATAAAAAATCCTTTTCAACTAGGTGCTTTATTCTATATGAAGGGTCCAAGAGTTCATATGACCTTTGATCTATATCAAAGAATCCGCGCCCGTATCAAAACGGATCGGCGTAGACTGGAAAATTGTCTTTTATAACCTCATCATGAAAAAAACGCCTATTACCAAACCATCGGCAAAAGCCGTTGCTGCAAAAAAACCTGTGAATGCCAGAGCCAGTGCGCGTAAATCGCCTGTGCGTCAGTCGCGCCCCCGTCGTGTCGGTGCCGGTGATGTGCCGCCTGCGATGGATGAAAAGCACCTGACCGAATTTATGGTGACCCGCGGCGTCGATGCGGCTGAGGCGCGTCATCTTGGCGCCCTTAAAGATGTGCTCGCTGGTTATATCCCGGGGCAGACTCAGCACGTGGCCGATACCCTAGCTGCTATTCTGGAAGGTGCCGCCCCCGATGAGGTGCAGGTATTGCGTAATGCACTAACGCACGCGAATGAGCGTACCGAAAAGTCGCAGGCATCGCCGGACGATGTCCTTTCCGATAACTGGCGTGGCGGTGCTTATCCTTATAAAAACCTCATGCTGCGCAAGAACTACGAACGTTCCAAGTATCAGCTGCAGGTCGAACTGCTGAAGCTACAGGCATGGGTTAAAGAGACCGGACAGAAGGTCGTGATCCTGTTTGAAGGCCGAGATGCGGCCGGCAAGGGTGGGGCGATCAAACGCTTTATGGAGCACCTCAACCCGCGCGGTGCCCGTGTGGTTGCTTTAGAAAAACCGACTGAAAGCGAACGTGGCCAATGGTACTTCCAGCGTTATATCCAGCACCTACCGAGTAGTGGTGAAATCGTGCTTTTTGACCGCTCCTGGTATAACCGGGCGGGTGTCGAGCGCGTCATGGGTTTCTGTAGTCAGGATGAGTACGATGAGTTTATGCGGCAAGTGCCCGAATTTGAACGCAACCTGGCGCGCAGCGGTATCCACCTCTTCAAGTTCTGGTTCTCGGTCAGCAAGAACGAACAGCGTCGCCGCTTCAAGGAACGTGAGAAACATCCGCTCAAACAATGGAAGCTGTCCCCCATTGATAAAGCATCTCTGGATAAATGGGATGACTACACGCGCGCCAAGGAATCCATGTTCTTCTCTACCGATACTGCCGATGCACCCTGGATCGTCATTAAATCCGACTGCAAAAAACGGGCACGCCTCAATGCCATGCGCTACGTGTTGCATCGTCTGGCCTATGACCAGAAGGATGCGGCGCGTATAGCTACTGTTGATCCATTGCTGGTTGGTCGCGCCAATGTTGTCTATGAAATCGGCGAGAGTGAAGACAAACCGCTCTTGTAATTGCTGAAACCCCGGGCACTAATAAACGCTCGGGGTTCAGTTGCCCAGACCGCTCCAGCGCTGTACCAGAGTATTTTCCAGGCCAAAGAGGTCCAGCACCCGGCCTACGGTATGGTTAATCAGATCATCCACCGATTGCGGTCTTATATAAAGCGCGGGCACTGGCGGCATGACGATGGCACCGTTCTCGGTGACTTGCGCCATTGTCCGGATATGTCCCGCGTGCAGCGGCGTTTCACGGAGCAACAACACCAACTTGCGACGTTCTTTCAAAATGACATCGGCCGCGCGCGAAATCAGATTATCCGTCTGGCCCCAGGCAATTTCAGACATGGTATGCACTGAGCAGGGTGCCACGACCATTCCTAAAGACAGAAAAGACCCCGATGCAATGGCCGCACCAATATTTTTCGGGGCATGAACTGCTGATGCCAAAGCACTTACCGAGTCCGGTGTGTAATCTGTTTCGGCTGCCATGGTCAGCTTAGCGGCATCGCTCATCACCAGATGGGTTTCAACACCTGAATCTTTCAGCGCTTCGAGCAGACGGACGCCATAGACCGTGCCGGAAGCACCGGTAATAGCGACTATCAGTCGTTTAGGGGCGCTCAACATATACTCCGGTGACTAGAGCGAGACGCCCTGTTTATCTGCCAATTCTTTTAGGCTGGCAAACAGACTCCGCTTGCGTCGCTCGGCCGCTTCGGCCTCGGACTCCACGTCGTTTTCTTTTGCCGCGATGGCCTTCGGTAGCGCCTTGAGGAGTGCATGGAGCTCATCCAGGCTTAATTTCGTTAAATCCATGTGCGAAGGGTAAAACTGCCCGCGATTAAAATCAATAGGGGAAGGTGTTTTATCTCGGTTTTGTTGCGATAAACTTCGACAGAGCCTATGACTTTACGACAGGTGTATAGCAGCAGTCAGTACCAGATCCAGATCTGGTGATCGGTAATCTGACGAATATGAGTCTATGAACAGAATCGGTAAAATATTCGCAGCGGTCTTTTTGTTACTTGTCCTCTTGGCATGGGGAGTGGTCAGGTTTTATCTCCCCGGTTATCTAAAAGACGAGGCCGCTCTATTTGGACAGCAGGTGGGTTACAAAATCAGCCTGTCCGATGTGGTTATCTCGCCGTTTCAGTTGAAAGCGGATGTGTCGGGTATCGAACTGACGGCAGCTAATGGACAGCATTTGCTAAAAATGGCGAGCCTGTCGGTGGATGCCGACTTCTGGCCGCTGTTGATGGGTAAGGTCAGTCTAGCCAACGTTCACATCGAGCAACCCGAGCTATTGTTGAGTCGGGCCGATACGGACGCGACGAACAAAGCACCCTCGTGGAACTGGGCGCAATTTGTATCGGCCGTCGCGCAGGCAACGCAGCCTGAAGAATCTGTTGAATCCAAGCCGATCAAGCTGGCAATTCATAGCTTGGCGATTCAGGGAGCGCGTCTTTCTGTGCGCGATGGGCTGAAAAAAGCGCCCATCAATCTGGGGCCGATGGATCTGACGCTTGAAGATTTTAGCAATCAGGATAGTGAAGGCGTGGTCGGCGGATTGCGTTCCGGCTTTACGATCAATCTAGGCGCAGTAAAAATACCCTTGCCCAGCCAACAAGATGTGCCAGCCCGCGCATTAGAGTTCAAAAAGGTTGTGGCCAGCGGGCGCGCTGATCGTCATGCGCATGAAGCCATGGTCATTAGGCTGGATCTAGGTTTGGATGATGGCAAGGTCAGCAGCGTATGGCAAATGAATGACCATCAGACCGGGATCAGTGGTTCGATTACTCTGGCGCAAGTTTCTGTTTCACCTTGGCTGGCCGCGTTGCCTAGCTATCAGCGCCTGGTATCGCCAACAGGTTTGCTGAATGGTGATTTCAAAATTGCGCAATCGAATGACGGGTTGGCGGTTGATGGCGATTTTGCCATTGCAGGCATGAATGCACAGGTGGACGGTGCCAAGGAAACCTTGCTGGGGTGGACAAACGCGTCGGTCAATCAGTTACATTTAGTTCTGCCCACTGACAGCAATAAAGCGGGCGTTGTTTCCATCAACGACATTGTTATTGATCAACCCAATCTGCGCTTTGTGATAAACGCACAACGCAGGTCGAATTTTCGTGAAGTGTTCAGTCAACCCACACCTCTGGCTGCCGAAACGGTACAGGCGCCAGTGTCGTCACCGGCATTAGCAAAGAGCGGACCTGAATTTCGTTTTGATATTCATAGTGTCAGAATCAAAAACGGAGCCATGTTTTTTGCTGACGAGTCCATTAAACCGGCGTTTCGAGTCGATGTTAATGAGCTGAACGGCTATCTGCAAGGGATCAGTAATGGTCCCGGTCGGTATGCTTCAGTGTCGATTGATGGGCGTGCGGCAAAGAGCGGTGGCCTCAAGGTGCGCGGCCAATTGGCTTTTGCCGATCCGCGTCAGAATAACGACGTCAGCCTGATCTTCCGGAATATTCCCCTCAATACGACCAATCCCTATGCAATGACCTTCGCCGGTTATGCGATCGATGATGGGCGTATTGATGCGAATCTGCGCTACGTGACTAAAGACGGTCAGCTGGATGGAAAGAACCGGTTCGTGATCAAAAAGATCAAACTTGGTGCGCCGGTGGCTGACTATGAAGGGACTCGCTTACCGCTCGGGCTGGCGATTGCCTTGCTGGAAGACTCCGACGGCATGATTGACGTGAACATTCCGGTCAAGGGCAATGTGAATGAGCCGGAGTTCAGTGTAGGCCACCTGGTTTGGCAAGCCTTTAGAACACTCCTAGCTAACGTGGCAACCGCGCCTTTTAAAGTGCTTGGCGCCTTATTAGGCATCGAAAATATGGACAGCATGGTCTTTGTGCCGGGGGAAAGTGCGCTGTCGCCGGCCGATGATGAAAAACTTGAAAAGTTTGCGGCGCTTCTGGTGAAGCGACCTAAATCAAAACTCGTCATCATTGGCACCTACGATCCGGCTGTGGATGCACCTGCGCTAGCACGAGCCATGGCTGATCGCGCAATTTTGCAGGCATCGGGTTTCAGCATTGCGATTAATGAACCTTTGCCAAGCCCCAATCTGACTGATCCGAAAATTAAATCCGGTTTGAAATCGGCCTATGCCGCTCAAGTGGGGCGTATTCAATTGGGGCAACGCTTGTTAACGCTGCCTGATACGGCTGAGCGTGATGTGCAGCTTCGATCAGAACTGATTCAAAGTTACAAAATCACCGATGTGCAGCTGACGCAACTGGCAGAGCAGCGTGCCGTGGCTGTGCGTGAGAAAATGGTGGCGGTTGATGCCAAGTTGTCCGATCGGATCAACATCGCCCAACCGGAAGTCGTGGCCGCTGAGCAGGAGGGAATTCCGCTCAGGATTCAATTAGAAAGCGGATCTTAATCCGCCAGAGCAGGCTTTCTGAGTAAAGTTTTGAAGTGGTTTAAGATGTGCATTGTTTTTTTATGACAGGCCATCCATGTTGGTTTTGCTCTGGATTATTTACACAGCGTGTTGCTGCTATGGCGTGTCGCGCGCGATTGATTGGTTTCCCGCCCAGTTCGCTCGGGAAGAGTCTGAACTGATTAACGCGATTATTCGCCAGCATGAAGCAGGGCAGCCGGTGACTTTCGCGACCCTTCCGGTCGATGACACACCTGCCGCAGGTATTAAATTCTGGCGTCTGCCGGACTTCAAATTTCGGAATTTGCTGGTCATCCTGTGCGTAGTGCTGGTGAATATAAGTGCTGTCTTTTGTCTGGGCGACACTTACCGGGCATTAGCCTGGACAATCTTTGGTGGCGGTTTGCTCGCACTGGCATTCATTGATGCGCGCATTAAGATGTTGCCCGATGCGCTTACCTTACCGTTATTGTGGCTAGGACTTCTGATTCAATTGTTTCCTGAGACGCGTACCGTGGGTCTGGAGCTCTCAGTGATTGGCGTGCTGGCGGGCTATGTGCCCCTCTGGCTGTTTTCTCAGGCCTACCGACTGATCCGCAAACGCCAGGGGCTGGGGATGGGTGACTTGAAGTTGCTGGCCGCCATGGGTGCCTGGTCTGGTGCAGCCGTATTGCCGGTAGTTATTCTGACGGCATCAGTGACGGCCCTTGTCGGATACGGTTTGCTGCGCATCTATCGCAAAGACCCCGAAATACTTAAAGCCGAACTGCCATTTGGCCCATGGATCATTATCGGCTATGCCATGGCCCTGATTGTTCTGGCCTAAGGCCTAACGCGCAGATTCATCTCCCTTTTCAGGATACCGTCACATGTCGCACTGTGTTTTTGATCGTTTCATTGTTGGGTTAAGCCTCTTGAGTCTGTTGTTGATAGGTGGATGCACGACATTGACGCGTCAGAATGCGGTGCCGCCAGCGCTGCATGGCAAAGAGTACATCGAGAATATGCCCGGTGTGCGCTATCAGACCTATACCACCAGGGGCGTCGATGCGATGCTCAAAGATATTATCAAAGGCATGAAGGATGACGGCATCATCACCGATGAGGCTGTGGCATCCTATCTGTCGATATCCGGAGGGGGGGACAACGGCGCATTTGGTGCAGGTTTGCTCACAGGCTGGTCAGAGCGCGGTGATCGCCCGCAGTTTGATCTGGTGACGGGCATTAGCACGGGGGCCTTGATTGCACCATTCGCTTTTCTCGGATCGGAGTATGACTATGTACTCAAGCGCGTCTATACCGAGATTCAACCGAATGATGTGTATATCCAGCTTGGGCTTGTGGGTGCGCTATTTGGAGATGCATTTGCCGATACTACGCCCCTCTACAAGCTGATTAGCGAGTACGTGGATGACAAGCTGCTGGCTAAAATAGCCCATGAATACAACTATCGTAATCGCTGGTTACTGATTGCTTCATCGAATCTGGATACGGGTACACCGATCATCTGGAACATGGGCAAACTGGCCAGTATTGGTACGCCGGAATCTCTGCGCTTATTTCGCCGGATTCTGTTAGCGTCCTCCGCGATTCCAGGGGCATTTCCACCGGTGATGATTGATGTCATGGCCGAGGGCAAGCACTATCAGGAGATGCATGTTGATGGCGGGGCTACTGCAGAAGTATTCCTCTATCCACCCGCGGTGGGTGCCGAGGCTTTACGGCGGGGCGTACTGAGCAACTACAAACATCGTGAAGCCTACATTATCCGAAACTCCCGTATGGACTCGGAATGGAAGCAGATTGAGCGCAACACGCTGAGTATCATGGGACGGGCGGTGGATCAGCTGATTCAGGCGCAGAGCTACGGAGATTTGTACCGGATTTATCAAACAGCCAAGCGTGATCATGTGGGCTTTAATCTTGCCTACATCGGTTCCGACTTCGATGCGCCTCATGTCGAAGAGTTTGATCCGCCTTACATGAAAGCCTTGTTTCAATATGCGCGCAACCTGGCATTAGCAGGGTACCCATGGGCACATGCGCCGCCGGGTTATGAGATTCCTGTCGATGAGTCTGTGGCAAAGCATGTGGCAAAAGGCCGTGCGGCGATCAAGGCCTATAAGCTCAGGAAAGCCGCACAGTCCTGAAACCCGGTCAAGAAAAAGCCCCTGTGCTCAAAGAGCGACAGGGGCAAAACCGGGTTGTTGGAGCCGGGGTTTTTTATGGTTGTCTGTTATTGCACTTGCTGGATGCCTGCCAGTACCCAACCGCCTTGTCCTGAGATGGGTTTGGTCAGGTGCCAGATTTCGTCGATGGCAACCGGCGCTGCATTGGCTTCTTCACGCAGCAGGCCGCTAAAGCGTGCGCTAACGATGTAACGCTGGGCCTCCTGTTCTACCTCAAGAATTTCAGCATTGAGGGAGACCACATCGGTTTTCTGGGGCATGCCATTTCGTTGTTCCAGATCCATGCGGATTTCGGCAAACATCTCTGGTGAAGTGAACTCACGGATATCTGCCAGATCGCCGGCATCATGGGCAGCCTGCAGGCGGATAAAACCAACCTTGGCATTGCGGATAAAGGCTTCGCTATCGAAATTGGCCGGAATCTTGCTGGCAGCAGGGGCCGTTGAAGCGCCGCTTGCAGCATTGCCTTGATACATCGAGTTCGGTGCGTTGTAGGGAGCCCCGGCACCCGCCATACTCGTTTGCTGGCCGGCTGCCTTTTTTCGCATGAAGTAACCGATGATCGCAAATGCCCCAAAAGCGAGCAGACCAATCATCAGCATATTGGCCAGTTCTTCACCAAAGCCGAAGTGTGATGCCAGCGCCGCTAGACCCAGGCCTGCGGCCAGACCAGCCAGCGGGCCCATCCATGAGCGCTTGGGTTGTGTTGCAGCCGAGGGTGCCGCGGCCGTTGGGGCGCGAGCCGCTGAGGGCGCTGCAGTGCTGGCCGGAGCCATCTGGCGCTGCATGCCAACTGAACGGCCACCACCAATACGGGCGGCTTCGGCATCGCCGATAGCCATAGTGAGGCCAATGGCCAGTGCGGTGACAAACAGGGCGAAACGTTTCATCCAAGTCTCCTTGAGGGGGTTTGCGTGAGCATAGCGCCAATAGCTTACAGTTTTATTAGCTCAAGCTTAAGGTAAGCCACGAATAGCCAGAAATCTCTTCGATAGAGGATCCGTATCACGTACGAGCGGCTTCGGATATAATCACGGGTTTTGCACGTCCAGCCTTTATTCATTAGGAACGAATTCATGAGCACCCCCGAAACCGTCCAGGAAGCACCAGCCGTCCAAGTAGAAAAATCGCCGCTTGAGCGTACGATCGAGCTGACCGTGACCGCCAAGGAAGTCGAAACCGCTGCCGATGCCCGTCTGGCACGCATGGGTAAGACCCTCAAGCTGGCCGGTTTCCGTCCGGGCAAAGTCCCGGCCAAGGTGGTCAAGCAGCAATATGGCCTGCAAGCCCGTGAAGAAGCACTGAACGAAATCGTCGGTCGTGCTTTCGGTGAAGCCGTTACCCAGCAGAAACTCAAGGTGGCGGGTTATCCGCACATCGAGCCTAAGGGCGATGCCCTGGGCGAAACGCTAAGCTTTAGCGCCACTTTCGAGCTGTATCCGGAAATCACGCTGGCTGACGTATCGTCGGCTGAAATCGAGCGTCCAGTGCACGAAGTGACGGCAGCCGATATCGACAAGACGCTGGAAATTCTGTGCAAGCAGCGTGTCCGTTACGAAAATGCCGACCGTGCAGCCCAGAAGGAAGACCGTGTGGTCATCGACTTCCTGGGTAAGAAGGATGGCGTGGCGTTTGCCGGTGGCGAAGCTAAGGATTACCCGATGGTGCTGGGCAAAGGCACGTTGCTGCCTGAGTTTGAAGCGGCCGTTGAAGGTTGTACCGCTGGTACCGCCAAGACCTTTGATCTGACGTTCCCGGCAGAATACGGCAATGCTGATTTAGCCGGTCAAACGGTGCAATTTGACCTGAACGTCAAGCAGGTTCAGGGTCCGGTCATTCCGGAATTGGACGAAGAATTCGTCAAGGCCATGGGCGTTGAAAGCGGCAAGGCAGAAGACCTGCGCGCCGAAGTAGAAAAGAACCTCAAGGGCGAAGTAAAGAAGCGGATTCATCAGCGTCTGCGTGAAGCCGTGATGGAAAAGCTGGATAGCCTGAATCCGATTACGGTGCCCAAAGCCATGGTCGAACAGGAAACCTATCGTCTGATGCAGGGTACGCGTGAAGACATGAAGCAACGCGGCATGAAGGGTGATATCCCGCTGCAACCAGAATGGTTTACCGACCGTGCGTTGCCACGTGTGCGTATGGGCCTGATTCTGGCCGCGCTGGTCGAGCAGGAAAATCTGGTCGCTACCGAAGCGCAGATGGATGCCCGCATTGCCGAGATGGCCGAAACCTATCAGCATCCTGAAGAAGTGGTGCAGTGGTACAAGCAGGACGCACAGCGGCTGGGTGGTATCGAATCCGAAGTGCTGGAACAGAACGTGGTGGATTGGGTTCTGGCTCGTGCCAAGGTGACGGAGAAGACCATCGATTTCGACGAAATCATGGGCCAGCAAGGTCTCTGATTCACGTCTTACTGTTGAAATCAGGCAATAAAAACCGGCCGGGCTTGCCCGGCCGGTTGCATTTAAGCCTTTGAGACCGCATCTAAGTCATTGATTTGCGTAAAGACCCCGTTTTATTGGGTGTTTTGACACGAAATACTTGCTAAAAGCACCCGAAATTCATGAAAAAACGCCGTTTTTACGGCATGATTACATCCAATAACTCGTAATTCCCTTCAGGAGCACACATGTTTACCCATAATGGCCTCGTTGATTCCATGGTTCAGACCTATCCGGACCCACAAGCCATTGGTTTGGTGCCTATGGTGGTGGAGCAGAGCGGTCGTGGCGAACGGGCTTTCGACATCTATTCGCGTCTGCTCAAAGAGCGCGTCGTCTTTCTGGTTGGCCCGGTCAACGATATGAGTGCTAATCTGATCGTGGCGCAGCTGCTGTTTCTCGAAGCAGAGAACCCAGACAAGGATATTCATCTGTACATCAACTCGCCGGGTGGTTCGGTGACGGCTGGCCTGTCGATTTACGACACCATGCAATTCATCAAGCCGGATGTCTCAACTCTCTGTCTGGGTCAGGCAGCATCGATGGGTGCCTTTCTACTAACCGCAGGCACTAAGGGTAAGCGCTTTTCGCTGCCGAATTCCCGCGTGATGATTCACCAACCGCTCGGCGGCTTTCAGGGCCAGGCCTCGGATATCGAAATCCATGCCAAGGAAATCCTCTCGTTACGCGCCAAGCTCAACGATATGCTCGCCCACCACACGGGCCAGAACGCAGAGCGCATCGAGCGTGACACCGACCGCGACAATTTTATGTCGGCGGCTGAAGCGGTGAGCTACGGCCTGATCGATAAAGTACTGAACAAGCGTGGCGACGCTGCCTGATTAAAGATTTAGAAGGAAACGATTGATGACGAAAGATAAACAGGGCGAGACCAGTGGCGCTGCCGGTAAGGACGCAGAAAAGCCTTTGTATTGCTCCTTCTGCGGCAAGAGCCAGCATGAAGTCAAGAAACTGATTGCCGGCCCTTCGGTTTTTATCTGCAACGAGTGCATTGAGTTGTGCACGGATATTGTTCAGGACGAAGCAGCGGAAGAGGTTCGCGCGGTTAAAGAAGGTCTGCCGACTCCCCGTGAAATCCGGGCGACGCTGGATGATTATGTGATCGGACAGGAACCTGCCAAGAAGATTCTGTCCGTGGCGGTCTATAACCACTACAAGCGCTTGCGCCTGCCATCTGCCAAGGATGATGACGTAGAGCTGTCCAAATCCAATATCCTGCTGATCGGGCCGACGGGCTCGGGTAAAACCTTACTGGCTCAGACGCTGGCCCGTCTGCTGGATGTGCCTTTTGTGATGGCCGATGCCACCACGCTGACCGAAGCCGGTTATGTGGGGGAGGATGTCGAAAACATCATTCAGAAACTTCTGCAGAAGTGCGACTACGATGTTGAAAAGGCCCGTCAGGGCATCGTTTACATCGATGAAATCGACAAGATCTCACGCAAGTCGGACAATCCCTCCATTACCCGTGATGTATCGGGTGAGGGTGTGCAACAGGCTTTGCTCAAACTGATTGAAGGCACCGTTGCCTCGGTGCCGCCGCAAGGTGGTCGTAAGCACCCGAATCAGGATTTCGTGCAGGTCGATACCACCAATATCCTGTTTATCTGTAGCGGTGCCTTCGAAGGGATCGATAAGGTGATCCGTCACCGTACCGAAAAAACCGGGATCGGCTTCGGCGCAGAGGTGACGGGTAAGGAAGAAAAGGCCATTACAGCGTTGCTTAAGGTTGTGGAGCCGGAAGATCTGATCAAATACGGTCTGATCCCCGAGTTGATCGGCCGTTTGCCGGTTGTAGCCACGCTGGACGAGCTGAACGATGATGCCCTGGTCCGCATTCTGACCGAACCGAAGAACGCACTGACCAAGCAATATCAGAAGCTGTTCCAGATGGAAGGGGTGGATCTGGAGTTCCGTCCGGAGGCACTCAAAGCCATTGCCAAGCGTGCTCTGGAGCGGAAGACCGGGGCTCGCGGTCTGCGCTCGATTATTGAGCAGACCTTGCTGGAAACGATGTACGACTTGCCGGGTAGCACCGACATTGCCAAGGTCGTCGTGGAAGAAGCGGCCATTACCGGTGACAGTAAGCCGCTGTATGTTTTGCAGGAAGGCGCCCAGGCGCAAGCCAGTTAATTACGGAAGCGGGTGGTGCGTGCTTGAAAACAGCACCATCACCCCCAACTGCGGCACTGTATCCCTGAGATGTCAGGGATCACCCAGATAGAGAACCAAACCGTAAAGGCCACAGTGATGACCGAACATATCGAAAACCCGGAAGAACAAATTGAAGATCAGTCGCTGACTGAGGCCTCGGCACAGGAAAAACCGCTGGTGTTACAGCCGGGTGAGCAGGCACGTTTGCCCATGCTGCCCTTGCGTGACGTGGTAGTGTTCCCACAAATGGTGATCCCGCTTTTCGTCGGGCGGCCTAAATCCATCAAAGCGCTCGAATTGGCCATGGCCTCCAGCAAGGCGGTGGTATTGCTTGCCCAGAAATCCGCTGCGGATGATGATCCGGGTCCGAGTCAACTGTATGACGTCGGTTGTGTGGCCAGCATTTTGCAATTGCTCAAATTGCCCGATGGCACCGTCAAGGTCCTCGTCGAAGGTACACGCCGAGCCCGTATTGATGGCATCGAGTCGCAAGATGACCTGTTTTTTGCCCGCCTGACAGCACTCGACAGCACGCAGAGTGACGAC
>ERZ650301.314-NODE-314-length-13053-cov-6.268349_pt1 | contig 13053 bp, 9 predicted proteins | sample MGYA00376237_ERZ650301 | MGnify/ENA primary metagenome ERZ650301 (study PRJEB26733, sample SAMN07839255) | wastewater metagenome | biome: small river; feature: stream; material: water | place: USA: North Carolina | collected 2016-04-05 ...
TGGCCGATGGCGACACGAAGATTGAAAGCAGCGAAGGCGTGAACGTCATTCGCATGCCTGAGCACTATGGCGTGCTCTCACCCATCTTGCACGTCGTGCCCTTGCAGTTGCTGAGCTATCACACGGCATGTGCGCGTGGCACGGATGTGGATAAGCCTAGGAATTTGGCGAAGTCTGTCACCGTGGAGTGACCCTGTTGGGACCTGCTTCGCAGAGTTCCTCCAGAGAACCCGCAATGCCTCTCATTGTTAGCAGTGGACTGCTGGTGCTCGACATTCGTCCGTTGAGTGACTATCAAAAATTGCTTATCAGTTCTATACTGACGCTAAGGTCCTGTGGATGGAGTGACCGTCGCCATCTAGGCTGACTTGGGTATATTCTTCATCAAAACTAGGAGCAATTCATGGTTTTGTTAAGCTTTTCTTAATCTTACCTTTTTACAATAGTTAGGCCTCTTCATTCTTTGCGACGTAACTAAAGGAATACATACATGTCAGATCAATATACATTCACCTTCGACGAAACCAATACTTCGGTCCTCCAAATGTTCGAAGTAGAACGAGCCAAAACCAAATTACAAAAAATCGCTGGCAAGACCTTTCAGGTAGAAATCGGCACTAACGACTTGGGAATTGACGGAGTTGTTTCTGTTACTCAATCAAAGCTGAACAAAGGCTACGCCGAAACATCAATTTTTTCAGATCAAGATGGCAATAGCGTTTTTCAGCAAGTATTTGAAATCGAAGTTGCTACATCAGCAGTCATCAGCACAAAACTCGAAACGCATAAATTTACTTTCGATGGCTTGGGCAATATAACTTCCGATCTCGAATTTAGCAAAGGTAAGTGGAAGGTCGACAAGATTGGGATTGACGAGGACTACACGCAAGTCAATATAGACGGTGTTAATTACGTATTGAAAACGGAACAAGATCTTAGCGGCGTTGAGTTTGAGTTATTCCGTGATGACAATCTAGACGGCATTTGGACCAAGATTGCTGAAGGTGAGGCAAACACTGAATATTTGGATCCGGTGACTGGGTCGATTGATTTGGTTGGCATTCAGAGCTATCTAGAAGCTTCCATTGTCATCGTTGCTTAAATTCTCAACATAAACCTTTCTCTCATAAAGAGGGGCAAAAGACCTATGCTCTCGCATAGGTCTTTTTTGATGTTCAAAGCTGCCGAAATTGTGTTTCGGGTTAAGTTTTCGGCATCCACGCCAAATCTTGAACAGCGTTCTTCAACTCGTCCAGCGTCTTAAAGACGAACTTGGCGCTGATCCAGTTCTCTTCGCTGTCCTGCCCTGAGATGTCAACAACGAACCCGTTGTGACAGTTGGTGATCGTGTAATTGTCGTTGACCTTGGAGAAGTTGTCGATGAGTTTGGTTTGTTTCGTCATATCCTGATCCTTTGTTCCATAGATTGCTGGTCACATGACCGGTCAGGATATTTAGGGCAACACTAAATCCCGCCAAGTCTCTCTAACCTCGCCCGCCACTTCTTCCGGATCGAGAAAACACTCTGAGGAATGAACCTGCGTCCCCTCGGCGTCAGGTCTGGCGTCATGCGGCAAGACCGCGTATCCCAGCTGCACAAGCTGAGGCAAACTGCTAGCGGCAACCCGAACAACAGCCTGAGTCAGCCATAGCAACTTAAACACACACGCCTCCTCAAAACTCGGTGCCGTTCAGATGGATCCCTCAGAGGGTTTTCCTCGTAGGGTTCTTAAATCCGTTCTCTTGAGCATAAAATTACAAGGTTACTAAAAACTATTAACGACTATGAATTGGAATAATGACACTAACGAAGCAAATAAAGCTTCGATAGATTGAGCATTGAAAAGACTGTTTCTTTCGATTTAAAATATCTTTACTTAAATCAATTATCCCTTGCCTACGGCGCATTTCAAAATAATGTAATTATGAAACCGGATGCTTATAAAAATGAATTTATAGAAACAATCTCACCGTATGTAAATGATGGGCGTTTATCGGGGAGGTTGACTAATAATGCAATAATATATCAAGTCTTGGGCGTGTCCTAGATTTTGTGCAAACGGTTTAATGGCAGGAAGTTGCCGTAGTTCTTAAAGCAAGAGAAATGACCGTAAACAACGAATTGATAGGCCGTCTGCTGGCGGATTATAAAAAGCCTGAAGATCTGGTTGCAGAAAACTGGCTTCTCAAGCAACTCGTGGAACTTGGCCTTGAAGTTGAGATGTCTGACATCTGGGGCATGACAAAAACAAGCCAGTCGCCAATGCTAGGGGCAATAACCGAAACGGCAAGAGCAAGAAGACGCTCAAAGGCGAGTTTGGCGAACCGCCCATCGCATTCCCCGAGATCGTGATGACAGCTTCGAGCCTCAGATCGTGCCCAAGCACCAAACCCGTTCTCAGTGTTTGATGACGAGATTCTTTCGCTGTATGCCCGAGGTATGACGGTACGTGAGATCCAAGGGCACTTGGAGGAAATGTATGGGGCAGAGGTCTCTCACTCGCTGATTCCCACAGTTACTGATGTCGTGATGGATGAAGCTAGGGCTTGGCAGTCACGCTCTCTAGATGCGCTGTACCCCATTGTTTACATGAACTGCATCCATTCAAATCCAGAGATGCAGGGGTCGTGAAGGTCAAGGCGGTCTACTTGGCGCTGGGTATTGATCTCATCACGGGCAACAAACAGTTGCTGCGCTTGTGTATTGAACAAACGGAGGGTGCCAAGTTCTGGCTGAAAGTGGTGACCGAACTCAAGAGCCGTGGCGTTCCTGAGCGATGAGGCGTTACTCAAACTGTTCTATTTGACGTTGAACAACATTGCTAAAAGGTGGACGATGCCGGTGCAAAACTGGAAGCAAGTGCTGAACTGATTTACCATCCAGATCGGGGAAAGGATGTCAGCTAATTAACACTCGCCCTGTTTACACAAAATTCCGGACGCCCTCAGTTCTGACGAAGCAACAGAAGTCAAAACTTGCGTCAAATTAATTCAATATCCTTGAGTTCAAAAATAAATATCAAGCATGCATCCCTACATCTATTCCCAATTCGAAAAACTGTGTAGTAGTTTAAATATGCGTGGACGAGTCCTTGAAATTGGTGCGTCTCCACATCATCCTAATCTACTGACTTTACCCAGTCTCAAAGATGCATCACTTCGGATAGGTGTAGGTTTAGATGGTTCAATAGACGCGGATGACTACACGATTCTGCATCAAGATGCACATGATCTGTCTAGTTTTCAAGATCAATCATTTGACCTCGTGATATCGAATTCAATGTTGGAACACGACCCTCAATTTTGGGTCACATTGCAGGAAGCCCATCGTGTTTTGGCTCGAGGGGGCTGGATGATGGTTGGGGTGCCTAGTTTTGGAAACAAAGGTGAAATCCCACTCTCAAAAAATATCTTGGATGCAATCATTTCCGATCCGAATGGGAAGAAATATTTGAATATGTTCCGTGCTTCATCCCTGACGTTGAGTGTTCACAATTTTCCTGGTGACTTTTACAGGTTCAGTGCTCAGGCGATGAAGGAGGTAATTTTACAAGGCTTAGTTGAAATCAATGTTATTAGTGTTATGCAACCTCCTAGAGTGCTAGGGATGGGGCGAAAGCTATAGGAAAACTTAATTAGAGAATTATTAAATCATACTAAACGCACTTGAGCTGTATCCAATTGCGCATTCTTGGATTAATTTTCCGCAGTAGGGTTGTCCTCTAATCTATTTAAAACTAATATGACATTAAACGTTTCAAATGAAAATATTTTCTCTATATTTAATATAAATCATCATGTTGAAGGTTGGTTGGTTGGTTGGTGCAAATTCTCATTATTTAAAGCAGCAAAACTATTTCTAGTTCTCATAGAGGGAGCCAAAATACACTTATCATTCAAGTATAACTTTTAAATAATATCCAAAATTCCATTTGGGATTGCCTTTAATCTATTTTGGCAAATTATTTTAATAAGATGTTCAGCGGCGGTCTTTCATTAATTTTAGAAATATTTTTCATTCAAGGGTTTAGCTATATCTAAATAGTCTAATAAAAAATTAATCCTTGTAGATAATTTTATTGGAGAATGTATTAAACTAATCGCAAAATAAATAATTTAATGTATATCTAAATTAGATAATCGATGTGATTTTTTATTTAGATAAAAACAAATTGTTATTAGACTCTAATAGAGTTCGATTGAATTTTTCGAATTTGTTCGGACGTATTAATGAAGATTAAAAACCTCGATAGATATAATTATTCTGCAATGTTTTGTGTTTGCGATTTCATTCGAAATTTCACGGGCTATATTATAATGGAATTAAAATTATTGAAAATACCATTGCGTAGATAATAAAAATCTTGCAATTGAGGATATTATGTTGACTAATAGTTCAATATTGAGTGCGGCAGTTCCGGTTTTAAATCACAGCACGCGTGGCTATCGGTGTTAGAGCTTTCGTGACAAAACATCTTTGATGGAAACGCTCTCCAACGCCAACTCGGCATACATCTGCTTGAGCTTGCTATTCTCAGCTTCAAGGCCCTTGATGCGTTTGAGTTCACGGGCAGACAGCTGAATACTTGATCTTCCAATGGTAAGAGGTCAGCGTTGCTGATGCCGTACTTGCGACAGACTTCAGCAACAGGCAAACCCGATTCACCCTCACCCAATATGCCAACAATTTGGCTTTCCGTAAATTTCGACTTCCTCATCCCTTATGTCCAAAGAAATGGAAGTCTCTATTTTCAATTTGTTCACCGTTTTGGGGAGCTTGCAGATCAATAAGGCTCATAAGATATCTCTATAGAAATTAATAAAATCAAACGCTAACAAATACTATAAAATATCACAGTATTTAATTTTAGATCAAATTAAAAAATGAAAAATTTGTATGTGCATTGTGGCCTTCATAAGACAGGGACTACTGCGCTTCAGTATGTGCTGTTTCATAACCGCGAGCAGTTAGCAAAGCAAGGATTTCATTATCCTATTCAAGGTATACCGCGGAATAATTTTGGGCATCATAATATCGCTTGGCAACTTTCGCGTGACCGCAGATTTCGACCTAGATATGGAGATATTAGAGCATTATTTTCCGAATTTGAAAAAGTAGATCGCAATATTATTCTCTCAAGTGAGGATTTTGAGTGCTCGCTACTTCATCCTTATCGATGGGAGAATTTCAATAAATATTTATTTTCCAATAATATAAAAATAACTTTTATTATTTATCTTAGAAATCGTCTTGGCTATCTTGAGTCGTTGTATTTTGAATTGCTAAAGGCGGGATTTGGTGGCGAGTACAATTTATTTGTCAAAGAAGTATTTACCAACTTAAAGTTTTCTTATAGGGAGTGGGAATTCTCTTTCGATTATCTGGAAATTGCGAGCAGATTTAATGAAATGGAAAATGTAGAGGTTATCTTTAAAAACTACGATTCTCTTGTAGAAGGTAATATCGTTCCTGATTTTTGTAAATCAGTGGGGCTAGACCATTCCAAAATCATTCAACCTGTAAATGTCGGGAAAATCAATGAGCGCCTTAGTTTGGGTGTGCTTTTGAAGTTATTTATTAAAAATAGAAATAAAAATTCGGCATTGACAAACGATATAGCACAAGTGATCGATGAATTGTGCATGGAAGTTAAAGGCTCTTTAGCGTCGCCTGCGTACATGCAAAAAGAATTTAAGGTAGACCATTACGAATCGCTCTTTGACCAATCTCAGACGGCTGTAAAGATGCCAAAAACTGATAGAAAACGCAGTGCGAATATTAAAAATGTATTCTCAATGGAAACACATCTCTTGATATTAAATTTACATAATCTCAAAGATCGACCTGATATTAAAAGTAAGCTAATAGGTCAATGGCTAGGCTGGATTGAGTTAAATGACCGCCCTGTTTGACGTGTGTTGTCAATCTGCAAAGAGGGTGGGCATTGCGAGTGCAGATAAATTTGGCTGAGCTCAAGATAAAGGACTTGCTGCCGATTCATGAAGACTATGGCAGTCAGCAGAGTTTCATCGACAAATTATTACACCCAAGCCGCCTTGACTTCAGAGGTCAGCGTGAGCGTTGCTATCGCGGCGTTGAAAACCAACCCTAAGTTGAAAGTCAAGATAAGCGACACCACTGAGAACATCAGTCGAAATCTCGGGACGCTGAATGCGTATGCGAACAATCTCACACAAGTGGCGCAAACAGACAATGCAACTGTGATGACCTTGAGTGAGCCAGAGTTCAGTAAATACAGCAAGTTGCTGGCTAAGTTCACGACCAACTATCAACTCGAAGTCATCGATACACATGCCGCGAATGCTTCTACGTTAGCCGATAACACGCATGTGAGCCGTTTCAGCATCAATGACACAAGTGCCAACATCAGTAATCGTCTGGATGCCCTGCAAGGGCTGAGTCACTTCAGCAAAATTTCTAAGATCACAGTGTCTACACCCGCTATTGCCGTGGCGCTGACTGCTGGACAGTTTGAGGCTGATACGAACTTGTTGGGCAAAATGTTTGGCAATTACAGTCTGGCGATTTCCGACGCAAGTGCAGCGGCTGCAGTCGGCTATGCTGGCAAAACAAACATCAAATCAGTGGCGGTGCTTGATACAGCGGCTGCGATTTCCTCTCATCTGGATGGTCTTGTCGACTTGGGCTTGCGACTCAAAGAAGTGCGAGGCAGTGATAGCAACTTATTCACGGTGTCAGCATCTCAGATGCAAACAGATGGGTTGGTCATTGGTCGGCTGTACAAGGGTTACCAGCTTTCTGTGTTGGGTGCCAGCATGGCGCAAACGGCCGCCTTGACGACGAACAAGAAGGTGGTCACTGTAGCGGTGGAGGACACGGCTGCCAACATCACATCTAGCTTGGCCATGTTGGACAAAATGGGGTCAAGTTTGACCACCGTCCATGTCACAGATGTGGGCAACGCCCTGCAGCTGACCAGCGCACAGTTGAACGCCTACGCGGATGTGCTGGAAAAAATTGTGGCTGATGATGACTACCAGCTCACAGTCACGCAGGCAAGCGCCATGCAAGCGCAAGTGCTGCTGGGCAAAGCGCATGTGGCGAGTATTTCGGTGATGGACAGCGCGCAAGCGGTGTCTGCGGTCATCGACCAGCTCCAAGCTAATGACAAAGTGACCGATATCGCGATTGCTGGAAAAACAACTGAGTTGACCATGAGTTACGCGCAACTCATGGCGGACAGTGATGCGATCGGGAAAATCAACTCCAACTATGTCCTCAACGTCAAGGAAGTGCCTGCCAGTGAAGCGCTGGACTTGATGACGAGTCATCCGCGTATCAGCTCCATGGGGGTGACGGATACAACGAGCAACCTGACCACCCATCTCAGTGACCTAGCGAGCTTGGGCGGACGGTTGACATCGATCCGTAGCAGTGACAACGGTACATTTGCCATGACCGAAGCTCAATGGCGAGATATGCAGCCCGTGATGGATAAGGTCACCAATGGCTATGGTGTGACCTTGAGTGAGGTGACCGCTTCGGATGCGCTGCTGTTGGTGCGTGATAGCCGCGTGCAGTCAGTGGCTGTCAAAGACACGGGGGCTGGCTTATCTAATGTGCTGGATGGGTTGAATAGCCTAGGCGCACAGCTTACGTCTATCGAGCAAACGGATACCTCCAACAGTGTGACTGTCACAGCCTCGCAGTGGAGCCATCAAGCTTCTACTTTGGCGAAATTTGGTGCAGATACCCGCTTTTCCGTCAGGGGTGCTAGCGCTCGTCAAGTCACGCTTCTCGCGGCGGATGAACGTGTCACCTCGATTGCGATTGCTGACACGAGCAGCAACATCGCTGCTAGCCTAGACGCAATTCAGGCGGCGATGACGAATTTAGCCGATGCGAACCGAACCGTGCCGGTGAGTATCCGACAACTGGGAACGCCGGCGGCGATGCGTTTGACTACGGAACAATTGACGGCAGATGCGGGGGCGTTGGCAGCCATGTCAGGCCCTTACAGCCTCAACATCAGCGGGGCAGAGGCCAACAGTGTGGCAACCATCGCAGCCAACAAACACGTCGCCAGTTTGACCGTGAAAGATACGGGAGCAGCCATTGTTGGAAAGTTACCAGTTTTGGCGAGCTTGGGTAATAAGCTAGCAAACGTACAGCAAACCAACTTGGATACCCCGCTTGATTTGACACTCACGCAGTGGTCGACCTATTCGAATTTGCTCAAGAAATTTCAATATGGCGTGCATGCAAATGTCAGTGGTGTCAGCGCAGCTCAAGCACAAACCGTGCTGATGGATAGCCGAGTCGATCATGTGTCTGTTACAGACACGGTCGCACAAGTTTCTGCCAAGCTCAACGGGCTAGAGGGTTTAGGTCCTAATCTGACAAGTATCACTTTGTCAGATGGCAGCGCAAATGCGATACAACTCAACATGCAGCAGTTCAATACGCTTGGTACGACGCTTGGCAAAATTGCAAGCAGTTACAAACTCGCAGTGACTGGCGCAAGCGCAGCCGATGCGCAAACTTTGCTTGATGCCAATGCCGCATCAGTTGAAACAATAGCCGTTGCTGACACCAATGCCAACATCGTGGCAGCACTTGAGCAGCTCAACGCGAACAACAAGCTGACTGGCATCACCCAAACAGGTGTTGCACAGCCGCTGTCACTCACTGCTGCGCAAATCGCGGCCAACGATACGGCACTGACCAAGATGGTAGGCAGTTATAGCCTTGCAGTTGTCAACGCCTTGGCCAGCGATGTGGCTAGTCTGAGCAGTAACAGCCATGTGGCCAGTATTTCGATTTCAGACAGTGCTACCCATGTACAAGATCAAATGGCAGACTTAAATGCTGCGACGGCCAAGGTGGTTTCCGTGTCGCTAAGTGATGCACATCCATCGTTTAACTTGACTTATAGCCAGTGGGGTGAGAGTCAAGCCATTCTTGAAAAGATCAACAATGACTTCACTGTGGCAGTCAGCGAGGTAGCCGCGGCGAAGGCGTCTGTGATTGCGGCTAGCTCGTTCGTGAGTTCTATTTCTGTCAGTGACACCACATCACATGTTCGCAGCAGCTTGGATGCGTTGGCCAGCGTGCTGCCTAAACTTGACACGGTCACATTGACAGATGCAGACACTGCAGCGCCCATGAACATCAGCATGACGCAATACAACAACGATGCGGCAGTGCTTGGCAAAATTGTCGATGCCAATTACACCCTGAACGTCACAGCAGCCAACGTCAACCAAGCACAGATGCTTGAGTTGGATGACCAAGTGGTGGGTATGACGGTTGTCGACAGCAGTCAAAATATTGCCACCAATTTGGCGGACCTTACCAGCAATAGCAAACTCAGCAGGATCACCAACAGCACCCCAGCCACGCCGATGACTCTCGATAGCGATCTGTTCACGAGCAGCGCGGCCACCCTCGCCAAAGTGAATAGCTATCAAGCGATTGTCCAGCACGCGACCGTGGATCTGGCTGCAAGTTTGGATGAGAACACACACATCGTCAGTTTCGATCTGAGCGATACGAGCACTCATATCAGTGCCGCGCTCCCGAGTTTGTCGACCTTGTCGTCCAAACTCGCGTCAATTCGCGTCACTCAGGACGATGCGCCGATTACAGTTTCACAGGCCGCACTCAACGATTTTGCGGGTGAGAATAGTTTGATCAATACGTTGGCAAAAGTCAGTGGTGATTACCGTCTCAGCCTGACTGGCGTGAGTGCCGATAATTTAGACCTTCTCTCACCCACTGCCTCTAGTGACTCACTCACGCTCAATCCGGGCGCAAGCGATCCATTTGTTATCAGCCTCAGCAAGATAGCATCTGTCGCTGTCAGTGATACAAGCGCCAATATTTCTGCAGTTTTTGATAGTTTGACCGCGATGGGTAGCAAGCTCGATAGCCTCACACTCAGCGATGTCAACGCACCAATTGCGCTGGCAAGCGATCAATTCAGCGCAGGCAGTGCGGTTCTATCGCGTATCACAGGCGGAACCTATCATTTGGCGTTGGTCGATGTCTTGGCACAAGATGCGGTCAGTCTTGCCGCTGAAGACCATGTCGACACAGTCAGTGTTGCCGATACGGCTGACAACATCGCGAGCAATTTTGATGCTTTGCAGGCCATTGAAGGCAATGTCGCTGACATTGAAGTACTTGACGGCAATGACCTCGTATTGACCCAAGCACAATTCGATTCCGACTTGGCGAGCAAAGTTCTTGGTGCGACGATGGTGATTTCTGGTTAATCGCCGATCAATTGGCCTACGAGAGCACGTCTACTTTGTTGAAACCAAAGACAGGCAAGCTGGGATTTCAAGATTATGAAAAAGTCTTTTATGTCGATCACAAAGGAGTGGGAGACATCTTCGACATGCGTGGAATCAACCTAGACAAAAGCTGCATGATTGTTAGTTCGTCCGGACCACTATGTGGCGCATGTCTTACCTTTGGACGGCGTCGAGGAGCTCGCCGCCTGCTTGGCTAGAGGCCTGCCGCACAAATGGGTTTTGGCTGTTGGCTCAGCCCATCAAAAAAGCCTGCTCATTTCTGAGCAGGCTTTTCAGTTTAGACGTGGTAGCCAAGTCCTAAGGCCACCACAGTCGATGAGGGTTTTACATCCACAGGGCCAATCTGTTTGCTGCGGTAGTCAACTTTTTGGATTTCACCCATCACGAACCAATGGTTAGGGAGCGCATATTTGGCACCGAAACCTTAACCAAAGCCGGTCAAGCTGCTGGTGCCGTATGAAACATCGGACACGACTACATCGGTTTTTGCCTTGTGTTGGGCCAAAATGCCAAACACCAACCACTGGTCGTTGATGGCGTATCCTGGCTCAATCGCGATGGAATAGTGTGACTTTTCCAGTACTTCAGTTTCACCCAGTGCAGATTCACCCACCCCGTACTCACCGTTTTTCGTATCGATCGTGACTTTGATACCGAGTGTGGCATGGCTGTCAATGGCAAAGGTGTAACCCAAACCAATAGAAGGAGCGGCTTCAGACTTTTTGATTTTTTCGCCGTCTAAAGTCGCATTTGCGCTTTTCCATTCTTGTGACAGTACAACATAGCCGCCTTCAAAGTGGTTGTCGCTGGCATTGGCCAATCCGCAAGTCAAGCTGGTCAGAACAGGCAAAAGCAAAGAAATTTTATATAGCAAATTTATAGTGTTGAACAGAGACTTAATTGTAGCTAATATTGATAAATGCATCATCAATATTATGATTTTTGAGGATATAGTAAAAAATCTACAAATCAACACATTCGAAATTTTGAGGTCTTCATGAAAAAAGTTTTTGTTCTCTCCCTTCTGTCTTGTGTGGCTGCTGGCTTGGTGCATGCCCGTGATGCGGGTCATCACGAGCATGCAGACGAAGCGGTGATTGCTGCTCAAAATGCAGCCCTTGAGAAAAACACGGCTGGCAAGGGTTTTGGACCGCAATCGCCTCGCGATCTGGCGAGTAAGAAGGGCAGCAACAAGCGTGTTTTTTCGAACGCCCCCGCTTTTCAACAGATGAATTTGTGCAACATTCATTTCCATAAAAATGCAGAACACAAAGGTGGCGAGTTCACGACATTTGCCGGTTACGGTGACGGCCATGGTTTCCAATCAGGCTACAAGTATTCTGGAACCCTGGCTGCCGCAGAAGCCAAGCCACTCGATGCAGAGGTTTGCCAAAGCAAGCATGGTGGCTTGCAAGTGGGCGATACCGTGGAGTTGCACTACGTGCACAGCTCTGCCCAAGTGGTTCCAGGCCCAACGCTGAATTCCTGCTTGAGCGAAGCAGACATCAACCCGCAATTGCGCGTGGAAGCGCAAGTTTTTGTTCTGGTGAATGATCCAAAGGCCGCAGACTTCAATGCGTTGACCAAGATCGGTGAAGTCAATGGTTATCAACAAGCGCTGAACATCCCAAAGAATGCGGGTAAGCCGATTCATTATGTTGGATCGACAACAGGTCCAGCCTACAACGAGAAGGGTTCCCCATTGCAAGTGTCTTGGAGTGTTCGCCCACGCGTCGTGAAGGTGAATGCAGAGTCTGTTGGACAATGGTGCAAAGGCAATGTTTTCAATGAAGACCATGCACACGGTGTGCGCAATTTGGTCGTCAATGATGCGCTGCTGTCTCCCATCAAGTAATTCAACGCAGCATCAGAGGATGAGGGCCAGTCGCTCCGATTCTTGACGCTGTGCCAGCGTTGAATTCAGGTTCTAGGTTGAATTCAATGCAAATGCAGGCGTCACAATCGCGTATCGAGGTGCTCTCATCCCGTGTGCACGGCAAGGGGGTGTTTGCGCTGTGCCACATTGCTTCAGGCGAAACTCTCATCGAGTACCTGGGGGAAGTGATCTCAATGGCCGAGGCGCAACGACGCCATCCCCATGACCCCAAGCAGCCGGAGCACACGTTTTACTTTCACATCGACGACGCGCACGTCATCGATGGTTTGATCGGCGGTAATGCCTCACGCTGGATGAACCATTCGTGTCGCCCGAACTGCGAGCCCGTCGAGATCGATGGGCGGATCTTCATAAAAACGCGTCGCCAAGTATGGCGCGGCGAGGAGTTGACCTTCAATTATGGACTGGTCAGTGACGAGCCCATGACCGCTGCACTGAAAGCCAAATACATCTGCCGCTGTGGCGCCAAGAAGTGCAAGGGCACCCTGTTGGCTAGCTAGGTCAGTCCTCATGATGTCTTGCGTCTGCTTGCGCTTTGCAAAGCTTGATCCGTTTCGACCGTTGGTTCAAGCTAGGATTGAACCCAATTTAAAACAATGTGGAGATCCCATTCATGACCCCAGCAGAACAAGAATTACGCACCGCCGCACTTGAATACCACCGCTCGCCCACCAAGGGCAAGATTCGCGTGGAGCCCACTCATCCGCTGGACAACCAGCACGACCTGAGCTTGGCCTATTCACCTGGCGTGGCGTACCCCTGCTTGGAAATCGAGAAAGACCCTCAGCTGTCTTACGAGTACACCAGCCGTGGCAACTTGGTGGGCGTCATCACCAACGGCACCGCCGTGTTGG
>ERZ650301.319-NODE-319-length-12944-cov-3.530607_pt1 | contig 12944 bp, 9 predicted proteins | sample MGYA00376237_ERZ650301 | MGnify/ENA primary metagenome ERZ650301 (study PRJEB26733, sample SAMN07839255) | wastewater metagenome | biome: small river; feature: stream; material: water | place: USA: North Carolina | collected 2016-04-05 ...
GGCACAGGCTAAGTAGACGAGCCAGGTTGCACTTGCAGCCTGGCCTGCGATCACCTGGGTTAGTAGCAGGTAACCCACTAGCGTTAGCGAGCTAGCGCCAATTGCAAGAGGCGCGAGTGACTTGACACGGCCAAGAACTGGGGCCAATAGGAACCCGCTCGGGACACCAATGATGGTTGCGAAACCCAGCATTGTTCCGGCTTCGGTAGCGCTAAGGCCGATGGAAATCAGCATGGTTGGCAACCAACCGAGTATCACGTAGAAACCGAGCGATTGAATGCCGAAAAAAGCAACGATTGCCCAAGCCAGTGGCGAGCGATTAACTGCTCTGCGATCTGCATCAACACTGCCCTGCAACTGAACGGTCTCGCGCTCAAGACCCGAGGAGGCTGGCAACCAAAGCAGTAGTGCGAGTGCGGCCGGGAGGATCCAGATTCCGAGCGCAAAAGGCCAACCGCCAAGAGCCTCGCTTGATGGAACTGCAATGGCGGCAGCAAAACTGGCCGAAATAGCCAAAACGGTGGTGTAAAGGCCAGTGACCAGTGGCACCCTGGCCGGGTACCACTTTCGCACCAGAGTCGGAAGCAGCACGTTCGCGACGGCAATTGATAATCCGGCCGAGATTGTGCCGAGAAGTAATGCGCTGAAGCCGAAAAATACTCTTCCTATGATCGAGACCACCAAGATGACAAGCACGATCGTCATCGTTTTGTTTATGCCGAACTTTCTTACTAGCCATGGGCTGGCGAATGCGCCGATGCCGAAGCAGAGTACCGGAGCTGCCGCCAGGAGGCCAACCTGCGACTGATTGAGGTTGAGCGAGTCGGCGATCTCTTGCAGGAGTGGACCAATTGCCGCCACCGGCGGGCGCAAGATGATGGTGATAAAAAGTAGCGCGAACGCGATTACTAAACCCTTGCTGGATTTTGACATCAAGATTGTGCGACCAGGCCCTTGTTCGAAATTGTGTGGATGAGGACTTCTAACGCAAAGATAGGATCACGCTCGGAACCCTTCACCGCTGCATCGGTTCGAGCCAAAAGCTCAATCACAGCGGCTAGACCATCCTCGGTCCAGCCTGAAACATCTTTTCGGGCGCGATCTAGCTGCCACGGCGCCATGCCTAGTTGCTGGGCAGATGCCGAACGGTTGGAATAAATTTTGGCTAATTGCCGAATCTTCATTGCCACTGCTGCAACCACAGGGACAGGGTCTGATCCGGAACTGAGCGCGTGCCGCAGAAGTGCGAGAGCCTCGCCCGCTCTGCCGGCGATGGCGGCATCGACGACCTTGAAGGCGTTTGTTTCAACTCTGCCTCCGTAGTAGCGCTCAACGATCTGCTCGGTAATGCTCTCGGCGCTGTCTAGTAGAAGCTGGCCACATGCCGAAGCCAGTTCGGCAGTGTCGTCGGCGAATGCGTCGAGCAAGGCTCGCGCTGCTCCCTGAGTGATTTTTCTGTCTGCTGCCGAAAATTCACCAAGCACAAACTGTATGCGATCGGCATCTTTGGTAATGGGTAGGCAGGCAATCTCGGTTGCAAAATCGGTAGCGCGAATTTCTTCTAGAAGTTTTTTACCGCGAACACTTGATGAGTTGTGACGAAGCACCACCGTGGTGTCTGGTGTCGGGTCTACTAGGTAGCTAATGCCATCGGTGATTAGATCATCGGAACACCGTTCGAAGCCTCGAATGATGACGAGCCTTGGCTCAGCGAACAGCGATGGGCTAGCAAGATTTAGGAGTTGACCCGCTGAATAATCACTCGCGTCAAGTTCGTGAATTTCTAGGGATGGGTCTTGTTGCTTGAGGGTTTCGCGAATTGCGCGGATTGCTCGTGCGGCTAGAAACTCCTCGGCACCGGTAATCAAAACCACGGGAGCTGGCACTGCCGCCCGCCAACTTACCTCTTTTGCCTTACCCACCCTGTTAGCCTACCGCCGACTCGAGTTACTAACAGTCATGACACCTGCCTCGGTTTGTAGTGCGATGCTCCCCATCCGGTCGGTGCGAAGTACCCTTGATCCCTGAGCCTGCAAGGCGTTCAATAATCTTTGCGTGGGGTGACCATAGCCGTTCTCTTTGCCGACCGAAATCAACGAAACATCGGGTTGCAGGTACTCGATGAGTTCGTAGTACTGATCGGCAGAACCGTGATGGGAGACCTTGAGAATGAGCGGCTTCAACTTGAGGTACTCCCCCAACCAGTCCTCCGCCAAACTACTCATTCGCATCTGACCGCGTTCACCCAGATCGGCCATAGTCAAGGCATTCCAATCTGGACCCCGCCAAAGCATGACCAGAGAACCGTCGTTGGAGTCTTCTACCCCATTCAGGTCTGATGTTGGATTTAGTACTTCCCATTCGATCAAACCGATCTTGCCGCCGTATCCAACTGAAGGTCGAATCAATTCGATTCCACTGGACTGTAAGGCCAAAATCGATTTCGAAGCCAACCATCTTTGATCGTCAAAGGGAGAAATGAGTGCCACTTGAATTGCGCGTCCTCGCATGGCGCCAGACAATCCGCCAACATGGTCGGCATCGAAATGGGTTAGCACCAGCAGGCTGATTCGGTCGACACCAAGCTGCTTCAAACACTGATCAATCAATTTGGGATCGCGCCCGACATCTATCAATGCCGTCTGGTCTTTTGATCTGATGACGATTGCATCACCCTGCCCAACATCGCAGGCTGCAACTTGCCAATTCTGCGAACCCCAGATGGTCGATCGGATGCTTGAGGTAATTCTAGGGCCGCAGTTGAAAGAGCGGCGACAATCAAGAAAACCGAAGCGATTCCTCGCAGTCTTGATGGCGCGTTGGTAAGCAGGAGTGCGGAGGCGAAAACCACGGCAACACTTAGCAATACGCCCAGCAGACCAACTGGCCAGGGCAATGATTGCTGTGGGAACTCGACAAACCAATTGGAGATGAATTCAATCCAGCAGGTTCCGGTGGAGGCCATCCAGGAAAGCGCTGTTGCCAATGGAGGTAGTGGAACGGCGATACCGCAAGCGAGAATGCCAAGCACGGTGACCGGCGCTACCACCGGCTCAACAACCAGATTGGCCAGAATTGAATAGGTAGATAGACCGCCTTGCAGATTTATGAGAAGCGGCAGACAGGTTAGCTGGGCTGCAATTGACACTGAAGCAGCTAAGGCCAGGGGCTTGGGCAACGAACGTTGAAGGCGATTGAACAACAGCGGCGCAATAACCAAGATGCCGAGCGTTGCCGAAACCGAAAGTGCAAAGCCGACGTCGATGGCGAGCCAAGGGTCGGCCACTAGGAGAACGAGGCAGGTTGATGCCAAGGCGACAACTGGAAGAACTTTACGACCCAGCAATTGCGACAGGAGCACGATGCCAGACAAGCAGGCCGCACGAACAACGCTTGGTTGAGCACCAACCAGAGCAACGTAGGCGATCAGCGCGCACCCGACCGATGAAATCTTTACAATTCTGTTCACGCCCAGCCGACCCAGCACCAGATACACCAGCCCAGCAACGATGGCGCAATTGGCACCTGAAACCGCGGTCAGGTGGGTAAGTGAAAGCACCTTCATGTTTGCCATCAGAGATTCGCTAACACCCGAGGTTTCGCCAATCGCTAAACCGGCTGCCAAGCCGCGAGAGTCTGGCGTTACACCGGCAGCCGAAGTCAGGTAGGCGCTGCGCAAGTTTGGTATCAACGAATTGACCTTGCTGCCCGGAGTATCAATTGATTTTGACTCGGTTACAGAGATCAGTGCGGAATATTTGCTGCCCTCTGGAGTTGGCCGCAATGAACAGGTTGCTTCGTAAATTGAGCCCTGTTGCAGCAAACCCTCGTCAGCGGTTGCTTTTGAAAGACTGGAACCCGAAGAATGATTGCCGAGCCGATTTACTCGCACCGAAAAGGATTCGGATCTAGCAAAGACACCGGAGCCATGCGATGCCGGACTGACAACCTCAAACCGGCAAGTCTGGACAGAGTAATTTTTGGCTGCAACGGCTATTTGGCTGCTGTTTGACGCCTGGAGTTGCAGATAAAGCGAACCCATGGCCAAAACGAGCGATATGGTTGCCAGCGATAGGAATCTTTTCAATTCAAACCCAGACCGGTTAGAACCAGGTTCAAAATTAGCCAAACCAGCGCCACGATCAACCAAATAATCACGGCGAAACTTCACCCTTCAAGCCATCAAAAAGTTTCTGCCCTACACCGCTTACTTTGAGCAGGTCTTTCACCGCTTTGAAACCACCGTTTGCCTCACGCCAATCGATGATTCGGCCAGCAATGGTTGGCCCGATTCCAGGTAGCGATTCGAGTTCTGCTGCGCTTGCCCTCGATAAACTCATCAGCTGACTGGCGCCATTTACGGCAGTCGTGTTGGGGTTGTTGCCCTTCTCAAACACCAACAACTGCTCGCCGTCGGTTACCGCACGAGCTAGGTTCACACTGGCTTGATCTGAATTGACCAAAAAACCACCTGCTGCAAACACCACATCCATTACCCGGTCACCCGGCGAGAGTTTATAAATGCCGGGTGATACGACAGCGCCCACGATGTGCACGAAAATTTCTGGCTTAGAAATTTGAGAGTCCACCGAGGCACTGTGGCTTGGCTCGGCCGCTACTGGTTCTGCCGCTGGATTGCTGTTCGTTGCAATGAACACGATTGCCAGAAACGCCGCTGCTCCAGCACCCAAAATTAGTCGCTTGCCTCCGGTGGGTGAAGATTTCACCGAGTCTCTAATTTTTGCGATCAACCAGTCCATTTGAAAAAGATATTCCCCCGAAGGCAAAGGCCCCGGGGGAAGATCCTGAACTGTGGATAACTAGTTACTTGGTTGCTATGTTTACCAATTTCGGAGCACGCACAATCACGGTGGCAATCTCTCGATCGCCGATAGATTTCTGCACCGCTTCCGAAGCCAATGCGAGTTCGCGCAGGTCTGCCTCGCTAATGTCGACAGAGACTTCGAACTTGTCTCTGACCTTGCCATCAACCTGAGCGATAGCCACGATGCTGCTTTCGACAAGAAGTTCGAGCTTTGCATCAGGCAACTGAGTAAGTGCCACACCAGGCTGGTGGCCAAGCTTCTGCCACATGTCTTCGGCTGTGTAAGGTGCAAATAGCGAAAGGGCCTTAGCTACAACTTCGGCTGCCTCGCGCACGGCTGGGTCTTTCGGTCCGGCTGCGCCATCGATGGCCTTGCGAAGAGCATTGACCAGCTCCATGATCTTGGCGACGCCAACGTTGAACTTGAAGCCTTCAATCAGAGGACCGAAGTCACGCAGGAAAGTGTGAGTGGCTTTTCTAAGTTCCGCGTTACCGGCGTCGAATGAAACACCAACGGCGCTATCGACATCGTTTGCAGTTCGCCAGGCACGAGCAAGGAATTTAGCTGAACCGGCCGGCGATACATCTGCCCAGTCGATGTCATCCTCGGGTGGTCCCGCAAATGACATCGTAAGGCGCACTGCATCTACGCCGTGTTCGTCAAGCTGTTCTGAAAGTGCAACCAGGTTTCCACGTGACTTCGACATAGCCGATCCACCCATCAACACCATGCCCTGATTTAGTAGGCGCGTGAATGGCTCCTCGAAATCTAGGTAGTTGAGGTCGTGCAGAACCTTGGTTACGAATCGGGCGTACAGTAGGTGCAGAATGGCGTGGGTAACACCACCAACATACTGGTCGACTGGAGCCCACTCTTTGGCTGCATCGATTGGGAACGCGACGTCGTTTGAGTTTGGCGACAGGAATCTTAGGAAGTACCAAGACGAGTCCACGAAGGTATCCATGGTGTCGGTGTCACGCTTAGCCGGTTGGTTGCAGCTTGGACAGGTGACATTTACCCAATCCTCTGCCCCACCAAGCGGTGAGGTTCCCTTTGGCTTGAGGTCTAGACCCTCGGCCGATGGCAATACCACTGGAAGCTGGTCGGCCGGAACCGGCACTTCGCCACAGGATTCACAGTGAATGATCGGGATAGGTGTACCCCAATAGCGCTGACGAGAAATCAACCAGTCACGAAGCCTGAAGTTCTTGGTCTTCTTGCCCTTGCCCTGCGCTTCGAGCAATTCGGTGACTTTTTCGATGGCCGCCTGCTTGCCCAAACCGTCTAGCGGACCAGAGTTGAAAAGCTGGCCTTCGCCGGTTGTTGGCGCACCGGCACTGATTGGGTCGATTACCTGACCTTGTTCATCCAACACCTTCACCACGGCGCGAATTGGAAGATCAAAGCGCTTGGCAAAATCGAAGTCACGCTGATCGTGAGCGGGAACGGCCATGATTGCACCGTGACCATAATCGGCAAGGACATAATCTGCAGCCCAAATTGGTATGCGTTCACCATTGACCGGGTTCACCGCAAAGCGGTTGAGCGGCACACCGCTCTTTGGTCTATCGGTGGCAAGGCGCTCGATGTCGTTAGATTGCTTTACCAATTCGAGGTAAGCCTCAAAATTAGCCTTGGTTTCTTCGTCGGAACCTGCAACGAGTTCGGCGGCAAGCTCGCTGTCAGGAGCCACCACCATAAAGGTTGCACCAAACAGAGTGTCTGGACGAGTGGTGAACACCGTCACCGGCTCGGTCTTACCCTCGATCTCGAAATCCACGTCAGCGCCGTGCGAGCGCCCGATCCAGTTGCGCTGCATAGACAGCACCTTGGCTGGCCAGCTGCCTTCAAGGGTGTCTAGATCGTCTAGCAAGCGATCGGCGTAATCGGTGACTTTGAAGTACCACTGGGTTAGCGCCTTCTTGGTGACCACGCTGTCGCAGCGTTCACAAAGGCCTTGAACAACCTGCTCATTTGCCAAAACGGTCTGGCAACTTGGGCACCAGTTCACGTTTGAATTCTTGCGATAGGCCAAACCCTTGTTGTAGAACTCTAAGAAGAGCCACTGGTTCCACTGGTAATACATCGGGTCAGAAGTTACGAGAACGCGATCCCAATCGAATGAGCACGCGTAGCGACGCATCGATGCCTTTTGCTGCGCGATGTTGTCGTATGTCCAGCCCTTAGGGTCTAGACCGCGCTTGATGGCCGCGTTTTCTGCCGGCAAACCAAAGCTGTCCCAACCGATTGGGTGCATAACGTTGAAGCCCTTTTGCACCCAGTACCGAGAGATAACATCGCCAAGCGCGTAGGCCTCGGCGTGCCCCATGTGCAAGTCGCCAGATGGGTACGGGAACATGTCGAGAACGTACTTCTTCGGCCGTGGGTCGCCAGGGTTACCTGAGGCGAATGGGCGCAGTTCATCCCAAACTGGCAGCCATTTTTCCTGGATAGCGACGACGTCGTAGTCGTTCTCGTGTGCCTCAGGCGCGTTTTGCTGGGTCATTTGGCTCGCATTTCATGAAATCGATGGGTAAAAAACCCTTGTTCTAAGGTTACCAATCAGAGCCAAGGGTCGGAGGCGTTTAGCACCGACAGCATGGCTTTGGCTTTTAGCCTGGTTTCTTCGAGTTCGGCTTCGGGGTCTGAATCAGAGGTGATTCCGCCGCCAACACCTATTGAAACGCCAGAGGCATCGAAGACAATGCTTCTGATTACCATCGCGAAATCGGCAGCCCCGTTTGAACCAAAGTAGCCGGCAACACCCGAATAGATGCCACGTGGTTGCGCTTCGAGCTGGCTCAGCAATTCAACCGCACGGATTTTCGGCGCACCGGTCATAGAACCACCCGGGAAGGCAGCCATGACCGCTTCGACAGCATCTTGATTGGGCATCAGTTGACCGGTAATGGTGCTGACTAGCTGATGAACCGTTGCATAGGTTTCGATACCAAAGAGACTTGGAACCTTAATCGAGTCGGCGAAACAGACTCGACCAAGGTCATTGCGCATCAAATCGACAATCATCAAATTCTCGGCGCGCTCTTTTTGATTCAGGGCAAGTTCGCTCTTGATCTGTGAATCCTCAGCCTCATCGGCGCCACGAGGGCGGGTTCCCTTAATTGGCTTGGTACTCACCAGGCCATCGGCCGAGACCGAGAGAAATTGCTCGGGTGAAGCCGAAACCAAAGTTTCATCGCCGAGTCGCATGAAGCAGGCGTAGGGTGCCGGGTTTTCGAACCTCAGCCTTAGAAATGCCGCCAAGGCGTCGACTGGGCCATCGATTTGAATTTTGTTGGTTAGGCAAAGTTGATAGACATCGCCCTGCGCGATGAACTGCTGCGCCGCGACGATGTTGTTCAGGTATTGCTGTGGCGATTGGTAAAGCCTGGCCGATACCGGCTCTTGCTGTTTGTTCTCGTGCAAATAGGCCGCCTCTTGGCCACCAGAGAAACCAATGCGCAGCAACGCCGCACGGTACCAATTAGTAAAGCTCTGCTCGCTCGCAAAGACACCGATGAAGTGCATCACTCGCTTATCGTGGTCAATCACGATGGCTCGATCAACCGGGATGAAATGCGAGCGTCCTTCGTAGGAAATGACTCCCACTAACCCCGGTCGCCAACTAAACGGCAGGCTGGGATCATCGTCGAATTTGAGTTCGCCAAGGACGTGACGTAAGTCGCCAAGTTGTTCTACCTCTGCGCTCTGCATCGAGGCGCCGATAACCGAAAATCTCTCGGTTGAGTGAAACTCACGATCAAGCCAGAAGGCCCGCTCTTCGTTTGAATAAAGCAGGGTGAATATGTCGCCGGGGCTAACGAAAGCATCAAGTGACTTAGAGAAAAGATGCACTTGATTCACCCGATTCTTTTAGTCAATTTGGCGGTAAAGGATTTGCTATCTAGATTAGACGCACGATCACAATTACCGGGGCGGAGGCGACAAATGACTGACTTTGGCCGCTTCTTTCGGTTCGTTGACGGTTCGCTTGTTGAGCAGACCGAATCTACCGGTGAGCCGCAGCTGGTTGCCGCCGATTCTTGGCTGGTAGTTGACGGCCGCTGTCGCAGTATCGATGCCCACTTCGCTCGATTCGCAAGTTGGGTAAGTTCGCAACCCGGGATCAACTCTGAGGAGCTGGACGACTTTTTCGAGGTCGTGAAGGCTGCCATCCCAAAGACAGGGCGCTGGTTTCCACGAATTGAAATGCACAGCGAGTGCAGCGACGCCGGGCGATTGTTCCTCAGACTCCGCGAGGCTCCCGAGCAACTTGGCGAGATTCGACTTTGGACCTACCCGGGCAAGGATCCTCGCACCAATCCCCAAATCAAGGGGCCCGATTTGAGCCTGTGCTTGCAATTGCGTAGAAATGCCATCATGCACGGTGCCGACGAGGCTGTTTTGCTCGATGATTCGGGCTTTATCGCCGAAGGTGCGCTCAGCTCGATTGTGTGGTGGCGAGGAGACGTGCTCTGTGCACCAAACGCGGAGACAACCTGGCTAGATTCAATCACCCGAACTGAAATTTTTGCCATCGCGAACCAGATGGGCATCAAGACTCGCACCGAACTGGCCAGGCCAGCCGACCTGGTTGGTTTAGAAGTTTGGGCACTCAGCTCGCTGCAGGGCATCAGGCCGGCCAGCGAGTGGGTTGGCCTCGGTAGCCCACTGGGCTCGATTACTCACATCGAATCGTTCCAGAAACGACTTCGAATGCTCGCGACTCAGATCTAACACTTCGACTCGTTTTAGCCGAGTTGGGTGCGAGAATTGGCTCATGAATGACATTCTCGACTGGCTCATCAACATGGTGCAATCGGTTGATCCCGCGCTTCGTAATTTGATTACCGGCTTTGCCATTCTCTGCGAGACCTCGCTATTTGTTGGTTTAGTCATTCCAGGCGACACCGTGGTCTTGGTCTCATCGGCCGGCGTTCAAGATGCCGGAGATTTCTTCTGGTTACTCAGTTCGGTGTTGATCGGGTCGCTAATTGGTGAAAGCCTCGGATTCTGGATTGGACGCTTTTTTGGTGACCGCATCCGTGCCAGCAAACTTGGTCGAAAACTTGGCGAATCGAATTGGGCATTGGCCGATCGTTTCGTTGAGCGTCGCGGTGGCATTGCCGTCGCCATCTCTAGATTCCTACCGATGCTTCACTCGCTGGTGCCCGTGGTATCTGGCATGACCAGAATGCGCTACCGCGAATTCATCATCTGGACTTTTGGCGCCTGCGCCATCTGGGCTTCGGCCTATGTGGGCATTGGCTATCTAGCCCGCGGCGCCTATGAACAAATCGCCGGCAACCTCAAGTGGGGTGGCCTTGCCTTTGTTGCAGCCATTATTGCGGTCATGATCGTGGTGCACTTTGGCAAGCAGCGACTCGAAGTTGCGGCCGAAAAACTGGCCGATTCACCCGCGCCTACCGTTGCCACCAAACGAGCAGCTAAGGATTAGTCATGTGCGGTCGCTTTGTGGTTGCTAGGTCAATCGGCGAGATTCAAACAATCTTTGAAGTCGATGAGATTGTCGGCGATGTTCCCAGCGTTTCTTATAACGTAGCGCCAACCCAAAACATCGCAATCATCGTCGATCGATCCTTTGAAAAAGACGAATCCGGTGCACCGATTGGTGAGCTGAGCCGAGAGATCCATGCGGCCAGGTGGGGCCTGGTTCCGCGCTGGGCAAAGTCGGCAACCGAGGGTTCTCCCCTAATCAACGGTCGAATCGAAAGCCTGCTAGAAAAACCGTCCTTCAAAGACTCGGTGGTTCGCAGGCGCTGTGTCATCCCTGCTTCTGGCTATTTTGAATGGCAAGTTGCCAGCGATGGAACCAAGCAGCCCTTTTACATCAGCGCCGGCACCGATGGCATGTTTGCCCTAGCCGGGCTATACGAATGGTGGGCCGACCCGCAAAAGTCAGCGTCTGATCCCTCGCGTTGGCTGCTATCGGCAACCACCATCACCAAGGCCTCTTGCCCCGATCTTGCCCACATTCACGATCGAAACCCGATTCTGCTTTCGGCAGATACCTTCGATGCCTGGCTCGATCCACACATCGAGGGAGATCAGGATCTCTTGGATGCGGTTGCGATCGATTCCGACATCGTTGCCGCCGAAGCCGAGTTCTTTGCGGTTGGCCAGGCGGTTGGTCAGGTACGCAATAACTCGGCCGATCTGATTCGCCCACTGGCCTAAAACACTCGCTCGCCAAAAACGTCGCTAGCCAAATACGCCAGCTGGCCTAAAACACCAACTTCTGCAATTTGAATTTGCTTTGTCGGAGGGTTTCCATACACTTTTAACATTCGAACAAATGTTCGATAAAAGGTTAGAAGAATCGAGGGGCCAGCAATGCTGCGCGTAGATGAAAGGGTCGAGGTATCGGTTGACCGAAGCGGTGAACCGATTGGTTTTTGGTGGCGAGGAGCCGGGTATTTGGTTAAGTCCAAGCCCATCCGCTGGTTTGCTCGCCGAGAATGGTGGGTAGATGCCGCCAGGGTGCAGCGCGGAATAGGCGCCGGCGTTCTTGAGGTAGAAATGTGGCGCATGAGTGCCGCAAAAAGCGAATCAGACAAAGCTCAGTTTGAACTGGTGCACACACTCGAGGGCACAAACGGCCAAAAGCACATTTGGCGTTTGGTTCGCGTTTACAACTAGGCAATCGTGCATGAATTTATTCACCTGAATGTGGCCTCGGCTTATTCGGGGCACTACGGAGTTACCCGCCCGGAGGCAATGGCTGAGGCCGCTGCCGCAATGGGTTGGAATGCACTGGCGATTACCGACCGAGACGGGCTCTACGGAGCCGTGAAGCACATTGGCGCCTGCCTGCAACTGGGCATCTCGCCCATAGTGGGAGTGAGCTTGGTCATCGCAAATGATGACGGCACTCAGCTTGCTCGCTGCGTATTGTTGGCTCACGGCCAAGATGCTGGTCGAGGGTGGTCGACCCTCTGCCAAATTGTTTCGCAAGCTCATAGCGGCACCGCAAAAAATAAGACCAAAGAGGTGCGGCTGACCCGTAGCCAGCTAAGCGAGCTTCTTAAAGCGGGCGGCTGCACCCTGCTGCTTGGCCCCAACAGCGATGTGGGCCTGAAGGTGTTGGCCGGCAACCGAATAGAAGCAATGCAAAGCCTAGACAACTGGAAGCGTGCCCTGCCGCTGACCGGAACGTTGGCGCTCGAGATCGTGAGCCACATCACCGAACCCGGCACCGAAATGTCTATTTTGCAGGCCAGGCGAATGCTAGAACTAGCCGATGCGGCGGGTTTGCCGAGTGTGCTCACCAATGCCGTTCGATACCTGCAACCCGACGATGCGCTAACCGCAGACATCCTAGATTCAGCGAGGCACCTCGAACCACTTGGCTTCTTTACACCCCAACCAAATGCCCAGGCCTGGCTAAAACCGGCCGCGGTCATGAACGCCCTGGCGCTCGAGATAACCCAAGATCACTCACGGGCGGCAAAGCTGCTGAGCCACACGGCAAAGCTGGCCGATAAATGCCGTCTAGACCCGGTAAAAGACTGCGATTGGGGCAAGGCAAAAACGCCAGAGAAAGAGGCTCTGGGCATAACCGGCAACCCCTTTGAGGTGCTGTGGCAGAAGGCCAACGACGGCATCGAACGTTTTTACCCCCGAGCAAACTCAAACCTACTCGCGCAGGTTAGGCACCGGCTAGGTCAAGAGCTAATCACCATAAACAAGCTTGGTTTTGCAACCTATTTTCTTACCGTTGCCGATGTAGCGCAGATGATTCGAGACATGGGCATCAGAAGCCAAGCCCGAGGGTCTGGCGCCGGCTCGCTTACCAATTACCTGCTTGGCATCAGCGGCGTTGACCCAATAGAACACGACCTTTTATTCGAGCGGTTTCTGAGCGTCGAAAGATCAAGCCTGCCCGACATCGACATCGATGTTGAGTCCCATCGACGACTTGAAGTTTATGACGCAATATTTGAAAGGTTTGGGCAAGACCGAGTCGCCTGCGTTTCAATGATGGATACTTATCGAGTTCGAAATGCAATTCGGGATGTGGGTTCGGCTCTTGGTCTACCACCTGCTGAAATTGATACTTTTGCAAAATCCTTTCCCAGAATCCGTGCGCGAAATGCC
>ERZ650301.327-NODE-327-length-12863-cov-23.663804_pt1 | contig 12863 bp, 10 predicted proteins | sample MGYA00376237_ERZ650301 | MGnify/ENA primary metagenome ERZ650301 (study PRJEB26733, sample SAMN07839255) | wastewater metagenome | biome: small river; feature: stream; material: water | place: USA: North Carolina | collected 2016-04-05 ...
CCTGTTTTTGCAGCTGTGACGGCTGATGAAGCTAAACAACTAGGCGGGACGTTAACGGAGTTTGGTGCTATCAAGGCGGGGAATGCCGATGGCAGTATTCCAGCCTACACAGGAGGACTGACAAAAGCACCTGCAGGGTTTAAGCCTGACAGCGGCTTCTGGGTTGATCCGTTCAAAGACGAAAAACCCATCCTGCGCATTGACAGTAAGAACATGGCGCAACATGCGGCATTATTGAGCGAAGGCCAAAAGCACTTGTTAACCAAGTACCCTTCCTACTTCCTCAATGTGTACCCTTCGCATAGAACCGCGGCGTACCCCAAAAAGGTGTTGGATGCAACGGTGCGTAATGCCACCAACTGCAAGACAACGAAAGAAGGCCTAGCCATTGATCGTGCGTGTCGCGGGGGGTTGCCATTTGCCATTCCAAAAAATGGCTACGAAGCGATGTGGAACCAAATTCTGCGTTACCAAGGCGATACGGCGATCACAACTTCGGCCTCTCGCTCATGGGTGGTTGACTCTTCAGGCAAAGCCGTGGTAACAGCGCAGCAAGCCACTTACTCGGACTTTGTTTATTACCAGACAGACGTGGCGGATCGTGATCCTGACATGGCTTGGCGTGTGTACTCAATAACCCAAGAGCCTGCTCGAAAGGCGGGTGAGATGACTGGCTTGATCGATTACATCGATCCAGTGGCGCGGCCTCGCAAGGCTTGGAGCTACTCGCCAGGTCTGCGTCGTGTGAAGCTCTCACCAGAGTTTGCCTATGACACTCCTGTGGCTAGTATGGGTGGCGTGACGTTGTTTGACGAGCTGTTCGTGTTCTCTGGCACCATGGATCGCTTCGACTTCAAGCTCGTTGGCAAGAAGGAGATGTTTATCCAGTACAACGCGTACAAAAACTTGTATGACTGTCCGACACAAGATAAGGCTTTGATGCCTTCGCACGTCAACCCAGAGTGCGAGCGTTGGGAGAAGCATCGTGTTTGGGTTGTTGAGGCAACGCTCAAGCCTGGTCAACGACACGCCTATTCCAAACGCACCTACTACTTCGACGAGGATTTGACAGGTGCTGCTAACTACGACGCTTTCGATCAGAACGGTCAGTTGTACCGTGCACTTTTCCAAGCATCTTCGCCAAAGTACGACAAGTTGATTCCCTATGCATCAAAGAACGTTGTGTATGACTTCAATAAAGGTATGTACGCTTATGTGAACGACGTGATGGTTGGTGGATATAAAGTGACTCCATCTGTGCTCAAAGAACGCGATATGAATGCTGAAGCTATCGTGGCACGGGAATCAGTGCGTTAATCTAGACGCGTAAAAGACATCAATCAGATTCTCCGACTATGACTACTTTGCGTTTTTATGCTGTTGCCTTTGCCCGATTTCGTTGGCAAATAGCCCTGCTGTCAGGCGTAGCAGCGTTGGTGGTAGGCCCTTGGGTGATCGCTGCGCAAAGTGTTGTTCTCGTAGATCTGATTGATGCACCTTCAAGAATTCAAAATTCGCAACCTCACTCAATGGTGAGTGGGGTTGCGAGTCTTGAGGGGCGAACAATTGCTGTCGGGCCACGTGGCCTGATCATGTTGTCGGAAGATTCAGGCAGATCATGGCGTCAAGTTAGTACGCCTGTGTCAACAGATCTCGTCACAGTTAAGTTTTCCGGTCCGAACGTGGTGTGGGCTGTGGGGCATGATGCCGTGGCACTGAAGTCAATTGATGGCGGTGATACATGGAAGCGTCTCTTGGATGGCCGAGCTGTGCTAAGGCTTTTGCGTGAGTCTGCCAAGGGTTCTGATCAGCTGGAGGCTGAAATTGAACGCACCATGGGGCAATCGGCAACCGCTGACGTTTGGCCAGCACCATTGCTAGATATTCGGTTTGCGGCCGATGGCCGAACTGGTTTTGCAGTCGGTGGTTTTGGCTTGATCCTTCATACCACTGATGGTGGTGAAAATTGGCAGGCGTGGAAGGGTAAAGCTGACAATGAGCAGCGCTATCACCTATACGCGCTGACTGGTGAGGATGACGCGATTTTTGTGGCGGGCGAACAGGGCTTGGTCATGCGCTTTGACGCACAAAGTCAGCGCTTCAAAAGAATAACGACCCCATATAACGGTAGTTTTTTTGGCATTGAACAATTGGGTAAAAAGCTTGTTGCATTTGGTCTTCGCGGTAATGCATTTGTGAGCGAGGATGCTGGCTTGAAATGGCGAAAAATTGAGACAGAGGTTGACGCAAATTTAGTAGCGGCTGTTGCTTTTGATGACACCGTGCTTTTGGTTTCGCAACAAGGTGAAGTGCGCAGAGTGGACTTTAAAACAGCGCGAACCTCTGCTTATGACCAAGCCTCTGGTGGTGAAGTTTATGGGGCAGCCATGACCCAATCACATCGCTTGGCGCTGGCGCGAAGCAGTGGCGTTGGCGTCATGGCGTTTTCCCCACAAAGTAATTAAACGCGCTGATTTTTGAATCAGCGTTCGCGAAAGTTCTAATGTCTGCTCATTCCCAACAGCCCGCAATGCCGGTCGTTACAGACCCCGCAAATTTTGACCGTAAGTCTGGTAATCGTCTAGAGCAATTGGTGTTTAACAACCGTTTGCCAGTTCTGCTGCTGTGCTTAATCGCAACTGTGGTGTTGGGTTTCTTTGCATTGAAGCTAGAAGTTAACGCAAGCTTTGAGCGGATGATCCCTTCCTCGAGTCCGTATATTCAAAATTACTTTGCATATCGCAAAGATTTGCCAGGACTGGGCAATACGGTTCGAATTGTTGTTGAGAATAAAACTGGTGATGTTTATGACGCGGCGCACCTAGAGAAACTGCGCAAAATCAATGATGCTCTGTACCTGATTCCGGGCGTTGATCGCTCTTGGATGAAGTCGCTTTGGATGCCCATTGTGCGTTGGCGGCAAGTCACAGAAGAGGGCGTGGTAGGTGGTCCTGTTATGCCGCCTGACTACAGCGGAACGAAGGAATCGATTAGTAAGCTCAAAGAAAATATTGGGCGATCGAACATTATCGGTAGTCTTGTCGCCAATGATTCGCGCTCCACCATGATCATTGCACCACTGCTTGATCGAAATCCACAGACGGGCGAGACACTGAACTACGGTGAGTTTTCGCGAGCACTAGAGGCACGAATTCGGTCATTTGAAGATGAGAGTACGGGCGTTTACATTGTTGGTTTCGCCAAAATTGTGGGTGATTTGATTGCTGGTCTCTATGAAGTCATGTTCTTCTTTGGAGTGTCAGTCGCAGTCGCCGCATTGTTTGTTTTTATCTACACCCGTTGCATTCGAAGTACCTTGCTTTTGGTCAGCGTGGCTGTTGCTGGGGTTGTGTGGTTGTTGGGATTGATGAGCTTGCTTGGCTACGAGCTCGACCCATATTCCATTCTCGTTCCATTTTTGATTTTTGCAATCGGTCTCTCGCACGGGGCCCAAAAAATGAACGGCATTTTGCAAGATGTCGGACGTGGTACGCACAAGTATGTCGCTGCTCGTTACACCTTCAGGCGTCTCTTCGTGGCTGGTCTAACTGCACTTTTGACCAATATCGTTGGTTTCGCCGTGTTGGTAATCATTGACATTCCCGTGATTCGCGATTTGGCCTTGACGACCAGTATCGGCATCTCGGTGCTGATTTTCACCAAGTTGGTATTGATACCCGTAACCTTGTCTTATATCGGCGTGAGCCCCGTTGCTGCACGCCGTGCCTTGGCCGAGGATACTGGGCAGAAGCGGAATGTTTTGGCGCGAATTTGGGGCGCACTTGATCGTCTGACGGAGCGTCGAGCCGCAACAGTCACCGTGGTGCTTGCTGTGGTGATGACAGTGGTGTGTACGGTGGTGATGCTTGACTTGCGCATCGGTGACTTAGATCCTGGGGCTCCTGAGTTGCGCCAGGATTCACGATACAACAAAGACGGTGCCTACATTACAGCCCACTATGGGTTATCGAGTGATCAGTTCGTGGTCATCATGACCAACCCTGATGATGGTTGCCGTTTGTATGGGACTCTGCAATTGATGGACCAATTGGCTCAGACTCTACGTGAGACGGAAGGTGTGCAGGCGACTAGCTCGTTGGCTCAATCCACGCGGTTTATCACTGCCGCCCTGAATGAAGGGAGTGGCAAATGGCTCACGATTAGTCGCGATCAGGGCATTACCAATGCGGCAGTAGGTGCGGCGATGATCGCCACGCCGGATATTACTAACACGTCTTGTGCGGTGTCGCCGCTGATTGCGTATTTGGCAGATCACAAAGCCGATACGCTCAATCGCGTACTCAAGGTGAGCGAGGCTTTTGCAGCAAAAAACAACAGCGCTAACCCCAAAGAAGGCCCTCAGTTTCTCCTGGCGGCGGGCTCAGCGGGTGTCGAAGCAGCCACCAATATTGAGGTCGAGCGCGGAATTTTTCTGATGTATTTGGCCGTGTACGGTGCTACGGCATTGTTGTGTTTGTTAACTTTCCGCAGCGTACGCGCCACCATTGTGGCCATGATTCCACTGGTGATGACCACCATCATTTGCAAGGCGTTGATGGTTTGGATGGGCATCGGTCTCAAGGTTGCGACGTTGCCAGTGATTGCTGTGGGTGTCGGGGTCGGTGTTGATTATGCGCTGTACCTGTTAAGCGTTCAGATAACTTTGCAGCGCCGTGGTGCGACGCTTGCCGAGGCTTATCGAAAGTCTCTCGATTTTACGGGGCGTGTCGTGGCGCTAGTGGGCTTGACCATGGCTGCTGGCGTCATTACTTGGGCCTGGTCTCCAATTAAGTTCCAGGCAGATATGGGTATTTTGCTGACCTTTATGTTTCTTTGGAATATGTTGGGCGCCTTGGTATTGATCCCTGCCTTGTCACATTTCTTGCTGAATCCACAGCAAACAAAGTCTCATTTGCCAACGTATTAAACCTATTTAACTTAACCGCACAATTTTTGGAGTAACGCCTGTGTTTGATTTATTGATGAGCGCTGACATGATGTTGGACGACCCTGACCAAATGGCAGATATTTTGGTGAAGAAACTGGGTATACATGGGCACCCAAACTGGCGTCAGGCGTTTGATGGGCACCCCTATATTGCTCATTTTTTGCGTGTCCACAAGTCGCTCGCAGTTGCACCTACACGCATTGAACCCCAATGCCATTTGGATCAGCCCAATTTGGGTGACCCAATGTTTCATGATTTCTTAGAAAGCTTGAAGGCGTACCAAGGGGCGCATCGTCCAATGATGACGCATTCCATCGTGCTTGCTGCGCGGGGGGACAAGTTTGACTTGCTGGTTGAAAAACTCATGCGTCGTCGCTTGCGGTTTCGCATGGCGCAGCGCACCGCTGACATGCCGTTTGATCGTCTGTGGCTTGGCGCGACTCCGGAAGACCCTCATTACCACCCCTCGGTCGATGGTGGTTTGTGCATAGAGGTTATGCCGCTTGAACCTTTGCAAATGCCAGCTGACACCTTCATGGTTCCACCCCCCGAGCCACGTGATTCCAAGCCTGGCGATATGGTGCGAGTCACATCCCGTGGCTTCATTGTTCGCAATTTGGACGAAACCCTGCGCACGGTATCGCGTAACCTGGATTGGGAGCCCTGTGGCCCCGTGGAGTTGCTGAATAAAGAAGGTTATCGACGTGCACGTATGGACTTCACAGTGCCGCATAGTGCAACGCTGGACGTGATTGAAGCGACCCGTTGGAATGGTGATTCCGGTGTGTATTTGAATTCTTGGGGCCCCGGCCCTTACTACATCCGCATTGCCGTGACGGGCCTGCAAGCCAAGGCGGAAGATCTGAAGGCACGCGGTACTCGTTTCACTTGGATTGAAGAGAGTGAGGCCGTGGGCGGAAAATCATTGATTCGAGTCGATCCAGCCGATGTGCGCGGACAGTTGTTTGAGTTCGAGGAGTATTGAGCTGATCATGGAAACCACCCTTCATAAACCAAGCGTGAAAGTATCCGTGCAAACATTAGCCTCTGGGGCTGCCGTTGAGGTGGAGCGTCGAGGGGCTGTGGGTTGGATCAAGCTTAACCGCCCGGACCAAATCAATGCGATCAATGATGACATTCGTCATGGTGTGCCGGCAGCGTTGGCTGAGTTGGATGCAGATTCGTCCGTGCGTGTGATTGTGATCTGCGGAGCAGGTTCGCGTGGGTTTTGTGCAGGGGCGGATATCAAAGAACAGCGAGCTGCCGAGTCCTCGATTCAGGTTCGACGTCGCATGCAAAAGGCGCGCTGGATTGAAGCACTTGACCGCACTGAAAAACCAGTTATAGCGGCCATTCATGGGTATTGCATGGGCGGAGGTCTGGAGCTTGCCTTGGCGTGTGACTTGCGCTTCGCTGCCCCAGGTGCCGTGTTCTCTCTTCCTGAAACAGGGCTAGGGTTGATCCCAGGAGGCGGTGGAACTCAGCGTCTTGGCGCTGTGGTTGGGCCGGGTCGTGCTTTGGATTTGTTGCTGACAGGTGACCGCCTAGATGCGCGTCAGGCGATTGACATCGGTTTGGTCACTCGCGTGGCAGGTAGCGCAGAGTCTTTAATCGACGAGGTTGCCGCTCTCGCGGAGCGAATTGCAGCAAAACCTCCGACGGCCACTTTGTTCGTCAAACAGGCGGCCCGTGCTGCCACTCAACTTGATCTCAAGAGTGGCTTGGATCTTGAGCTAGATTTGTTTGCCATGCTGGTTCCGATGCGCGATGTCAAAGAAGCCGCTATCGCATTTCGCGAAAAGCGTGCGCCCTCTTTTACCGGTGAATGACGTTGTCATTCCTATCATTTTTGGAGTCCCAATGACTGTTCGTAAACTGGATGGCAAGGTTGCTATCGTTACCGGCGCTGGTGCTGGCCTTGGCGCTGAATGCGCACGCTCGTTGGCTTTACATGGCGCGCGAGTTGCTGTGGTCGATATCCATTTGCCCGGGGCGCAGGCTGTTGTTGCCGAGATTGAAGCTGCGGGTGGCAAAGCTCTGGCGATTCAAACCGATTTAACAGCTGAAGCTGAAGTGCGTGCGATGGTGTCTGCCGTGATCGCTGAATACGGGCAGATTGATGTCCTTCACAACAATGCTGCTGCTTTAGATCCGGCTCAACGCGCTAGCGATCGTGATGTTTGCAATGTGGACATTGATGCGTGGGACCGTGCGATGAATGTCAATGCCCGAGGTGCGATGTTGTGCAGCAAACATACGATTCCGCACATGCTTAAGGCTGGCAGCGGGTCTATTATTTTTGCAACGTCTGGATTCGGCTTGCTTGGCGATGTAACGCTGACTGCCTATGCCGCTTCCAAGGCCGCCTTGATGGCACTCGCACGTTCAGTGGCCGCACAGTATGGCAAGCAGGGCATTCGATCTAATGCCATCATGATTGGTTTTGTTCTTAACGAGCATGCACAAAAAAGTGTTCCAGAAGAAATAAAGCAGCTTTTGCTTGAGCAGCACCTGACGCCGCAGCTTGGGTCTCCTCGACAGATCGCTGACGTGGTGAGTTTCTTGGCAAGTGACGAGTCTTCTTTCATCACTGGTGCGGTGATTCCTGTGGACGGCGGCTTCACCAGTCACTCTCCATCGATGGTACCTATGCGTGATTTTTTTGCACGCATGGGATCTAACAAACTTTAAAGCTCTCTTTATTATGTCCCTCACAATGCATGCCGCAAGCGCGGAAGTTTGTGCTCCTATGCTGCGCAATTTGCTGACTTGGTTGGATAAAGCTGAGGCTCATGCAAAGTCTAGGGGGTTTGACAGTCAGGTGTTTTTGAGTACAAAGCTGTCGCCCGATATGCTTGCTTTTGGCAAACAGGTTGTGATCGCAAGTGAGATGGCGCGCATAACCGTTGCACGTTTAGCCGGCATTGATTTGCCTGTAGCCCAAGGCTCTGATGAAAGCTTTGAGATGTTACGGGTGCGCGTGCAAGATGCTATTACCTTTATAGAAGGAATTTCATCTGCGCAGTTAGAGGGAAGCGCTGAACGCGCCGTTGTGCTTCCGCAGCGACAAGGCGATCCACTGCATTTCACTGGTCAGACTTTTCTGCAGCAGTGGGCACTACCTAGCTTTTTCTTTCATGTGACGACTACATATGCACTGCTGCGTCAGGCTGGTGTTACGTTGGGCAAAGCCGATTATTTAGGCGCGATTAACTGATAGTCAACTCGCCCGAGAGTGATGCCACGGGCGGGAAACACTTTTAAACAATGTCACGCGTTGCTGCTTCGTATGCTTTAAGGTCAAAGCCTTCAACTGAAGCCTCGGCAGCGCTGAGGGATGTGTTGCGTGCAATGAGTTTGCGCGCCGCCATGTGGTCAACCGGCTTGTTACACGACTCCACTGCGACCAAGCGACCTGCGCGAAAGCACAGAACACTGATTTGTCGTTGCTCTAATTTGCCCAATATAACAATTTCATCGTGGCCATCAGAAAGACCAGCAATTTGTAACTTGAGTTCGCCTTGGTCAGTCCAGAACCAAGGTAGTCCGGCATAGTTGGCGGGTTTGCCCATGAGTCTCGCTGCAACCGATTTGGCTTGATCGACGGCGTTTTGTACGGACTCTAGACGAATGGATTGTGTAGCCCAAGGGCAAGGGAAATTGACGACGTCTCCAATTGCAGAGATGGCTGGGTCACTGGTGAGCAGCAGTGCATCTACAACTATGCCATTGTTCACGCTCAGCCCCGCCTCGTTTGCAAGTTCCGCATTCGGGATCACACCGATGCCATACACCACAAGATCTGTTGGCACGATCTCTCCGCTAGCTAGTTGCACACTGCTTACTTGGCCATTGATGCCATGTATTTCTGCCAAACTTTGACCGTAGTGAATCTGTACGCCCCAACTGGCATGGGCTTGATCAAACACTTTGGACATGACGGTGGAGACAGCACGCGCCATTGGACGTGTTCCCAGTTCAAGCACATCAACTTTGATGCCTCGTGCAGCAGCAACGGCCGCGAATTCTAAGCCGATGAACCCTGCTCCAATAACCACCGCGCGTTTTGCGCTGCTCAAGCATTGCGATAAAGCATCCGCATCAGCTAAACAACGCAAACCAAATACGCCGTTGAACTCGATGCCCGGTACGGTTGGTACGCGATTGCGAGCACCAGTGGCAAGCACTAGGTGCTCATAAGGTAATCGTTGCCCATTACTGAGAAAAACTTCTTGATTCTTTCGGTCGATGGCGGTAGCACTGCTTTGAATGCGAGTGATTTGGTTGTCATCAAAGTATGTGGGTGGGCGAAAACGTAGCGCTTCTACAGCAACTTTTCCTAGTAGATAAGCCTTGGAAAGAGGCGGTCGTTGATAAGGAACGCCAGGCTCGTCACCGATAAGGGTGATGCTTCCGATATGTCCCTCTTGACGAAGGGATGCAGCAACTTGGTAGCCAGCTTGACCGGCACCGATGATGACGATTGAATTATTTGACATAAAAATTTAGTCTGAATGGTGTGAAACGAGGGGCGTGTTGTTGTTTTCGAAGTTTGGATATCGCCCCATGGTGAGCAACACCAGTCCGCCGGTGATAAATAAGGGGCCGCATACCATCAGAGTTGCTTGGTAGGTTCCCGTGCTTCGGTAGAGTTGCCCAAACAACCACGGTGCAAGGGTGGAAGCCAGTGTGATCAGTCCTAGATGAATGCCAAATAAACGGCCATAGTCGCGCAGACCGAAGTACTTGGAAACAAGGAAAGCCGCCAGGTCGAATTCAGCACCTGCACCAATACCCACCAGCATGACCCCTGCCACTAACCAAACGGTATCGCTTGCATCGACGGTTCCGAGCAACAAGCATCCTAGGGCGGGTAAGCTCAAGGCTACGGCAGCAACGCCAGGTGCCCACAAACGGTCGACCAAGTAGCCGACAACAACTCGACCTAGGATCAAGGACAAACCAAAGCTACCAAAGATTCGTGCAGCATCCACGGCTTCTAGGCCTTTGTCTCGCAGCAGTGGGACACCATTGGTGACAAGTGTCACCACGCAGGCCACGATCATGGATAAGGCGATGTTCAACAACCAAAAACGTGGAGTTCGTAAACCTTCGCGTAGCGAAATTCCGGCCAACGGCTCGGGCGATCCAGTGTGTTCACCGCTCACTTCAACGATGGCGAGAGCGGGTTCTTTCATCCAGGCCAAAACCAAGGGTAACACCAGTGCGACAGGCAGGGCAGCCAGAAGCCAAAAGGCCGCTTGCCAATTCCACTGTGTGATCATGGCACTCACCGCCGTAGGGATGAGCATGGCCGCCAAGCCCGTGCCCGACAGTACTATCGCCAGAGCTAAACCACGATTTTTTTCAAACCACAGACTGACCAAGTGGGTCCATGTGACATGCATAGTGCCCATGCTGGCCATGGACATCAGGAAAAAACTTAGATAAAGCGTTCCTATAGAAGGGCCTAAGTGCGTCATTCCAAGGAAAGTCAGGGAAAGCATGCACAACGAAATCACCGTGACACGCTTCATACCAAAACGTATGTTTAGCCATCCCACAATTTGAGATGCAACCACGGATCCGAGAAACATGAAGCTCACAGCGGATTGAAGATCAGCACGCGCCCAGTCAAAGGTCTGCTGAAGGGGGACCATCATTGCACCGTAGGCGTACAGCATGGAGGAGTTCGAATTGATCGCCAAGCCAAAAGTTGCAAGAATCACAATTCGCCAAGCGTTTTTGAACTCGGTCAGGTCAATGCCCAAATTATGTTGGGAATGTGCGCTTTGGGGATGGTGTTGTGTCATTCTGTCATTTCGAGTGGGGGCTGTTTCTCATCACTCGCGCACGAGCAAAAGCGATCCGGCTAACGGGCCACCACCGGCCGCAGCAACGGCGACCTGATGCGGTGCAATTTGGCGCAATCCCGCACGCCCCCAAAGCTGGGTACAGGCTTCATGCACATAGCCGAGGCCATGGGTTCTTCCGCCAGAGAGTTGGCCACCATTGGTGTTGATGGGCAGGGATCCATCTCTAGCGATACGGGTACCACCTTCGACAAAGCGGCCACTTTCACCCACTGGGCATAGGCCTAAGGCTTCTAGCCACAGCATGGTAAGGATAGAAAACCCGTCGTATAACTGGGCGCTGCCGACGTCGGTGGGCTTGAGATCAGTTCTTTGCCACATCATTTTGGCGGCGTCTATGCTGGCGCCACCTGTCAAGGAGATTTGATCCCATGACCAAGGTTGGTGCAGAGCAGAGCCGATCGCTTCTAGGCGAATAGGCGGGTTTGGACCCGCGCGTGCAGCATCGATTCGCGAGAGGATGATGGCTGTCGATCCATCGCAGTGCACGTCGCAATCAAACATACGCAACGGTGTTGAGATCATGCGCGATGCCATGTAGTCGTTCATGGTCATTGGCGTGCGGTACACGGCTTTGGGGTTGAGCTCAGCATTGGCGCGACAAGTTAATGCGATTTGGGCCAGTTGTTCGGGCGTGGTTCCGTATTTATGGAAATGTCGTTGTGCATACATCGCCATCAAGTTGATGGCGGAGTGCACTTCGTAGGGTGTGTACCACTGCCAGAAAAAGCTGCTGTCCCGGCCGGTGGTCTTATTGCTCAATGCGTTGGCTGATTTGTCGATCAGTCGTCCGCTGGCTTCTGTGATCGTGCGGAACACCAGCACATGGTTGCACAAGCCCGCTGCGATGGCCATGGCACCATTGATGACGCCAGCCAAAGGACCGGGGCCTTCGTAGCCGCCTCCGTACCAATTGACTTTGAGTCCCATGGTGCCAATTAAAGCGTTAGGGCCCACTGGCGAAAAGCTGTTGCCGTTGTTGTTGTCGCCGGGCCAGCACGCCACACCATCGATGTCTTCACGGGTGAGTCCGGCATCCGTAATGGCTTCTAGGCAAGCGTCTAAGGTCAGTCGCATGGCAGATTTATCGGAGGGGCGAGCTACTTCAGACTGTCCGACGCCAGAAATTGCAACGGTTTTTTCGTACAGGTGATCAAACATCATTCTGCTTTCTTGAACAAAGGAAGCCAGACGTCTTCGTGCTGCTCAAAGAACACTTCAACTGGTAAGTCGATATGCACTTGATCAGTGGGTATCCCAACCACATTGCTCAACAAGCGTAAGCCAGCCTGTTCTTCGAGTTCGATGATGGCAACCACGTAGGGTTCGGTGAGTTCGGGTTTCCACGCTTGGTGGTTCACGGTGTAGGTGACGACGCGACCACGACCGCTCATGGGTTCTGAGGCTACTTCCAAAGAGCCGCATGATGGGCAAATGGGGGCGGGCGGATGGAAAAAACGCTTGCATGTGTTGCAGCGATGGATCATCAACCTACCTGACGCGCCTCCCTGCCAAAAGGCCGATGAGTCGTTTGTAATCTGGGGAAGTTTGCGTGGCATGGAGGAATCGAGGTGGACCAGTCGAGGTTTGTAGGTTAGGTGCATCACGAATTGACGTGAGCGATGGGAAAGAGTTTAATATCTGAACGAATTTCGTCAATATGTCTAACTACTCGTTTACACCAATTTCGTGAACTTATGAAAAATCATTCTTTGAAGAATCGCCATATCGTTGTCACTGGCGGCTTGGGTGTTCTGGGGCGCGCAGTCGGATCTGTGCTTGCTGAACACGGAGCTCGTGTGGTTTTGCTTGACCGTGCATTGGCCCAAGATGTACCCGGAATGTCCGCCGTGATCGGTGGCGTTGACTTGACCGACTCTGAGGCCGCACGGACGGCGCTTGACCAAGCGAGTCAACAAATGCATGGTTTCGATGGCTTGGTCAATGTGGCTGGTGGCTTTCGCTGGGAAACGTTGGAAGCCGGTAGCCTAGATGCTTGGGATTCGCTCTACGCCATGAACCTTCGTAGCACCGTCGTGACC
>ERZ650301.328-NODE-328-length-12861-cov-9.418085_pt1 | contig 12861 bp, 10 predicted proteins | sample MGYA00376237_ERZ650301 | MGnify/ENA primary metagenome ERZ650301 (study PRJEB26733, sample SAMN07839255) | wastewater metagenome | biome: small river; feature: stream; material: water | place: USA: North Carolina | collected 2016-04-05 ...
CGATCTTCACATTTGTAGCAACTCATCGTACTAGTGGGGTTGGATCCCCCAAACGGTGAACCGCCTTCTTTTGATTTGTAGCGAAGCCCGTTGCTGGCTATCTGTGTTGTTTGGTCTCTACTCATTTGTGATTTTCGTTCTTTACTTACGAGAAGAAGCCCGCAGTAGTGGGCTTCAAAATCGAAGATTGGTACCGATTATCGACTTTACGCACTTGGGTCATCAAGTTTAATGAGCTGGTTAATCAGTTCATCAATGTCTGAATTTAGCGCGTTAATCCGAGTTTCGTTTTCTGCTGATGGGTGTTTTGAGTAAGCAATGTTTGCCACTTCTAGTTGTTCATAAAGAACGTCTAACCGCTTTTGAATGTCTAGCTTTGGAGCATTCATGCTTGAACCCAATCAGTTCAGGTGGTCTTTCAAGGTCTTACCTGGACGGAACTTAGGCACCTTAGCTGCCTTGATCTTGATGGCTGTACCAGTACGTGGGTTTCGACCCGTGCGAGCTGCACGCTTCCCAACAGAGAAAGAGCCGAAACCAACCAAGGAAACGGTACCGCCTTTTTTGAGCGTCTGCTTGATAGCATCAACGATTGATTCAAGTGCGCGTGTAGCGGCAGCTTTAGATATATCTGAATGATGGGCGATGTGCTCAATGAGTTCTGTCTTGTTCACGTTCTACATTCCTAAGTTTGAAAGAGCACAAATCCTAAATCAATCTTTATGCAGTTTGATGACTTTGCATATGTATACGGGTAGAGGATTTCCCGAGGTGATCTGACTCTCAAACTAAACTAGGCATAAATGAATACGACAATTGCTACTACCGAGAAAAATGTTGAATCGCGGCAGAGATGTGACTTCACCATTAAGGATAGGCGAAAACTGCGTTGTGGCTTCGATTACTTCTAAGTTCATAGGTCCCATGCAGATTAACGGACCGAAAAATAAACAGTGAGAACACGTCGATTTGTCAAAGTATTTCTTGCTTTTCTGGGTGACTTGGTCGAAGAACGGGAAATTGTCGATTCAGATTTATGAAGTGAACCAATGCTCAAGCGAATCAATATCCAGTCCTTGATGCAGGCAAAAGCATCTTTGAGTGGTTCGGCCTTCGAAGCCTACCTTGGCCACTACGGCATCGAGATCAAAAATGCAGAACTCATGGATATGTCAGTTCTTGCAGCGGCAATGCGCGGTCTAGAAGGATACAGAATCGCTCAACTCGATAATTTCCATATCGGATACAAAATTCCCCAGATTGGGAAGGAATTTGATTTACTGAGATTCGGCAAAGAATCAATTGTCAATATTGAGTTGAAAAGTGAGTGCGCAGAGGAACAAATTCTGGCGCAACTGCTTCGGAATAGATATTACCTAAGCTTTATTGGAAGGATGGTCTTTGCCTTCACGTTCGTTTCAAAAACAAAGACTCTCTACTACCTTACCCACCTTGACCGATTGGAAATCGCGGACCTAGGTCAGCTGCTTGCCATAATTTCAAACCAATTGGTTGACGACCTCTCGAATCCAGACGCCTTATTCGATCCATCCGCGTATCTTGTTTCACCTTTTAATTCTACCGAGAGATTCTTGGCTGGAGAATATTTCCTGACTCATCAGCAGGAGGAGGCCAAGGCTCGCATTCTTAATTTACTGCATCCGTCAAAGCCGGCGGAGTTTGTCTCCATCACAGGTAGTGCAGGAACCGGCAAGACACTTCTCACTTATGACGTTGCAAAGGTCTTCATCGAGCGAGGGATGAGACTTCTCATCATCCATTGCGGTAATCTGAACGAGGGCCATATTGCCTTGAATTCAAAAGGATGGGACATCTCGCCGGCAAAAGAGCTTAAGGGGCGAGACCTAGCGAAATATGACTTGATTGTGATTGACGAAGCACAGCGAATCTATGACTCTCAACTTAAGAATATTATGGAAAAAGCATCACAGCTTAATTTTCATTGCATCTTTTCCTATGACAAGATTCAAACACTACACATCAGCGAGGCCAAGAACAATGTAGCGGAGAAGATTGAGGCAATCAAGAATATCGCTCATTTTAAGTTGTCGGACAAGATCAGAACAAACAAGGAGATTGCCACCTTTATTAAGATGTTATTCAAAAATTCAAAGTCCATCCCAATCAGCAGCAATGGAAATATTCAAATCAATTATTTCCAAACGCTGGAGGATGCAAAGCAATACCTGGATGATCTTGACAAGCACAAATGGGAGGTCCTGAGATTTACTCCTTCTCAATACAATAACGAACATCACGAAAAGTATTCTGACGCCGAAGCAAAGACTGCGCACAAGGTGATTGGTCAGGAATTCGATGCTGTGGCCATTGCGATCGACCAATATTTCAAGTACGACGAGGCTGGAGATCTTATCTATGTCGGTGGCACCTACTATGCATCTGTAAGCATGCTGCGTCAGAACATCACGCGAGCCAGAAAGAGGCTGAACATTGTGTTGATCAATAACGAGCCGATCCTGACCCGATGCCTAGGAATCCTTAGCTAACGACAGCCTACAGCGCTTCAGCCTTAAACAATGCTTGGACTCATTGCAGGGGTTGCTCGACGAGAACATAAACAACATCCGACGCGCCTGCTCATATCGGATAGCGTCGCCCCCCTTCGAATTTGATGTTAGCTAGGTAGCTCGGGTGCCGCGCACATGATCGTTCGATACTGTTGACGTATTTGTGCTGGGCATTTGAACTATCCACTTCATGATTTAAAGTGTTGAATCGATGGGCTATAGATAACCCCACTATTGAGCATATGTTGAAGCGTTAGACAAAATTTTCGTAAGGCCGTTACGTTGGCATAAAAAACCCATCCTGAGATGGGCTTTTGAAGGTTATAAATAACGAAAATTTTCTGTGTACTCAATCCGGTTGACTTTGTCTGGTGAGTCTCCAGTGCTTACATATTGTCGTTTTCCTTGGCCATCTGATAAAATATGTACAGACTGAAAGTGTGCGTAATGATTGGCATGATTTGCTGTTAATCCAATTTCAATCCACCCAGCGCTTAATGCCTCTGAGATATCTAAACAAAGATTGTCAAGATCTGCCTCTTCTAAATTACATTCGAATTGATCGATTAACTCAAGCTCATCTTCTGTTAGATCTTTATAGCTTTTTTGTTGTTCATTACCGTCATCGTCCATTACGTGAACGGACAAGATTACATCAGGGTAGACAGTGGGATATTGCGAAACTCGCTCTTTAGAATAGAAATTGTCCCACTCTTTGCTGTATTCCCAGTGTTGAAAACCACTGCTCCATTTGTACCCGTTCAATTTGCGTTTCAATGCTTGTGCATCGTAAACGCAGTCTTGAGATTTAGAAAAAATAAGTCCGCCGTATGTATCTGCCATTTTAGTTCCTATAAATAATTTTTCATACGGATTTACCAATTCCGCATGATGGTTTGAATCGTAAAAAATTACGAATTAACTTAGTGGTAATGTTCTAATTGTATATTTTTTTTGATTTATTGTCAAGTTAATTAATTAACTTTAAATTCCAATGTGATATTCGAAGGATTTAATTCGATATTAATGCTTGAAATTTAAAATAAGCATGCATTCCCATGAGGGATATAGATGGTGGATGTTTTATTTCTTTGTGCGAATAGTCGTTGATTTAGTCAGGAGCTGCTTGAAAGCTTGTTTTGGGTTTCAAGCGTTTGCTCGATAAGCGCATTTACTTCTGCGCCGTTTGCAGGCCCGATAAGGAAACAACCTAAATCAGTGCACAGATCTTTGGACGTCGATAGTCTTGCATTGATCGCTCCAGAGACCGGGGATTTCTCTGGAGATGTCTTCATTTCGGGCCGTCGGTCGATTGCGTTTGAGTAACCTGTAAAAAATGGTTAAAATCATAAACATGAGACCGAAAATGCAACCTGTTTGCTTTGAGGTAATTTGAGTTGGTATCCAAGCAGATAAAACTCAAGAAACACTGTATTCATGGGGTTTGACGGGGCTGATGTGAATCCCTCCGTTCCGCCAAGCAAAATTGAAAACCCCGATGCACTTTGTGAGTCGGGGTTTTTTCTTAACACCAGCAGAGCGGTACTTAAATCAACATCACCTCAAAACGATTAGATGGTCGTGTTTGAAGCACCAATGCCTCGTGCAAATAAAGTTGATTTGTGTTGCTCAAAAATTTCTTACTATTTTTGTGACTACGAGTCTCAAAACATAGTTGATTTGAAACTTATATAGCTCACCTTGGCTTCCTCAATGTTCAAAATGGAAACAAGTGTTTTGTAAATTAACGCTATTGATGGAATTGATGATTTAAACCATCAAAACTAACATTCACGCATAAATGCAATTTTGCTGGGTGTTTTGATGGGTCGGTTTCGTGTTTTCATCTGCGCGTTTAGTCCTTCGATGGGCGTCAAGCATTACGTTGGTCGTGGTGTCACTTGGATCAATGGCAGAAGACTTACCTTGGCACTTGGGCTCTTTGAACCCTGCTGACCTTGTGGCGCCTTCGGCGATCAATACGGCAGGCATGAAGCCAGGACCCTATGAAGTGGTTGTGGCTGTGATTGACAGCGGCGTGTTGTCTAGCCATCCCAGTCTGGAGGGGCGTTTGTTGCCGGGTTATGACATGCTCTCGCCGCCTTTGAATTTGCGTGGCGGACGCTCGGCTGATTTCTCACCTGACGCCCGTGATGCCAAATGCGGTGAGCGTGTGACGTCCAACATCTTTCGTACCCATGGAACGGAAGTGTCTAGTTTGATTGCGGGTAACGGCAACGATGGGGTGCGTGGTGTCAATCCCAGCGCAAAAATTTTACCTATTCGTTTGTTTGGTTCGTGTCCTATAGCGCGTACTGATTTATTAGATGCCATCGCATGGGCGGCAGGCTTGCCCGTGGCTGGAGTTCCTGCAAACGCATATCCTGCCCGCATCATCAATTTGAGTTTTTCTGGCGGCAAGCGCACGTGCGGTTCAGATTTACAGAGTTTGGTGAATCGTTTGGCCAAGAAAAATATTTTTGTAGTTTCTGCGGTTGGCAACACATTTGGCAAAAAGTTAGCGGAACCATCAAATTGTGAGGGTGTCATTTCGGTAGGTGCTCTGGATGCAGAGAACAACATTGAAACCTACTCTGCACTTGACTCACGTACCGTTATTTATGCACCAGGTGGAGGTAAAGATTTGAGTGGGAATGCCCCGTGGCACAACAACAAATTAAAAGTAGCATCGTTTGATCTCAATCGCAGAGGTGAGGAAACGCACTTGGGAGCCTATCGCGGCGTGGGGACGAGCTACGCTGCGCCATTGGTGTCTGGCTTTTTGTCTTTGTTGTTGTCGCAACGACCTGACATGAGCCCTGCCGAATTTATGAGTGAGTTGCCAAAATTTTCTCGAGCCGTGAATCCGACAGATAAATGTTTAGATTGCACGCCCAAAGGCTTAACGATGTCGCCTGTCACGACTCGGTAGTTGCGAACTTAGCAAGTTCAACTAAATTTCTCCAATGGTAAAAAATTAATAATATAGCGTTCTTTTGAATTGTTTTTCTTAACAGAATTTATCATTGTTGCTGCAAGTTGATTTCTAAAATTCTTCGAAATCGATTCGTTCGGAGAAGTTGATGAGCAAAAAAAATATGAAGTTGGCAGTTGTCATGCCTGCTGTACTTAGCGCTTTGGTTGTCGCTTCGGTTCTAGTTTTCAATATCGTGCGTCACTACATCATTGAGCACAACGAGGTCTTGGTTCATTCGCTTGCTCAAAGTATCTTGCCAGCGTTGTTGGTGAATGACACGCAGCAAGTTGAGGCTGTGATGAAGGCCTTAGAGAGTTACCCAGGTGTTGAGGCTGCAGAGCTTTTGAATGCCGAAGGTGCATCTATCGCCAGTTATGCAAAAGCCGGGAAGGCGTTGGATCCGATGTCTACCTCATTTGAGCTGGCGTCAGCGGTCAATGATCCAAATCAGGTGTATGTGACGGCCCCAATTACTTTTGACAGCTTGATCGTGGCTAACTTGCATATCTCTTTCAATTTATGGCCCATTTATTTGCGACTCATGACTTGGTTGGGTATTTTGTTGATCGTGCCCAGTGTGATTTATGTGCTCATCAAGCAGTTTCGCGTCAAGGTCAGCTTTCAAAAAGTGTCGACAGATGGCGATGCTGGTCATAGTGTTGCTCCGTTTGATCTCACGTGTGCGCTGACTACTGCTATGTTTGACGCAGATATCAGCTTGGAATACCAACCTATTCAACGACTGAGCGATGGTGGTTTGTTTGGCATGGCGGTGGTGGTGTGTTGGCGTCATCCTTCGGGACAGACGATGCACGTGTCACCTGCAGACTTTGTGACTTTGGCTGAGAAAAATGGTATTTGTTTGCCATTCGAGGACTGGCTTCTGACAGCTGCTTGTGCGCAAGCTGTGGCTTGGCAGCATCAGTATGGGCCATTGATTCTGACTTTTAGCATCACCGAAACCCAGTTTAAGAATTCAGCATTTGGACAAAAAATACGCACTGTCTGCGCACAAACTCAGTACCCCCACCAGTTGCTAGAACTTGAAGTCAATGAATCTGTGATGCAACGTCACCAGCAGAACGCGATTGCGAATGTTCAAGCGTTCGCCGAGCTGGGCTTGAGTGTCACGGTGGATCAATTTGGGCTGCTTGAGAGTTCACTTGATTTGCTCGCAGTACTGCCGGTACACAAAGTGAAGTTGGACAGTAAATTGGTCAAACGCATGTCCCATGACGCTCAGGTTGATCAGTTGGTTCACGCCACGATTGCGAAAGCATTGGCGCATGATGTTCAGGTAATAGCCGATGGGTTAGAGGCAGCGCAACAGCGGACCTCACTTCAAAGTATGGGCTGCATTTTCGGGCAGGGTTCTTACTTTTACCCGCCCATGACTGCTTCTGAGTTTGAGACTTTCTTGATGGCTCGCCCATTTGATGTCTCAGCAGCGAGCGCTTTCAGTTTGGATGGCAATGCCAGCGGAGCAAGTGTGCTCGCTGCTACTTAAAGACAGGGCGCATGCTTTTTTAGAAACACGGTAACAAGTCCTGCGTTTCATGCGGCTCATCCAAGTACCCAACCGCAGGGAAATGTCGTGCAATACATGACAACATTTGTGTGTCATTCGTCACAATGTGCAAGCTGCTTTGAATGATGGCACTTCTTCTAGCCAAGGCTTGAATTGCAGCGGGTTGAAGTCCAAGTGATGTCAAGGCGGCGGCGGTGAGATTTTCGTTGCCAGGCACGAAGCAAGCCGATAAAGGTAAGCCACCGATACGCACGGGAACCCCGGAGTAGACATCAATCAAGTCGCTGATAGACACGCCAATCACGTCCATGGATGAGCTGAATGAGGCCAGCGAAAACTGATCTTCTTGTACAGAGGTTGACACCTCCGTCGCAGATATCGGGTTGCGTGAGCAGTGCCAAACTGGATCAGCCATAGCTGAGCAGCTGATCAGGAGCGTGAAAAGTAAAAGCCGTTTCATGGCTGTGTTATTCCTGCGGTTGCTGTCAGTCCTTTAGGAACACATTCTGCGCACTTGCTGAGAGGCTCAACTTGTCTCAGGAATCTAGGAAGCTCTCGGTATAAGTCGGAGGGCTGCTTACTGGGGTTGTAAGACAGCCACAGCGAGATAAATCCAGCTACCACGGGGGCTGCGAAGCTCGTGCCCACACCGCGCTCCAAAGCCGTTGGCTTCTCTTTGCCGAAGAAATCCAAATCGTAAGTAGCAACCATTAATTTGTTGACAGCCCAATAAGCTTCTGTTGAGAGGTGCTTGCCACCGCCCGGCGCGTAAAGAACCGTGCGCGGGTCTAGCGCAGAGTAAATCTCAATGTGGTTTTCTGCATCAAGCGCGCCGACCGAGATGACGCCATTGCAATTGGCAGGTTCTGGCAGGGCTTTATGAAAGTTATTTCCCGCTGCTGCCACTACAAAGATTTTTTTATCAATGACTCGGTTGATCAAGCGTTGCAAATCTGCGCCGCAAATGGAAAGCCCGCCCGCAATGCTCATGTTGATGATTCTTGCTGGGTTCGGGTTGTCCGGCACGCCAGTGACAGGCAGGCCCGCGGACCATGCAATTGCATCCAATAAATCCACGCGCGACATGCTGCATGCACCAAACAAACGAATGGGTACTATTTTGGCGGAGGGGTTCACGCCGTATGCACCATCGAAGCCGTTGGCTGCAATCAGACTGGCAACCTCTGTTCCGTGTGTTCTGAATGCGCCAGAGATCAGACGCTGACCACAGCGTGCATCGCGCTCATCTGGGCTAAAGTTTGTCGATCGCCCCCCACGTAAATTATTGGGGGCTGACAGCATGTCATACCCTGGCAAAAGTTGCCCGTTGAGGCTAGGGTGACCAGCCAAGATTCCACTGTCAATGACCGCAACAACGATACGGTGTGGGCCTGGAGGAATTTTGTTTGTGCTGATAGATGAAGGGGCTGATGTCTTGGGGTCGACTGTGCCCAAATGCCAGGGTAGATCTTGTGCCGCTATCGTTGAGATTGCACCGATCAGCAACGCAACTGAAAAAAGAATTTTTAGAAGCACGGCCCCACAGCCTCGGTGTCGGTAGGTTTGGATAAGTAACCCAGTGCCGGGTGGTGCTTGGCGATGCAAGTCAGCATGGCAGATTCGCTGTGCACCATATGAATGTTGCTTTTCTTGATGGCGCTTTGGTTCGACAGTGCTTTGATCGTCACAGATGTTGAACCAATGGACTGCAGTGCCATCTTCGTCAGGTCGGAGTCGTGATCGCCAATCACACAGGCAGACAAAGGGATGCCCCCAGTTAATTTGACATGAGCGCCTTGGTAAACAGCGTACAAATCGCGTAGCGAGAGGCGAATGACCTCTCGTTCAAAGGCCAACGACGCTAGTGTGAAATTGTCGGATGCATCTGCAATTTGGATTTCGCTGCGAGAGCAATGCCAGATTGGAGCGGCCAAGGCCGGTTGGCTATTAGACATAGCACCAAGGGCGGCGACAACGCAATTTTTTAATATGAACAGATGCCATCTCATAAGGTCAGAGATTTTACCGTTTTAAATCTTATTTGAATACTTTAATTTTTATTACGAGTAATTTTTGTGATTTTTTGAGATCTTATTGTTGCCATGTTGCTTCTGGTGAAATCTCACAAGGCAGCGTGATTCGAACGGTTGCAACGCCAGTTTTTGGAATATTCCTGGCAATCACACCTTGGTGTTTGCGGATGACGTTGTCTACGAAGTCAAGTCCCAAACCGAATCCGAGCATCAGGGGTATCGATTTGTGGCCGTCGGCACTTGTCTCGACGGTGTTGAAGATGGTGATGGTGACTTGTGTGCTTGACGTTTCCGAACTGTGCTGATGGCTTGATTGGACGCCGATCACACTTTTTGTGGGTGCAAATTTGATGGCGTTGAATAATAAATTCACCATTGCGCGCACCAGCAAACGCGTGTTAGCCATCACGAAAATGTTGGAGATTTCGCTTTCGTCATGTAGTTTGATGCCTTTGGCTTCAGCCAAGTCGAGGACCTGTTCCAAACTGTCATTGATTAAGTTATCGAGCAAGACTGGTTGAACGTGATATGCCGAGGCTTCTGCGGAGATGGTGAGGATGAAGTCATCCATCATCTGAAGCAATGTGTGCGCGTGACCGACTATTTTTTCGCCTGGTGCGTCTTTTCGTGTGTGCTCAGCGTTTGGACGCATCAGCGACAAGATGGATGCAATTGGCGTTCGCATGTCATGTGACAAAAATTGCAACGCACGATCACGCTGTGTTTGTGATTGCCGCAAGTCGGTGATGTCTGTGAAGATGAGTAATTGCAAATCACTATTTGATGGTGAGCGAAGCAAAGTGGTCTTCAGGAAGAAGTCTCGCAATCCAAGCTGGGTGCTGAGTTGGAAGATCGTTTCTTGCGTGCTGTCTTGCGCTGCATCCGTTCCATTGGTGAATGCACACAGTGGTATTTGTAATCGTTTTGCAAACTCCGTCAGTTGGCAGTCGTGGATAAGGCTTGAATCGAACAACTGTTGGGCTTTTCGGTTGCCCAGTAGCAATTGTCCTTGCGCATCAAAAATCAGGACCGCATCAGGCATCTCATCGATCACAACGGATAAAAAGTCTAACTCGGAACGTGCGGACGCTACGGCGTGGTCGAGCAACTTGGCATGTTGTAAAACAACTTCGCGCGATGCGTTCATTGTTGTACTGGCTCTTTCCGCCGGTTGAAACTGCCGCAGATCTGCCGCTTTGTCTTGCACCAAGCTCACGATGGCTTCTAGTCTGCGCCATGCCCACAGGGGTTGAAGTAAGAGGGCAATCAGCACGAAAGGCACAGGGTCTACCCAATAGTCTGCAAACGTGAGCAAAACATAGCTGAACGCAATGCCGCTCACAATCATCAGCACGGCCAATATCAGGAGTTGGCGCGGACGCAGCATGACCAGGCTTTGAAGCATGAGGAGCAATGGAATGAGGGTCAATGCGAAGAGGGTCCACGGCGTCGCCTCGTCGATCAAGGCCTCATTCAACGAGGCGTTGAGTACGCTAGCCAACACGGCCACGCCCGGTGTGCTGGCGTTGTTTTTGCCAGAGTACAGGGTTGGATATCTGTCACCTAGGCTTGGTGCGGTGACGCCAATCAACACATATTTGTCCTTGAGTAAGGTGCGGCTGATGTTGTTCTCAATGGCATCCACAAGAGAAATCATGGGGAACCCAACGCGTGGATCTACCATGCGAAAGCGGCGATAGCGCCCCGATTCGGGTGAGCCTACGTGCTTGTTCTCGCCCTTGTCATGTAGCGCGAGTGCGAAATGAGGCCAGCCTTGTTCATGTGTTTGAATGCCGCGAATGACCCCATCGGTATCGAAGGATAAATTGATGTGGCCCAGCGTGGCAGCTTTACCTAAGGGCGCGACAGGGTCGATCTTTTGTAGCAATGAAGGGCGGTCCTCCTGCACCTTGAAGGCTAAAGGCAGCACAGTCTTGTGTTGTTTGATGGCTTCAGCAAGCGCAAAGTCATCGGAGCTTGGATCTAAAAACAGCAAATCCATCCCAATGATTTTGGGGCGGCAGCAGTTCTCGTCGAGGCGTTTCAACAATTGTGTGTATTGGCTGCGTTGAAGGGGCCACCCTCCGAGCTCTTGGAGTGAACGGTCGTCAACTGCGACTATGACAATATTTTGGGTTGCTCTGAACCCCTGCAAGCGCATCAAATGGTCATACAGCACGTTCCCCATGGGGCGAGCAAGATCACCGAAGACGAGTAACGCCAAGAGAGTCAACGCAACTGCTGTTGTGAGCCACCATTCTTGACGCAGGCGGGCCTTGCGTTCAGTGTGTTTGTTCAAGGTGCCGACGTGGTGAATGCAATTAGATCGAAGTCGCCAGATTGCTTGGTGGTGTTGTAGGACATGCTCCAGGTGTAGCGCCCCGTTGGCAAGCCTTCAATCACGAATCGTCCGTTTCGAGCTTGCAGTTGTTTGGTTGAAATCATCTCTTGCGCCGTTTCTGCCGCATGTTTGATGAGCGAGAACGTGATCATTGCGCCATCCGCCAAAGGGGCTTCAAACACGGCACGGCAACGGCCGAAGTTGGTTTGTCCAGCAGTAGTGCAAAAACCATATTTCCTAGGTGTGCCCATCAGTCCGCTTTTAGAAACAGCTACGAATTGATAAAACGTGGCGTTTTGACTCAAATCCAATGCCACGATCTCTGGTGTGTTGAGGGTTTGGGAGTTTTGTTCTCCCAGCAGATTGGCACTCTTTGCATTGAGGACCACATAGCGATTGGCCTGTGCGATGCCAGTCAGCTTGATGGCATAGGACGCTTGCGTGTGATTGATCAGTTCGGCGTGTTCAAACACAGGGGCCTTCAACAATTGTTCCACCGGCATGGCTTTGCCTGATTTGTCGAATGGCACGCCTTGTCCCTTGGTGATGGCTTGCGATTGGGTGTCGTTCACGCCCATGGTGTTCACCACACCACCGATGACCTCTACTTGACCCACCTGGTCTATGGGGGAGTAACCTACGCGAAATTCGGTCCCTCGCACGCCGGTGATGGACAGTGGCGTACGGACTTCAAAAGGTGTGGTTTTTGAGCGGCCTTTGTAGACATCAAGCTCCACACGGCCATGTACCAAATCAAGTTGTACCTCTGGGCTTGATTCCATGGCATTTTTACGCAGGACTGAAATCTTGATGGCTGCGCTAGACGGAAGTCGAATGATAGAGCTGTCTTCGAGGCGCATTGACACATAGCATTCAGCAGGAATGTCAATCACCACACCTTCTTCCAAAACCGTGCCGATATAGATGGGCTTGAGCGAGCTGCCCGCACGAATCATCCTTGCGCATGAGATGCTGATGATGGTGGCATGTGATGGTTCTTGTTTGACCGCCTCTCGCGGAACTTTCAGAAATTCACCGGCAGGCAGCAAGTCAATGCTGCGCAGATGATTCAACGTTCGAATTGCAGCAAGGTCTGCAGGCTGGCGCAAGTATTTTTGGGACAGCTGCGAAAGGGTGTCACCTGTTTGTATTTTGTAAACAATCAGGGGTTGTTCAACGGTCTTCTCCAGCTGTTGCGCATGCGCGGCGATCAGCCAAATCGCACCCATGAACAGTGCCCATGTTTTACGCATCTGTGCTTGCATTGACCGCCATCAGTCGGTAGCCAAATCCGTAAATGGGTTTGAGTCGCAAGTGAGGCGATGTCGCTGCAAGATCTAGTTTTTTACGCAGCCACGAGACATGCACATCAAGCGAGCGCGAAAGTGCGTCACCTTCACCATGCCAAACTTCTTGCATCAGTCGTTCACGTG
>ERZ650301.329-NODE-329-length-12856-cov-13.702445_pt1 | contig 12856 bp, 6 predicted proteins | sample MGYA00376237_ERZ650301 | MGnify/ENA primary metagenome ERZ650301 (study PRJEB26733, sample SAMN07839255) | wastewater metagenome | biome: small river; feature: stream; material: water | place: USA: North Carolina | collected 2016-04-05 ...
GTTTGCTCTTTCAAAAGATTTTTAGTGCGGATCGTCTCTAGCGTTTTCGCATCAAGCGGTTGACCCTTTTGATCGAGTGGAATCACTTCTGGATTTTCCCAAGAACCCTGAATCAAATAATCTGTTTGCATGGTGCGATTAATTTGATTGGTGATGAGGTACTGACCTACCACCGCCCCTAGACCAATGATAGGGTTAATCACAAATGCGGCTAATGAGCCAGCGGTAGCATCAATTGTGGGGAAAATGGTGACGCGAAGATCTTGCGTTTCATTAGGGAAATTAATTTGTCCAGTCATTGCCACACGAGCTTGATCCAGGATCATGGTGAATTGCTTAGTTTGTGCAATTCCCCGCGCAATCTCAAAGTTACTGTTGATTGAATTAAAGGGTGTGCCTTTGGTAGCTAGGTTGCCTAGACTACCTTTTAAGTCGAAAGTGGCAAATCTAAATAAACTTTGCAGGCTCAGAACATCTAGCAACTTCGCCCCATCGGTATTGACTTCGAGTAGACGGCCTTTAGCTAGGTTAATGCTGACATCACCGGCTAATGAATCATAAGCTGGCAAAAAGAGTGGTCCAGACCATGAGAGTGAGGCGTTGAGCGTCCCTTCTCCGCCTTCTACAGGCTTCGCATTACTCCAGTGAGTAATGATTTGGCCCGCATCTTTAATGTTCATATCGACGCTGATTGAGCTCTGTTCCGCAGCGTTTTGAGTACGTGCACTCCATTGGCCCTTGATTGTCGAATTGCCTTGTGGATTATTAACCTGAATTGACTCGACCTTCATGAGGTCCTGGGTAGTTTTCGATTTAACCTTTACTGTACCTAGTTTTGCCTTGGTCCAACTTAAATCATCGATTGTTAAATCCAGGCTGGGGATGGCATTTGGACTAAAGGGGGTTTTAAGGTTTGCCGACTTTTGAGGAGCATTCTCTTTAAGGGGTAAGTCTGTAGATATGCGCTGATCTGGCAGCTTGAGGCGCGTAAGTCTTCCAGCAATTAATCCGCTCGGGTGTTCGCCACTGCTTGGCTGCCATTGCACTTGACCAGCAATTTGCGGTGAACTAAGGCGCAACTGCCAGACAGCATTTTTTTTCTGGGACTGTAGATTGACATCGATCCACTCTCGATCCATTGCAACTAATTTTTTAACTTGTGCAGAAATTTGAATATCTTCTTCTAAAGCATCTGTTTTTTTAGCTTCACTCTTATGTTTTCCAGATCCCAAAAACTCTATCCACTGATCGAGGTCTAGTTCATTGCTTGCCAAATGAAGCGAAGTACCCTGTTGTGGCAAGGGTGATGCAGAGCCCACTCCTATTGCATTTTTTACTTCGTTGGCAGAATTCAGATTTCCTTGAATGAAATATTGATCCCCCAATTTCCCAGACCAATCTGCACGGATTGGATTATTTTTGCTTGGAGGATAAGTTTTTAAGTTGAACTCACCGAACATGGGGGTGCCAGCTGATTTCTTAACAGGAGCGGGGGCGAAGCTTGCCCAATTACGTAAATCAAATTTCAGACTAGTTTGACTTCCTGCTTTATTAAAGTTGATCAAACCTTCATATTTTGCTGACCCACTCATTGCAGATAGTAGCGCTGGATGTGTGCGAGATGTTAAGTTTCCCGAAACATAATCTTTAATGAAGCTTGCATTAATATCGCCGCCGATGCTGAAGCTGGTATTTCCTGCGGTAGAAGGTGCGCTTGCAATCTTGAATGCCCCGCCCAGAAAGTTTGCAGTGACATTTTCAAACTCTGGGTTGGTTTCAGTGATGCGTACTTTGCCCTTCAAATTTTCTAGCGGAGGAATATCCCCCCATTGCGCCTGATTTCCTGGAAGATTAATTTTTGTATCGAAGTGGACATCATCACTTCCGGATAGTGGGATCTTTAAATCAACATCCATGCTAACTGGCCCCTTTAACGTAAGGTTTTTGGCCAGATTGGCTTGCTGAACGCCTACCGGGGATGCAAATAGGTAATCAAGGATTTCTGAGCTATCACCCTCAGCTGAGCCATTGATGAGTAAGGTTAGATTTTTGGCGCTGAGATTGGGAATTTGTGATTTGACATTCGTAAGCATCACTTTTTTGTAGTTAGCCTTATCGATATCAACCTTGAGAGTTGCTTGCTTCATGTCGATATTTCCACTGACATTACTAAACGTTTGCCAAACTCCCTGACTTTTTGGCAGTAAGGGCGCTGGCTTGAAGCTTGCTTTAGAGAAGGGCAGCTGCAGGCTGAGTTCGCCAGCTGTTCCACTTGGATAAGGCGCTAGATTTGGGTCGCCTTTAATATGTAGAGAGCCATTTTGAATCTCCCCAAACTCAAAGGCTTTACTCAGATACAGGCGGCTATCTTTATCCATGCCAACCGGTAAATAGCGATGCGCTGTCGCTAACCTAGCCTTAACAAACTCCATATCTAAAGTTATTTGATCAGGCTGCTTAGGGGCGCCGATCAGGTAGCTAACATCAAAGTTGGTGGTAATTTCGGAGTTGCTGAACTGCATTTTCTTGGCATTAATTAGCCAACCACCTTTTTGCTTAGACCAGCTAATTTCACCTTTTGCGCGATCCAGTTGAATTTCAGGATCGGATAAAAAATCATTCATCTCCAACTCAAGATTGCTAGAGTCAAGCGTAAAGTTACCTTGCTTCTGATTGCTGACTAAGTTGCCAGACAAATGCGAAGCTGATGGCATTGATTTATTTACTCCAGTAAAGCTAATGTCATTAAGTTTTGCGCTAATAGTGAAATCCAGCTTATTGGAAGAAAACCAATTGCCTGGTATTGGTAAGACGGCTAGTGCGGATTGGCTCTCAGACCAATTCATATCCAAATTCTGTAGCTCGCCATCTGCCTCTGAGATTTTGATCCATTGATGAATCTTTTTCGGGAGAGGAAGATTGAGTGCGAAAAGTGCAATATCTTCCACTTGTATTTTCGGTGAAGAGAATCCAAATTCCTTGATCTCACCGCCATCTTTTGGTGGGCGCCAACGGAATGTAATTGGGCTTAATTTATCCAGAGGGGCGGTGGTGGGGCTGTCAATACTGCGCCATGACAAAGTTTTTGTTGTGATGGAGTTAAGGCCACCATCCGAGTCTTGCACTAAATCAGTTTCTAGTCTGCCAAACTCAAGGGGATCCTCATCTTTGTTTAATTGCACTCTAAGTTGATCGGCCGTTAAGGACATTTGTCCGCCATTAGCCTTGCCGCCATCCAACTTCAAGCTACCTTTGGAGTTGAGTTTGCCGGCCAAGTCGTATAGCGGAAGGCTGAGGTCTTTGGAAATTTGGCCGAGATTCAGGTCGGCAAGATCCCATGAAAAACTGCCGACCCAGTCATGCCAGTCACCTGCCTGTCCAGCAAGGTGATGCACAAAGTTGGCTTGGAGTTTGATTGGAATTTGGCTCCAGGGTGTTTGCGCGACTAGCTGACCTTCATGGCTGCGAATGCCGTTGTTGAGATGGGCACTTTGAATCTCAATGGAGGTCTTTAGCTTTCGACTTTGCTGGTCTTCCCAAAAAATTCTCGCATTATTAATTTGAATGTCATTTTGAGCAAATAACCAATTCTCCGTCGCAAAATTATCAGCGCTGCTATGGATTGGAATTCCTGCAATGGAAACCACGCCTTTGATATCTCGCTGAGCGTATAACTGAACTTGATCAAATGTGATCTCGTGAAAATAAGGGGCTAGGTGATAAAAGGATAGCCAACTAAGTTGCCCATTGATATTTTGAACAAATAAGGGTGGGGTAGAGGTGTTTGCATTGTTAAAGCGCAATCCCTCAATCGAAAAGCTTGGACGAATTCCGGTCCAGGAAACTTGCACGGCATCCATCGTGACCTGGGCACCTAAGCGAGCGCTCATTAAGCGCTCTAAAGTAGGTTTTGATTTTTCGATCTGTGGCCACAAAACAAAACGTACCCCTAGATGACCCAAAATAAAAAAAGCTACGGTGATACCTGCAAGGATGAGGGCGCGCTTGCGCCAACGACTGCCAGAACCTGGAGGGCGTTTTTGAAGCACGCTCTGCAGGCGAGCCCGGATAATATTTCGAAGCATGGCCTCTATTATCCGTCAGCTATCGGGTGATCTCCAAGCTTCTGGGGTTTGAATCTAGACTCGGATTAAGATGGAGAAATGACCGATTTTGCCGCCCAAATTGAATTTCTAAAGCAGCACTCCAGCTACGCTCAACGTTGGCTCAATTCTCGCCCTGAATGGGTGGATTGGCTCCGATCCCAAGCTGCTTTAAAAGTCGATGTTGTGGGTATTCGGGGCTTATTGAGACCTTGTCAGGATGCTTTAGCCATTCCGGAGCAGGATGAGGCTCAATTTATGGCGGATTTGAGGCTAGCTAGACAACGCCTTATGCTCTGGATTGCATTCCGAGATCTGAATGGTATGGCAGACCTCAGTGAGGTGACCCATGCATTGAGCCATTTTGCTGAGGAGGCGCTGGCGCTTTCTATTGCCTATATTCGCGAAGATCTACAACGTCGGTTTGGCATTCCATGGAGCTCAGTCACCAACGCAGAGATGCCCTTGATGGTGGTGGGTATGGGGAAGTTGGGCGGTCTAGAGCTCAACCTCTCTTCTGATATCGACCTCATCTTTTTGTACGAGCACGAGGGCGATACTCAAGGTGGACCTAAAAGCTTGTCGTACCACGAGTGGTTTACTCGAATGGGTAAGCGTTTGATTAAGTTGATGGCCGAGCACGATGCAAATGGTTTTGTATTTCGGGTAGACATGCGCCTGAGGCCAAATGGAGATTCGGGGCCTTTAGTTTGTAGTCTCGACATGCTTGAGGAATACTTATTGGTGCAGGGAAGAGAGTGGGAGCGCTACGCTTGGATTAAAGGCAGGTTGATTTCACCTTTACCTGACTCACCCGCTTTTGTTTATTGTGAACGCGAGCTTGATCAGCTGATTCGTCCATTTGTCTATCGACGTCATTTGGATTACGGTGTGATTGCATCCATTCGCGAATTGCATGCCCAGATACAGCATGAGGCTGAGAAGCGTTCATCCAATCATCACGGTAGGTCTAGAGATATCAAGCTGGGACGTGGGGGCATCCGTGAAATTGAGTTCTTAGCACAAATGTTTCAGTTGATGCGTGGCGGCACTGATCCACGCTTTCGTATTCGCCCCACCTTGGAAGTCTTGGACTTGGTAAAGCAGCAGGAAATCTTGCCAGCTAATGAAGTGGATGATCTCAAGACGGCTTATGTTTACTTGCGTCGCTTGGAGCACCGGATTCAGGTATGGGAGGATCAGCAAACACACTATTTGCCTGAGGATGAGGACGCTCGTGCGCGCTTGGCAGAGAGTATGGTTGGCCCCGAGCAAACTCAAGAGCAATCCTCCTTTTTATCTACGCTCGACAAACACCAGGCTGCAGTAGCTCAGTACTTTGAAAAAGCATTTGTACTGGATGATGCTGCGCGCCTGGACAATACAAGCTTGCCTGCTGGATGGGAGCCGGATGGCACCATATTCCCAGAGTCTGCGACACGTTGGTTGGCGTGGGCTGATAGTTCCAAGCAGAGACAGTTACCAGAAAAAAGCAGAATCATTTTTAATAACCTGATTCGTAAAGCTGCGGATAGCTTGCAAGTAGATCAGTCTATTGGAATTGGTGCGGACCAGACTTTACTGCGTTTTTTTGATTTGTTGGAAGCGGTTGCTCGGCGCAGTGCTTATTTATCGATTCTTTCAGAGTATCCGCAGGCACTCTCAAATGTATTGGCTTTACTCAAAGCGTCTCAATGGGGTGCGGAGTATTTGACTCGGCACCCCCATTTGCTGGATTACTTGCTGAACTCGCGAACTGAAAAGGCGCTGATTGAGCATCCAGAACAATATTGGCAGGAGGTAAAAGCGACATTAGACATGCGTCTAGATGATGTAATGGCAGATGGTGATGGCTCTGAGCAGGCCATGGATATTTTGCGCATTACCCACCATACCGAAACCTTCATTACCTTGTTGGCAGATTTGGGGATTGGTGTTGATCATGAGCTTTCTGTAGAAAAGGTTAGTGATCATTTATCCGCTTTGGCTGACTTAATATTGCAGACTACTTTTGAGCGTGTGTGGCCAAGCGTAGCCAAGAAGTTTGAGTTATCCATTGATGCAACTGCGCCATTTGCGGTGATCTCCTATGGAAAGTTGGGTGGTAAAGAGTTGGGATATGCCTCCGACTTAGACTTGGTTTTTTTGTACCAGGCAGAGGAAGCTGATTTGGCTGCCCAAGAAATTTATGCTTTACTCGCCAAGCGGATGATCAACTGGTTAACCGCCTATACATCGGCTGGTAGCTTATTTGAAATTGATACACGTCTGCGCCCAAATGGTTCCGCAGGATTCTTGGTGACCAATGCCAATGCGTTTAAAAAATACCAACTGCGTGAAGGTGATAACGCTGCATGGGTTTGGGAACATCAAGCTCTTACACGAGCAAGGTTCTCCGCCGGAAGTAAGGTAGTTGGAGAATTCTTTGATGATGTTCGTTCTGAGGTTTTAAGTCAGAAGCGAGATGTTGATCAGTTGCGCCATGAGATTTTAGAAATGCGCCGCAAGGTTCATGCTGGACATCCAAACCCAACTGCCGATTTTGATTTAAAGCATGATGCCGGTGGCATGGTGGATATTGAATTTATCGTGCAATTTTTAGTCTTGGCATTTTCAAGCACCCACCCACAGCTTATTGCTAACTTGGGCAATATTGCCTTGCTGCGCATTGCTGGAGAGGTGGGTTTAATTCAGGTCTCAATGGCTCAGAAGGTGGGCGATGCCTATCGCCTGCTCCGAGCGCGTCAACATCGCTTGCGTTTAGACGGTGCAGAAAAGACGCGGGTGGATTTAGGGAATGAGCCTGAGCTAGTTCAGGCAAGAGAAGTGGTCCTGGCTTTATGGCAAGAAATTTTTCTTGCCCCATCGGACATTTGAAGCGTTTAGTTTTGCTCTAACAGCTCTCGAGCATGTCTGCGTGTAGTGTCGGTAATGGTGGCTCCGCCCAGCATGCGAGCCACTTCTTCCACGCGCTCAGACCTTCCAAGTGGCATGACTTGGGAGAGCGTTTTATCGCCCGCCTGAGATTTGCTTACTTTCAAGTGGTGATTACCTTGCGCAGCCACTTGTGGCAGGTGAGTCACGCAGAGGATTTGATGTGATTGACCAAGCTGCCGTAATAATTTTCCAACCGTCTCTGCAACAGCTCCACCAATGCCGGCATCAACCTCATCAAATATGAGTGTGGGTGTGAATGAGGCTTTGCTAGTGATCACGCTAATAGCTAAGCTAATGCGAGCTAATTCGCCGCCCGAGGCTACTTTAGCTAATGAACGTGGGGTACTACCAGCATGACCTGCAACCAGAAACTCAACTTGCTCAAGACCGTGAGTGCCACCTTCAGGAAGGGGCAGTAAAGCGATTTCTAATTGCCCGCCTGCCATGGATAGGTCTTGCATTGCGGTGGTAACTTGCTTACCCAGGTCGAGTGCGGCTTTGTTGCGTTTTTGTGAGAGTTGCTTAGCTTGCTTGAGATAGGCCAACTCTTCTTGCTTCACTTTCTCGCGTAAGGCTTCTATATTTTGAGAGGCTGTTAATGCCTCTAAACGCTCGCTGGTATCCAGCAGTAGTTTTGGTAGGTCATCTGCTTCAGTGCGATATTTTCTGGCTGCACCATGGAGAGCTTGCATGCGCTCCTCAATCTCACTAAGGCGCGCAGGATCTAAATCGAGTTTTTGTAGGTAGCGATTGAGGCTATGCACCGCCTCATCTATCTGAATTTGCGCTGACTCTAAGGCTTGGCTGATATCGCTGAGTGCGGAGTCATGCTCTGCTAGTGCACTCATATTGCTACTGATTTTGGATAGGGTTGACTCTACGGAGTTATCCGCTTCACTCAGAACATCAATTGCCTCTTGGCAGCCACTAATAATTTTTGCGCCATTGGCCAATCGGGCATGCTCACCTTGGATAGCGCTCCATTCACCCTCTTGCGGAGAAAGCTCAGTGAGCTCTTCTAATTGCCACTCCAAACGCTCGCGCTCGCGCTCAATATCCTGCCCAGCATTTTCTGCTTGCTCCAGTCTGCGACGGGATTCATTTAAAGCTTTAAATAATTGAGAGATCTCAGCAACCAAATCCATGTGGTTTGCATGGCGATCGAGCAAGTCACGTTGCGCTCCGCTTTTGAGTAGTAGTTGGTGGGCATGCTGCCCATGAATATCTACCAACTGATCGCCCGCTTCACGAAGTTGCGCCAGGGTTGCTACGCTGCCGTTAATAAATGCGCGGCTACGACCATTGGCTTCAACCGTTCTTTTGAGGAGCAGGCTTTGCCCTTCATCTTCAAGTGGAAAGCCTTGTCCATCAAGCCATTGATTGAAGTGGTCAATTTGCTGTGGGTTAATTCGAAAAAGGGCGCTAATTTCTGCGCGATTACAGCCTTCACGAATTTGGCTGCTATCTGCGCGCTCACCCAATACCAGGCTGAGTGCATCTAAGAGAATCGATTTACCGGCGCCCGTTTCACCGGTGAGGACCGTGAAGCCTGAGGAAAGATCTAGCTCTAGCTGGTCAACAATGACAAAGTCACGAAGCGATAGGGTTTGAAGCATGCCTTAGCGTACCAAAAAATTCGACATCAGAATGTCGATGGATACTCATTCCAATGTAACTTTTCTCGCAAGGTTTTGTAGTCACTGTGGCTGCGAGGGTGAAGTAGAGTGATTGTTTTTTCAGATTGACGCACTTCAATCACGTCACCACTTTTCAATTCAGTTTGCGATTGCATATCAAAGTTCACAATCACTTCTCTGCCATCAACCACTTCGATGCTCACCACAATATCTTGCGGCAATACGATGGGGCGATTGGATAAAGAATGTGGGGCAATTGGTGCCAATAGAATTCCCGCTACCCGCGGATGCAAGATGGGGCCGCCCGCTGACAGAGCGTAAGCAGTTGAGCCGGTAGGGGTCGACACAATCAAACCATCCGACCGTTGGTTGTACATAAATGAGCCATTAACGCGCACGGCAAGCTCGACCATGCCGGAAATGCCAGAGCGATTAACCACAACATCGTTCAGGGCGAGAGCTTGATTAATCTCTTTGCGATTGCGCATAACAACTGCATCAAGCAGTGTTCTGGTATCGGCTTCATATTCACCAGCAATAATTTGCGGCAGGACAGTTTGAACGTTCTGAATTGGAATATCGGTCATATAACCCAAGCGACCCATATTGATGCCAACCAGAGGTACGTTGCTACCAGCAAGTTGACGCCCAATACCAAGCATGGTGCCATCTCCACCCAGGACGACTGCTAGATCGATGGCGCCTGAAAACTCCTCAACTTTTTTGATTGGATAGGCAGTCAGGCCCAAATGGCTTGCCGTAGCGCTCTCGACATAGACTTCACAGCCTTGCTGGGCCAGAAGGGTAGCTAGGTCCTTAAGACGCTCTTGCATGCCGTCTGCCTGATATTTACCGACGAGCGCAACCCGGCTAAATGCCTTTTTGCTGGAATTTGGGGATGGGCTTAACATATAACGATTAAACCATACGCATAAAATCCCTTCCACTATGGATGATCGTTCCCGCGCCTTACTGAAAACCCTCATCGAGCGCTATATCGAAGAGGGTCAGCCTATTGGCTCACGCACTCTATCTCGATTCTCGGGATTGGATCTTTCTGCAGCCACGATTCGCAATGTCATGGCGGATTTAGAGGAAATGGGCTTAGTTACCAGCCCGCATACTTCTGCTGGTCGCATTCCAACCCCAAGGGGCTACCGCCTCTTTGTGGATACGATGGTGACCGTCCGCCCCCTAGAGGAAATCGCTACTCGTGAGATGGAAAAAGGCCTTTTGCCGGATTCCCCCCAAAGGGTATTGAACTCCGCCGCGCAAATTCTGTCCAATTTGACCCATTTTGCTGGGGTGGTGATGACGCCTAAGCGGGCGCAGGTGTTCAAGCATATTGAGTTTTTGCGGCTTGGTGAAGGCAAGATACTGCTGATCATGGTGACGCCTGAGGGCGATGTTCAAAATCGCATTCTCCCTACGACGCAGGATTACACCCCGAGTCAGTTGGTAGAGGCTGGCAATTACATCAATATGCAGTTCGCCGGCAAGAGCTTTGCTGAAGTGCGGGCACATCTAGCTTCAGATCTCGATAACTTACGCAGTGATATCTCTGGCTTGATGGCCTTGGCGCTCCACAGTGGCGTCAGCGATTACGGCATGGGTCAAGGGGATATGTTGTTATCAGGCGAGCGTCGTTTGCTCAATGTTGGCGACCTCAGTACCAATTTAGATAAGTTGCGCAAGATGTTCGACATGCTGGAGCAAAAGTCGGTACTCATGCAGTTGTTAGATGTATCGAGTCATGCGGACGGAATTCAGATCTTTATTGGTGGCGAAAGTGATTTGCTGCCTTATGAAGATCTTGCGGTTATTAGCGCACCTTATAGCGTGGATGGCCAGATCGTTGGAACCCTCGGCGTGATTGGCCCTACTCGCATGGCATACGATCGGGTGATTCCAATTGTCGACATTACTTCTAAATTGTTGTCAGGCGCATTGAGTTCCCCAGCGGGATCTTGATAGCAATTGCATTTTTATTCTCCTTAATTAAGACGGATCTTCCTTGAATCAAAATCCTCACCTACGCCCCTCTAAGACAGCAGTGCTATTGCTGAACTTAGGCACTCCCTCTGCACCAACTGCTAAAGCAGTCAGGGCTTATCTTAAGGAATTTTTATCTGATCCACGCGTTGTAGAAATCCCTCGCATTATTTGGTGGTGCATTTTGAATGGCATTATTTTGCCGATTCGGAGTGGTGCCTCTGCCAAGAAATACGCTTCCATTTGGCTGCCAAAACTGGGTTCCCCATTAATGCATTACTCACGCCTGCAAGCAAAAGAGTTGGGTGAGAAATTCGCGAATCATGGTGAGTTAGTGCTGGTGGATTTGGCCATGCGCTATGGTGAGCCCTCAACGCAGCAAGCCCTAGAAGCTCTGCAGGCACAAGGCATGGAGCGTCTTTTGTTGTTGCCGCTATATCCTCAGTATTCAGCCACAACCACCGCTTCTAGTTTTGATGAGGTGTTTCGTGTTCTCGGAACATGGCGCAATCAGCCTGAGCTGCGCCTGGTAAAGCACTATCACGATAATCCTGCTTACATTACTGCGCTACGCGATCAGGTGCTCGGTGCATGGGATAAAGATGGGCGTCCAGATTTTGTTGCCGGCGATCGTCTGGTGATGTCCTTTCATGGTCTACCAAAGCGTAATTTAATGAAAGGTGACCCCTATCATTGCGAGTGTTTGAAAACCGGTCGCCTGCTTGGTGAGGCTTTGGGTCTGGAGCCTGGGCAATATTTAGTGACGTTTCAATCTCGCTTTGGCAAAGCAGAATGGCTTAAACCCTATACAGCCCCAACCATTGAAAAGCTGGGTAAAGAAGGTTGTAAGCGAGTGGATATTTTTTGCCCAGGTTTTCCGGCAGATTGCCTAGAGACTCTAGAAGAAATTGCCATGGAAGCGCGCGAGATCTTCTTGGAGCATGGCGGCACAGATTACCGTTATATTCCTTGTCTCAATAGCAATCCAAAATGGATCGATGCGATGTACGAGATTGCTCAGCAGCATTTATCAGGCTGGAGCTTGGGTGTGGAGTCCAATGCCGTGTTACAGGAGCGTGACCGCCTGGCTGAGTTGGCTAAATCCAAAATTGCTTAAACTCGGTCGCACTTGAAATTGCTTTAATCGGCCCCATATTGTTGAGAAGTAGCCATTCTGATAGAAAAGTGAATTTGCACCCATGACACAAGAAAACCAAAATCCATCCCCTGAGCAGGAAAATACAGTTACTGATCCTCAGGCTGAGGGTGGTGTTGACGCTGCTCCTGCAGAATCTGAAGTAAAGACGCCGGAGCAAGAGATTGCTGAATTAAATCAAAAGCTAACGGAGATGCAAGATAACTATCTCCGTGCAAAAGCTGAGGGTGAGAATATTCGTCGCCGTGCTGCTGAGGATGTTTCTAAGGCACACAAGTTTGCGATTGAGAGTTTTGCTGAGCATCTCGTGCCAGTAACAGATAGTTTGTATGCAGCCTTGAACGCAGAGGCGGTGGATGCTAAAGCCTTTAAAGAAGGCTTGGAAATCACCCTTAAACAATTACTCTCAGCCTTTGAAAAAGGCCGCATGACAGAGATTAATCCAGCTGTGGGTGACAAGTTTGACCCTCATCACCATCAGGCAATCGCCTCGGTGCCATCAGACCAAGAGGCTAATACCGTGGTTTCAGTGCTCCAGAGGGGCTATTCCATTGCTGATCGTATTCTGCGCCCAGCCCTGGTAACCGTGAGCGCACCTAAATAAGCCATTTAAACCCCTAAATCAGGGGTTTTTCACAAAAAAGCGGGATAAAAAGGCAGAAATCTGCCTTTTTTGCATTTTTAGCCCTTGAATTCCCTCTTTTTGACCCCATTTATTGGATATCGATTTATTCACAGTTTTACGAAATTACACATAACTTAATTTTTGGAGCCATTATGGGAAAGATTATCGGAATTGACTTGGGAACCACAAACTCGTGCGTTTCTGTTGTTGAAAACAATGCACCTAAAGTTGTCGAGAACGCAGAGGGCGGTCGCACAACTCCTTCCATCATTGCTTACGTTGAAGATGGCGAAGTATTAGTGGGTGCACCTGCAAAACGCCAATCAGTTACCAATCCTAAAAACACGATCTACGCAGTGAAGCGTTTGATGGGTCGTAAATTTACTGATGCTGAAGTGCAAAAAGA
>ERZ650301.332-NODE-332-length-12841-cov-6.954560_pt1 | contig 12841 bp, 10 predicted proteins | sample MGYA00376237_ERZ650301 | MGnify/ENA primary metagenome ERZ650301 (study PRJEB26733, sample SAMN07839255) | wastewater metagenome | biome: small river; feature: stream; material: water | place: USA: North Carolina | collected 2016-04-05 ...
GCGGCCAGTGCAATCCAGGGGCCGAATGCAAATTCGGCTTCCATGGTTTGGGTTTTGCGCAGGCGCAAAGCCGCTTGGCCAATCAGTGAAGCCAAGGCCGCCAGCAACAGCACATTGGGCACAGCCTGTGGCCCCAGCCAAGCGCCAATGGCCGCCATCAGCTTCATGTCGCCCTGCCCCACGCCGCTGATGCCGCGCCAGCGCATGTAGAGCTGGTCCATCACCCACAAGATCAGGTAACCGCATACAGCGCCCCAGAGGGCGTTTTCCAAACCCACGGTGACCAAAGTCTGCGAGGTTTGCAGCATGAGTCCGAGCCACAGCAAAGGCTGGGTCAGCTTGTCGGGGAGCAATTGTGTTTTCAAGTCGATGGCTGCGGCGGTCAACAAGGTCCACAGCCACACAGCCCACGTGCCGGTAGACCATGATGCGCCCTGGGTCAACACCAGCAAAGCTGCTATGCCCGTGCCCGACAACACAAAACCCAAGGTGCTGCGCCAGCGCGCAAGCGCTTGCGCAGCACAGGCCCTCAGCCCATGCGGTGCCAGGGCTTGCCAGGGCTCATCCTTGATGTGGGCAAGCCATTGGGCTTCTTCATTCAGAATGTTCTGAGGCAGCCAGATCACCAATACCGACGAGGCCAGCCCTGCCAGTCCTCCCAAACCCAAAGCACCCGCAAGGTGTGTCAGTTCTATGTTCATTTGAATCCGAAGGCTGCGGAAATCTGCATCCACCCGGGCCCAATCAGGACCACCATGATGGATGGGAAGATGAAAAAGATGAGCGGGAACAGCATCTTGACCGGGATCTTGGCGGCGATTTCTTCTGCGCGTTGACCGCGCTTGATTCGCATCACTTCAGATTGAACGCGCAAGGACTCACCCAAGCTGGTACCAAAGCGCTCTGACTGGTTGAGCATGGTGACCAATCCGTTGAGGTCTTCCAGATTCATGCGCAAAGCCAGATTTTTCAAAGCCACCATGCGCCCTGCACCGGCACGCACCTCCAGCCCTGCCAAATAAAATTCTTCGGCCAGCAAGGGGTTGCTGCGCACCAGTTCTTTGGCCACACGGGTGATGGCCGCATCGAGCCCCATGCCCGACTCCAATGCCACAACCAGCAAGTCCACAAGATCAGGCAATCCTCGCTGCATGGTGTCGCGCCGAGATTCTGTGCGCCAATGCAAATAAGCATCGGGCCCGTAATAGCCCAATGCAGCGGTCAAGACCGCATACAAAGCCAGTTTGCTGCTGGGCAAATCTGGCTTGAACAACACCAAGGCGACCGATACCACCAGCGGCACCACCAACACCAAAATACTTTTAACAGCGTAGTAAATCCGAGGCGCATCGCTTTGCCGAAAACCTGCACGCAAGAATTTCAGGCGAATGCTGGACTCGCCCCAACCTTCGCTTGGCAAAGACAATTTGTAGAGCGAGTCCATCCAGCGCGAGGCTTTGGGTGCCTGCACTTGGGGCAAAACCGAAGACTTGACGGTGCCCATCAAATCCTTGAATCGGTTTTGCTGCTTGCGTTGCTCTACGAACCGGTTGAAGGCAAACACCGCAACCACCACGGCGGCGAACACCAGTGCACTGAAGACCCAACTCAACAGGGTGGACGTGTCCAAATTCACCATGACGTCAAACCCTCACTTGCACGATTTTCCAAAGCCAGATACCGCCCAGGAACATCATGAACAAACCTATCGTGACAATGCGCAAGCCTTCGGGGGTGCCCCACAAACTGTCCATGTATTTGGGGTTGAGCAACGTCAGCACCCCAGCCAGAATGAACGGCAAAGCACCCAGCACCACCCCCGAAAATCGCCCCTCGGCAGAAATGATGCGAATCTTGCCCGCCAGCCTGATGCGTTCACGCACCGTTTTGGCCAATCCGCCCAAGAGTTCGGCCAAGTTGCCGCCCGTCTCACGCTGGATCACGATGGCCACCACAAAAAAGTCCAGATCAGGACTTTTCACGCGCTGCGCCATGTTGTTCATCGCGTCGGCAAAGGGCAAACCAAAATTGATCTCATCGACCGTTTTCTTGAACTCGCGCCCGATCGGGTCGGCAAACTCCTGACCCACCATGCCCAAGCCTGATGACAGGCCCTGGCCAGAGCGCAGAGCACGTGACAAGTAATCCAGCGCTTCGGGAAACAGCTCTTCAAATTTGCGCCGTTGCCGTGCGTCCTTGCGCACATGCATCAGCAATGGCAACAAAGCCAAGCCAGACGCCAGTAGCAGCGCTGGCTGCAGGCGCAGATTCAGCACCAGCACAGCGACAAAAAAGCCAATGCCCCAGATCACCAGCACCATGCCCAAAAAGCCCAGCGGAGATTGGCTGGACTGGGTGCGCATCAGCAAATCCGATAAGCGCTCAAAACCGGGCAGCTTCTGAAACAGGGCTTGCAGTTCGCTGTTTTGGTAGCCCGCTGTGGCCTTGAGCAAACGCTCATCGATCGTCACCCCAGAGGAGTTGCGCATGAACGCGGCAACACGTTGACGCAAGGCACGGCTTTGCTGACCAAACTGCTGGCTCCACATGCTGGCCAGCACCACCACGCCCGCCACCACCAGCACAAATGTGACCGCCAGCACGGCCCAAGGGGTCAGATCCTGAATCATCAAAGCACTCATTCGGTGGCCATCAAAGGGTTGAACATGTCGTCACTGAGCCCCACGCCACTGACTTTGAGGCGCTCAGCCAACAAGGGGCGGATGCCCGTCGGTTTGAAGCGGCCCAGCACGGTGCCATCGGCGGCCACGCCGGTACGCTCGAAATGGAAAATTTCCTGTGACGAAATCACATCACCTTCCATGCCAGTGATTTCGTGGATGCTGGTGATCTTGCGGCTACCGTCGCTCAAGCGGGTGGCCTGCACGATCACGTTGATGGCCGAGGCAATCTGTTGCCGCAGGGGTTTGACCGGCAAGGTCACGCCCCCCATACCGACCAGATTTTCCAGCCGCGCCAAGGCATCACGGGGGGTGTTGGCGTGCACGGTGGTCAAGGAGCCATCGTGGCCAGTGTTCATGGCCTGCAGCATGTCGATCACCTCGCCACCACGCACCTCGCCCAACACAATGCGGTCAGGACGCATGCGCAAGCTGTTTTTGACCAAGGAACGCATGGAAATTTCACCCCGGCCTTCCGAGTTGGCTGGGCGCGTTTCCAGTCGCACCACATGGCTTTGCTGCATCTGCAACTCGGCCGTGTCTTCGATGGTGATGATCCGTTCGCGCTCGGGGATGTAGCTGGACAAGATGTTCAGCAAGGTGGTCTTGCCCGAGCCTGTACCGCCCGAAATCAGGATGTTGGTTTTGGCCTTGACCATGCCCGCCAGCAACTCGGCCATGCCGGGTGTAAGGGTGCGCCGCTCAATCAGATCAGACATCTTCAAAGGCTTGACCGCAAAACGACGGATCGACAATGCCGGGCCATCCAGCGCCACAGGCGCAATGATGGCGTTGACCCGCGAACCGTCTGGCAGACGTGCATCCACCATGGGGCTGGACTCGTCAACGCGACGCCCGACCCGAGAGACGATCTTGTCGATGATCTTGAGCAAATGCGTGTCATCGTTGAATCGAATCGCCACGCGCTCGATGCGCCCGCGCTTTTCCACAAACACGGTGTCGTAGCCATTGACCATGATTTCAGAAATGTCCGGGTCGGCCAACAAGGGCTCCAAGGGCCCCAGACCCAACACCTCATGCTGCAAGTCCGAAACCAATGAGCGACGCTCGTGTTCGTTCATCGGGATCGCTTCATCAGCGATCAAGCCCAGCAAGACCTCGCGCAACTGGCTGCGCAGTTGATCGGGCGGCATGGTTTCTGCCGCTGCCAGGTCAATCTTGGCGATCAGGGACTGGTGCAGCCGGGTTTTGAGCGCGTAATAGCTGCTCGACACCACAGGCACTGGGGCTGGGCTGTCTGCAGCGGGCTGGGCTGGCTGCACGGGCATGCCGGTCTCTGGCAGCTGCACTGCTGTTTGAACAGCTGCAGGGCCATCGGGTGCCGTCTGGGTGCTGGTGCCGCTGTAGCTCCAGGCGCTTATTTTTTCCTTAAGCGTTGCCATAGCGATTTGTCTTTCAAGGGTTGGCCCAGCCATTCAGCGGCCCAAGCCGATACTGCGCGGGCATAGTCAGATCGGGCTTGCATCTCCACCAAGGGGACGCCTTGCACCACCGAGGCTTTCATGCCCACCGCATCGGCAGGCAATTTGCGCAAAGGCTTTTGCGGGTAAATCCGTTCAAATTGCGCCAACTCCATGTCGGACTTGCCCGACACACCGTTCATCGCAAAGTTGAGTTTGGCCACGCTCAGACCCAGGTTTTCCCACAGTTGGCGAATTTGGTTGAGCCTGCGCAACGAAGGCATCGAGACCGATGACACGATCACGGCTTGGTCCAATTGCTCCCACAGGCGCAAGGTGACGGGGGCCACGCTGCTGCCCATGTCAATCAGGACGAAGCTGTATTGCGTGGCCAGAAAGGCCAGCAACTGCTCCACATGCGCCGGGTCAATGGCCATGATCTTTTCAAATGAGGTGGGCGAAGCGATGAAATGCAAGTTGCCCGTGATCTGCGTGACCATTGAGGCCAGCAAGGCATCGTCCAGACGGCTGACTTCCTTGCAAAAATCTGCCAGATCGTGGTCAACCGGTTTGCTGGTGAGGTACACGTCGGCGTCGCCAAACGGCATGGACAAGTCGATCAGCAAAACCTTGCTTGCAGCGTCTTTGGCCAATGCCGAGGCCATGTTGACCGCCAGGCTGGTGCTGCCATCGCCGCCTTTGGCTGACATGAAACCGACCTTGAGTGAAGCACGCTTGGGTGATGCGCCATTTTGCGCAGTGCGTGCACGGGCACGGTCCAGCGCGGCGCCCCATTGCGCCGAATCGACCGGCAAAACTTCGCGAACGCCAATCTGCATCAGGCGCAGCAAGAATTCAGGCTCCGGGCTGGCGCACACAGGCAAGACGGCGGTTTGGCTCAGCTGCTGGCACACCCTTTCAAGCTGCACCAGCAAAGGGGCTGCATCCAGAAAACCGGCGACCAACAACACTTCCGGATTGCGCACCACCACCGTGTCTGCCATGTCGGCCAGACTACCGCTGACAAACGAGACACGGTCATTTTTGCTGGGAGAAAACCCGGACGGCATGAGCCAGTCGGAGGAAGCGTAGATAAGGATGTGCATGGGGTGACCTGTGAAAACTCAAGTGCAATAGTTGTTCAAGCTGCTGAATCCAGATGGAAAATTGTTTCGCATGCTTTCACGCATGACCGTCGTGCGGTTCGCTGGCAGAGCCAAATCCAGCGTCCACCCCGGAAATCGGAGTTTGAGGTTGACGCCCGACAAACTGGCCTGCACCTGTTCACAGGTGCTGTCGGTACAACTTTGCGGGAAATACTCCAGCTTCAGCCAGTCGGGCTGGGCCGTGAGGTCACTTTCGCTGCCCGGTGCATTGGGATCGGCGTAATACGCCTGTCCTGTGAGCTGAAGCAGGTAAACCACCTTGTTGGCGATGGCTGTTTTCTGAATATTGGACTCGCTGGTGCAAATGCTCGCCATCCTGGCGGCAATTCGCGTGGCTTCGCTGGCGGCGTTCCACGCCAACATGGTTCGACCAAATTCCACAATGCCCATGAAAATCATCCAGAAGATCAAGAAGCTCAAGGCGAACTCGATCAGGACAGCACCTCGTTGTCGGTTTGCCTTCATGTCAATTCACCTGCCTGTATGTCGAACTGACAGGGCCAAAGACCATCGAGGGGGCATTGAACAAATCTGAAAAAGTGAAGGTATACGGGTATTTATTGGCCGTGATCGTCACCACATTCACATGGGCTGGGTAAGAGGCATTGCCTGTAGAAATGCCTTTTTGACCCGCCGAATTGGAAGCATCCCCAATGGTCAATTCAAATTTGACATTGTTGAAGCCAGGCAGCAGCGATTCGGAAGCCAAGCAGGTGTCTTGCAGTTTTCCGGTTTTGAAAAGGCAGATGGCCGAAGCGTGATTTTGTCCAGGTACCTGCACGGACAAGTAACGGGCCGTGTGGTGGGCCTGATGCACAAGCGTCTTGTAGGTGTAGATCAAACGCCCGACTTCTATCACACCCAACAAGAGCGGGACCATGAACAAGACCAAAACGATAGAGAGTTCAACCAAAGCAGCACCACACTGGCCGCGTCGGTTTGGAACCTTGATTTGTCGGATTGGCAGTGCTTGACAAAAAATGGCCATGGTCATTTCACCAACACGGGGGCAAAAGGTCCCACAGAACCTATACCGGCTACGCCAGACACGACACAAGCTGAAGTGGGCAATTGACTGCTGACGGCTCTTGCATCTCCGCGATACGCGATGGAGCCACCAGCCCCCAACTCCAGACAGGCCCAGCCCCGCACGGTTGCGGCTGTGCTCGTTGCATCACTGACAAAAGGAACCGCCATTAGGCGCCGGCTGGAAATTCCAACGCCGGAGGCAAAAGTAGGATCATTCACATACCTGGCCAACAAAGCGCTGCTCAATGTCGAACTCATGGTGTTGTTGCCATCGAAACCAATCACGCGAGTCACTTCAGTCAGCACATCGCAAGAACCGAAATTCTCGATCAACTGGCCATATTCGAGTGCGGTTTTTGACAATACAAGGGCATTTGGATCCGCAACGCGAAGGTTGCTGAGCATGACGGCAGACGTTGTCGCTGTGCCACTGGGCACAGCCACATAGCCAAAATTCGGGGCTGTCGAATTGATTGTCTTCAACGCCAAGGGCAGCACACACGCCTTGCGTGTTTGCTGCAAGCCCGCTTTTGAACCGGCCACAGGATCATCTGTCCCCAAGCCCACCAAACCCATGAACAGATTGACCCAACCGCTGTGCATCGCGGTGCATTGCGCAAATCTGTAATTCGTCGATAACGCGGAGGCGGCCACATACGGGCCGTTCAAACTGGTGCTGAATTTGACATCGGCTGGCGCAATCGAGACCGATACAGCTTGAAAGCTTTTCTTGTTCAAAGCCCCGCCCACCTGACTGCCGGCAGCGGCGGCCCTGCTGCTTGCACCGGGCAGGCCATTGAGCTCAGCCACTGCCGCCAGCGCACAGGCATCTGTGGCGTTTTGCAACTCGCCCTGGATCACCATCAAACGGCTGCCATCCACGACAAAGCCCAAAATCAACACCAACAACACTGCCCCGATCGTCGTGATGATCGTGAAAACACCACGTTGACGAGAGGTGGATGGGCACTTCATTTTGCTGTGAGTGCGGATGGTGCAGGTCGTCCTGTGTTGTGAACAAGCAAACCGCGCACACTTTCTGTAGCGCTGGGCAGGCCTGCGCCTTGCGCGGCCGCCGCTGCGCCAATCGGTTCAGAAGGGGGCAAACTTTGAGCCGTTTTGGCCTGTGTCAAGGCTGAGCCAAATTGCGCATCCAGCACAGGTGTTGTCGAGCTACAGGCCTGCAACAGCATCGCTGCAGCGCAAGCCAAGCCGATGGGGATGCATCGGATCACACGGAATCCATCGCGCTCACGACCGTTTGGACAGGTGTTAGTTTTCATGCTGAGCTCCCTCACCTTTTGGTGGCAGGCTTGGCCGTTGCCGGGCTGCCTTCTTGCTTGCCTTCGAGCAAGAACTGCGCTCGAGAAGGCGGCACAAACTGATCGGTCGGCAATGCGGGCGCTTTGTCCGTGGCCTTGACCAGACGGGGGCTGACCACCACGATCAGCTCGGTCAATTCGGAATTGAACTCGCTGCTGCGAAAGAGTGCCCCCAAGATCGGGATCTCGCCCAAGAGTGGGAAAGCCTTGATGGATTCGGTGATGTTGTTGCGCATCAAGCCACCAATGACCAGGCTCTGGTTGTCACGCAATTGCACCGTGGTCGACACGTTGCGGGTGGTGATGGCCGGCAAAATGGACGTGCTGGAGCCAACCGACATGACCAATGGCTCTTTGGAGATTTCGGAGACCTCGGACGCCACACGCAGGCTGACACGACCGGCATCCAACACCGTAGGGACAAATTTGAGACCCACACCAAACTCACGCTCGTCGAGCGTGACAGCAGAGCCACCGCCGGTGTTTTGCGTGATCGGAATGAAAACTTTGCCCCCGACAAGGAATTTGCCCTCGTGGCCGCTCATGGCCACGATGGTGGGCTCGGCCAAGATCTTGACCAGGCCGTCGTTCTTCTTGGCTTCGAGCATGGCGCCCTTGCCGGTGACGCCACCACCCAGCAAAAGGCCCAGGCTGCCATCGGATGCACCGCCCACCACGTTGGACATGATGTTCCAACGCATCAGGCCATCGCGGTCAACGCCTTTGACGCCCAGCTTGTCGAGCAATGTTTTGGAGATCTCTGCGATCTTGACGTCCAGCATGACTTGTTGGGCATCACGAATGCGCATCAGGTTGATGACTTGAGCCCTGGGTTGTGCTCCGCCCAGTCCTTGAACACCTGCAGGGGATGCGCCGGGATAAGTGGGCGCAACACTGCCAGAGGTATTGGCGGCCGCGTTGCCCGGTACATTGGCCGCGATGCCCTGCTGGTTGTTGGCCGAAGACGAGTTTTGACCCGTGACGCCAGGACCAGGCTGAAGCTCACGCAAAAATGCATACGCCAGGTTGACCACCGAGTCGGCAGCGATGGCGTCGGAGACCACACCGCTGAGCACAATGGAGCCCGAGGCGCTGGTGAGTTTGATGTCTTTTTCTTGGGGCAACACGCGGTTGAGCACGTCAGCGAACACCCCCAAGTTGGCGCCCACGGTCAAATTGACTGTTCGGGAGTCCCCCGATTTGTCCCACAGGATCAAGTTGGTTGCGCCAACGCTTTTGCCCAAGATGTACAACTCGTTCGACTTGACCAAGGTGAAGTCAGCCACCAGTGGGTTGCCCACAGCCACTCGGCTGGCGGCAAATGGCAAGACCAACACATGGGCTCGCCCGGCGGCGATGTCCAGCACCACTGGCAATCTGTTGACGGGCATGACCGACTTGACAATGGCTGGCTGGGCCAGTGCTGCCGAGACGGGCGCCTTGATTTTGACCACCGCAGCATGCCCAGGTTTGACCTGCGCTTTTGGCTGAGGTTTGACCACTGTGCGGGTCGGTGTCTTGGTCGATGGCAGAACGCTGGTCTCCAGCGCCAGCACCGAGCCCGAGCAAGCCACAAAAGAAAACGCCATCACTCGTGCAATGGCGACATGAAACAGGGGTGTTGCCAGTTTCGACATCAAGGTTGCTCCTGGCGTTTGGTGATACCGCGAATGGAGGTCACGGTGGAGGATGCGGCAGGAGCCGCCGATGGTTTGCCCGCCGCCCGTGCAACAGGTCGGTTACCGGATCGCAAAATATCATCCAGTCGCGTGCCAGCCGAATCAACATCGGCTGCATCGTTTTCGCTGCGAAGCACCAGCGACAAGGCACCAATGCTGCGTGCAAGGTCCAGCTTTTCGGCTTCAGCGGGTGTGAGCTCCAAGGTCACGGCATTGACCACTTTGGCTTTGGCAGGATCGGCTTCTGTTTCCTGGGCAACAGCCAGGACTTTGATTCGGGTCAGCACCGTTGTAGAAAAAGGCACATCGGCTGCGTCTTTGGCGCTCACCAGGACGTCAACATAACTGCCAGGCAAAGCAAAACCGGCCACGCCCACCACATCGTTCACACGAACCGAAATGGCGCGTTTACCGGCTTCAATCGTGGCAGCCAATCCCCCCTTGGAGTCGGCGCCTGCAAGCTTGGGGGCCAGCAACAGCTCGCCCGGGTAAATCGTTTGCTTGGCAACACGGCCAGTCAGCTGCGCGACTTTGGTGAAGGCCTGCTCAGGGACACTGTTTTTAGGCCAAGCCATCTGCTTGAGCTGGGCCGATTCAATGGCCTGCCCCGCATGAATGGTCGATGCAGCCACAACCAATGACACTTCAGCTGAAGATGAAGCTGGGCCCGTCAAACCCAACACTCGGGCCACAAAAAAGGTTGCCAAAGCCCCCAACAAGAGGGCGATGGCAGTCAGTGAAAGTTTCTTCACGTTTGCTACTTATTACGGTGGGTTGATAGCACCCGAAATAGTTGTGAATGCGCCTGCAATAGCAACTCGCAAGTCAGTAAACGATGCAATCAGCAATACACCAATCAGCGATGCCAACAACACATACTCAATGATGGTTGCACCCTTCTGACGCTTGGCCGCTGCCATGGCATGCAATCGGGCGCCCATATTACTCAAAGTTTTCATTTCGATTCCTTTCAAGGTTGATACGGATATCACCCACGGCGTGTCCGTTTCGCGATTTTCATCAAATTCATCACGAACGTCAAGTAAGTCGTTAAATCTAAAGGATTTTTTAGTTTTGTCAGTATTTTGTTGCTTCATAGCAACAAAAATCACACCCAGAAAAGCGCTCTCAAATGACCACAAAGTCAGCACTGGTCAGTGTTCCGCTCACGCCTTGGAGGGTGGCAAATTGCACGGGTGCCACTGAGCCTGTGCCGTCTGCGTCGTACAAAAGCGCCCCACTGCTGGCGGTGTAAATGATGCGGTGGGCGGCCGTGGTGGCGCTGGTTCCGGCCGTGAAAGCCGTCACAGCCAAAGCGCCTGTTTTGGTCAGCGCACTGAAAATGCCCGTGTTTTCAAGCCGCATGGTGTCGTCCACCACGTTGTAATTGACGAGGGTGTCGATGTTGCCCGCTCCCAACTTGCTGTTGAACACAAAAACATCTTTGCCCAGACCACCCATCAGGGTGTCGGCCCCCAGGCCTCCGTTGAGTGTGTCATTGCCTGCAGCCCCATCGATCTGGTTGGCGTTGGCGTCCCCAGTCAAGGTGTCGGCCGCACTGCCGCCAGTCAGATTTTCGATGCTGTGGCCTGCCAGCAGCGCATCGGTGCCCGAGCCCCGTGTGTTCTGATTGGCCGTGCTGGCCAAACTGAATGTGACTGCCGCCGTGGTGCCCAGATAGCTGATCGTGTCAATGCCCGCACCGCCAGAAAACCGGTCATTGCCCGCGCCACCGATCAAGGTGTCGTTGCCGTCACCACCGCTCAAGGTGTCGTTGCCAGCCAGCCCATCGATCACATCGGCCTGGGCTGTGCCGATCAGGTTGTCGGCGGCGGCCGTGCCCGTGATGACGTTGCCACCCGAAGGAGGCGGTGGTGGTGGGGGCGGGCTGACCGTTCCGGTCCCGGGCCCCGTGGCAGGCGGCGCAGGAGTTGCAATGTCGGCGGTGGGGTCCAGCAGATTCTTGTCACTGAAGGCCAAGTATTCAATGCCGGTCAGCCAGTCCGTGCCATCGGCACCCGTGACCAAGGTTTTTCCGTTGAGTGTGGTGATGACATAGGCGGTAGACAAGCCTTGAAAAACGGCCCAATCCAGTCCAGCACCGCCGTCCAGTGTGTCATTGCCCAAAGCGCCGTACAAAACATCATCGCCTTGCATGCCCAAGAGTTGGTTATCCAAGGCATTGCCATTGATGCGGTCATTGCCATCGCCGGTCACCGCGTTTTCAATCAGCGTACCCACAGCGATGGTGATGAAGCGGATACCGCCCAATGTTGAGTTGCTGCCTGCATTCAGGTCAAGCACAAGGTCTTGATACAGGGTTGCCGCATTGATCCAGTCCATGCCGCCGTTGGTATCGATCAGGTTCACGCGCGTGCTTTGCCCCGCTTGTGCTTGCAGGGTCAAGACCTCATCGGTGTAGTGGTAAACATCGTTCACACTCACTGCAGCGCCAAAACCGGTCAATTCCACCGAATTGAGTGTTCCGGTCTCGCCCAGCGTGGTGTCCTGTATGCGCAGGGACCAGGTGCCTGCCATTTGTTCGCCGCGCAGCCCGTCCAGGCCAAAGGCGTAGGACAAACCCAGATCCGAGGTGGCCGCCGTGCCTGTGGTGCCGTTGTAGATGTTCATGCTGGTGCCCGATGGCGAGACCAGCTGAATGCGCAATTGGGTCAGGTTGGCATGGGTGAAGTTCAAGCCCAGGGAGACATGCTCCAGCGACATGTTTGGCACAACCGAGAAGTTGTACGTCAAGGTTCCACCATCGACCATGGCTTGGTTGGCACTGATCACACCTGTCGAGAGGGACAGCTCATTGGCCGAGGTCTGGGCTTGTGGAAAAAATAGGCTCCAGACTTCGGCCATGCGCACGGCGTTGTAAGCGTTGACCATGCCGTAGCCGTAGTCTTCGCTGTAGTGCAGCCCGCCACCATTCCAGTTGCTGGCTTTGTTCCAGCGCCAGCCAAAATGCTCGGTGTTGGCAGGGCCGCCATAGATGCTGCCCGTGCCAATGGCACTGAGTGACAGGATGGCATGCACGTCACGCCATCCCAACAAGGGGTTGGCATCCAGAATCAGTGCCACCACCCCCGTCACAATGGGTGCGGCAGCCGAGGTGCCGCCAAAGACGTTGGTGTAATCGCCATTGAGCAGGCCGTCATAACCCACACCCAAACCTGTGACATCGGTCGTGACCGAGCCGGCCGGTGCACTGACCAGTATGTGCGCCCCATAGGTGGAATAACTGGCGATGTACCCGTCCGCTTCGATCGCGGCCACGGTCACGCTGTGCTGGGAAGCGTCCAGGCCATCGCCATTGCCGTTGGCATCGTAGTTGCCCGCCGACTTGACGGTGATGGTGCCCAGGCCACCGCGACCGAACACCGCCGCATTGTGGAACTTCTGCACATCGGCAGCGGTGTAGAAGTTGGGCACAGCACCGTAGCTGTGGTTGGTGACATCAAAATTCTGCAGGGCATCCAGCGTCAGCAGGTAGCGATCCCAATTGAGGTTGATGTCATCAGGTCCACCAAAGATGGTCAC
>ERZ650301.333-NODE-333-length-12841-cov-4.921007_pt1 | contig 12841 bp, 14 predicted proteins | sample MGYA00376237_ERZ650301 | MGnify/ENA primary metagenome ERZ650301 (study PRJEB26733, sample SAMN07839255) | wastewater metagenome | biome: small river; feature: stream; material: water | place: USA: North Carolina | collected 2016-04-05 ...
CTTCGGGTTATGAGCCCGACGAGCTGCCAGACTGCTCCACCCCGCGTCCGAGAAGCTGCGCATTATGTCGGGCTTTTCACCCTGTGTCAACCATTATTTTGCTATGCATCAAATTACTTCACCAACCAATCCAGCAGCGGCTGCCACTGCTCAAGATCCCGCCCATGCCTGGAGCGCGGCGGATCGAAGATCGTCCGTCCAGCGGCTGCAGCGTTCACATAGTTCGATGTCGGCCGGATGTACGTGACAATCGGGGCATCGAAGTGCTGCAGAAACTCTTCCAGCATCGTGGCTGCACGCGTTCTCGGATCAACCCGCATAGCCACAATACCCACCTTATGGCGCTGTCCGCGCAGATCATTGCGCATGCTGTTCAGAAAGTCTTCCGTTGCGGCCATATCGAATACGGATGGCACCACCGGCACGATCACACGATCAACCAGCCGTAAGTAATCGTTGAGTTTGTATCCTTGCAAGCCAGCCGGTGCATCGATCACCGTGACATCCGCGCCTTTTGGCAACGATGCCATGAGCTGACCCCCACCGAAGAAGCCATTGACCGGTGGCAGCGATTCGTCTCGAAACGACATCCAGCGCAATGAAGACTGCTGGCGATCCAGATCGCACAACGTGACGCTTTTACCTTCGCTTGCCGCCCAACCGGCCAGATTAGTCGCCAGCGTTGTCTTGCCGCAGCCACCCTTCGGGTTGCACACCATTACTGCTGTCATATGCGTTCCTTGATCAATGATTACTAGGTCAATCGTCCCAGTATTGTTTAGACTGTCTGATTATAGATTTCTTTACCCCGTGCACCACGCATCGAACCATGACTAATTTATCCGAAATCCATCCAGTCGCTGGCAAACAGCAAGGCATACAGTCCATTGAAATCGGCGGCATCATCTTGCGGGTTCTTGCGGCTTCCGGGCGCCCGACCATGCTTAAAGATATTTCACGACAGAGCGGCATGCCCGCCGCCAAAGCACACCGTTACCTCGTGAGCTTCCAGCGGATGGGCCTTGTTAGCCAAGATCTGCAATCAGCCCGCTATCAATTGGGCCCTTTTGCACTGACCTTGGGGCTCTCGGCACTCGCCTCAATTGACCCGCTGCGTCTTTCCGCCCCGATTCTTGATGAACTCTGCGATGAAATCGGCATGGGCGTCGGCCTGGCCGTCTGGGGCAGTAGTGGTGCCACGATTGTGCGTTATGTTGATACCGGCGATGCCATCTCAGTTTGCCTTCGTGTCGGGCGCGTACTGCCGTTACACGACTCCGCTACCGGCCGTTGTTTTAGCAGTTTTAACAGCAACCCCGCCATCCAGCAGGCCCTACATAAAGAATTGAAAGCCCTTGCGGTAAGCACCAAAGCCAAGATCGCCGATCTCAAACAGGCGCAAGACCAGCTTGCCGAAGAAGCCCGTCGCTTTGGTATTGCTATCGCAGGCGGCAGCCATACACCTGGCATCAACGGTTTAAGTGCACCCGTTTTTGATTACACCGGACAAATGGTCGCCGCGATTACCGCCCTGGGCTCTGCCGGTCAGTTTGACGCCGACCCAAAAAATAAAGCGGCCCAACAAGTCAAAGCAGCCGCCGTCAAGCTTTCCAGCTTACTCGGTTACAACGGATCGGTCTGCTGATCGCTCTTGCCGGGAACGCATACCCAACAGCTCATCAAACAGCAGATACGGCATCAGAATCATCCAGTACACCCAGGCCATGGCAAAGGCGTACAGCGGGTCACCATCGGCAAAGTTCATGATGGATGCCACAAAGGAGCGTCCGTGAAGGAGGCCATCCAGGCCGTTTTCCAGAACACTGAGGGCGAAGACCACGGCCAGATAAACAAAAGAACGGGGCAAAATTGCCCGAAATGGCTTCATGGTCGGTCCCGTCGGCATGGGAAACATCGCCTGGCCGATCAGCATGAACTTTGCACAGAGCGCTGCCTTGATCCAGGCCAAGCCCCAGTGACCGAACGGCAATCCTTCCTGGCGCAGGATTTCATGTGTCAACAAGCCAATTGCGCTAAACCACACACCGAAATAGATCGTCAGCCTCAGAGCATTATGGGCTTCTTTAGCCACGCGCTGCACGAAAGATTTCTGATTAACGGTCATGTACGGTCCTTAATACGGTGAACTGCGGCGTGGATTATTGTATGCCTTACCAGACCACATTTACGAACTTGCTTTGACGTTCTTGTTAAGAAGGTGCAAGCTCCAAGCAGCAGAAAGTATATGCACGACAAACAAAGACATGATGCGATTCCCGAACAGATTGCAATTTCGCCCCCTAATGCTGGGTACAGCGTTCTTAGATATGATCATTGGCAGCTTTAGCAGTGCATTTAAGCCAATGAACTACGGAAAAACCAATGCACAAAAAGCGTTTCAGCGTGTTGAGTTGCATTCAAAATTAACAAGGAGCGTTAGACATGATTGAGCTATTCGGCCGATTCTTAAATCTGCAAGAACGTGGGTATGGTCCAGTCTCCTTTGTAATTCTGGTCATTATTGCACTTGCCACCTACTGGTTATTTAGCAAGTCGAAAGCTTCTCCATGGTTTACAAATAGCGAAGAAGTCTTACCACCCTTCCTTGCAGTCCCTGCAATCCTTTTTGCCATGTTGGCCGCGGCCTTGGCAACTGATGTGTGGCAAAAACATACTGCGGCGAAAGATGCTGTTATCCACGAGGCGAGCGCAGTAAGAAGCATGATGCACATCAGCAAACAGCTTGGGGAACAAGGCGTACAACTAGAAAAATCTACACGAGAATACATCAATGCCGTGATCAACCAAGAGTGGCCAGCAATGGTTAGTTATGATCACGGGCACAAGGAGGCTGCGTTTAATGCTCTCCAATCGTTAGATTCCACCGCATCGAATATTGGTAACACGAATCAGCTTTCTCGATTCAACGCACAAAGACTGCAAACAGCATTGGAAACGATACAAGTTAGCCGGCTGCAACGAATATCATTAGCCCATGATTCGATCTCCATTGCAAAATGGGCTTCAGCCATGGTGCTGGCGGTATTAACGCTTGTCTCTATTGCAGTCGTTCACGTTAAAAGACCAAGGGCCATGGTGATATCGATGGTGATAACGATTCTGTGCGTCATGGCAACGATTCAGGTTCTTTCACGAAACAGATCGCCATTTTTAGGCACTGCAGCTATATCTAACACCATTCTTATTGAATCCGTGAAGGCTTTTGACAACAAGTAGTGCTACAGGCCTGAGATTCGGCTCTACCACCGCCATCGCTACGCCCCATAAAGGCTTCAGCGTGGTCACTTGAAAGGATCGCCATAGCATGTATCTGATACTGGGTAGATACTATTGCTAGAAGATATCGCGCTGTTGACCTGACAAATTGCGTTACTGACATAAGTCCCAATACTGACGGTCAATAAGCATTTATTCGGTGGATGTTGGACCCTTCAGCATGACAACGAGTGGACAAGCATCGGCACACACAATAACGTTATGCCTTTAAGACAACTATTCTGTTTCCGTTGGGAGGGGATTGTGAAAAAAATTATTTTTATGGCTTCATTGATGGCCATTTCCTTAAGCACATTAGCGCAACAACCTAATTCCGATCAGCCCAAAGCCCTTGAGTTGCCAAAATTACCCATCGTAAAAAACTGGTCTGCACCGGACGTAGATGCGCTGCCAGATGATGTTTATGGACGATTGGTGCGTTATGGCAAAAAGTTAACGACCGAAACTTACGCTGTAATCGGCCCAGAGGTTAAGGACAAAAAGATGCGCTATGCTGGCAATAATCTTGCCTGCCAATCGTGTCATGAGAACGCAGCAACAAAACCTTACGCTATAACTTGGGTTGGTGTTTCTGCTGTTTTCCCACAATACCGTGGACGCGAAAACGACGTTAGCACCGTCGAAGAGCGCGTAAACGGATGTATGGAACGCAGCATGAACGGCAAAGCATTGCCATTCAATAGCCGTGAGATGAAAGCATTTGTCACTTACATCCACTTTATCTCGACAGGTATTCCGATTGGTGCGCGTGTTGAGGGTGCGGGAACAGTAAAATTTACCCCACCCAACCGTAAGGCTGATTTGGTAGCCGGCAAGCAGGTTTATGACGAAATGTGTGCAGGCTGCCACCAGCCGAATGGCGCAGGTGTTCCCAATGGAAACCTAAAAGAGGCAAAAGGCTACGCATTCCCTGCTCTGTGGGGCAAGGATACATATAACAATGGCGCGGGCATGAACCGTCTTTTAACGGCGGCTGCCTTCATTAAAGGCAACATGCCACTCGGCACAACAGCTGCAAATCCTTCACTGACGGATGACCAAGCTTACGATGTCGCTGCATATATAAATAGCCATGATCGGCCAAAGAAGGCTAATTTGGACAAAGATTTTCCAGCGCGATACAACAAACCCGTCGATGCAGCCTTTCCACCCTATATTGGCGGAGGCGATGCAGATCAGCATAAGTACGGCCCATTTCAACCGCTGATGGAAGAAATGAAAAAACTAAAACCAACGATTTGACCGTATTGAGCAAATCTCAATGTTTTAAAGCCCTCGTAAATATTCCTAGCCGATAAGCAGGAATACTCTATTTACAAGGTTTTTAGAGATTTTTGTGGTGCCCCCAGTCGGAATCGAACCAACACCTGATGATTACAAATCAACTGCACGACCTTCATGCTATGGGGGCAACCTGGTGCGCATTATAGGCGAGAATTAGGCGTTTTGCCTATCCGGCTGTAATCGAACCCGTGACGCGATGACGCCACTGAGCACAATCAGGCCAATGGCCAACCAGCCGATGAGGTCGATGCGCTCACCAAAAAACACCCAACCAAAGACGCTGGCAAAGATTACGGTGGTGTAGGCGAGCGCATTGGAGAACACGGTTTTACCTAGACGATAAGCACGCGTCAGCGCCAGCTGTGCACCTGTGGCAAACAACCCGGCACCAATCAGCCAGGCCAGATCTGTGGGTTCGGGCCAGTGAAAGCCTTTGAAGCCGACCCAAAGCAAAGATCCGACTGCGGAAAATAACGAGAAATAAAAGACCGTGCGCCACTCCGGTTCGCCCAACGCGCCCAGCTGGCGGATATGAAAATAGGCCAGACCGGCGAGACCGCCAGAGATAAGGCCGAGCACGCCACCGAACAGGTGATCGCTATCCATCGAGGGGCGCAACAATAAGACTACGCCCAAAAAGCCGACCAACAATGCCAGCCATGCCATGCGCGAGGGGCGCACGCCACGCAACAGAATCTGCCACATGACAAAAAAGATGGGCGAGGTGTAGTTCAGTGTCACCGCCGTGGCCAATGGCAACTGGGTGATGGCATAAAAATACAGAAAAAGTGCCACAAAGCCGGAAAATGAGCGGAAGGCATGGCTTTTAATATGCACAGTCCGTGGGTGTTGTCGGCGCAGCAGGATCATGCTGGACATGATCAACAGGGCAACCATGCAACGCCAGAGGACGATTTCACCGGAGTCGTTATGTTCTGCGGCAAATTTAACGCAAACGCCCATGCATCCGAACAGAAAGCTGGCCACGACCATCCACAAAGACTGCCAACCGGGCTGTCTGGAAGGCTGCATTATTGAACCGCCAACGAATTAAGCACCGAAGGGCTGCAGTTTCTGACCCAGCATCCGGCGATAGAATTCATGGAAATGCAGCATGCCGTCCTCCATGGGAGATTGATACGGGCCGACTTCGTTACGTCCGGCACGCATTAGGGCGTGCCGCCCACGGTCCATCCGCTCGCCAATCTCATCGTCTTCAATGGCGGTTTCCATGTAGGCGGCTTGTTCGGCTTCGACAAATTCACGCTCGAACTCGGCAATTTCTTCCGGGTAGTAAAATTCGACGATATTGATGGTTTTATCAACTCCCTGCGGATGCAGTGTGGAAACGACCAGCACATGCGGGTACCACTCCACCATGATGTTGGGATAGTAGGTCAGCCAGACCGCGCCATGGGCCGGTTTGACACCCAGATGCGCATACTGACTGAGCACTTGCTGCTGCCAGCGCTGATAGGTTTCTGAGCCAGACTTGGCCAGCGAAGTGATGCCCACTCGTTGAATCGAATACCAGTCGTTAAACTGCCAGGTCAGCTCGTCACAATTAACAAAGCCACCCAACCCCGGATGAAAGGGCTCGACGTGGTAATCCTCCAGGTACACCTCGATAAAGGTTTTCCAGTTGTAATGGCATTCGTGGGTTACAACCTTATCCAGCTTGTAACCGGCAAAGTTAAAAGCTGAAGCGAGGTTCATGCCCGCCAGATCGGCCTTGACGTCCCGCGCCCCCTCAAAAAGCAGACCGTTCCAGTTCTGCAAGGGCTTTCTGGCCAGATTGAGGCAAGGGTTTTCTGGAAAATGCGGCGCGCCGACCAGACTACCCAGACGATCATAAGTCCAGCGGTGCAGCGGACAAACAATGTGGCTATCCAGCGTACCTGCCCCATCCAACATAATGGCCTGACGGTGGCGGCAAACATTCGACATCAGATCAAACCCGCCTGCCCGGTTGACGAGCATGGCACCGTGATCTTTCATTTCCAGCGTGCGGTAGGCACCGTCATGCGGCACCATCAGCTCATGGCCGACATAGCTTGGGCCCTGGTCAAAGAAAGTCTTCTTTTCCAGCGCAAACAGGTCTTCATCGAAATACCAGGAAACGGGCAATTGAGTGCGCGCCGTTACCAGGGATTTGGGCGAGTCAAAGGCTGACATCCCCTTACCCTCCACAACCCAACGGGTTTAGCAAAGGACGGCATTGTAACCCGCCCTTAAATTGACCGGAAGCCCCGAATCGGTTAAGTTTCAAGGTTTTAGTGCAACTGCTTACGGCTCAGGCCGTGCCGAAGGCCCTTGACCCTTATGTCCACTCGTAAATCTGCCGAAACTGTAGCGAGCCACGACCCGATTGCACCTGACGCTTTGGGCTTCGAAGCCGCTATGACGGAGCTGGAAAACCTTATTCAATCCGTTGAAAGTAACCGGCTACCTCTGGAAGAAACGCTTAATACCTATCAGCGTGGCCAGCAACTGATCGCCCGCTGCAATGTCTTGTTGCGCGATGCCGAACAGCGCATTCAGCAATTTAACGGCACGCAGCTGAGCGATGCCGTGCTGCCGGAGCGCTCATGATTTTTCAGGACTGGATGCTGGGAATCCGTCAGCGCACTGAAATAGCGCTGGATCAGCACCTGCCCAATGCAGCACATCTACCGATGCGTCTGCATGAGGCCATGCGTTACGCTTGCCTGAATGGTGGCAAACGCTTGCGTCCGATTCTGGTTCACGCGGCCGGCGCCGTTTCTGGCGCAACGCCCGAAGCGCTTGATCATTGTGCTGCGGCCATCGAAATGATTCACGTGTATTCACTGGTCCATGATGACATGCCCTGCATGGACGACGATACGTTACGCCGTGGCCAGCCAACCTGTCATGTACAGTATGACGAAGCGACAGCTCTACTGGTCGGTGACGCGTTACAAACGCAAGCGTTTGTAACGCTCGCCGACACACCACTGGCTCCGGCCACCGTAACCAATCTGGTTCGTACGCTTGCCCAGGCCTCAGGCGCGGCGGGCATGGCAGGCGGCCAAGCGATCGATCTGGCCGCTGTGGGTCAGGCCCTGGATGAAGCGCAGCTGGAACAGATGCACATCATGAAAACAGGGGCGCTAATTCGTGCTGCGATCCGCATGGGTGCCATTGCTGGTGAATCCCTGAATGCCGAACAACTAGAGCGTCTCGACCGTTTTGGCAAAGTGCTGGGGCTGCTGTTCCAGGTCGTCGATGACATCCTGGATTGCACAGGCACCACCGAAAAACTGGGCAAAACGGCAGGTAAAGATGCTGCCGCTGACAAGCCCACCTACGTTAGCCTGATGGGTCTGGCCGGGGCGCGATCCTTTGCAGACAGCCTGCTGGCTGACGCGCAGCGTCTGATCGCCGATACGGGCGAATCCGGACAACGACTGAACGACATTGCCCTGGAAATTGTCCAGCGCACGCACTGATTGGTTATATACCCCATGCCCGCACCTCTACTCGAGCAGATTAACGCGCCCGCCGACCTCAGAAAGCTGTCCCGTGAACAACAGGGGCAAGTGGCTGATGAGCTGCGCCAGTATTTGTTGAACTCAGTGGCACAAACCGGCGGACACCTCTCTTCCAATCTCGGCACCGTTGAACTGACTGTGGCCTTGCATTCGGTATTCGACACACCGGAAGATCGTCTGGTCTGGGATGTTGGCCACCAGACTTACCCGCATAAAATTCTGACGGGGCGCCGCGAGCGCATGTCCACGCTGCGCCAGTTTAATGGCCTGGCGGGCTTTCCGAAACGCTCCGAAAGCCCCTACGACACCTTTGGCGTAGGCCATTCCTCCACCTCAATTTCAGCCGCCTTGGGCATGGCGCTCGCCGCCAAGCAAAAGGGTGAAAAACGCCAGGTCGTTGCCATTATTGGTGACGGTGCCATGAGCGCCGGCCAAGCCTTTGAAGCGCTCAACAATGCCGGTGTCGCAAACGCCAACCTGTTGGTGATTCTGAACGACAACGAGATGTCGATTTCCCCGCCCGTGGGCGCGCTCTACAACTATCTGACCCGGCTTACCTCGGGCAAGCTCTATAACGCCGCCAAAAAAGGGGCTGAAAAAGTGCTGGGGGTCTCGCCTAGCTTGCTGGATTTTGCCAAGCGTGCCGAAGAACACGTCAAGGGCATGATTAACCCCGGTACCTTGTTCGAGGAGTTTGGCTTTCACTATTACGGCCCCATAGACGGCCACGATCTGGATGCGCTGATTCCCACGCTGCAGAACCTGAAGAAACTCCCTGGCCCGCGCTTTTTGCACGTTGTCACGCGCAAAGGCCAAGGGTACAAGCTCGCTGAGGAAGACCCGATTCTGTATCACGGCGTCACCCGCTTTGAAACCTCGGAAGGTCTGGATGGAGCCAAAGGCAAAGGCGCTTCAGCCCTCACCTACACCCAGGTCTTTGGTGATTGGCTTTGCGATATGGCGGCGGCAGATGATCGTCTGGTAGCGATTACGCCCGCGATGCGAGAGGGCTCCGGCATGGTGGCTTATGCCGAACGCTACCCGAACCGCTATTACGATGTGGCGATTGCCGAACAGCATGCCGTCACACTGGCGGCCGGCATGGCCTGTGAAGGTCTGAAGCCGGTAGTCGCCATTTACTCCACCTTCCTCCAGCGCGGCTACGACCAGCTGGTACATGATGTCGCCCTGCAGAATCTGGACGTCACGTTTGCAGTCGATCGTGCGGGTTTGGTGGGTGCCGATGGGCCGACCCATCATGGTGCTTTTGATCTTTCGTTTGCACTATGCATCCCCAACATGGTCATTGCAACGCCGGCCTCTGAGGCAGAGTGCCGTCAGCTACTCACCAGCTGCTATCAACACCCTGGTCCAGCCATGGTGCGCTATCCACGAGGGATAGGCACCGGCAGCGTACCTAGCACCGTCCTCGATGCCCTGCCTATTGGCAAAGGACAGCTGGTACGTCAGGGGCAACGGGTTGCCTTCCTGGCCTTTGGTAACCTACTGGCCAGCGCGGAGCAACTGGGTGAGACGTTCAACGCCACGGTGGCAAACATGCGCTTTGCCAAACCACTGGATCTGGCACTGATCGAATCTCTTGCCCTAACACATGACTGCTTTGTGACCTTCGAGGAAAATACCGTGGCGGGGGGTGTCGGTAGCGAAGTAGAACGTGCTTTGCAAACACAGAATCTCTCTCGGCCCTGCCTGCGCATCGGTCTGCCCGATCAGTTTATCGAACACGGTGATATGTCCAACCTATACAAATCAGCGGGTCTGGATATCGACACCCTGACCCAACGCCTCCAGCAGTTTCTTTCGCACTAGCATCCTCACACAACTAAAAAGATCATGACCCAAGAGAACAAGCCCCCCCACGCCAGCATGCCGGATGTGCAATCCTCCGCGGATAGCCGTCACATTGCCATTAATAAAGTCGGTATCAAATCGATTCGCCACCCGATTGTTGTTGCCGACAAAGCGGTTGGCGTGCAACATACGATCGCCAATTTCAATATGTACGTCGGGCTGCCCCATAATTTCAAGGGCACTCATATGTCGCGCTTTGTGGACATCCTAAACACCCAGTCCCGTGAAATTTCTGTCGAGAATTTTCCTGTGATGCTGCAGGATATGGTGCATCGTCTGGAAGCCAAGACCGGCCATATTGAAATGAACTTCCCGTACTTCATCAACAAGGCGGCACCTGTTTCCGGTGTAGAAAGCCTGATGGATTACGATGTCACGCTCATTGGCGAGATTAACGGCGACGATATCCGTGTCGCGCTCAAGGTGGTCGTTCCTGTGACCAGCCTATGCCCCTGCTCTAAAGAAATCTCTGAACGTGGCGCGCACAATCAACGCTCGCACGTCACGGTGACGGTGACCTCCAAGTCATACATCTGGATCGAGGAAGTCGTTGCGTTGGTTGAAAAAGAGGCCTCCTGCGAGGTCTATGGCCTACTGAAACGCCCCGATGAAAAGTATGTGACCGAGCGCGCTTACGACAACCCGAAATTTGTTGAAGACATGGTGCGTGATGTGGCAGCCCGCTTAAATGCAGATCCTCGTCTGGATGCTTACTGCGTGGAATCCGAAAATTTCGAATCCATACACAATCATTCGGCTTACGCTTTGATCGAGTGGACACGCCCGGCTTAATCAAACCGCTTCGCCACCAACGAAAAAGCCACCCGAAGGTGGCTTTTTCGTTGGGCGTCGTGCAACCGATTAAGCGGCAGCAACAACCTTGCGTGTCAGCTTTTCTTTGATACGTGCAGACTTGCCCGAACGCTCGCGCAGATAGTACAGCTTGGCGCGACGAACATCACCACGACGCTTCAGTTCAATTGAAGCCACCAGCGGCGAATAAGTCTGGAACGTACGCTCGACGCCTTCACCCGAAGAGATCTTGCGCACGATGAAATTAGAGTTAAGGCCACGGTTACGCTTGGCAATCACAACACCTTCATAAGCCTGCAGACGCTCACGCGTGCCTTCTTTCACCTTCACTTGCACGACCACGGTATCGCCCGGGGCAAATGACGGGATGGTTTTGCCTTCGGTCAGGCGGGCAATTTCTTCCTGCTCGAGTAGTTGAATCAGATTCATGTCGTTGATCTCCTTGTTGTTACGACCGCAGAGCTACTCGCTCGATTGCTCGAGTTTTTTGAGTAGTTGCATTTCTTCTTTGCTTAAAGCTCGACCTTCAAGCAAATCCGGCCGTCTGTTTCGGGTCCGTTTAAGGGACTCGGCCAAACGCCAAACGCGTATTTTCTCATGATTTCCGGATAAAAGCACTTCCGGAACTGCGCAATCTTCATAAATCTCTGGCCGCGTGTAATGCGGGCAATCCAGCAAACCCGTGGCAAACGAGTCTTCTTCTGCCGATTGCGTGTCGTTCAAGACGCCTGGCTGATAACGCAAAATGGCATCCATCAGCATCATGGCGGGCAACTCGCCCCCAGACACGACAAAATCACCGATGGAGATTTCCAGATCGACCTGACGCTGAATAACGCGCTCATCAATGCCTTCGTAGCGACCGCAGACAAAGACCAGCGCCTTTTTCTGCGCCAGATCACGGACAAGGCCATCGGTTAGCGGCACCCCTTGTGGGGAGAGGTAAATCACCGTCGCCTCCACATCATCAGCCTGGGTCGCTGTCCTGGCCACATCAATCGCCTTTTCCAGCGGCTCCGGCATCATGACCATACCCGGCCCACCACCAAAAGGCCGATCATCGATCGTTTTATAGCGGTCGGTGGCAAAGTCCCTTGGGTTATGCGCCGTTAACGTACTGATGCCCTTTTCAAACGCCCGGCGCGAAATGCCGAAACGAGTAATCGCTTCGAACATCTCTGGAAACAGGGTGACCGCGGCAAAGCGCAGCGTTTTCACAACAGCGCTATCCGGCACGGGATTTACCAGTCAGCCGCCCAGTCCACCAGAATCTGGCCTGCGGCCTTGTCCACATTGCGGACGATCTGATCGACAAAGGGAATCAGGCGTTCATGTACTTTCTCGGCGGTCGTATCTTTAACGATCAACACCGCATTGGCACCGGTTTCAATCAGACGATCGACCTGCCCAAGTAGTTCACCCTGGGTGTTTATGACCTTTAAGCCGAGAAGATCGGCCCAGTAATATTCATTACCGGCAGTCTCTGGCAGGCTTTCACGCGGCGCACCGATCCAGAAGCCGCGCAGGGCTTCGGAGCCATTACGATCGTTAACCTGGGAAAGCTTAACCACCAATCCATCGCCATGCACTTTTAATGATTCAGGCGTGATCGGACGCCAGGGCGCTAGCCCTTCAGCATCGGGTTCTCTGGGGGATATCCACCAGGTTGGCAGTTCGAGCCAAGCTTCGGGATCATCGGCAAAGGGATGCAGGTGAAACCATCCCTTGATGCCGTAGGCCGCACCGACGCGGCCTAGAATGACGCAACGCTGCTGCGTTACGTCACCGTTTTCAACAGATTTAGGCTGCAATCTTGGCAGCGTAGCCCTTGGCAAGCAAGGCAACGCGTGGCGAAACCTGAGCACCAACGCTCTTCCAGTAAGCCAGACGCTCCATATCGATGCGCAGCGGCTCTTCCTGACCCGAAGCAACCGGGTTGTAGAAGCCGAGACGCTCGACGAAACGGCCGTCACGGCGCGTACGCGAGTCAGCGACAACGAGGGTGTAGAAAGGACGCTTTTTAGCGCCACCACGGGATAGACGAATAACGACCATACGGATGA
>ERZ650301.334-NODE-334-length-12837-cov-7.700829_pt1 | contig 12837 bp, 9 predicted proteins | sample MGYA00376237_ERZ650301 | MGnify/ENA primary metagenome ERZ650301 (study PRJEB26733, sample SAMN07839255) | wastewater metagenome | biome: small river; feature: stream; material: water | place: USA: North Carolina | collected 2016-04-05 ...
TAGTTATTGCGCTACAACGCTTATATTAGCAATAAGCCACACTTTCTGCCTAAATACTAAAAAATCAGCCCCAGAACCACCCTCAATGCCGCACCCATTTCCAATCCTCAACGAGCAAAAGCAGCCACATGCTTGGGCAATCGCACCCAATGCCAGCGCCCTGAGATCACTCGCTGAAGGTATTTGGAATTGTGCGGTGCAAACGAAGCAACGCCCCTTAGTGGTGCTCAGTACCGCAGGCCCATTAATGGGGGTGAGAGCTGCCCTGGAAAAATATCGACCTCAAGATCTGCCAAGTCAGATTGCTTTCTTGCCACAAGTCATGAGTTTTAACGATTGGCTAGAAGCGGCACCAGGCGCATGGAAATTTCCCAAGAAGCAAACCGATCTAGAGCGTTGGTTGTCTGTTTATATCAATTTACGCAAACACAAAACATTGCAAAGCTGGTTTAAGGCCGAGAGTGAAGCGGGGGCTTGGGGTTTGGCGCAGGCAGTGATTGATGCATGTGATGCATTGTCAGAGGCAGTTGTGCCGCTGATGCAAAGCGAAATTAATGCTTTAGTGCAAAACCAAGTCCTCGATTCAGAGTTGTGGGTCAAAAAAGTAGAAACACTTTTAGATCAAGCAATTGCTAAGGCCTATGTTGGTTTATCTCGTAAGGTCGTTGATCAAGAATCTACTGTTTTATTGGCCTTCTGGCGCTACCTCAGTAGTCCTGGCGATCCTGTCATGCGTAAGCATTTCGCATTGGCTGCCCACCTACAAGCAGCAAGCATCAATCAAGCTGTGGCAAGACCATTGATCTGGGTAGAGACTGCCGATCCCAAGCCAATCGATCAAGAGACGATGTCTCGGTATTTGCAGGGGTATTCACAATTTGCACCTGTAGTGAATATTGGAATGGATTGGCATTCAGTGGCGCTGTGGTCTGAGGCGCTAACTGGGCAAGATGCCGAAGGGCAGCTCAAACCAGTAGATAGCGAACAGCAGATCCTGGTGGATCACAACATTCAAGCAAGCTTCCATGATGGATGGAAGTTATTGGCAGCTAGACGCTTTGAAGAATTGGCTTGGGCAGCAGCCAAATCGATTGAGGCGCATTTAATTGCAGGTAAGACCAATATCGCTTTAGTTGCACAAGATCGTTTAGCTGCAAGAAGGGCGCGCGCATTGTTGTCGCGCTTTGGTCCAAGTCTGCGTATTCGTGATGAGACCGGTTGGAAGCTTTCAACTACCCGTGCCGCAGCATCGCTCAATAGTTGGTTGGAGTTGATTCGCTCGCCCAAAGAGGGGCCGAGTGCAAGTGCCTTGCTGGAGTTTTTACAAAATCCCTTTTTTGATATTGCCCATACCTTGCAAAAACCATCGGAGGCTTGTGTCAGCCTCATTGCTCAGCTTGAAGATATTTTGATTGCAAGCCAAGCAAAATCGGGCTGGGAAACCTTTCGGATTGCGATTGAACGAGCCAACGCCTATTCATCATCGCGTGGCAGTGTGCCCCATGAATCACTCTTGGAGTTGCTCACTTTATTGCAACGACATCATGCGCAGTGGTTGGAGCTCAAACTCGATTGTGAAAATGCTTATGTACTCCTGCAATCTAATCTGCAAGCGATGGGTATGGCGCAGCAACTTGAAAAAGACTCCGCTGGTAAGCAATTACTTGAAGTGCTCAAGACTTTTGATTTAGGTGCGGGCGTCTATCGGCAGGTCGCTATGCGTTTGCCAGAGTGGCTGAGCTTACTCAAGACGGTAATTGAGGAGGCCTCCTATCAAGAGGTAGGTCAGCAAGCGCAAGCAACTTTGAGTATCTTGCCGCTGAGCTCAACACGTTTGCGAGAGTTTGATGCCGTTGTCTTGGTGGGTTGCGATGAGCAACAGTTGCCAGCGTTTTCTGAGCCGCCATTATTTTTCTCGGATACCCTCAACCGTTTATTAAAGGCTTCAACGGTTACAGCGCAATATATTCAGCAGGCTAGAGATCTCTCGCAATTACTGATTTCTTGTCCGCAAGTCGATTTACTTTGGCAAAGTAAAAGCAAAAGCGGTGAACCTCTCAGGCCATCAGCCTGGATTAGTCGCTTACGCACGCAATTGCCAGATTGGCCAATATTGGAGGCGAAGCCCGATACGCATTCAAACCAATCTGACCCATTGCAAGAAGCGGTCACAACCGTTAACCCTGAGATTGCATTGCCAATCAGCATGTCTCCTAGTGCATATAAAGCATTAAGAGATTGCCCGTATCGTTATTACGTCCGAAGTATCTTGGGTTTACGTAAGGCAAAAGAATTCGAAGAAGGCTTTGATGCTTCATTGGCAGGGCAGGTTTTGCACGCCTTGTTAAAGAACTTCTTCCAAGCATTAAAAACAGAAGAGCAAAAAACCCATTCAAGGATTCATGAAGGTGAGGATGCTCGTCGTGAGTGGATGCAAGAGCATCTCATCAAGCATTCAGAAAAAGAGTTTGAGCGCTTGATTAAGGGTGATGCCAGAGTCACCGGTACTTTGCGTGATTGGCAAAAGCAGATTCCTAGCTTTGTAGATTGGCAACTCAAGCGCGAGGCTGAAGGTTGGCAGTATCACGATGCCGAGTTGCCAGTTGGATTTATGGTGATGCTGACTGATCCCGATGGCGTGCAAAGAGAAATTGAGATTGCGGGGCGCGCTGACCGCTTTGACGTGAATGTCAATAATTCCAATGCCGCGGCAGTCATTGATTACAAGAACCAAGGTATCGCCAAAATCAAGAAGCGAGCAGATCACCTCTTGGATGATCCTCAATTGCTCATCTACGCCCGCGCCGTCAATGAGAATGCCGTTGCAGCACATCTTCCTGGTCGCACCATCGAGCAAGCTGAATGGGTGTCATTAAAAGCAGATCTTAAGAAAGCCGATGACAAGATTGTGAGAGCGCATCCGGTTGAACAGATGCCAGAGATGATGGAGCAATTTTCAGAGCAACTCAATGAGGATCTGGAAGTCTTATGGGCGCGTAAGCCCATGAAAGCATTTGCACCGGATAGCGTTTGTCAGTATTGCGAAGCCAGGGGCATTTGCAGAAAGGGTATGTGGTGAGCGACAAGTTTGATTACGCCGTAGCCTGCAACCCGAATAACTCGGTGATTGTTTCTGCCTGTGCCGGCAGTGGCAAGACCTGGCTCTTGGTCGCACGCCTAGTGCGCCTATTGCTCGCTGGCGCTAAACCTCAAGAGATCTTGGCGCTGACCTTTACCCGTAAAGCCGCCCAAGAAATGCGCGACCGCCTATACGGCTTGCTGGAACAGTTTTCTCAAATGACTGATGAGCAACTCATTCATGAGCTCACAATGAGAGGATTGAACGATGCGGAAGCGAAGAAGTTGCTACCGCAAGCAAGGGCGCTGTATCTGAAGGTATTAATGAGCCCCCAATCGATTGTGATTGATACCTTCCATGGGTGGTTCGGTAGACTTCTCGGAGCGGCGCCAATCTCCGCAGAAGTCCAGCCTGGATTTAATCTCCGTGAAGATGCCAAGCGCCTACAAGAAGAGTGCATGCAAGATTGGTGGGGCGATTTACCTGCTGATCTGAAAAAACACTATGACGTTTTACTCAAAGAGTTTGGCGCTTTTGAGACTGACAAGTTCTTGATGGGTAATTACAGCCTCTTTAAACAAAGAGGTGCTTGGACATTCTTCTTGGCTTCTTGTAAAGCTAAGGGCATTAGTCCAGTCGACGCTTTAGCACAATGCTTGCCCAATTTATCGTCGCCAAACCCGCTAGAAGAATTTTGGCGACGCCCTGGCACCAAAGAAGATTTACAAGTGATGCTTGAGTGCTTTAGTAATGGCACCCCTGGTCAAAAGAAAAGTGCGCCATTTGTTCAGAGAGTCATTGCACTTCATGCAGCAGGTGGTTCCGTGATGGAGATTGCGGATCAATGGCAAAGCTACTTCTTAACCAAGACCCTGACACCACTAAAAGATATTGCGACGATGTCGGTACCTATGCGGGATTATCTGGCTGCGACTGGTGGCGATCCGTTGCAGATCACCTCTATTCGTAATGCTTGGGTTGATGCATATGAGGCATGGTTCTCCTGGAAAAATGATCAAGATGCTTATGCGGTCAATGCCGCTTGGTTTGCGATGAGCGAAGCAATGCTGGGGCACATGCAAAAAGCTAAAGAGTCGATGCGTGTACGTGACTTTGATGACCTAGAAATTGGCGTGAGCCAGTTGATGGCCGATCCGGCTAATGCCGCTTACCTGCAAGCAAGACTAGATGCGAAGTACAGTCACATTCTGATTGATGAGTTTCAGGATACCAATCCACTGCAATGGCAGATTTTGCGTTCTTGGCTGGAGGGTTATGGACAAGATAGCTCTCGTCCAAGCGTCTTTATTGTCGGAGATCCCAAGCAGTCGATCTATCGCTTCCGCCGCGCTGACCCAAGATTGTTCACTAGTGCAACTACTTTCCTGGAGTCGACTTTGCAGGCGAAGTATTTGGAAAAGAACACCACCCGCAGAAATGCGCATGCAATTAATGATGCGGTGAACGATATCTTTTTAACGGATGCAGTTCCACCGAGCTATGTATTTGCCAAGCAAGATACTGACTGGAAAGCACCATTAGAGGGTATTGCTGAGAAGGATTTTGCCGCCAAGGGTGAGGCGATGTTATTGCCACTCATTGAGCGTACAGAGCAGGACCAAGCTGAACGCACTGGTAGTGCTCTAGATAATCCAATTGAGGATTCAGGGCTGACTGTCGGAGTGCAACAGCGTTATTGGGAAGGCCAACAAGTAAGCCGCTTGATTCATCATATTTTGGCAACACGCCAAGTAATTGATAAAAAAGATGGCAAAGAGTATTGGCGCCCAGCAAGAGCTAGTGACTTTATATTGCTCGTCAAGCGCCGCGCCTACTTGCCGCAATTTGAGCGAGCACTGCGCGAAGCAGGCTTGGCTTACGATAGTTCTCGCTTAGGCGGCCTCCTGAATACTTTAGAGATCGACGACTTAATTGCCTTGCTCACTGTCTTGGTATCCCCAAGGCACGACTTGCCACTAGCGCAAGTGTTGCGCAGTCCCATCTTTAGCTTTACCGAGCAGCAAATGCAGGAGCTCAGCAGCCATGTGGGCGACAGTTACAGTCAAAGCGAAAGCCAAACTCAAACCAAATCATCTTGGTGGGATGCCTTACAGAGTAGCTTCGATGCCCCTATACAAAAGGCAGCACGCTATTTAGAGCGTTGGAGAGGTCTAGGTGAAGTATTGCCCGTACACGACTTGCTTGATCTCATTTATCAAGAGAGTAATTTACGAGTCAGTTATGCAGTGGCCTCCCAAAATTTAGCACGTGCGCAGGTGTTGGCTAATTTAGATGCCTTCTTGGAGCTTGCCTTAAATCAAGATGGTGGTCGCTATCCGAGCTTGAGTCGCTTTATCGAAGAGATTAATGCGATGCGTCGGGGTGATGATGACGAGACCCCGGATGAGGGCGATGTAGAGGCTGAGGCTGACGACGACATTGGTGAGGTGGATCTCGATAGCGAGATGTCGGAGGAAGATCAACATAAGCGCGTGCGCTTAATGACTATTCATGGGGCTAAAGGTTTAGAGGCGCCATTTGTGATCATGCTCGATGCCAACCATACAGAGTGGAAAGCACCCAATCGTGGCGTACTACTTGATTGGTCTCCAGATGAGACGAGTCCAAGCCATCTGTCTCTGTATACCGCAAAGTCTTTGACAGAGAAGCGTGCAGCAATCTACGCAAAAGAGAATGAAGTTAGTGAGAATGAAAATTGGAACGTCCTGTACGTAGCGATGACTCGCGCACAGCAAGGCTTATGGATTAGTGGCGTCCAATCTCATATCAAGGACGGCATTAGCCAAAAATCTTGGTATGGCAGAGCGCTTGCGGCAGGCATGGAGACCTTAGATGCTGCCCAGTTAGGCGAACTGCCACCTCAAGAACAGGAGAAGGTGGATTCCAATGGTAGCGAGCCATTTCAGATAAATCATTTCCAATTGTCATGGGATGCAGCCAAACAATCTCATCAAGAAACGATTGCCAGTATTGAAAGTGGCGCACTAGCGATTGCTGCAAAAGTAAAAGAGCAGGCGCAAGCCGTAGAGCTGCCCGACCCAGAGATTTTGGAAGAAGGAACGCATTTCCATAAATTGCTAGAGTTCTTAACTGTGCATTCAGGTACGCAGGTAAAGACAGAAATGCCAAGCGAGCAAGAATTAATGGATTGGCTCAACATCGATCAAGAACAGGCCAAAAAACTGACTGAGCGCGTTCAGGTTGTTATGAATACACAAGCGCTCCAAAAGTACCTCACCGAAAACCAGTGGGTTCAAGCTTGGAATGAGATCGATATCGCTGATAAGGAAGGCAAGGGCTTCCGCTTAGATCGCCTAGTAGAGTTTGATGACCACTTGGTCATCCTCGATTACAAGCTCACCATTCCTGAAGCAGGTAGCGAAGCGCATAACAAATACCGTGCACAGCTCAATAACTACAAACAAGAGCTAACCAGAATACGTCCGGATAAGCCAAATAAAGCCTTTTTAATCTCTGCAAACGGTGAGATGAAAGAAATTACTTAAGCTTGGAGGTGTTTGTTTTTGTGGTGGTTGGCGTATTGGCTTTGTGATCTATGGGGTTGCCGCGACCGCGAATCATCGTAGGTCTAGCCTTTTCCCACTCTTCATCAGTGAATGGAATGGAGTCTGGATCTTCCAGTGCGGCTTTGGTGATTGCCGCATCTTCTGCAGCGCTGTGTCTAATGATTCTTTTCATGTGCTCAGGATAGCTAATTTCAAGCTTTACCCCCTTGAAATCAGCTCTAAAGACCCTATATAGGTAGGGAATAGTAATAATCCCCAAACTAGGGATAATGAAGTGCACACGAAATATCCTACAAGGAGTCCTGATGACAATTCGTAAAGTAATTAATTTATTTGTTGGCGTATTCGCAGCAGCGGTACTGTTAACTAGCAACGCAGCATTTGCCGAGGCAACTTTGCCTGAGGTGTATCAAGCCGTGCAATCTGGGCAGATGGCTAAAGCCGATGCCATGATGAAAGAGGTTTTACAAAACCATCCTAATAGCGCTAAAGCGCACTACGTAGCTTCCGAGCTTTACCTGAAAGAGGGTAAGTTAGAAGCAGCGCGTAATCATTTCATCAAAGCGCAAAACTTAGCGCCCGGTTTGCCGTTTGCTCAACCTGAGTCTGTGCAAAAACTCCAGATGCAATTAGCCAGCACTCAAGTTGCACCTGCTGCCAGTCAGACATCCATTTTTAGCAATCCGCTCTTTTGGGGTTTGATTGCGATCTTGGTAATTGGCGTCATGATTGTGATGAGACGTCGTAAGGCTGAAGCAGTGCAGGTCTACAACGCACCAAGCGCTGGTTATCCTGGCACTCCAGGTGGACCAGCTGGTTACCCAGGTGGCCCTGGCAATCCTGGATATCCTGGAGCGCCAGCTGGTGGCATGGGTAGTGGCTTGATGGGTAGCTTGGCTACTGGTGCTGCATTAGGTGCCGGTATGTATGCTGGTCAAGCATTAGCGAGCAATCTCATGGGTGGGCGCGATGGTGGCCATTCAAACGCTGACCACAATGCGAACTCCAACATGAACCAAGTAGGTGGTCCAGCATCGTTAGATCCTAACTTTGGTGTACGTGATGCCAGCTCCTGGGATGATGGTGGCGCAAGTTCTTGGGATGACAGTGGTGGTGGCGATTTCATGAGTGACGTTTAAGGGTCGTGAACCGTTTGGCGGAGATCATCGAAGTAGGACATGCCTGGTGTTATCGGGCAAGCATCTATACCTCGAATGCTTTCCTGGATGATCCAGCCATTTTGGCATTTGCCTTTTGCTAGCAATCCGCCAGCTAGCCCAGTTGTATTAACCACCTTCGGGTGGTTTTTTATTGCTCAATATTTAGGCAAATAGCTCAAAAGCAACAAAAAGAGCGTCATTTTTAAGGTTTTTACATATACTGTATAAACATACAGTATATTAATACCTATGACGACTCAGATGACCCCCTCAAAAGCGACCTTAAGCCAGGCCCCACAAGCCTTAGCTGCTCATGGCGCCTATGAGTTCAAGCTCCTGAGTCACCGTATTTCGGCAGGATTTCCGAGTCCAGCAGCCGATTACGCTGAGGAAGGGTTGGATCTCAACAGCTACCTCGTTCAAAACAAGCCAGCCACCTTCATGTTCACCGTAAAGGGTGATTCGATGATGGGCGCGGGCATTTGCGACGGCGACAAAGTTGTAGTCGATAAGGCCCTCAAGCCAAAACATAAAGACATCGTTGTTGCTGTAGTGGATGACGAGTACACCATCAAGCGCCTCTATCAGTTGCGTGGCAAAACCGAGCTCCAGCCAGAGAACCCAAACTACCAGCCCATTACTTTTAATGAGAACAGCCAGCTCCAAATCTGGGGTGTGGTGGTTGGAGTAGTGCGCAGATATAGCCACGCCAGTAGCAGAAACGGTAAATCGATATGAGTACCATTAATCAGGCTGGTCAAACCAATCAACTTTTCGCACTCGTGGATGTGAACAACTTCTACGTCTCTTGCGAGCGTGTATTTGCACCCAAGTTAGAGGGTGTGCCAATGGTAGTTCTCTCTAATAACGACGGTTGCGCAGTTGCGCGTAGTGCAGAAGTCAAAGTCTTGGGTGTAAAGATGGCAACCCCATGGTTTCAGATGAAAGACTTGGCTAAGCAACATGGCATCCAAGCTTATTCCTCAAACTACACCTTGTATGGTGATATGAGTAGCAGGGTAGTAGAGGTCTTAAGGAGATTCACACCCAATCTCGAGGTCTACAGTATTGATGAGAGCTTTCTACAAATCGAGACCGTACTCAAGCAATACGCTGATCCAACTAGCTTAGGCCAAATCATCAAACAAGATGTTAAAGACACGACAGGCTTGCCGGTATGCGTAGGTATTGGTACTAGCAAGACGCTCGCTAAGTTAGCCAATCACTTAGCTAAAAAACATCCTCAGTTTGCTGGCGTATGTGACATCAGTTCCATGCCTAAAGAAGCGCTCTATCAATGGATGGCAGAGACGGCAGTAGGTGAGGTATGGGGTATTGGTGGCAAGACTGCCAAGAAGCTCAAGGAGCTCAAGATTAATAGCGTATTTGATCTAGCGCAAATATCACCACAAGCGATGCGCCAACAATTTGGTGTGGTGATTGAGCGCATTTGCTACGAGTTGCGTGGCGTATCTTGCTTGCAGCTCGAAGAAGTGGCTCCAGCTAAACAGCAGATTATTTCTTCAAGAAGTTTTGGTAAGCCAGTGACTTCAATGGAAGAGTTGGCTGAGTCTGTTGCTACGCATGCTGCAAGAGGTGCTGAGAAACTTAGAAGCCAAAAGTCCGTCACGGGCGCGCTCACTATTTTTGTGCAAACCAACCCACATAAGCCGTTTGAGCCACAACACCACCAAAGCATCACAGTAGTTCTGAGTGATCCCAGTGATAACACCCTAACGCTCACAAGCGCTGCATTAAAAGGGCTAAAGCAAATCTACAAGACGGGTTTTAAGTACAAGAAAGCAGGCGTCATTCTCAATCTCTTGGCTGACAAGCCCACCATGCAGCAATCACTATTTGATGACATAGAGGTCAAAGGCAAGTCTGCTGGACTCATGAAAGCGATGGACTCAATCAATAGTCGCTTTGGTAATGCCGCTATCAAAACCGCAGCATCTGGAACCAAGCAAGACTGGCAAATGAGATCAGGCAATAGATCACCGAACTACACCACGCAGTGGGATGAGTTGCCTGTAGCACGATAAACAATTAATTAAGTAACCAAGCAAAAAGTAAACAAGGAGAAATCAAATGGAACTATTAAATAACTTCAACGGCATCTCACTCGCAATCATCATGATTTTGTCTTACTGCGCAGTACTGAAAAGCACTAAGCGCAACGAGCGTAGTAATACCCAAGTATTCAGCCGTAAGTACCAGTAAGCAGCAGCTGCCTAGAAGGGGAATAAGGAAATCACGGATTCCTTATTCCCTAGCAAAGGCAAAAGTCATCAGAATTACCCTACACAAGATAGGTGTAATGAGATTATAAAAATGTCATAAATGTGGATAAAATCCAGACATGATCGATGACAAGCAAACCTACATAGATAAAAAACTACGCCCACTACCACGCTGGATATTTATGTCCCGCTGGTTGCAGGCGCCGCTCTATATCGGCCTCATTGTTGCGCAAGGCGTATACGTTTGGCAGTTCTGGTTAGAGCTGGTTCATCTCATTAGCATGATGGCAGATAAGTCGATGACTGAAACTGCCTTAATGCTGGTAGTACTTGGCTTGATCGATGTAGTGATGATCTCCAACCTATTGGTCATGGTCATCGTTGGTGGTTGGGAGACCTTTGTTTCTCGTTTGGAATTAGAAAACCATCCAGATCAACCAGAATGGCTATCACATGTAAATGCTGGAGTGTTAAAGGTCAAGCTGGCAACCGCCATCATTGGTATTTCATCAATCCATTTGCTCAAGACTTTCATCAATGCAGCTTCCTATGATGAAAAAACCTTGATGTGGCAAACCTTAATCCACATTACCTTTGTGTTGTCAGCAGTAGCGATTGCTTATACAGAAAAGCTAGTGACCTCAGCGCATAAGCAACATTAAAACTGAAGGTAATAGCTAAGCCTGCAAGGCCTTGCGAAGGTATTCAGAAACATTATCCTGACGAAGCATCCATTGCTTGTAGTCAGATGGTACCTGGCTAATCAGTTCACCTTTGTGCTTGCCAAAAGGCATGATCGTCGGAATGCGAGCCTTCTCAGACATTTCCCACAAAGCATCTAAAGAAGCAGGGTGCAAGCGATCAATAATCTGCCCCAAAATCTTGGAGCAGATCCACACATCTGCTAATGCACTATGGGCATCACGCAATTGCTCTCTAGCAGTTGCTCTTTCAAAGTAATAGAGCAGGGCGCTTTGGGTATGGCTATCTAACTCAGGCCAGAGGCTGCGAGCCAACGCAAGCGTACAAATACGCTTGACCTCAGGTTTACCAATAGCTTCCCAGTCAAAATCTACGCTATGACCAATGATGTATTTAGTGCCGCCAGGCAATCTAAAGGAGCTGCTAGCGGGGCAATTAACCAATTCCTCATCCATGATGTGGTGAGTCGCTAAAGCACCCAAGCTAATTGGCTTACCAGGGTTATAACGCTGCACCCAAGGGTTGCCCACGGCAAGTGGATTGATCGAGGTAACCTCTAAAGAAGCAGCCTCAATGATGACGGCATCAGTCTTATCAGTTGCTTCTACATCAAAAATAATGGCTTGGGACATGGTTTTCTTGGATTTAAGGTATTTGAGCGGTTATTGTGCCCTATGGGCGCTATTAAATTTCCCGGCTAATTACATCTAACTGGACAATTTCAAATTAAATTTAGTAAATTTTATTGACTGATTGCTTAACCCAATGTAAATTTAATTTACTAAATAAATTTTAATATTTAGTAAATATCTAATGAGGAAATGGTCATGTCAAGTCAAGCTATGGTGCAACTTGCGTTAAAAACGCTATCCTGCAATCAAAAGGATCTAGCTCTAAGGTTAAAAGTATCTACCACTCAAATCAGCAAGTGGAAAAGTGGCGAATACATGTCACTTGAGATGAAGCAGAGGTTCGGCGAGCTAATTGGGATTGGCGGCATGGACCCCACTTTTGTTCTCAAGGCTGGATCTCTTGAGGGGGCTGAGAGGTGGGAAAAGCTAATTGCATATTTAGCTACTTATGCTCATGAAGAAGGCGATGGTGTTTACAACAATAAAGATGCACTTATAGATGAGCAGGGGTTGCTGGGGAGGGAGATTTTCAGAATTTTTGAGCTAATGGGTGTGGAGATTCCAAAAGCATTCCCAGCGGATTTATTGGTTAAAAATGGGTACTTAGATGCTGATGAAGAGACTATTACGTCAATTCATCAGCATCCACTGGTCGAGATTATTCTCCAAATATTTTCTTCTTTCATACATGTCAATGATTTCTATAAGGCTTACGTATTCGATCTGATCTTCGCAGAAGATATTGGATTATTTGAATCCGTCGGTGGCGAGATTGATGCCCATCTGATGCATTTGGCCGCTAGTAAAATTGAGGTCGATTCAAAGCTCGCACCCCAGTTTCAAAAATTCAAGCTAAAAGTTTCGAGGGATTACGAAAAGTGGATTGAAGTTATGAAGGAGATGGTTTTTGAATCTGGAAAACCACTAAAAGCAGAGCTAATGGATTTGGTGTACAAAACCGATATAGAACTCGCAAACAAGGCTGAGCAGGAGGCATGGGGTTTTGCCGCGCACAAAAGAATACACCCCGATATTTATATGAATGAGCTTCTTGTAGGCATGCGAGTTATTCACCAGGTTCTTCCAAGGATTATGGAAAAAATTGGGATTGACGATTTTGAATTAGATCTTTCGGAGCTTAGAAACCAATGATGTTTGGACGGCTGCCGCCCCTTGCTTTGTCAGACAGCCTGGTGGGTCAACGGGGAAATAAGAAAGTAGTTATTAAGTTATGCACCTCTTCATGCTAGCTGAAGAATTCTCAAAGTAACTTTCGATAACGTGATGAATGCCTTCAAGTGCGCTGTTTGACACAGCCAGGCGCTATAAATCTCATGACATTTGAATAACTAAAGCCATTTAGATCGGCCACTTGTAAAAAAGGGGGTGGATGAGCCCGACCCCCGGCACTGACAGAGTTGGGTTTGGCTGCTTCGTTCCCGACCTGACCAGGTTATCCAAACCGCCATGCGG
>ERZ650301.338-NODE-338-length-12767-cov-5.572687_pt1 | contig 12767 bp, 13 predicted proteins | sample MGYA00376237_ERZ650301 | MGnify/ENA primary metagenome ERZ650301 (study PRJEB26733, sample SAMN07839255) | wastewater metagenome | biome: small river; feature: stream; material: water | place: USA: North Carolina | collected 2016-04-05 ...
TGCCAGGTTGAGTCGCATAGAAAAAGAGCTTGTGCTGCGGATACTGCTACGACCACTTCTAACACTAGCCCCTAGTAGGTAGTGCGTGGCAAGCGTTTTCGAGAGAAAACTTGCTTGGTTATAGATAAGTTATAAGTGCGTTTTCAGGGATTATTTGAAATCCGTGCCAATAACCACGGTGATTGCGCCTGCATACGCGGTCGATTGAGCAACTGGATAGGCTCCCAAAGACTTAGCGATCACCGCTGCAGCCGCTTTGTTTCCCCCGTCAAAGTAGTAGACCACGGTCTTATCGACAGCCGACTTGGATGAAGTATCGCCGCCTAGATCACCGGCTGAAACCACATTGAAGCCAGAATCAACCAGCGAAGTGGCAACCTTATCTGCCGTGCCCGCGACGCCCGTGGCATCAAGAATTGTGATTTCCAGCCCCTTGGCCACATCGGCTGCAGAGATTGTCTCAACCGGAGCCGAAGGTGCAGTGAATAGGTTTGCAGCATCCACGGCCTTCAAGCCGAAGTAGCCGAGCACAGCTACCACGACAGCCACCACCACGATGCGCAAGAATTCGAGAGTGCGAATCTTTGCGGTACGACGAACGCGGTGACGGCCGCCGCGGGCGACAGCCGAATCAAATTCGTCGAGTGGGAACTTTTGAGACATGAATCCTGCTTAACCTTCAAGCACCACAAATTGAGTGCCCTTAATATTAGGCAGACGAAAGGCGATTCAATGGAGTATCCGGTAAATAAAACCGAAGAGCAGTGGCGAGCAGAACTAAGTGAGTTTGAGTACCACGTGCTTCGCGAGGCAGGCACCGAGCGCGCCTATACCGGAGAGCTTCTAGAAGAAGGCCGCATGGGTACCTTTTCATGCAAGGGTTGCGGGGCCGAGCTTTTCAAGAGCCAGACCAAGTTTGACTCGCACTGCGGTTGGCCAAGCTTCTACGAACCAAAAGCCGGCGACGCCGTTCAACTCATCGAAGACCGAAGCCACGGCATGGTTCGCACCGAGGTTCGCTGCGCAGCCTGCGGTTGCCACCTGGGTCACGTCTTCGAGGATGCACCACAGACCCCGACCGGCGATCGCTACTGCATCAACTCGGTCAGCATCACCTTTAACGCCGAGTAACTCTTTCTTATAGACTTGTAAGGTTGCCTCGGCAACAAGCCGACTTGGCGCAATTGGCAGCGCACCGTACTTGTAATACGGGGGTTAGGGGTTCAAGTCCCCTAGTCGGCTCAGCAAAAAGCCCCAGAGATTTCTCTGGGGCTTTTTCTGTTGCTTAGCTTTACTGCTGTGCGCTGGCGCTCTGAACGAACTGTGCAAAACGAGCTGGGCTCATCAAGTCTTCGTTGGTCTTCCAGGTGTAACGCTGGCCGTTGACCAAGATGTACGGGGTTCCGTCAACAGTCAACTTGGTGCCAGGGATTGGGGTGCTAAGCACCTTGCTGGTGTGATCTAGCAGCCATGGACCGAATGACTTGTTCTTGATACAGCTGGTTAGCTGATCGGTTGCCTTGATCTGAACCTTGGCCAAATCGGCAACTAGCTCGTCATTGCTTGGACCTGCGGTGCCTTCTTGTGGCTGGTTCTCGAATAGCAGCGAGCTGTAGTCGAAGAAGCTGTTTGGCGCATACTCGGCGACGCAAATCGCTGCGTTACCAGCACGGCTCGAGTATTCATTTGGTGTGGCACGGCCATCCAAGAATGAAAGCGGGTGAATCTCGACCGTTGCTGCACCGGTGTTAACCCAGCTCTTCAACTGTGATGAGTTTGGAACCTCGAACTGCTGGCAGATTGGGCACTGGTAGTCGAGATAAATCACGATGTTTGGTGGAGTAGTGGTCGCAGCAGTTGCCGAAGGAGCCGGAACCGGAGTCGGGGTGTTGGTCTTAGTGAAAGCTTCAAGACCCACGCCAATCTTGATTCCGCCGTCAAAGATCAGGTTGGTAGGCGCTGCCGAGGTTGCCGGCGAGTTTGATCCGCTGGCGATCGCAAAGGTAACGATTGAAACGGCAGCGATGATGACTGCGCCGATTCCTAGCTGAAGTCCTAGACGCTTGCGACGCTCGCCCTTCTTGTGCTGCTCGCGAAGAGCCTTGGCCTTAGCTCGCGCTTCTTCGCGCTGCTGGTTGCGGGTAGGTCGGTTGTCGTTTGAAGTCATAAAATCCCTCGCTCGTACGTCACGATTTGATATCGGACAGGTTCTCTAGTCTAAGTCAGAGCACCTTGGCTGGCATAATGGAAGCACCTCAACAACGCTGTTGTTGGGTTTCTATCACTACGGATCGTCCGGCACGTACCTGCCGGTGAAGGAAAAATAAAAAATGGCATCAGTAACATTTGATGACGCTACTCGCCTATACCCAGGCGGTACCCGTCCAGCAGTAAACAAGATCAACCTAGAGATCGCCGATGGCGAATTCCTAGTTCTCGTTGGTCCTTCAGGTTGCGGTAAGTCAACCACCCTGCGAATGCTTGCAGGTCTTGAAGAGGTCAACTCAGGTCGCATTCTCATCGGCGACCGCGATGTAACCGACGTTCCGCCTAAGGACCGCGACATCGCCATGGTTTTCCAGAACTACGCTCTTTACCCACACATGACCGTTGCCGAGAACATGGGCTTCGCTCTGAAGATTGCTGGTGTCGCAAAGGAAGAGCGCGCAGCTCGCGTTCTTGAGGCAGCCAAGCTTCTTGACCTAGAGCCATACCTAGCTCGCAAGCCAAAGGCACTTTCGGGTGGTCAGCGTCAGCGTGTGGCCATGGGTCGTGCGATCGTTCGCAAGCCTCAGGTATTCCTTATGGATGAGCCGCTATCAAACCTTGACGCGAAGCTTCGCGTTCAGACTCGTACCCAGATTGCTTCGCTACAGCGTCGCCTGGGTGTAACCACCGTTTACGTAACCCACGACCAGGTCGAAGCAATGACCATGGGTGACCGCGTAGCTGTATTGAAGGACGGCGTTCTTCAGCAGGTCGCTTCACCTCGTGAACTTTACGAAACCCCACAGAACGTATTCGTTGCAGGCTTCATTGGATCACCAGCCATGAACCTACTTCAGCTACCTATCGTTGACGGCGGCGTTCAGTTCGGCAACGTAGTACTGCCTGTTTCGGCTGACATCCTAAAGAAGACCAACGCAAAGTCGGTAACCGTAGGTATCCGTCCAGAGGGTCTTCACGTAACCGCCAGCGAGGGCATCAAGGTTGAGGTTGACGTTGTCGAAGAGCTCGGCGCTGACGGCTTCCTATACGGCCACACCAGCATCTCGGGTGCAGACCAGGACATCACCGCTCGTGTAGATGGCCGCGTTCACCCAAACGCCGGTGAGACCGTTTACCTAAAGGCTGAGGGTGGAATCATCCACCTATTCGATGTAGAAACTGGCGAGCGCCTTAACTAACAGTTGAGCTCACTAGACATTACGGCTGCCACGGTAGAGCCAGCACTGCTGGATCTACCGTGGCATTTGCCATTAGAAGACTGGCCAAGCGAAAACATCGCTGCCCTGCCAAAGGGTTTGAGTCGCCATACCGTGCGTTTCGCACACTTGAATGACCACGTCATCGCAATCAAAGAGACGCTTCCCGAGCTAGCCAAGCGCGAATACGACATGTTGAAGCAGCTGCTGAAACTCGATGTGCCTTGCGTTGAGCCTTTCGCGATCATCAATGGTCGCACCACTGAATCGGGCGAAGAACTGCTGTCGGTTCTGGTCACTCGTCACTTAAAGTTTTCACTCCCCTACCGCGCAATGTGGTCTCAAGGTCTTCGACCAGAGACTGCAACCCGCTTGGTCGACGCCCTTGCCGTGTTGCTCGTGCGTCTGCACATCGCGGGATTCTTCTGGGGAGACGTATCGCTGTCGAATACCCTGTTCAGACGAGATGCAGGCGCCTTTGCGGCCTACCTGGTTGATGCGGAGACCGGCCACCTCTACGACTCTGGACTGTCGAACGGCCAGCGTGAAAACGACCTAGAAATAGCTCGCGTTAACATAGCCGGTGAACTTATGGACCTAATCGCCAGCGGCAACGCAACGCCTGGCGTAGACGCGGTTGCGACCAGCGAACGCATCGTTGCGAAGTATCGCGAGCTATGGGTCGAACTTACCGGTGTTGAAACCTTTGAAGCAGCCGATCGCTGGAAGATTAACCGCCGAGTCGATCGCCTCAACGAACTCGGTTTCGACATTGAAGAACTAGCGATCAAGACCGACGCCAACGGCACCAAGGTGAAGATTCAGCCAAAGGTTGTCGATGCTGGGCACCACGCCCGTCGACTGATGCGCCTGACCGGCCTTGATGTGGAAGAAAACCAAGCTCGACGTCTATTGAACGACCTCGATCAGTACCGCCTGGATAACCCTCGTCCAGGCGCTGACGAAGAAGTGCTGGCCCACGAATGGTTGAGCCGCTGCTTCGAGCCGGTAGTCACCGCCATTCCAAAGCACTTGCTTGGCAGACTCGATCAGGCTGAGACCTACCACCAGTTTCTCGAACACCGCTGGTACATGATGGAGAACCAGCAACGAGACGTCTCAATGAATGAAGCTGTGCAGTCTTTCATCGACAACGTTCTAGTCAACCGTCGCGATGAAGAGGCCTACCTCAGCCCACCTACCGAAGCCATCACAATGCCTACCGCTGTGCCTTCTGGAACTATCGTGGTCGCCGAAGACGATGACGAAATTGACTGGAGAGACCTGGTCTAACAAAAAACCCCGACCATTGGCCGGGGTTTTTACTTGGGCGTTTAGCGCTTTAGAGCCGCGCGACGCTTTGAGATTTCATAAAGCGAAACCGAAGCCGCGATACCTGCGTTTAGAGACTCGGTGTCACGAGCGATTGGAATCGACAACACCGCGTCACAGTTCTCGGTAACTAGTCGAGAAAGACCCTTACCTTCGGAACCGACAACAAGAAGTAGAGGCTCGGTGGCTAGGTCGAACTGAGGAAGCTCCATCGAGCCGCCTCCGTCTAGGCCAACGACGAAGACGCCGCGCTTCTTGAATTCCTTTAGTGTGTTGTTCAAGTTGGCAGCTAGGGCAACTGGAACGCGGGCGGCAGCACCGGCCGAAGTCTTCCAAGCCGACGCGGTGACACCGGTAGAGCGACGCTGCGGCAGGATCACGCCCTGGCCACCGAATGCTGCTACCGAACGAATGATTGCTCCGAGGTTGCGAGGGTCGGTGATGCCGTCAAGAGCCACGAATAGGGGCTTCTGGCCACGTGACAAGATCAGGTCCAACATTTCCATTGGGTGCTGGTACTTGTATGGCGGAACCGAAAGCGCGATGCCCTGATGAACCGAGTCGAAACCGGTCATTCTGTCCATCTCAGGACGAGTGATTTCGTTTACCGGAATTCCGCGAGAACCGGCCATCTTGATGGCTTCCTTGACTCGCTCATCCATTTCGATGCGTGATGCAATGAAAAGTGCGGTTGCCGGAACCTTGGCGCGAAGCGCCTCGACTACCGAGTTGCGACCTGAAAGAACTTCAGAAGCATCGGCGGCCTTAGCCACGCGCTGACCCGAACGAGCAGCCGCGCCAGCCGAACCAGCGGTCCGAGCGGTCGGTGCAAGAAATTCGCCGCGACGAATCGGGGTAGCGCCGGTTGCCTGCTTGTGCTTCTCAGCGGCAGCCTTGGCTTTATAAGCCTTGTGATACGGGCGGTCTTCAGCCTTCGGGGTTGGGCCGCGACCTTCTAGGGCCTGCTTTCCGTGGCCTCCGGTGCCGACTTTGCCGCCCTTTTTGCTCTTCGCCGCGCCTGGGCGTCTTGGTGTTCCAGCCATTTAATTAACACTCCAATGAGTTCCGTCGGCAGCATCTTCTAGCGTGATGCCAGCTGCCTGTAGTTGGTTTCTAATTGCATCTGATCGTGCAAAATCTTTGTTGGCGCGAGCCGCCTTGCGCTCTTCAATAAGCGCTTGGATGAGATTATCGAGAATCTGATCGTTACCGGCGGCACCATCGGCCCAGTCGAGCGGGTTGATGCCCAGCACCGAAGTCATCGCCAGAACCGCTTTGAGCGAGCTCGCGAGGGCAACATCATCTGAGGCATCAATCGCTGAGTTTCCGGCGCGAACCTCATCGTGCAGAGCTGCCAAGGCGGCAGGCATAGCGAGGTCTTCATCCATGGCCTTGGCAAAGGCCGCCGGCAAGGCTTCTAGAGCCTGAGCAACCGATAGAACTGGCGCTGAACCGATTCGGCGGATTGCCTTCTCGACGAACGTTTCGATGCGCGAAACGGCCGCTTCGGCTTCATCTAGAACACCTTCGTGGTAATCGAGCACCGAACGGTAGTGCGCCGAGCCAAGGTAGTAGCGAACCACAATTGGGCGAGCTGCGGCCAAAAGGTCGGCGGCAAAAATTGAGTTTCCGAGAGACTTTGACATCTTCTGGCCGGAAACGTTCACCAAACCGTTGTGCAACCAGTAGTTTGCGAATGCATCGCCCGCGGCCGAGCTCTGAGCCAACTCGTTTTCGTGGTGTGGGAATCGAAGGTCGAGTCCGCCACCATGGATGTCGAACTGTGCACCGAGGTACTTCGTAGACATCGCAGAGCATTCAATGTGCCAACCTGGTCGACCAGAACCAAAACGAGTGTTCCAAGATGCCGAAACCGGGTCGCCCGCCTTGTGTGCCTTCCAAAGGGCAAAGTCACGTGGATCGCGCTTTCCGCGAAGCTCAACCTCGGCATCGGGCGCCATGTCGTCAATCTTTTGATTGGTCAGCTCGCCGTATTTAGCCCACTTGGATGCAGCGAAATAGACATCCGCTGAACCGTCTTCTGCCTGGTAGGCATAGCCAGCGGCAATAAGTCGCTCGATTAGTTCAAGCATTTCTGGGATGGCCGCGGTAGCGCGAGGCTCATAGGTCGGTGGCTGAATCTGAAGAGCCGCATAGGCCTGGTTGAAGGCAAGCTCGAATCGGTAAGCCAAGGCCCACCACTGTTCGCCAGTTGCCTTCGCGTTTTCGAGCACCTTGTCATCGATGTCGGTGACGTTGCGCACCAGGGTCACTGCTTGGCCGTTGAAGGTGAGCCAGCGACGCAGCTGGTCGTAGACCAAGGCCGAACGCAGGTGGCCAACGTGCGGCAGACCCTGAACGGTTGGGCCACAGAGGTAAATTCCAACCTGGCCGGCGACGATAGGTTCGAACGCGCGCACGGCTTGGGCGCGTGAATCAAACAGGCTTAGGCTCACGGTGCAAGCCTACCTTCAGGGCTGGTTGCACCCTCGGATTTAGCCAGCAGTGCGGTGGCTACAGCAGCGACACCTTCGGTGTTACCCAGGAATCCAAGACCATCGGTCGTGGTCGCGCCTAGCGAGACCGGAGCGCCGAGAATCGCCTCGAGCGCCGATTCGACCGCTGCCCGATGAGGGGCAACCTTTGGTCGGTTACCGATGATTTGCACCGAAACGTTTTCAACCTTGAAACCAGCCGCGTTAATCAACTCGAGTGCACCCTCGATGAAAACCTTGCCATTCGCGCCTGAAAACTCTGGGCGATCGACACCGAAGTTTGAGCCAATGTCGCCAAGACCCGCTGCCGAAAGAATGGCATCCACGATTGCGTGACTAACCGCATCGCCATCGCTGTGACCATCGAGACCACGCTCCCCCGGCCAAACAATGGTTCCCAGGTATAGCGGCTTTGTTGAATCTTCGGTGAAGCGGTGCACGTCGGTTCCGATTCCGGTTCTGAAGCCCGAAGGCTTTCCGGCGAAACGCAATTCGGCAGCGGCTAGGTCGGCAGGAGTCGTGATCTTGAAAGCCCGCTCGTCACCATCAACTGCAAGGATGCGGTGGCCGGCAGCCTGCATTAGCGCTGCGTCATCCGTGTAGTCAGCTTCGGCGGCCGCATAGGCGGAAATCAAATCTGAAGCCACGAAACCCTGTGGGGTTTGAGCCGAGCGAAGCACCTCACGGTCAACGGTTTCGAGAATGGTGTCGCCATCGATGCGCTTGATCGTGTCAACCACTCGCATGACTGGCAGAGATGAAACCTTGGTCTGGCGAACCGAATCGGCCACCTTGGCGAACAAGGATGTTGGCGCCAGCGCACGGGCCGCATCATGCACGAGCACGATTTCAGACTCAGGAGCCAGTTCGGCAAGCGCGTTTGCGATTGACCCCTGTCGGGTTTCGCCGCCGAGGACTACTTCGAAGGCAATTGGCAGATCACCGATCAGTTGAGCGCCGGTCTCGGAAGCCTCAACTAAGTGTGATTCGGGTACGGCAATGATCAGCTGTGCCAAATCTGGCAAAGCAATGATTGATTCGATTGCGTGAGTGAGAAGCGGTCGACCGACTAGGTCAACGAACGCTTTAGGCTTTCCAGCGCCAAGGCGCTGCCCCTGACCCGCAGCAACCACTACCAACGCGATGTCGCGCTTGGCCATGAGACCTGCCTTAGAGGGTTTGGGTTATGAAGCTAGAACTGTGTCGAGCTCGGCTGAAGCCTTCTCTTCGTCGGTCTTGCGAGCAAGAGCCAACTCTGAGACCAAGATCTGACGAGCCTTGGCAAGCATGCGCTTTTCACCGGCTGAAAGACCGCGGTCTTGGTCTCGACGCCATAGGTCGCGAACAACCTCTGACACCTTGACCACGTCACCAGATGCAAGCTTTTCTAGGTTTGCCTTGTAACGACGAGACCAGTTGGTTGGCTCTTCGGTGAATTCTGCGCGTAGAACGCTGAAAACCTGCTCAACGCCCTTCTTGTCGATGACGTCGCGAACGCCAACCATTTCGACATTGGCAGCTGGCACCCAGATGGTGAGCTCGCCCTGGGCGACCTTTAGCTGCAAGTATTTTTGGGTTTCACCACGAAGGGTGCGGTCAGCAACCTCGATGATTTGTGCTGCACCGTGGTGGGGATAAACGACCGTTTCGCCGACTTCAAACTTCATGTGGCTAATTCCCTTCAGAAACAACCATTTTACCACACATTAGGCGGTTTATAAAGGGGTAAACTGGAAGGGCTGTTTGGCGTTTCACTGGAGGAAAAATGAACATCCGCAAGTTTGCAACCGTGGCTGTAGCCGCATCTCTTCTGCTTGGTACCGCTGGTTGCACCTTTATGAACCCGATTGCTTCACGCATTGACTATGCACCGAGCGACGGAACCCAGGCGAGCCTCGAAAACGTTGACGCACGCAACTTCATGTACCTAAGCGATGGCCAGGGCCACGCAGCACTATTCGGCTCGCTAGTAAACCGCGGCCTAGCTTCAGCAAGCGTCAAACTTCAGTACACCGACGCATCAAGCAAAGAGACCAAGCTGGCTTACTTCACTTTGCTGCCATCACAGAAGCTTGACTTCGGCTACAACGGCACCAGCGCTTTGAACTACGACCTTGGCGGCAAGCCTGGTCAGACCGTGACGGTTTGGGTTTCAGCAGGCTCAGAAACCGGCAAGGAAATGAACGTTCCAGTTCTAGATGGCACCTTGGCCGAGTACACCGACCTGGTCAAGCAGATCGGCGGAGCTGCACCTGCAGTCGAGCCATCAGCTACCCCTTCGGCGACTCCAACCGAATAAAGGACCTAAAAGAAATGACCACCCATCTGGGTGGTCATTTTTTTATACCTCGAACTTGTAGCCCAGGCCACGCACGGTCATTAAGTGAACCGGGCGGGCAGGGTCATCCTCAATCTTTGATCGAATGCGCTTGATGTGAACATCCAAGGTCTTAGTGTCACCGAAGTAGTTCGAACCCCAAACGCGGTCGATGATTTGGCCACGGGTCAGAACTCGGTTGACGTTTTCGAGCAAAAGCTCAAGCAACTCGAATTCCTTGAGCGGCATTGAAACCTTGTTGCCATTTACGGTGACGATGTGGCGTTCGACATCCATGCGAATTGAACCCGCTTCAAGCAGGCCGGTGCTCACCACAGCCGGTTCAACCTTGCGTCGCAAAACGGCCTTCATTCGGGCTAGCAATTCTCGGGTCGAATAAGGCTTCGTTACATAATCGTCGGCTCCGATTTCCAAGCCGACAACCTTGTCGATTTCTGAATCCTTTGCTGTCAGCATGATGATCGGAACGGCCGAACTCTGACGGATGATTCGGCAAACCTCGTTGCCATTGAGTTCGGGAAGCATCAGGTCAAGCAGGATGATATCAGCGCCGCCCGCTTCAAAGAGCTTGACTGCTTGAGCGCCATCTTCGGCCTCGACAACGTCATAGCCTTCCTTTTCAAGGAGGTAGACCAGCGGCTCGCGAAGCGAACGTTCGTCTTCAACGACTAGAACTTTTGTCATTCGTCATCCTCTTGCTCGTTTTGTACTGGTGCAACTGGCAAACGCAGGGTGAAAGTTGAGCCCACTCCCGGTCGAGAAAAGACCTGCACGTCGCCTAGGTGAGATGAAGCCACGTGTTTCACGATTGAAAGCCCGAGTCCGGTTCCGCCGGTTTGGCGAGAGCGCGATGCATCGGCTCGGTAGAAGCGCTCGAAGGCACGCTCTTGCTGGTCTGCCGTCATGCCAATACCGTTGTCGGTCACGGCGATAGCAGCCACACCGTGCTTCTCTCGAAGACCGAGCCCGACCTGCTTGCCTTCATCCGAGTAAGTGATTGCGTTCTCGATCAAGTTCTTAACCGCGACGGTTAGCATCTCTTGATCACCAAGTACACGGATGCCGCTCGGGGCATCGGCGCTGATGCGAATCTTGCGCTTTTCGGCGAGAACAGAGTTTCGCTCGATGGCCTCTTGGATGACCTCGGCTAGGTCAATAACCTGGGCGTTTTTGATTACATCCGTGCTCTGAAGACGCGAAAGTTGGATGATTTCTTGAACCAAACTGGCCAGACGCTTTGATTCTTTGATCAGATCTGCAGAGAACTTCTTGACCATCTTTGGGTCGTCAGATGCATCCGACAGAGCCTCGGAGAGCAGGCTGATTGCGCCGATCGGGGTCTTGAGCTCATGCGAGATGTTGGCCACAAAATCGCGGCGGGTTTCTTCTAGTCGCTTAGCTTCGGTCTCGTCTTCGACGGTCAGCAGAACGTTGCCGTCGGCTAGCCGAACCGCACGGGCACTTACCCAGACGTTTTCGTTCTGAAGGCCGGTCGACAGCTCTAGCTCCACCTCACGCGGACCATCGCTCAATCGAGCAAGGTCGACTAGGTCAACGAGTGAATCGTGTGCCAAGAGACGGTTCTGGATTAGGCCGAGCGCTTGGGCGTTCTTGGTGGCTCGAATGACCGTATTGGAACCATTGAGGAGAATTCCTGCCGAGGCCAGCACATCTAGGAGATCTGAGGCGCTTTCGACACCTTGAGGGTTGCTGTCGGACTCGATCTTGTCGCGGCGAACCTCGCGAAAGAGAACCCAGGCGATGAGCGCGCCAGCAACGAAGCTAACCAAAACGATTAGAACGAGGCTCAGCGTGGTGTTCACAGAGTTAACACTAGGCGATTTCACAGGAGCTAAACCGCGTCGATGCCTCGTAATTACCGCTTAGTTCAAGGGTTGTTTCACAGTTGTTCACCTAAAACTGGCAAGGTTCAATAGAAGACCTACGAAAAGAAAGAGGTGCTCGCATGCGCGAAGTATTTCAGTCACAGCTAACCGAGGTTCAGACCCGCTTGGTTGACATCGCAGAAGACACCGTCAAGATCATCGAAAAGGCAACCAAGGCATTCGGCAGCTCAGACGTTTCGCTAGCCGACGAGGCCATCTCTATCGCCGACGGTTCAGGCAACAAGGCCCTTGCGCTAGACGAACTTGTCATCAAGATTCTCGCTCGCCAGTCACCGGTTGCACGCGATCTGCGCATCCTGGTTTCTGCACTTCGAATCTCTGCCTCGCTAGAGCGCATGTGCGCACTGGCCGGTCACATTGCCGCAATCGCTCGCTTCCGCTTTCCGGGAGCCGCAGTGCCGGCTGCACTGAAGGCAACCTTTGCTGAAATGGGTGAACTCGACGTCAAGCTTGCCAAGCAGGTTGTCGAACTTCTCAAGAACACCGACGCCGATTTCGCTCGCCAGATTCAGGCCCAGGATGCCCGCGTCGACGAACTACACCGTCATGTTTTCGATGTTGTTCTAGGCGAAGACTGGAAGGAAAACGCCATGTTCACCGTGGATGTCACCCTTGCCAGCCGCTACCACGAGCGTTTCGCAGACCACGTGGTCGACATCTCTACCAAGGTCAGCTACCTCACCACAGGTGACTGGGCCGAAACCGAGTAATCGCTCGCGAAGTTTCAAGAATTAGAAATGGCCTCCCCGAAGGGAGGCCATTTCGCTTTGAGTTTTAGCTCGCGGAGGTTCTACTTCTTGGCGCCTTGAGCAGCAACTGCCGCCGCACCCGCAGCCGCAGCTTCAGGGTCAAGGTATTCACCGCCGGCAACAACCGGCTTGAAGTTTTCGTCCAACTTATAAACCAATGGGATACCGGTCGGGATGTTCAATTCAGCGATGTCTTCGTCTGAGATGCCGTCTAGGTGCTTAACCAAAGCGCGCAGCGAGTTGCCGTGAGCGGTGACCAAGACGGTCTTGCCAGACTTTAGGTCAGGCTGAATGTCAGAAAGCCAGAACGGAAGCATGCGCTCGAGGACGTCCTTGAGGCATTCGGTCTTAGGAACGTTGCCACCTAGGTCGGCATAGCGCTCATCGTGCGCCTGAGAGTACTGGTCGTTGTCGTCGATCGGCGGTGGTGGCACGTCGAAGCTGCGGCGCCAGGTTTGGAACATCTCTGGGCCGTATTCAGCCAAGGTCTGCGCCTTGTCCTTGCCCTGAAGTGCGCCATA
>ERZ650301.339-NODE-339-length-12752-cov-6.852721_pt1 | contig 12752 bp, 8 predicted proteins | sample MGYA00376237_ERZ650301 | MGnify/ENA primary metagenome ERZ650301 (study PRJEB26733, sample SAMN07839255) | wastewater metagenome | biome: small river; feature: stream; material: water | place: USA: North Carolina | collected 2016-04-05 ...
CGCTTGATCGATTGCTTCAGCGTTTTGTAGTTGGTGAGCATGCCACCCAACCAGCGCTGGTCAACCCAAGGCATACCGGCACGTGCCGCTTCTTCAGCGACGATTTCGCGGGCCTGGCGCTTGGTGCTGACAAACAGGACCGTACCCTTGTTGGCAGACAGCTTCTTAACAAACGAAATCGCTTCGTTGTACTTGGCAACTGTCTTTTCAAGGTTAACGATGTGAATCTTGTTGCGCGCCCCAAAAATGTAGGGGGCCATACGGGGGTTCCAGAAGCGGGTTTGGTGTCCGAAGTGGACGCCGGCTTCCAGCATTTGACGCATTGTCGACATAACGACTCCTTGCAGGGTTAAACCGCCACGACACCGACTGCGATTTTTCCGGAGAAAAACACCCTGAATTCGGTATCGTGTGTGGATTTGTCCCGAAACGGATGCTCCGGAACGATTTTGACCAAAAGGCCAGTTTTCACAAAGAAAACAGTCGGATTGTACCAGCAATCAACGCAGCGCAGCAAGGGCATCCTCAGTATTGACTGGTCGTTCGAGAGCGTCTCGGTTATGCTTCGGCATCGGCTAAAAAAGCCCTGTTTTCACATTACAAAGCCATAAAAATGAGCGTCAGCATTAAAACCCCAGAACAAATCGAATCCATGCGCGTCGCCTGCCGGCTTGCATCTGAAGTGCTTGATTACATTGCACCTTTTGTCAAACCCGGTGTCACCACCGGTGAGCTTGACCGCCTCTGCCATGATTACATGGTCAACGTCCAGGGCACGATTCCGGCACCACTGAACTATCAACCGCCCGGCTACAGCCCTTACCCCAAGTCTATCTGCACCTCGGTCAACCACCAGGTGTGTCATGGCATTCCCGGGGACAAACTGCTAAAAAAAGGGGATGTGGTCAACCTGGATATCACCGTCATCAAAGATGGCTGGTATGGCGACACCAGCCGCATGTATAGCGTGGGTGAAGTCTCTACCCTCGCCCAGCGCCTCAGCGATGTGACTTACGAATGTTTGTGGAAAGGCATCGACGTCGTTAAACCGGGCGCTACCCTGGGCGATATCGGTCATGCCATACAGACCCACGCCCAGAAACACGGCTTCTCGGTCGTCCGCGAATTCTGCGGCCATGGGATCGGCCAGCATTTTCACGAAGATCCGCAGGTGCTGCACTATGGCAAGCCTGGTACCGGCCTCAAGTTGCAAGCAGGCATGATTTTTACCATTGAGCCTATGATCAATGCAGGCAAAGCGGATATCCGTGAACTGGCCGATGGCTGGACCATCGTGACCAAAGACCATTCTCTTTCCGCGCAATGGGAACACACGATTGTAGTTACGGCTGACGGCGTTGAAGTCTTGACACTGTCGGCGGGCTCACCCGCCCGCCCCAGCTTCTAAGTCGTTGCCTCATGACGCATCAGCGCGCGAACACTGCCCTGGTCGAGATCCGCGAGATTCTCAAGCAGGGCCAAAAAGATTTAGCAGCTGCCTATCTGGCACGTCCTGACCATCGCGCTTATCTTGCCGGGCGGTCACAGCTCGTTGATCAGGTCCTCGAGCGACTCTGGCTGCACGAGCAGCTGCCGAACGGTGCCGCACTGATCGCCGTAGGCGGATATGGCCGCAATGAACTGTACCCGCACTCCGATATCGACGTGCTCATTGCGCTTGAATCGCCCGCCACCTCAGAGCAGGAAACGGTATTGGCGCGTTTGGTCAGTCAATTCTGGGATATCGGCTTAGCCGTTGGTCATAGTGTACGCACCATTGACGAATGCATTAGCGCTGCAGAATCGGATGTTACCGTACAGACGGCGCTCTCTGAATCTCGTCTGATTTGCGGTCAGCAGACGCTGTATCAACAGCTGCAGCAGGCCATCGACGTTTGCATGGACCACGGGCAATTTATTGCCGCTAAGCTCGCCGAACAGGAAGAGCGCCACCAGCGTCATGCGTTTAGCGCATTCAGCCTGGAGCCTAACTGCAAGGAAAGCCCGGGCGGTTTGCGTGACCTGCACAGCCTGAATTGGATTGCACGGGCCGCCGGGTTTGGTGGTCACGGTGACGTCTGGCAAGCCTTGCAGCAAAATGAACTCATGCAAGGGGATGAACGTGTTGCCGTTGAACGGGCGGCTGGATTCCTGGCAGATGTTCGGATCAGCTTGCACTTATTGACCGGCCGCGCCGAAGACCGATTGCTGTTTGATGTGCAAGGTCAAATCGCACAGCAATTCGGCTTTACCGATATTGCCAACCGTCGTGCCAGCGAGCAGTTCATGCAGCGTTACTACCGCATCGCCAAGCGCGTGACGCAAATCAATACACTGGTGCTTAAGTCGATCAGCGAACGCCTGGCACCGGCCAGCAAACTTAAAATTCGCCGCCTCAACGAACGATTCCAGAAGGTGGGCCACAAACTGGATCTGGTCGATCCATTGATCTATCAGAGCAACCCGTCAGCCATTCTGGAAACCTTCCTGCTGATGGAAAAACAGGGTGGCGTCCAGGAAATGACCGCACGGACGCTGCGCGCACTTTATGCCGCACGGCGCATGATTAACCGCGAATTCCGTCAGCACCCGGAAAACAAAAAACTGTTCATACAGATTCTGCGGCAGAAGAATGGCGTTCTGCATGCGCTGCGTCTGATGAACCAATTCGATATCCTGGGTCGCTATATCCCCGCATTCGGACAAATCGTGGGGCAGATGCAGCATGATCTCTTCCACGTATTTACGGTTGACCAGCATATTCTACAAGTCGTTCGCAACATACGTCGATTTGTGCGTGAAGATTTTGCTCACGAAAATCCGTTTTGCCACCGTCTGATGACTGAATTCGAGCGGCCCTGGCTACTGGTATTGGCCGCCCTCTTCCACGATATTGCCAAAGGCCGTGGCGGCGATCATTCCGAACTCGGTATGGCGGACGCAGAGGCATTCTGTATCAGCCACGGCTTACAGAAAAAAGATACGAGCCTGATTGTCTGGTTGGTGAAAGAACATCTCACCATGTCCGCTGTTGCGCAGAAAGAAGACATTTCTGACCCATCCACCGTGGCGGCTTTTTGCAAACGCGTGGGAGATGCACGGCACCTCACCGCACTCTATCTACTGACTGTTGCTGACATCCGTGGCACGAGCCCTAAAGTTTGGAACTCCTGGAAAGCGCGCCTGCTCGAAACACTCTATCGCAGCACATTGAATCGGCTGGAAGCGATTCAGGGAGACAACCCTGAACAGCTCGGTGACATGGTCGTTCAGCGTAAACGGGACGCCCTGACCCACCTCCGCTTCTTTGCACTGGGTGACTCCGTGCAAGCACAGTTCTGGAAGCAGCTCGACGATGTGTATTTCCTCCGCCACACGGATGAGGAAATTGCCTGGCATACGCGCTGTTTGTACTACCGTACTCATGACAACAAGCCCATCGTGCGGGCACGGCCTAACCCAGAAGGCGAAGGCATTCAGGTGCTGGCCTACGCCCCCGACCAGGCCGATTTATTTGTGCGGCTCTGCGGTTACTTCAGCTCGATTGGCTATTCGATTATGGATGCCAAAATCCATACTACCAAGCACGGTTACGCCCTCGATAGCTTTAATTTACTCGATGCCTCCAATCGTCACATGGATCGCGAAACTTGCGCCATCATTGAGCATGATCTGATTGAAGTTTTGCTCGGAAAAATCGAACCGAGTACGCCGCCCATGGGCAGAATTTCCCGACAGGTGCGCTCGTTCCCGATTACGCCAGACGTCATGCTCGAACCAGACGAGAGCGGCCAGCAATACGTTCTATCGATCCGTGCTGCCGATCGCACCGGTTTGCTGTATGCCATCGCCGAAACCTTAACGCGACACGGCGCCGCATTACATACAGCGCGCATCTCGACGCTGGGCGAACGGGTCGAAGATACCTTTTTGATTTCCGGTCGCGCCTTGTCTCAAAGCCGCGATCGCCTACTGCTCGAAAACGACCTGCTGGAACAACTGAAAATCTAAATTACCCAGGCGTTTGACCCGGTGCTTTACAGCCAACCAATGTTTCTATGATCCGGCGCACCTTACACATCGCCTCTTCAAGCACCGGCCCCAATGCACTGAATTCGATCCCGTTAGCGCTTTCGCCAATCCCGGCGGCATAGTTGGCGACCACATTCAGCTGGGCGTAGGGAATGCCCAATTCACGGGCAAGAACCGCTTCCGGCATGCCGGTCATGCCGACCACATCGGCACCATCACCGGCTAGGCGACGAATTTCAGCCGCAGTTTCCAAGCGCGGCCCCTGCGTACAGGCGTAAACGCCGCCATCGCGCACGTTAAAACCCAACAGGTCAGCAACCCCTAACAGCTGCGATCTTAACGCGGACGAGAACGGGTTCGTAAAATCGATGTGCATGCTCACACCAGGCTCTGATCCATAAAACGTGGACGCTCTACCCCACGTGTAATCAATGAGTTGATCGGGAACAACCAGGTCGCCAGGACTCAGCATCGGGTGGATGGAACCAACGGAACCAACGGCGACAATGCCCGTTACCCCCAGTTCACGAAGCGCGTAAATATTGGCGCGATAATTGATGTGATCCGGTTGTATCGTATGGCCATGACCGTGCCTGGCCAGAAACACCATAGGTTGATCACAAATACAGCCCAAGGTCATCGGACATGAAGGTTCCCCGTAGGGCGTGCGAACAAAACGCCGATGCGCACCTTCCAGAATGGTCAGATGGTTCAGACCACTGCCGCCAATGATCGCCAGAAACTGCGGTTTTTCTGTTGTAGCCATGGGGTCCTTCACTGGTTTATTGTCTATGTAGCAGCCGTTGGCTCAATTCGATGCAAGGTGGCTTCGCCGAGTACCGGCACAATACCTGTCGGCGCACCCTTCGGCATCGGCGCAACGGGCACCTGCAACTTGCGAAACTGAACATCCGCTGGCGTGACCCGGAATGGGCTCGCGCCAATCACGGAGGTTGTGATCAGTTGCGCCATCGTCTCGCGTCCGGCATCTTTCATGGCCCAGGGGAATGCCGTCCTGTCTGCCACATGAACCGTACGAATACTACTGACCTGCCCGGCCAACGCAACGGCCGCCTGTTGAAAGGCTAAACGGTACTGCATCACTGCATAGTGTTCCGGAACGTCTCTCGGCAAAGCCTCTGCGGGTGCACCAGCGATCCAGAGCACCATCGCCTCCGGCGCAAACTCAGCCAGATCCTGAATCAGCAACGCATGAATCTGACGGATGTCCGCTAGGCCGAAGGTTGCCTCCGGCACCCGTGCTCGTGCAGCCTCCAGACAATCCATGCGGTTATCCAATGCAAAGACACGTTTGCCGTGGCGAAACAAGGCAGCGGTTGAAGCCCCGAACCCACAACCGATTTCTAGTACACGCGCCGCTTTTACCCGGCTACAGAGCCAATCGTAGGCACCCTGTTTATCCAGATCAAGGGCTTCGCTTGACCAACGCGCCAGGGTGTCCGCAATCGGTTCAGCCCGTGCTGAGGTCTGGTGATCAAGGCGCTGTTGTTTCATGTCGGCGCCGCCACAAAAATTCCATTCGCATTGCGCCACAGGCCGTCGACATCCAAGCCAAATCCGTACACATAACGATCGGGCGTCTTTAATGCCGGATAGTCAGGCGCACAGGCTTGCGGCACGGACTTTTGTTTGTGGGTCAGTACCGCAATCTCAGTGCTACGCGCCCCCGCCGCTTTGAGCCACTGAGCGATTTCGTGCAGCGTTACCCCTTCGTCCAGAATATCGTCAAGCAGCAGCACCTCCCGGTCCATCACCGCATGCCTGGGGCGTGCCATCCATTCGAGTTGACCGCCGGTGCGTGCGTCACCATATCGACTGGCATGCACATAATCAAGATCCAGCGAGAATTTCAGACGCGGCAGCAAATGACCGGCATACACCAATGCGCCGGTCATGACACAAAGTACCAATGGCCGCGACTGCGCATAGCGCGCATTCAGACGGGTTGCCTGCTGATCCATCAGCGCATCAATCGCCGTGCGGTCGTAAAGACATTCGGCTAGATGTGGATCGTGCTGCATCTGTGCGGCCCTGGCTCTTATTTAATCGATGCGAGGTATTGTGTAAATTCCGCACCCACTTCGTGATGACGCTGCCCCAAGGCAACCGTGGCTTTCAGATAACCCAGTTTGGAGCCGCAGTCATAACGCACGCCGTCATAGCGATAAGCCAGTACCTGCTCTTCTGACAACAAACTGGCAATGCCATCCGTCAGTTGAATCTCGCCACCGGCGCCCGGCTGGACATTCTCAAGATGATGAAAAATCCGACCGGACAAGATATAGCGACCCACCACGGCCAGGGTTGATGGCGCCGAGGCCGGATCCGGTTTTTCGACAATCGCATTCACTTGTTCGAGGCGATCAGAGACCGTACGCGCATCAACAATGCCGTAGCTTTTGGTATCGGCTCGGGGCACATCCTGCACGCCCAAAACCGAACAGCGGTAATAGTCGTAGCAATCCACCATCTGCTTCATCACGGGTGTTGTGCCGTCCAGCAGGTCATCGGCCAACAGCACCGCAAAAGGTTCATCACCAATCACCGGCTTCGCACAAAGCACCGCATGCCCCAGACCCAAAGGCTCTGACTGACGGATGTAGATACAGTTCACATGCTTAGGCAAGATATTTTGCACAATGTCCAGCAAGGCTTGCTTATTCTTCTGGGCCAGTTCGCTCTCAAGTTCGTAGGCCTTGTCAAAGTGATCCTCAATAGCGCGCTTGCTGCGCCCCGTCACGAAGACCATTTCCGTAATACCAGCCGCCACCGCCTCTTCCACGGCATACTGAATCAATGGCTTGTCGACCACCGTTAGCATCTCTTTAGGGCTGGCCTTGGTCGCTGGCAGAAACCGGGTGCCTAAACCTGCCACAGGAAAGACTGCCTTACGAATCTTTTTCATTGAATACTCCACTCCGTATCGACTGCATTAATTTTTATGATTGTAAACGTTTCAGAAATTCAGACTCATCGAGGATCTCGATCCCCAGACTGCGCGCTTTGTCCAGTTTCGAACCTGCTGCCTCTCCCGCAACCACCCAATACGTCTTGGCAGAAACAGAACCCGAGGCCTTACCACCCGCTGCTTCAATCAATGCCTTGGCTTCATCACGGCTCAAGTTAGGCAACGTGCCGGTCAATACCACCGTCTTACCCAGTAGCGGCCCTTCTGCAACCTGCGTCGGCAGATCTTCCCAATGCATACCGGCCGCTTGCAGGCGGGCTAAAACCTCGCGGTTATGCGCCTCGGCAAAAAACGAGACGATCGAATCAGCGACCACAGGCCCCACATCCGGTACTTGCATCAGCACCGTCTGATCGGCCTGCATCAGCGCATTCATCGAGCCCAGGTAGCGGGCCAGATCTTTGGCCGTTTGCTCGCCCACATTGCGAATACCCAGCGCATAAATCAGTCGATCCAATTTTGCCTGGCGGCTATTTTGAATCGCTGCGACCAGATTCTCGGCGGATTTATCGGCAAACCGATCCAGCGCGGTCAGTTGTGCCACCGTCAAGGTGTAAAGATCGGCGGGCGAATGCACGAGCCCTGCGTCGACCAGTTGATCTACAATTTTTTCGCCCAGTCCTTCGATGTCCATGGCACGCCGCGAGGCAAAATGGCGCAAGGCTTGTTTGCGCTGGGCCGGGCAAACCAAGCCACCGGTACAGCGGGCAACCGCTTCACCGGGTAGGCGTTCAATATGAGAACCACACTCCGGGCACAGAGGCGGGCAGGCCATTAACGGAAAGCGCGCGTGCCCTGCCTCGTCAACGGGCCGACGATCCGGCAATGAAGCAACCACTTCCGGAATCACATCCCCTGCCCGTCGCACCACAACCGTATCCCCAACACGGATGTCCTTACGGGCCAACTCGATAAAATTATGCAGTGTGGCGTTCGTGACCGTCACCCCGCCGACAAACACCGGTTCCAGACGAGCAACTGGCGTGACCGCCCCCGTACGGCCAATTTGCACGTCAATCGCCTCGACCCGTGACAACACCTCTTCGGCTGGAAACTTATGTGCAATCACAAAGCGTGGTGCACGGGAGACAAAGCCCAATTGCGCCTGCTGATCTCGGCGGTTCACTTTGTAAACCACCCCGTCTATGTCGTAGGGCAAGGTCGGTCGTTGCCTGCCCATGGTGTCGTAATAGCCCAGCAAACCTGCCGCCCCATGCACCACAGCCCGCGACGCTGCCACGCGAAAACCCAGCATGGCCAACCAATCGAGTACCCCGGCTTGGGTATCAGGCACCATGGCTTGATCACTGGTCTCACCGATACCATAAGCAAAAAAACTGAGCGGTCGCCGGGCAGTGATTGCCGAATCAAGCTGCCGTAAACTGCCCGCTGCCGCATTGCGCGGGTTGGCGAAGGTTTTCTCGCCTGCGGCTTCTTGGGCCGCATTAAGCTTGGCAAAATCAGCACGGCGAATCAGCACTTCACCGCGCACCTCCAAGCGTCCCTTGGGGGCTGGTGAATTCAGACGCAAGGGCACACTGTGAATCGTGCGCACGTTCAGCGTGACATTTTCTCCCGTGGCCCCATCCCCGCGCGTCGCACCCAGCTGAAATAGCCCATCTTCATAGACCAGCGATATCGCCAGGCCGTCGAACTTGGGTTCACAGGCATAAGCAATGGGTGGGCTGTTTTCAGAAAGCGCCAACAATTCGCGACAGCGCCGATCAAAGGCCGTCACTTCTTCCGCCGTAAAGGCGTTATTGATCGAGAGCATGGGCGTCTGATGCGTCACCGTATCAAACGCTGCCAAGGGCGGTGCCCCCACACGCTGCGTCGGTGATTCAGGACAGACTAACGTCGGATGGGCGGTCTCCAGCGACTCCAGTTCACGAAATAGCTGGTCATATTCGGCATCCGGCACTTCTGGCGCATCACATACGTAATAAGCGTACGCGTAGCGGTCAAGCAATGCGCGTAATTGAGCGGCGCGCTCAGACACCTTCAGCATTGCCGAGGTTTCCCCCGAGTTTTCGGGGGCACTGAAATCAAAAGCGTCCTGCACCGCGCCAATCAGGAAAACAAACGACGTGCCAACGCAGAGCCGGGTTCTATCCCCTGGGCCTGGAGCATGGCGTTGAGGCGGATCACCTGATGCACCAGAAGCCCCATTCCCTCGTCACTCATCGTTCGTCCTGCGTCATCCACGATGTCCGCATCCAGTTCATTGGCCAATGTCCGGGCCAGATCCAGCATTTCAACCACCACCGTATCCGGTCCCAGCACGTGCGGAAAATCCAGAATCAAACTGACGAGCGAGGTGTTCGGATCTGCTTGCACCTGGAAATCAACCTGCCCCAGCAAACCCACGCGCGCATAATTGGGGAACTCGCCCGTTAGCCCAAAACGACCGGCTTCACGTGAGAGTTTTTCAAAGGCGGTCGCTGGTTCTTGTCTGGACTTGAGATTAAGGCTGATCAGCGTGTCGACGCGAACGCAAAACGCATCCAGATTGGTTGCACGATCCATCAGCGTGGATTCAGACTCTACGGACAAGCCGGCCGAGAGCATCTGCGCCAGACTTTCCAGTGATCGAATCCATTGATGCAGCGTATCTGGGTTAACCGGGCCAAGTCGTGAAGCCAGTTGCAGACGCCCGCGTAAATTACTGACCAAGGCATCTGCCGGCAATGCCTCTGCCCGATGCCAGGCGTCACCGGAATAAAACTCCACACGCTCGAAGCGTTCAGCGCCCATTTGATTCAGCGTCTCACGAATCGAACCCGCGGTTCGGGGTTCGTAAAACCGCAAGGTTGCAATCGCATCCACCCACGACTCAACTTCAGTCAGTGCCGGTAGGGGTTCAAGGTTGGTCACGGCTTGCGTCTCAGACAGCGCTGGCTCAACGGGCTGATCCGCAGCCATTGTTGAATCCATTGCCCCGTCAGAATGATCCCAGCTGGGTTCCTGACGACCGCCCGCCGTGTCGTCTGTCGTTGTCAGCGGCTCATCCGTCGATTCGGGCGCGTTTTTTTGACGGTACTTGCGTTCGAGCCAACGGTTATAGACCACCACCAGCACAATGGCAAAAAGACCCAGACCCAAGAGACTCAGTTGCAGTTCGTTCATGATCAGCCCACCGTTGTTTCGCGCATTTGCAGCGCTTCTTCCATATCAACTTCTACAATGCGCGACACACCAAATTCCTGCATCGTCACACCGACCAGTTGGTTCCCCATTTCCATCGCAATCTTGTTATGGCTGATGAAAAGGAATTGCGTTTTGTCCGACATGCGCTTCACCATTTCGCAGAAGCGGATGGTATTGGCGTCATCCAGCGGCGCATCTACTTCATCGAGCAAACAGAAAGGTGCCGGGTTGAGCTGGAACAGCGAAAACACCAGGGCAATCGCCGTCAGTGTCTTTTCACCGCCAGACAGCAGATGAATCGTTGAATTCTTTTTGCCGGGTGGCTGCGCCATTACCTGAACACCCGCATCGAGAATTTCATCGCCCGTCATAATCAGGCGCGCCTCACCGCCACCAAACAACCCGGGGAACAGCGTACCGAAATGCTGATTCACGGCATCGAAAGTAGACTGCAGCAAGGTTCTGGTTTCCCGGTCGATACGACGAATCGCATTTTCCAGCGTTTCCATCGCCAACAGCAGATCTTCTGACTGGGCGTCCAGATAGGTCTTGCGTTCAAGCGCTGAATTCAGTTCGACCAGCGCGGCCAGATTGACCGGCCCCATGGCTTCTATTTCACGCTGCACTCGGGTAATTGTTGCCTGCAGCGGGCCCGCCTTCAGATCAGCAATACTGCCCAGCAGCACTTCAATCTGTTCCGGGCTACAACCGGCTTCAGTGAGCAAGCCCTCAAACTGTGCTGCCGCTAATTCAGCCGCCTGGTGTTTGAGTTGATGATCATTAATGCGTGCGCGCACCGGCTCGAGCTGCTGCTCCATACGCATCCGGTTTTCTTCCAGCGTGCGGAGTTCGCTCGCCTTGCTTTCGGCCGCATCACGAATCTCGGCCAACGCTTGTTCTTTTTCCGTGCGTAGCGTCAGCGCAGTTTCTAACTTTTCACGCAGCTCGTCGCCATCCGCACCTTCCAGTTCGGATTTAGCCTGTTCGGTACTGTCATCAATACGGCGGCACTCATCCACCGATAGCCGCGCCTGGTTTCTCAGGTCGTCCAAACGGGTCTGGCATTCGCGACAGGAGAACTCGGCCTCTTGCACCTCACGTTCTACTTTGACCATGGCGTCACGCGCATCGCGCAAGGCACGACTGGCTGACTCTCTCACGGAAAGACGCTCGCTTAATGACGATTGGGCAATAGCAACGGCAGATTCCAGGTTCTGTAACAGTGCGAATTGCTCTTCAAGACGCAACTGTTCGGCCTGCTGCTCGGCGAGTTGCTCATCACGCCCTGCATTAAGTGCCCGCGCCCGCTCTTCGTAATGACGAACCGCTTGAGCCAGTTTTTCAAATTCAATCGCGTAACGATTCTGTTCATTCTGAGCCGCCTGCGCCTGTTGCCTGAGGCCGTCCAAGGACAAGCGAGCCGACCGCAACGCGTCTCGTGCTGCTTCCACCCGGGCGTTGGCTGCTTCAAGGGGCAAGGTCAGTGCGTCAACGCGGGCTTGTGTGGTTTCCAGCTCCTGCTGACGTTCCAGTAATCCATGGTCGCCCGCATCAGGGGCAAAAAAGGTCACACTGTAACGGTCCAGCAAATGCCCTTCCGGGGTCACGACCACGGCCCCGTCGGCTAGCTGGGATTGCAGTGCCCGTGCGTCCGCCAGTGTGGGTGCAGTCACCACGCCAGCCAGCCACCGCGCCAGAACGGGCTTGATCTGGGCATCCAGACATTCGACTTGGGCCATCAGCGCCCCTGCGGCATCCGGCGCTGAAGCACCAGCCGCTTCGGGCATCAGTAACGTGAGGCGCAACGAAGGCGGCTCGGCAAAGCAGCGATCCAGCTCCGGTAAATCCTGCTGGCCACAAGCAACGGCTTTCAAACGATCACGCAGAACCGCTTCAACCGCTACTTCCCAACCGCTGCTCACCCGAATTTTCTGCCAGAGCACAGGGCGATCTTGCAGACCGGCTTTACGCAACCACTCCGGGAGCGAGCCCGTAGCCTGAACGCGTTCCTGCAGTTGCTTCAGGGCCTGATGACGCGCCTGGGTTTGAGTAAACTCCTGATGCAACGTACGTTGTTGTTCGTTGGCATCCTGCAAAGCCTGCTCGGCTCCCGAGAGCGATTCTTCTGCTAAGGACTGTTGCTCCTGCAACTCGGCCAATGCCATCGCAGCCGACTCACGCTGTTCGGCCAATTGCTGCATCTGATCCGCATCGGGCGGTGTCAATGCCGCTTCATCACGCTGCAAGCGCTCAATCTGTTGGGTAATGCGCGCCAAGTTACGTTCGGCATTACTGCGATTGGCCTGAGCCACCTGTAAACGTTGCTCGAGTCCGGATAGTTCACCGCGGAACTGGCTGGCTTGTGCTTGCGCCTCGCGTTCCGCGTCTTCAAAGGCGGGCAAGCCCTCTTGGGCACGTTCCAGCATTTCCTGCGTCTGTGCCAGGCGCATTGCCGCGTGTTCCTGAAGTTCGGTCCAGCGCACCAGGTCTTCTTCAGCCTGAACCTGGCGCTGTTTCCAGCTCTCACGGTCTATCGTCAATTGCTGCAAACGGGCTTCCAGATTGCGGCGTGTTTCCTGACGGT
>ERZ650301.340-NODE-340-length-12749-cov-44.194816_pt1 | contig 12749 bp, 11 predicted proteins | sample MGYA00376237_ERZ650301 | MGnify/ENA primary metagenome ERZ650301 (study PRJEB26733, sample SAMN07839255) | wastewater metagenome | biome: small river; feature: stream; material: water | place: USA: North Carolina | collected 2016-04-05 ...
ATAGTGGACAGCTGGAGATAGCTCCAAAAAAGTATTATTTTTATGCCAATTCAAACGGTGTTTTTTTAAACATGGCTAGATTCTTTTTTATGGTTAAGTTAAAACATATTTTATATAAAGGGTTATTGTGGTTTTTTGGGCTATCTGTTTTTTCAGTAGTATTTTTCAAGTTTGTTCCTGTGCCGTTTACTCCTTTGATGGGGATTCGGGTTATAGAAAATAAGTTGGATAAAAAACCCATTCATTTTGAACACAATTGGGAACCCATTGAAAATATTTCAATGAATTTGCAAAAGGCAGTTATCGCTAGCGAAGATGGGACTTTCTTGAGACATCATGGGTTTGATTTTAGTGCCATGCAAAAAGCATTTCAAAACAATTCCAATGGGAAACGAATAAAAGGAGGAAGTACGATTTCTCAGCAAACAGCTAAGAATGTGTTTTTATGGCAGGGAAGAAGTTACTTTAGAAAAGCGTTGGAAGCCTATTTTACGGTTTTAATTGAACTGATTTGGGGTAAAGAACGCATCATGGAAGTATACTTAAATAGTATTGAAATGGGGGATGGTATTTATGGAGCGCATGCTGCCACACAATATTGGTACGGTAAGGATGCTTCGAGTTTAACTAAAATGGAAGCTGCGGGAATTGCCGCTATTTTACCCAATCCTAGAAAATTCAAAGCATCTAATTCGACTGCATTTATCAATAAAAGAAAAGCTAGAATTGTTCGAGTAATGCAACATATAGGAAAGATTACGTATTAAATTTCACTCTTTAACTTAGATAATGGACAAAAAGAAATTATATCTCATATTAATCTTAGGATTGCTTTCGGCAATAGGACCATTATCGATAGACATGTATTTGCCCGCTTTTCCAGATATTGCTAAAGGCTTGCACACATCAGTATCTTCTGTAATGTTGTCTTTGTCTTCCTTTTTTATTGGAATTTCAGTGGGACAACTTATATACGGACCATTATTGGAACGGTTTGGAAGGAAAAAACCATTGTATTTTGGCTTAGTGCTGTATGCGCTTTCCTCATTAGCATGTGCAATAGCTTTATCAGTTGATACATTAATTATTTTTAGACTTTTTCAGGCCTTAGGGGGTTGTGTAGGAATGGTGGCTGCAAGAGCGATGGTTAGAGATTTATTTGAACTTAAAGATAATGCAAAAGTATTTTCAACTTTAATGTTGGTGGTCGCAGTGTCTCCAATCATTGCGCCAACATTAGGAGGATATATTACATTATTATTTGGATGGCGTTATATTTTTGGGGCGCTCGTGGTTGTTATAGTGTTAATTATTGGGGGGATTTATTTTTTATTACCTGAAAGTAAACAGCCCGACTCTAACTTTTCTTTGAGACCTAAGGCTATTCTTAAAGGATATAGTACAGTTATTAAAAACTCTCAATTTGCTATTTATACGTTTACAAGTGCCGTAGCTTATTCCGGATTATATGCATACATCAGTGGATCTCCTTATGTTTTTATGGTTTTATTTAAAGTAAGTGAGAATTATTATTCTTGGATTTTTGCAACAATTGCTATTGGTTTAATAGGTTCAAGTCAATTTAATACTTTTATTTTGAGGTGGTTTTCTTCTGAAAAAATTATTCAATGGGCCTTACTTATACAAAACATAGTTGCTGTTGTTTTATTAGCCATTACTCTTTTAGGATGGGTGAATCTATATTCAACTATTATTTTAGTTTTTTTCTTTATGTGTTGCCAAGGATTTTTGTTTCCTAATGCTACCGCACTTTCAATGGCTCCTTTTAGTAGTAATGCAGGAAGTGCTTCGGCACTTATGGGGTTTATTCAGATGAGTATAGGTGCATTTATGTCAGCTATGGTAAGTTTTTTACAAAATGAAACTGCATTGCCTATGATTGGTATTATGGCATTTTGTTCCTTATTTGCTTCGGTACTATTTTATTTTGGTCGTAAAAAAATTAAAAAACAGGCTAGTGCTACTTTGGTAAAAGAAGAAGAGATAGAGATGATTAGTACTTTATAGGATTTAAAATAATAATTTTTAAAAATAAAAAACCTCAAGGCAACTTGAGGTTTTTTATTTTTAATAGTCTAAAAATCAGATATTTATTTATAAATTTTTGTTTTTAGATACTATTTAAAAAATTTTTTTATTCTAATAAAAAAACTTTTTAAATGTTTTCAGGTCTAACCTAACATAGACCAAATAAATTATTAGATATGGAACCATTAAAACATTTTGCCGACTATCTTCACAATAATATATTGTATTTCTTATACTATGTATTAGGTTTTATTTTTTTATGTCTCTTTTTAATACAGTTTTAAAAAGGCTTGAGTCGTTTATGAAAAATAGACGTATCAGAAGAATTAATTTCAATCAAATTAAAAAATCATAATCTTAAATCTTAAATTATAATCAAAATGAAAAATTACAAAATTATTTTCGCTTTCGCTATTTCAGCAATGCTTTTTAGTTGTTCTAGTAATGAACCTGTTGGATCAGCAGCAACAACTGCTGCTACAGCAACTTCTTATGAAGTGGTAGCCGCAACTGCTCTACCAACTTCTGCTTCAGCTTATATAGCATCTAATTATTCAGGAGCTAGTACTACAGAAGTAAACTTAGTATCTGATGGAACATATGTAGCTTATGTAGCTAAGACGTCAGGTACAACAGCTAAGTCGACTAGTTCAACAGCAAATGCAGTGGTAACTAAATTAATTTTTTCAATTAGAGGAGCATTTCTTTCGGCTAAAGTACAAACTAATGTAGCTATTGCTGATTTACTACCTGCGATTACGACTTACATTACTACGAACTATGCGGGTGCTGTAATTAATAATGCACATGTAGAATCAGATGGAGGATTTGATGTAATGATAACTTCGGCTGATGGGAATAAAATTAAATTAAATTTTAAAGCAGATGGTACTTTTGTTGCTGCAAAAGCATTAAAAGCTAATGGAAATCATAAACATGATCACAATAATAATCACACACCAGTAGTTATAGCTGATTTATTGCCAGCCATTACTACTTATATCTCAACTAACTATTCTGGAGCAACAATTACATCAGCACATAAAGAATCGGATGGAAGTTTTGATGTGTTTGTTACTACAGCATCAGGAGCTAAGCTAAATATTAATTTTTCTGCTACGGGTGATTTTGTTGCCGTGAGTTCAGATGATATTCATCACTCAGACAATGGAACTGTAATTGCAATTGCTGATTTATCAGCTTCAATTACAACCTATATCGGCACTAATTATGTAGGATCAACAATAGTGGGTGCAAAAAGAGAAGTAGACGGTAGCTTTGAAGTCCATATTATTACTGCAGACAGCCTAAAATTAGAATTGAAATTTGATTCAACAGGTACTTTTGTATCCTTGAGTTCAAATACTAACAATCATTTTCCCTCTAATTTATCTCCAGTAGCGATTACCAATTTAGTAACTGCTATTAAAAATTATATTACTACTAATTATGTAGGCGCTATTATTAAAGAGGCACATTTAGAATCAAATGGAACTTACGATATTGTAATTACTACTGCTGCAGGAGTTCAATTAAAATTAAATTTTAGTGCTACAGGAGCATTTTTAGGCATAAAAAATTAATTAAGAAAGTTTCCCTTTTCAATTTAAATACACATAAAGGCTATCTGTATAAGCGATAGCCTTTATGTATTAAAAAGTACAACACAAGAGTTTTTCCGAGCTTATTTGCTATTATAAAATATATTATTTTTATACCAATAAAAAAAAGTGGGTACTTTTTAAAACTAAATGAGATTATTAGGGTCTAATAATTGAATAGCAGTTTAATATTTAAAAATTCAGTATTGGATAATCAGGTTGATTTTGTAAAAAAATTGCTTAGCAATAATCAAAGGGATGCTGCCTTTAAAAAATTACTGGATCTTTATCAGGTGAAGTTGTATTGGCTTATTCGAAAGTTGGTAGGTACTCATGAGGATGCCGATGATGTATTGCAAAACACCTTCATTAGAATTTATAAAGGGTTGCCAAAGTTTTCTCAAGATAGTTCTTTATATACCTGGATGCACAGAATTGCTTATAATGAATCGCTTCGATTTATAGAACAAAATAGAAAGAAGTTTCATATTTCGATAGATGATGTGAATAGGAAATATTTGGATAATTTAATGGAAGATTCTTTTTTTGAAGGGAATGAACTTCAAGTAAAATTACACCGAATATTATCTGAATTGCCGGATAAGCATAGAGAAATATTTAATATGAAATATTATGATGATATGAAATTTAGAGAAATTGCCGAAATCACAGGGATGAAAGAAGGTAGTTTGAAAACATCCTATTATAATTCGGTAAGTATTATTCAGAGTAAAATTGAAAACATTGATATTTTGACTTTAAAAAAGGTTATTTAAATTAGGTACACAATGGAGAAAGAAAAAAATAATAAAATGAAGATTAGTCAGTTACAAGATCAAAAGCTAACTCAAATCCACAAAGAGGCATTGGGGTTAAATCTCCCAGAGGGTTATTTTAACCAGTCTAAAAATGAAATTTTAAGTAAAACTTCTCAGGATAAAAGTCTTACTATAAATTGGTTTTTACATAAAAATAGTATCTGGAAAGTAGCCGCTAGTATCGTTCTGATATTAGGCTTGGTTGTGTATCTTCAGTTTTCAGCTAATTCTATTTCAGGAACTGATGCATCTTCAATAGCTTTAGTAAACAATTCGGATGAAATAAATCAATCGGTAGTGCAGTCTGATTCCAATCAGGGTAATACAAATTTAGAATCAGTTATATCTAATACAAATAAACACATTGAACATCAAAAAACGAATGCAGATAATGTAGTTCAAAATGAAAATGATATCTTAGTCAAATCATTATTTGTAGAAGAAGCCGAGGTAGACAAATACATAGAAAGTTCAATTTTAGAAGACATATAGGTTTAAAGATAATTATAGAATATAAAAAACCCCGCTAATGAAATCAATAACTACAATTTTAATCATTACCATCACTTTGTTTTTAGGTAGTACCAAGACTTTTGCTCAAGAAAAAGAACTTAAAGAGAATTTGACTGTTGAGCAGCAAAAATTATTACAAGAACAGCGCGATGTAATGAAAGCTAATAGAGAGGCTTTCAAAGCATCGTTGACTGCTGAACAATTGGCTATTTTAAAGGATGGAAGTTTGACTAGAGAACAACAACAAGCGGCTCTTGTAGCAACATTTACAGATGCTCAAAAAGCCATTTTAAATGAAAATAGAGAAAAAGCAAAAGCGCTTAAAGAAGAGTTTAAGACGACACTTACAAAAGAGCAACGCCAACAGTTACATTCTCAAAATGAGAATAAAATACGTGAAAAATTAAGCGAAATAAAAGAAAGAAGAATAAGAAAAAATTAAATTTATTTACTTATTTTGTGTTTAAGTAAGTGGTTGATTAGTTCAATTACTTACTTTTTAATTTTATGACTTAATGAAAAAATATTTCACTTTACTTCTTTGTTTCTCAGCAGTTTTTATCGCATCCTCTCAGGAGTTGTCTGATAAAGAAACGGATGATGTTATTGATGAGTTATTTCAAAATAATAAAACTTTAGATGAGGTTTTGGCTTCATTTACAAAGTATCAGTTTCTGTATCTTTCGATGAATTATAATAGTAACACCTATTTTTCAGGACGAGATATAGGCGTTCATCAATATAGCCTGAGTCCTAAAATAAGTTATCTGCATTATTCAGGATTGTCGTTAAATGTGTCTGGAATTTATTATGATAAATTTGATCCAAAATGGGATTTAACTACTGTTAATATTGGCTACGGAAAAAGTTTGGGCAAAAACAATACGTTTAAATACTATACTTCGTACACCAGATATTTTTACAACAATGGTCTTTCTAACTCATTTGAAAATGATATTAATCTTGGGTTTGGAATTAAGAATAAAAAGAGAACAATCGGCACACAACTATCAGGTTCTTATTTGTTTGGTAATGACAAAGCATTCCAAGTAGCATCTACCACTTATTTTGTACTTAAATTACTTAATTCACCAAAATACAGATTGGATATTAGACCTCAATTTAGCATAATTGCTGGAGACCAAACCGTTGAGTTGTCTCGGACGTATATCCAGAATGGGCGTATAGTAACAGATTTTACGACAAATAAACAATTTTATTTAATCAATAAACAACTAAATTTACCTATTCAATTTAGTGCTAATTCTTTTGATTTTGAATTGGGTTACAACGTTAATTTTCCTTCTGCGATAGGGAGTGAAACTAATTTAAAAAACACTAGTTATTTTAATTTTTCGGCAGCTTATTTGTTTGATTTATAGTTTGTTATTTGATTATTTTCTGACTGACATTTTTTATTGAACAGTATCCATTCATTTCTAACCATTTTTCACAAGCTTTTGGCCAGTCTTTATTAGTTCCTTCTCTGCCTAATCCAAATCCATGTCCTCCTTTTTCATAAATATGCATTTCAGCCGGAACGTTGTATTGTAATAAATTAAGATAATAATTAATTGAATTGGCAACAGGAACCACTTTGTCATCAGAAGCATGGACAAGAAATGTTTTGGGAGTATCTGCGTTGACTTGTTTTTCATTGGAATATTTTTCAATTAAATTTCGACCGGCATTTTCTCCTAAAAGGCTGTTCTTTGATCCACTGTGAGTGATACCGTCTTCCATCGAAATAACAGGATAGATTAAAATAGAAAAATCAGGACGCGAACTTGTTGTGTCAGCATCATATACTTTTTCTTGATAATGGGTTGATAATGTAGATGCTAAATGTCCTCCTGCAGAAAAACCTAAAACGCCTATTTTAGTTGGATCAATATTCCATTCTCTAGCATTTCGTCTGATTATTCGAATGGCTTCTTGGGCATCTTGTAAAGGCGCTATAGTCTTGTCTTTCATTATAAGGTCACTTGGCAGACGGTATTTTAGGACAAACGCTGTTATTCCAAGAGAATTTAACCATTCAGCCACTTTTTGCCCTTCCTTATACATAGCTAAATGCGAATACCCGCCTCCTGGAAAAATTAGAACGACACTCCTATTTGCTAGTTCTTTTTTGGGCAAATAAACAGATAAATTAGGATTTGTTACTTGGCTAGTACTTTGTGGCTGTCCGTCTTTCATTACTTGTTTTTCAGTATAATCCACAACATTAATCGAGTTAGGAATAGATTTAGGCCAGATGGGAATTGAATTTATTTGTCCGTTACTAGAAAATACTAATAGATTAATGATTACAATAAAAGCGTATTTGTTTATTAAATAGGGAATTGTTTTCATGGTTAGTTTTATTAAAGAGTTTTTTATTAAAAAACTTGCTATTTAATTTTTTAGATATATATTTGTGTAATCGATTACATTAAAAACTAAAAATAGTATGTTTGTACCAATAAATAATAAATATTCTTACGAAAATAGTTAAAATATAATTGATTAGCTTAACTAACCAAAAAACCAAATAATGAATACAGCTAAAAAACCTATCGGAAATTTTCGTTGGACTATTTGTGGCTTACTTTTTTTTGCTACTACTATTAATTATTTAGACAGACAAGTGCTTTCTTTAACTTGGAGTGATTTTATTGCTCCAGAGTTTCATTGGACTAACAATGATTACGGAAATATAACAGCTTTATTTTCTATTTTTTATGCTGTTTCGTTATTATTTGCGGGTAGATTAGTAGATGTATTAGATACTAAAAAAGGGTTTCTATGGGCAATTGGAGTTTGGTCTGTTGGAGCTTGTTTACATGCATTTGCAGGAATTGTTACTTCGGGGATATTGACAGGAAATTGGCTAGTAGGTTTTGAGGGTGCTAAAAATGCTATTGCAACAGTAAACGATACAGGAATGATTATTTCTACTAGTGTCACCTTATTTATTTTAGCGCGTTTTGTTTTGGCTGTCGGAGAAGCAGGAAATTTTCCAGCAGCAATTAAAACTACAGCAGAATATTTCCCTAAAAAAGATAGAGCATTTTCAACCAGTATTTTTAATTCAGGAGCAACGGTGGGAGCCTTGGCGGCACCAATTACTATTCCATTTATTGCAAAAGCTTTTGGTTGGGAAATGTCGTTTATTATTATTGGAGCTTTAGGTTTTGTTTGGATGGGATTTTGGATCTTTTTATACGACAAACCTGAGAAACATACTAAAGTAAGTCCAGAAGAACTGGCTTACATTCAACAAGATATAATTGCAGACAGCAAATTAGTGGGTTATGTGGCCGAAACAGCTACTAAAGTAAGTTTAAAGGATTGTTTTAGATACAAACAAACTTGGGCATTTGCCTTTGGAAAATTTATGACAGACGGTGTGTGGTGGTTCTTTTTATTTTGGACACCAGCTTATTTAAGTTCTGTATATGATATGGATGCAACAGAAGCGGCTTTGCCTTTATTTGTGTTATATATGATTACTTTACTTTCAATTATTGGTGGATGGTTGCCGACTTATTTTGTAGAAAAGAAAGGAATGAATCCATATGATGGAAGAATGAAAGCGATGCTGATTTTTGCTTTTTTCCCGTTACTAGCTTTAGTAGCTCAACCCTTAGGACACTATACGTATTGGTTGCCGGTAATCATTATTGGTATTGCGGGAGCCGCTCATCAATCTTGGTCTGCTAATATTTTCACAACCGTTGGAGATATGTTTCCTAAAAAAGCTATTGCTACTGTAACAGGAATAGGTGGATTAGCTGGTGGACTAGGGTCAACATTAATTAATAAAGGATCGGGAGTTTTGTTTGACCACGCTAAAGACACCAATATGTCTTTCATGGGTTTTGAAGGTATTGAAGCGGGGTATTTCATTATATTTTCAATCTGTGCAGTTTGTTATTTGATAGGCTGGACGGTGATGAAAGCATTGGTGCCAAAATACAGCCCAATCACTGATTTGTAAATCAAACCTAAAGATTTTAGTTTACCAAAATAAATAAATAAGAATGACAAATTTTGAATTCAGATACGCATCTCATCCAAAAGATGCTAATACATATACTACTAGCGAATTAAGAGAACATTTCTTAATTGAAACACTGTTCGTAGAAAACCAGATACAACTTACCTATTCTATGTATGATAGATATATTGTAGGAGGAATAATGCCTGTCGATAGACGATTAAAATTGGAAACAATTCCCTATTTGAAGTCGGAAAATTTTCTTGACCGAAGAGAGCTTGGGATTATCAATGTTGGCGGTAGCGGAAAAGTAACCGTTGATGGTGTGGATTATTTTTTAGAGAAAAAAGAGGCTTTGTATGTAGGACAAGGATGTAAAGAAGTCCTTTTTTCTGCTACGAATGGGGAACAACCTTTGTTTTACATCAATTCGGCTCCAGCACATCACAAATTTCCAACTAAGAAAGTCACCAAAGAAAATGCCGAGATTGTGCATTTAGGAGAAGAAAAGTTTGCCAACAAACGTATCATTAATAAGTTGATTGTGAATAGCGTTGTCGAAACTTGTCAATTGCAAATGGGTTTGACCGAGTTGTTAACCGGAAATGTTTGGAATACGATGCCCTCACATACGCACAATCGACGAATGGAAGCCTACTTTTATTTTGATTTAGAAGCAGGACAAACTATCAGTCATTTTATGGGAGAGCCTCAAAACACACGTCATATTTTCATGCAAAATAATCAAGCAGTATTGTCTCCAGAATGGTCAATTCACTCAGGAGCAGGAACGGCAAATTATTCTTTTATTTGGGGAATGGCAGGAGAGAATTTAGATTATGGCGATATGGATATTGTGGCACCAAACGAATTACGATAAGCGATGAATTTATTTGATTTAACAGGCAAAAGAGCCTTGATTACTGGAGGAACTCATGGTTTGGGTATGGCAATGGCCGAAGGATTGGCGCAAGCCGGTGCTGAATTAGTGATTACTGGAACTACACCTTCTAAAATGGAAGAGGCTTTGAACTATTATAAAAGCAAAGGATATAAGGCTGCAGGTTATTTATTTGATGTAACCAATGAAAAAGCAGCAGCTTTGAATATCGAATTAATTTCAAAAGAATTAGGAGATATCCATATTCTTGTAAACAATGCAGGGATTATTAAAAGAGAATTGGCTACCACCATGTCGGTTGCTGATTTTAGACAAGTAATCGATGTCGATTTAGTTGGACCTTTTATTATGTCGCAATTAGTTGTCAAACAAATGATTGAAAGACAAGAAGGGAAAATAATCAACATTTGCTCGATGATGAGTGAATTGGGTAGAAATAGTGTTTCGGCTTATGCTGCTGCCAAAGGAGGACTGAAAATGTTAACTCGAAATCTAGCTACAGAATGGGCCAAACACAACATTCAAGTCAACGGAATTGGACCAGGCTATTTTGCCACCTCTCAAACCGAACCGATTCGTGTAGACGGACATCCTTTTAATGAATTTATCATCAATAGAACTCCTGCAGCACGTTGGGGAAATCCAGAAGATTTGGCTGGAGCAGCGGTGTTTTTAGCTTCCAAAGCGAGTGACTTTGTAAACGGACAAATTGTTTATGTAGATGGTGGAATTTTAGCGACCATTGGTAAACCTTCAAACGAAAATTAATTATTTTATAAAATAGCATGAGCACAACATTCATACACGACAATTTTTTATTAGAAAACAAATACGCGGAAGAATTATACCATAATTATTCTAAAAATCAGCCGATTATTGATTACCACAATCATTTATCGCCACAATTTATCGCAGAAGATAAAATTTTTGATAACGTCACCAAAGTTTGGATCAATGGAGATCATTACAAATGGCGCGCAATGCGAACTTTAGGAGTGAATGAACAATTTGTTACCGGTAATGGTTCTGATAAAGATAAGTTTATGAATTGGGCTAAAACAGTTCCGTATACGATGCGTAATCCTTTGTATCATTGGACGCATTTAGAATTGGCTCGTTATTTTGATATCTATGATTTGTTGAATGAAAAATCAGCAGAGAAAATTTACGAAGAGGCTTCGGCTAAAATTAATTCGCCACAATACAGCACGCAAAACTTGCTTCGCAAAGTAAATGCAGAGTTTGTATGTACAACGGAGGATCCAATTGATAATTTAGAATACCATCAGCAATTAGCTACAAGTGCTTTTGAAGTGAAAGTGAGTACTGCATTTAGACCTGATAGAGCCATCTTAATTGCTAATGATGGTTACAATGACTACATCAATACTTTAGGAGAAGTGGCTGGTGTTACCATCAATTCGTATACTGATTTATGCACGGCGCTAAGAAATAGAATTGACTATTTCGATAAAAACGGATGTAAGTTATGTGACCATGGTTTGGATCAAGTGTATTTTGAAAACTACACCGAAAGCGAAGTCAATTCGATTTTCAAAAAGAAAAGAGAAAATGGAACTTTGACACAAGAAGAAGCCTTGAAATTCCAAAGTGCGATTCTATTCTTCTTATTCGAAACCTATCATGAATTTGGTTGGGTACAACAATTGCATCTAGGTGCTTTACGAAATAATAATGCGCGTATGCACCGTATTTTAGGACCTGACACCGGTTGGGATTCTATTGGGGATTATCCACAAGCACAAAAACTATCTGGCTTTTTAAATGCTTTAGACAGTAAAGATAAATTGACTAAAACGATCATTTACAATTTGAATCCAGCAGACAACGAAGTGATGGCAACGATGATTGGTAATTTCAACGACGGGAGCGTAAAAGGGAAAGTTCAGTTTGGTTCAGGTTGGTGGTTTTTAGATCAAAAAGACGGAATGACCAAACAACTGAATGCCTTATCTAATATGGGTTTAATTAGTTGTTTTATTGGAATGTTAACTGATTCAAGAAGCTTTTTGTCGTTCCCTAGACACGAATACTTCAGACGTATTTTGTGTAATCTTTTAGGGGATGAAATCAAAAGAGGGGAATTGCCAAATGATATGGAATGGATTGGTAAAATGGTTTCCGATATTAGTTACAATAACGCAAAAGAGTACTTCAAATTTTAATAGGTATATTGACCTAAATTTTGAATACACTTTTTAAACAATAGATTATGAGCAAAGTAGTCACTTTTGGCGAAATCATGTTACGCCTTTCAACAGATAGTCATTTGCGTTTTGAACAAGCAAAAGGCTTTACTGCTACATACGGTGGTGGCGAATTTAACGTTGCTGTTTCGTTAGCCAATTATGGAATTAATGCCGAGTTTGTAACCCGAATTCCTAATAATGAAATAGGAACTTGCGCTTTAAAAGAAATGCGTAAAATGAATGTTGAATCTAAAAACGTCATTTTTGGAGGCGAACGTTTAGGAATTTATTTCTTGGAGACGGGTTCAGGAGTAAGGGGAAGTAATGTGGTGTATGACCGCGCTCATAGTGCTATGGCTACCCTTGAAAAAGGAATGATTGATTGGTCAAAAGTGCTAGAAGGCGCCACTTGGTTTCATTGGAGTGGTATTACACCGGCTATTTCTGAGTCTGCGGCTCAAGCTTGTTTAGAAGCGGTAAAAGCAGCGCACCAGTTAGGATTAACTATTTCCTGCGATTTGAATTATAGATCAAAATTGTGGCAATATGGTAAAACGCCAAGCGAGGTGATGCCTGAACTATTACAGTATACAAATGTGATTTTGGGCGATATTGACACTGCTTATTTTATGTTAGGTCAAGCCAAAGTAAATCCAAATTATCAGGAGACAACTT
>ERZ650301.341-NODE-341-length-12741-cov-7.380735_pt1 | contig 12741 bp, 7 predicted proteins | sample MGYA00376237_ERZ650301 | MGnify/ENA primary metagenome ERZ650301 (study PRJEB26733, sample SAMN07839255) | wastewater metagenome | biome: small river; feature: stream; material: water | place: USA: North Carolina | collected 2016-04-05 ...
GACGCTGGGGCCAAGGGCGTGATCGTCAACGACGATGCGGCCATCTACATCAACGACAGCCAGCCCATCACCCAGATGGAAGGCTCGGGTTCGACCCAGCAGTCGTACCGCTTTGACATCGTACGCTCGGGGCAGGGGGTGACCGGTTCGTCAACCGTGGACTGGACCGTGCAGCTGACCACCAATGGCGCAGGCAATACCGCGCAGAACACCGACTTCGCCGCCTTGCCGACCACGCAAACGGCTTCGGGCTGGTACGACGCCGCGACCAATTCGATCCGCGGCACGGTGACCTTCACGGCCAACGACTACGACAAGCAAACCGTGGCCGAGATAGATTTCATGCGTGAACGTGGACATGAGATTTTGGAGTTGCCTACGGGGCAAGGCATGATGATTAAGACGTGATGGAATTGAGAAGATGAGTTCTGTTTTTCCTTCTGTGTTTTTAACACCCGATGCTGTGCAGGTGAATACGGCCAAGCTGATGGGCCGACAGTCGGCGGGGCGTGGTTTTATGCGCGGCCTGGCCGCTGCATATGCGCACGATGCACGGCCTTTGTGTTTGGTGCATGGGGGTGGTTCGCAGCAAGGGATGTTGGAGTTAGAGGCCCGTGATACGGGCTGGACTGGCACGATTGAACATCGCATGGCCAAAGACCCCAACAGCTGGGCAAAGGGTGTGTTGTATGTGCCCGCCCCAGTGGACACGCGCATGGCGTGGCAGCGTAGCCGCCAAGGCATGGCGTCGGTGGCGTTGTGCGGGGTGACGCACACCATCAGCTCATCGGGTGTGTTGGCGCAGGTGGCCGACTATGTGCAGGGGCCGTTTGCCAATTGGGATGCACTGATTTGCACATCCAACAGTGTGTTGAAGGCGGTGCATCAGGTGTGGGACGTGACGCGTGAGCAGCTGGCCCATCGCTTGGGTGTGCCTGCGGTGCATCCGCAGCTGCCCATGACGCCCGTGATTCCGCTGGGCGTGCATGTGGACGATTTCACGCCCGACGCAGCGCTGCGTGCCCAAGGCCGCGCCGAGTGGCAGTTGGCTGATGACGAGGTGGCGGTGCTGTTTGTGGGTCGTTTGAGTTTTCATGCCAAGGCCAATCCGTGGCCCATGTATGCGGCATGTGCACGAGCAGCCGCACAAACTGGCAAGCGTGTGCGTGTGTTGGAGTGCGGTTGGTTCAGCAACGATGGTTTGCGTGAGGCATTTCAACAAGCGGCACAGCAAGCGGGTGTGGTGGTGACGCAAGTCGACGGGCGTACGCCCGGCGTGACGCGCAAGGCGTTTGCCAGTGCCGATGTGTTCATGTCTTTGTCGGACAACATTCAAGAGACATTTGGTTTGACGCCGCTTGAGGCCATGGCTGCGGGCCTGCCAGTGATTGCGAGTGACTGGGATGGTTACCGCGAAACGGTGCGCGATGGTGTGGATGGATTTTTGGTGCCCACATCACAGCCCGCTGATGCTGCGTGTGCACAAGCGCCCAGCGAGGCGTATGAGGATGGGCGTATCAATTACGACCACTACATTGGCCACGCGCATTTGATGGTGGGTGTGGATGTGGCGCAGTGCACGCAAGCGCTGGTGCGTTTGATAGACGAGCCCGCGCTGCGTGCCCGTATGGGTGCCGCAGGCCGCACGCGTGCGCGTGAGGTGTATGACTGGTCGGTGGTGATGGCGCAATACCAAGCGCTGTGGGCCGAGCAAGAGGCGCGTCGCACAGCGGCGTTGCCAACAGCGGTGAGACAACGTGCGCCTGCGTTCATCAACCCCTTGCAGTTGTTTGACCACTATCCCAGCCAGTTGTTGAATGCCGATACTTTGCTGTGGCGCGATGCGGCGTTTACGCCAGCTGACCTGGTGGGTGTGCGCGGCTTGACGATGTGGGGCTTTAACCAAGACCGTTTGATGAGTGCCGAGAAGTTGCAACATGCGTTGATGCAGTTGCCATTGCCCTCGGGGTCGACGGGCGAGGCTGGTGTGTCAGTGGCGCAGTGGGCCAAGGCGAATGGTTGGATCGTGCCTGTGGCGTTGCGCCAAGCGGCGTGGTTACACAAGGTGGGTGGGGTGCGGTTGTGAATATTTTGCTGGTGCACCAAAATTTTCCGGGGCAGTTTCGCGGCTTAGCGCCTGCGCTGCAAAAGGCAGGGCACAGCTTGCGTGCCATTTCAAGCCGCCCAGAAAAAACGCTGGCTGGGGTGGACAACTTCTCGTACAAACCCCGACGCGGCACCAGCGAGACCGTGCACCCTTGGCTGGTCAGCACCGAGACAGCGGTGTTGCGGGCTGAGGCCGTGACCGACGTGGTGCTGCAAATGGTGCGAGAGGGTTGGGTGCCCGATGTGGTGCTGGGCCACACTGGCTGGGGCGAGATGCTGATGATGCGGCAGGTGTTGCCCAAAGCGCGTTTGCTCGGCTTTAACGAGTTGTATTACCAAACCGATGGTGGTGATGTGGGCTTTGATCCCGAGTTTGGCAAAGACCCAGATTCAGCCCGTCGCTTGCAAGTGCGCAACATGCATTTGGCATCGAGCGCGTTGGCGTGCGATGTAAACATCACGCCCACGCATTGGCAGGCTAGTTGTTTTCCTGAGTTGTTGCGCGAGCGCATGCGGGTGGTGCACGACGGCATCTTGACCGACAAGCTCAAACCCGATGCGTCTGCCTGGGTGACGCTGAGCCGCGATGGTTTGAAGCTGGCACATGGCGATGAGGTGGTGACGTTCATCAACCGCAACTTAGAGCCCATGCGTGGCTACCACCAGTTCATGCGTGCGTTGCCGCGCATCTTGGCCGAGCGACCCAACGCACGCGTGGTGATTGTCGGCGGCGATGAGGTGAGCTATGGCAGCAAGCACATCAGTGGCGAGAGCTACAAAAACATTTATTTGAACGAGGTGCGCGCGCAGCTCGATATGTCGCGTGTGCATTTTGTGAGCCGTGTGCCGTATGACGTGTTGTTGTCGCTGCTGCGCGTGTCAGCGGCGCATGTGTATTTGACGGTGCCGTTTGTGCTGAGCTGGTCGATGCTAGAGGCCATGAGTGTGGGTGCCTTGGTGATTGGTTCAGACACTGCGCCTGTGCGCGAGGTGATTGAGCACGGCAAGAATGGTTTGTTGGTGGACTTCTTTAGTCCGCAGCACATTGCCGATACGGTGTGCAATGTGTTGGCCAACCCAGAGGCACATGCGCATTTGCGCGTAGCTGCGAGGCAGACAGTGGTGGAGCGCTATGACTTTGAAACGAAATCGCTGCCTGCCTATATGGCGCTGATTGAAGGGCGTGCTGGCGGTGTATAGATGAATTAAAAATTTTTATGAATACATTTTCAAGAGTTGATCAGTGGTTTTTGCAAAAGTTCCCCAAAGATGCGGTTCAGGGCTATTTGCAGGTGACGCAAGCAATGGCGATTCACGCCATTTTGAAGTGCCAATGGACAGACAAGCTTCATGGCGCGTTGGCTGAGGTTGGAATATTTCATGGAAAAACGCTGATTGGTTTGGCGCGTGCGGCGCAGCCCGATGAGCGAGTCATTGGTGTAGATCCTCTGAAAATTGGAGCTGCAGATTTGGCGCCAATTCTTCAGAAAAATATGACTCTGCATTTGACAAGTGCAGAGCGTGATCAGCTTCAAATTTTGCGTCAATTGTCGACGGATTTGAATGTGGCTGACTGGATGCGAGCGCTAGATAAGCCTGCGCGCTTTATACATTTAGATGGTCATCATGCCCGTGAAACGATGTTGCACGATTTACGATTGGCTGCATCTTCATTGGCTGTGGAGGGCGTCATCGTCATTGATGATTTCTTGAACGAACTACACCCAGACTTAACAGCAGGTATCTTGGATGCATTGGCTGTGCAAACGAATCTGGAAGCGGTGGCGGTGATCCCAAGGATGGGTCATATTGAAGAAGGCGGCAGCAAGCTCATCTGTACAACGAAGGGGCACGCGGCGCGTTATGTCGCAGCTTTAGACGCTGCACTTGGAAACCACTTGCGCCCTTGGAAGGATGCGTTGCTTGGTAAACCTGTGCGCGTGTATCGCAGCAGCATGCCTGTACCTATGGTTGCTTCTGCCGTTAAAAAAGAGGCCGCAGCATTGCCAGTGGTTTTTGCCTTACACGATGCAGATGGGCAATATTGGTTGAATGTCGCTGTGGCAATTGCATCCGTTGGGCAGCACGCGAGCGTGCCCGTGCATTTTCATATTTTGCATAACGAGACGTTGCATACGGTGGCGCAAAAGCGGTTGCAATCAATTGCGCAGTCGGTGGGCGCACAGATTAGCTTTGTGCATATGGTTTTGCCGCCGAATATTAAGAAAGAGCAGTTGCGTCGGTTTAGTCCCGCATCACTTTATCGCTTGATGATTCCGAAGCTTTTTGCCAACGAGCCATTGGTGATTTATTTGGATGCTGATTTGGTGTGTCATGGCGTAGATGTGTATGACCTTGCTTGTGCCATGCCCAGTCAGGTGCCGATTGCTGGGGTCGTTGACCCTTATATTGGAATTCCAGCCGATCATCGAGTTGCACTTGAGAAGTTAGATCTTGCTTCTGCGCGATACATCAATTCAGGCGTGTTGCTGCTGCGACCTTCTTTGATTCAAACGGATTTGTTGGAAGAGTTTTCAGCGTTTTTTCAAGAGCATTCAGATGCATTGCATCCCGACCAGGATTTTTTAAATCGCTACTTTGATGGTCGCATAGGTGAATTGCCAAGCAAGTTCAATTACCAAGTGGGTATTTATGAGAGAACTTTGTTTCAAGCGTTGTCTGAGTACAGCGGAAAGATCGTCCACTACGCTGGCAAGCTAAAACCTTTGGACGGTAATCTGGCACCAGGTATGTTGGTGTTCTGGATGTATGCAAATTTGGTTCCAGAGATCACGCAAATATCTTCGCCAATGCGCTACGTGCGCCCTGTAAAAGACAGGCTAAATGCAATCGTTCGCGAACCTGCTGATAAACCTGTGTCGTGATGGGTTACGCCGTTGAGGCCAAACCTGCTTTGATGAGCCAGCCAATTTGACGATGCAGATAAGCAGCATCGCTGCTGCCTTGCCAGTGTTGCAGTGATAGCCCATTGGGTTGAGCTGCCACTTGTGCAAGGAGCGCTTGCAGCGCAGGAACGTTCAAGTTATTTCTAATGTTTTGGTAAATCGGGCGCTCAAGCTGAAGCGCCAGCATGGCTTCGCGTTGCACGGCATCGGCGGGTAGCAATGGGCCAGGGCGCAGCAGCATGTTCGCGTTCAGCGTGGCGCTGGGGTAATGGCTGAATGAGTGAAACGGGTCGCTGCGGCGTGGATGACGTAAGCCTGCGCTGTGGCTTTGCTGCACATGCTTTGCGCTGGCTTGTTGACGTGTGGCAGCGAGTTCGTTGAACAAAGCCATGTAGCGTGGAATGAGTTGGGCCCAGTCGTATTCTTGGCGTGCGCGTGCGCGGCCTTGTGCGCCCATGCGTTGGCGCAGTGCGGGGTCCAGCGCCAGTTGCACATAGGCGCTGGCGGCTTGGGCTATGTCGATGCCAACGAAGGCGCTGGCTTTGCTGACGTAGTCGCGGTAGCCCAGAATGGCGTCGGCGTGGGCTTCAATCAGGTCGATGCCTTCGCCTGCAGCGGGTTGCCAGGTGCGAATGCGATAGCCGTCGATGCCGTCGCGCACCGATTCGCGGTAGCCGTCATAGTCGCTCACGACCACGGGCAGGCTGGCGGCCATGGCTTCGATGGGGGTGAGGCCAAAGGTTTCTTGAATGTTGTCGACCAAGCTGCTGAAGATGTCGGCCGCGTGCCACACGCCTTGGCGCGCTTCGGGCGTGCGCCCATCTTCAAAGATGACGCGCACGTTGGGGCAGGCTTGCAGCACGGCGGCGCGCAAGGTGGTTTCGTCCCACTCGCTGGCAAACCAACCGGCGAGCACCAAAGTGAGCTTGGGGCCATTGCTGTTGCGCAGTTGCTGGGCTGCCAGCTCTAGTGCGTCAAGCATGGGGTAGAGGTTGGCTTTGGTGCGTAGGTCTAAGCGGCCCATGTAGAGCACGCAAATGTCTTGCGCACTCAGTTGCCATTTGGCGCGCCAGTGTTGGCGGTGTTGGGCTTTGGCAGCAGGGGCAATGTCTAGGCTGTCGCAGTCCACGCCTAAGGGCACGATGGGCAGTTGGGGGCGGTTGGCACACACGGCGCCCGTGTGTTCGTGCAGCCATGCGGCTTCATCGTCGAGCAAGCGTTGCACCATGGTTTGCACTGAGATGCTGGGGCAGATTTGCGCGTCCCACGGATAGACCGGTGCCGTGAGCATGTTGGCCAGCGCGTCTTGAATGGGCAGCTCGCAGCTGGTGTGTGTCATGCCAACGATGCTGAAGTCGGTGGCTTGTGCGTTGGGGTTGCGGCGGCGCATCCACGCCACATCGGCCACTTGTGGGCCGGGCAAATAGGCAGCGCCGACTTCACCAATGCGGTGAATGTTGTTTTGCGATAGCCAGCGATAAACGGGCTTTTGTGTGAGGGGTTTGTGAATGGCCTCGCCCATGCGTGCCAAGACTTGTGCTTCTTCTTTGAAACGTGCAAGCGCCCAAAACTCAGCATGGCCGCTGTGTCTGAGCCATGCTTTTAAAAAGCCTTCGTTGGCAGACTGGCGCCCCATCAGCGTGGGGCCAGCGGTGTTGTAGCTGTCTTTGCTGGGAATGCGAATGACGCAGTTGGAACGTGGCATGTGTATTGATGAGTGAATCGAGTGATGGGTGATTATGGAAAGAAAGAACCTAGGTAAACGATAAGAATTGAAAACCAAAGTACGTCATATACTACTAATAATGTAATTATTGAGTTTGTGTAATGAAAAATAATGTGAAATTAAAGGTTTGGGATTTTGCGTTCTGGCTTACTTTTACGGCGGCAACTTACGCACAACAAGCAACGCCTGGCGTCACAGCACCTTTGGGTGATGGCTTCAAGGTGCCGCATCTGTTGGTGAAAGAACAAAGTCGATTGGTGTTTTACCGCCTGGCTACCGACGCTGGCTCGGGTGTGGCCAGTGTGTATATCAATGGTGTGTATCAAGCCTCGTTGCAACGGGGTGCATTTACCGAGGTGTGTTTACCGCCTTCCACGGTAGAGGTGGGCGCACGCATGGTGACCAATGGTGTGCAAGCCAATGACGCCATGGATGTGCTGAATTCACTCACGCTCAAAGCGGGCGACGATATGTTTGTGCGCGTGTCAGAGCCCACCCAAGCGCGTGCGGTGATGCTTGTGGTGCGCCCCGAGCAAGCGCTGCCAGAGTTGGTGAAGTTGCGTGCGCAGCAACACACGTTCTCTCGGGTGCCCGATGCAACAGCTTGCCAAGATGCGCCTAAGCTGGCCATCCCCGCAACCAAGCCGCCATCGAGAGAGGCGAGCATGAAGGTGCAAACCATCACGCTGGAAGCAGATGCACTGTTTGATTTTGGTAAGTCCGATGTGGGCTCCATACCACCCAAAGGGCGCCGCATCTTGGACCACTTGGTGGACCGCATCAAGTCAGAGTTTGGCCGTGGTGACCGCGTGCGTATTCAGATTGTTGGCTTCGCTGACAGCTTTGGTTCAGACGCCACCAATTTGCGACTTTCTAAAGAACGCGCAGCAGCCATCAAAGCCCACTTTGTACAAGGCGGTTTGTCGGCCAGCAGCATCAAAACAGATGGCAAGGGCGACAAGGGCCGCGTCATTACCACCTGCGGCGTCAAGCTCACACCAGAAAACGTGGCCTGTAACAAACCCAACCGCCGTGTGGTGGTAACGGTGTACGGCACGCAAGCGACAGAAACAAAAGAGTAAGAGACACAACATGGCAAAACTTTACAAAGTTCTGGTGAATGACGGCAACGGCGCTGAAACAAAGCCAATCAACGTGACACAAGGCGTGGGCGACAAAGGCACGCCCGTGCGCATCGTGGCGCAGCGCGGTGTGCGCTACGAATTGCAAGACACCACAAAAACCAAAAACACAGCGCCTGACCAAGTGCGCGTTAAACGCGTGGGCAAAAACCTAACGCTGATGTTTGATGGCAGCCAAAAACCCGATGTGGTGGTGGAAGATTTTTATGCCGTTGGCAGTGCCAGTGACGGCACGTTGCCAACGTTGGCGGGCTTGGCTGAAAACGGCAGTGTGTATGAATACATTCCACAAGACCCAGCCCTAAGCAGCGTGACGCCCGCTTTGAAAGATGGCAACACGCCAGTGTTGATGTCACTGGGTGGCGGCGCATTGGGCGACGGCTTTGTGTTGTCAGCACTGCCAATCGCCGCTGCCGCAGGTGGCGTGGGCGGCTGGGCCATTGCTGGTGGCGCATTGGGTGCAGCGGCTTTGGCTGGAGGGGGCGGTGGAGGTGGCGGGGCAGCCGACACCACCCCGCCGGGCGCCGCCACAGTGGTTGTGCCTGACGCTGCTGATGGATCAGTCAACGCAACAGAAGCGCAAGACGGCACCGCCGTGAATGTGGCACTGCCCGCGGATGCCTTGGTGGGTGACACCGTAAGCACCGTCTACACCAGGCCCGATGGCACCAAGCAGACCCTGACCCATGTGCTGACAGCGGCTGATATTGCAGCCAAAAGCATCACGCAAATCATTCCCGTGGCTGACTTGAAAGACGCCAACGGCAAATACATCGACGGCACGTGGACATTGGTCACCACCGTCACAGACGCTGCAAAAAATGTCAGCACACCTGTGCAAAGCACCTTTGTGTTGGATACCACAGCCCCCACAGCAGACAGCATCAGCGGTAACCTCAAGCACGATGCCGACAACGACACGGGCGCCAAAGCAGACGACAGCATCACCACCAACAGAACCCCTGTGCTGGTAGTGAAAGCAGAAACGGGCGCGACGGTGGATGTGCTGGTGAACGGCAAAACTTACCGTGCCACAGAAAGCACCACGACCAAAGGCGAGTACGAAGTGAAAGTGCTCGACAAGCTCGACGATGCAACCTACACGCCCAGCGTTACCGTGACGGACGCGGCTGGAAATAAAACCACCAAAGACGGCGTGGCGTTTACGGTAGATACCAAGGCCCCAGAGACTGATACTGAAACCCCACTTAATCCGTCAACAGGAAAAGCCAGCGTGGTTTTGGATGATGTGCCCATCGATGGCATGGTGACAGGCACAGTTCGAGGTGACTTCACCGCAGGTGATGAACTAACGCTCAAGATCAGCGATAAGACTTACACCTACAAAATAGGTGTTGATGGGAAGTTCAGTATTCAAGTGCCACACGACGTGCTGTTGGCTGATGTCGACAAGACCATTGAGGCAAGCTTGGCTGCGCATGACGCTGCTGGCAATTTGGGTACGGTGTCGGCCACCAAGCTTTATGTGGTGGACGGCACGCCGCCAACATTTGAGTCGCCTGTTGTAGCTGCCGCCGTTAATGAAAACATTGTTGCAGGTACCGTGGTGTATCAAGCAAAGGCAACAGATACCGGCTTTGTTGCCCCCGCAACAGCAGCAACTGTTAGCTATAGCCTCAAGGCTGGAGCAATTGACAGCGATGCATTCAGTATTGATGCAGCCACGGGAGAGGTGAAATTAACTGCATCACCCAACTACGAAGTGAAGAAAAAATACGACTTTGTTGTCATTGGAAAGGATGCTGCTGGCAATGCGGCAGAGCTAACAGTCACGTTAAACATAAACAACTTAGACGAAGTTGCACCAAACATCACATCCCCCGATGCACCCGCATCAGTGAATGAAAACATCTCGACCGATACCGTGGTTTATACGGTTGCGGCAACAGATACAGACTTCAATTTTCCCAGCACAACGAATAGTGTGACCTATTGGTTGAAGAGTGGCGATGATGCTGGCGCGCTATCGATCAACAACAGCAGTGGTGAAGTGAGATTTAATGCATCGCCAAATTTTGAAACAAAGAGCAGTTACACGTTTACGGTACAAGCCAAGGATGCTGTTGGGAATATGTCTGAAAAAAAGGTGATTTTGGAAGTGTTAAACATTACTGAAGCTGCCACCTTGAAGTATGTGAACGCACCTGGAAGCTTTACCGGAACATCCTCAAGTGCTGGATTGGCATGGACGGTGAAAGTTGAGGACCCAGATACGAATCAAAGTAAGCTGCTGAGTACGGCGAACGAGACGGGCACTTACGGAAAGTTTGAATACGATGACGCAAATCCTTCTGACAATGTTTACGGGTGGAAGTACACATTGGATGCAACAAGCGCAAATACAAATTTAAATACACTTGCAACCACAGGCCATGATTTGCAAGTCGTGCAGTCTTTTGATGGTTCTGCGTACAAGACGATTGACATTGCTGTCAACACGCTCGCAAGCACTACCACTCAGATATTTAACACAAACAGCACAGTCGGCCTAACCGTTGATGGCGATACTGCAAAAACAGACGCATTGGTGTTGCATGGTTTGACAGGGCCCAGCCTCACACTGGATTTAACGTTAGCGACTGATGCGGCTGGATATACAAAGTTAACCAGCATTGAAACCATTGATTTGACTGGGCCTAACAATTACACAGTTAAGTTAAACATGGATAGCTTGACGCAAGCAGATATCGATAGCAGCAGCATTCATAAACTGTTTGTTCTAGGCAGTGCAAACCAAGACAGTGTGCTGTTCGAGGGTCATGCCTCGGTTGTTGCGAATACCAACGGTGCCTACGACCACTACGTGTTTGACAGCACCCATGAGTTATTGGTACAGCACGGCTTGAAGGTCTCTTTCTCAGCCTAAGCGCCCCATCCATACGCCACAAGGCGTATGGACTTGCCCTCAATATCGTTTTAAGTTACAGGGTTTTCCTCAGGCAAGCCCTGTAGTACCAACGATTGCGGCGTAAAAGCGTATCTTGTAGTTGTTATGGTTTACAAGACTTAATATTTTCAACTAAAAATTAATAGAAACTAGAAATATGAAAACCAAACACCTATCCCTCAAATTCTCAGTTCTGGCAGTGGCTTTGTGCTTGTCGGGTACACAGGCGCAGGCGCAGTCGTTCACAGAGGTGGTGCAAAACGCACTCACCGTTTACCCCACCATGTTGTCGGCCAAGGCCAAGACGGATGCACAGCGCTCCGACATTGACCGTGCGCGCGCCGCACACATGCCGCAAATCAGCTATGGCTATGCGCGCAGCAAATATGCCAATACGGACCTTCCCGCTTCTATCAAAGCCAACACGCGTTCACCTTCTGTGCGTTTGAACTTGTGGTCAGGTGGCCGCATTGAGGCTGATGCTGAACGCGCCGAAGCACTGACGCAAAGCAGCGAACAGTTAGAAGCGCTCACACGCGATGAAGTGGCATTGTTGGCGGCCGAGGCCTATATCAACTGGGCGCGCGCGATGGACATGCACGAGTTGGCCACCAAGAACTTAGAGTCACACCGCATCACGCTGAGCGATATTCAAAAGATTGTGGATGTGGACACGGGCCGTCGCATCGATTTAGAGCAAGCGCAGGTGCGTATGGACAACGCGAGCTTGGCCAAGTTGCAGCGCCAGACCGAGTTGCACCAAGCGCGTCAACGCCTGAGCCGCTTTTGGCAAGGCTCGCTACCCAGCAAGCCTGTCGGTTTGAAAGAGGCTTTCATGCCAGCCGGTCGTATGGGCTCCATGCCCGCCACGGTGGATCAAGTGATGGATGCGGTGTCAGATGATTTGCCTTCTATCGCGCAACAAAAAGCACAGGTGAAGGCCGCAGAAGCTGCTGTCCAAATGGCGCGTGGTCAATATTGGCCAACGGTAGATTTGGTCTCTACCCGTCAGCTTAATTTGGTGAACACATCGCCAACCATGTACAAAGAAGACACATTCACGCAAGTGCAATTGAACATGCCGCTTTACAGCGGTGGCGCCACATCAGCCGCTGTGCAAACAGCGGTGGGCCAGTTGAAGGCGGCTCAATATGCTTTAGATGAGGCGCGATTGTTGGCACGCGAAAAGGCGGCGCTGTCATACCAAGAGTGGATCAATGCGCAGGGCCGCGCTACACAAGGTGAAAGTCAGGCCCGCGTGGGCGACAAGGTGGTCGAGGGCTACCGCCAGCAGTTCCGTTTGGCGCGCCGTCAATTGTTGGACTTGCTCAATATTCAAGCAGAGTCGTTCGGCTACCAAAGCTCTGCGATGACCGCGTTTTATGACGAACAAATTGCCCGCGCCCGTATGTTGGCCGCGACGGGTGATTTGGCAAAAAGGTTTTAAAAAATGAGAACTCCTGAACAAGCGGATGGTTCCGCGGATGCACTGTTGGTGTGTCTTGCTTTGGTTGCGAAGCATCTGGGGCAGCCCCTTCATGTGCCCGCGATGCGTCAAGGCTTTGCCTTGGATGACGCAGGACGCATACCTTTAGAGGCGTATCCAGATTTGGCGCATCAGCATGGTTTGATGGCGGGTTGGTCGCGCAAGCGTTTGGTTGATATTCCTAGCTATGTGATGCCCGTGTTGGTGTCGTTGGTGGATGGCCGCGCTTGTGTCTTGCGTTCGATTGAGGGCAACACCGCCGTGGTGTGGTGGGCCGAGTCGGGTGATCAAGATGACCGCGTGTCGTTAGAGCAGCTGCAAGGTTTGTCACGTGATGAGGTGCTGGTGGTCAAGCTGCCACCCAAGCGTAGCGATCAAACTTTGGCCCCTATGCAAGGCGCTGCATTCAGCTGGTTTTGGGGCACCTTGTGGCGCTTCCGTCATTTCTATGTGGAGTCGATGGTGGC
>ERZ650301.343-NODE-343-length-12704-cov-4.033520_pt1 | contig 12704 bp, 3 predicted proteins | sample MGYA00376237_ERZ650301 | MGnify/ENA primary metagenome ERZ650301 (study PRJEB26733, sample SAMN07839255) | wastewater metagenome | biome: small river; feature: stream; material: water | place: USA: North Carolina | collected 2016-04-05 ...
CCGTAGCTGTTGTCCAGTATGGACAGCAGGTTCACCAGCATACGCGCTGCGTCTTCGTGCTGGCGCGAGTAGGCCGCGTGTTCGAAATCTTCGAGATTAAAAATCATGATCAGTTAGAAGCCCTGCATCAAAAGATCTATCGCCGAAACGATTTCCAAGCGATGCGCGTCGAGAGAAGCGATGCGCTCTTTCAAGATTGCTGCCGGTACAGCCGCCATAAACTGAGTCACCATCACATGAGCAGTCTCGTTAATTTGAAATACGGGATTCAATGTACCCGCAGGTTTGGGTGCCTCATCAATCTGCAGCAGCGGCACCACCATACGGGTATTAAGGTGATTGAGTAAATCCGCTTGAACCGTCAGCAGATACCCACCATCCGGATTCTTGTAAACAGAAAACTGCCCCATCAGAACCCCCGGTATTTAGCCAACGGCAGGCCCTTTTCTAAAACATAGGCATTTGAGCTATCCAGCGCAACGGCGTTTTCTTGCAACCACAATTCCGCACGTTTTTGCATCAGGGCAACACGCAACCCCGCCTCCGCAGCCTGGGAGATGTTGATATTCAACGCTTTGGCCTCTTCTAGCAATGCTTGCCCAATCGATACATTGGTCGCTTTGCGCGTACCACGCACCGAACGTTCATGCTCATGATTGGCTCTCATATAGCACCCCATAAAATAAAACATGATTTATGCGCATAATTTACACCACCATAAATCAATGTCAATGAGTCGCTCGGGCATGACAGGCGTATTAGTTCGCTGCGCGATCAATATCGTCATACAGGGTTTATTTCGTCCGGCTTACTGAAGTTCAGGCTAGGCTTCAATAAATTAACATCTTCGTCAGTGATCCCGCCTCTCGGGCCACCCAGGGACTCAGTGTTCACAATAAACAGACGGTCACCGTGCTGCACCAGCTTTCTGCCATCCGTTTCCGGCAGTAAAGTGATGCGTGGTGCCGACCCGAAGAAACGATCCGTGAACCCGGCTTCAGGCTGTGCCATAAATCCTGGGTCAGTGGCGTTCTCAGGGGTCTCGTCATCCAGCAGGACGACATCGCCCGTAAAGGCCAGTGCCTGGTGCGACTTCTTCGATGCTGCAACCTGAAGTTTCGGCAATGGGATGTAAACCATTGTGCCACCCTGCACCATCGACTGCTGATACACCCAGACATCTTTGGGTCGATTACGATCACCATTCTGGTCAATGATGCTGTTACCGCCCGGGAAGCTATTGTTCGGATTCAGCGCAATAACGCCGTTCGGTGCGTAAAAAGTTGCCAGCCCGGTCACGGACATTCGTGTACCGGCAGTTTGATTAATACTACCGGCGGTTGAATCGGCAAGGAGTGTGCCACCGATGGTTAGGTTACCCAGCGTTATCGTCCCAGTAGTCGTGATATTGGCATTGCCCGTCACATTGGTTTGGCCGCCGGTTTGATGATATGAACCGTTTACCGTCAGATTACCGAGTGCAATACTGTTGCCGCCCGACTGTGTCCAATTGGTTGTGGTCAGGTTACCGGTGACCGAGTTCGTACCATTGCTTTGGACGTAGTCGGTGGCAGTCAGCGTGCCGTTGACGGTTGAACTACCGCCCGACTGGTTGAAGGTCTGGGTGGCCAGATTGCCTGATACTGTGCTGTTACCACCGCTCAGGTTATAGCTACCGTTCACCGTCAGATTGTTATTAGCAATCAGAGTGCCGTTGCTCTGGCTCAGGTTCCCGGCCACCATGTTGCCTTGGGCGGTCATATTGCCACCGGACAAACTGACGTTACCGGCACTGGTATTACCCGTAATGCTCAGATTCCCGGCCTGCTGATCCAGCGTACCGCTGACCGTGAGGTTGCTCAGTGCATCAGTTGTGCCACCCGTCAACGTCATGTTGGTTGTGGTGAGGTTACCGGTGACCGAGTTTGTGCCATTGCTCTGGATGTAGTCGGTGGCGGTGAGCGTACCGTTAACAGTTGAACTGCCGCCTGACTGGTTGTAGGTCTGGGTGGCCAGGCTACCGTTGGTGGTGGTCGTGCCACCGCTTTGCAAGTAAGTCGTGGTGGTGAGGTTGCCGCCGAAGGCGCTACTGCCGTTAGATTGATCAAAGGTGGTGAGCGTTACATTGCCCTGGCTGCTCAGATTGCCGCCGCTCTGGGTTAATGTGTTCAGCGTGATGCCGCCTGCACCGACATTGAGGGTGCCTTCGGTCTGCGTGAGGTTACCCAACGCACTACCAAGGCTATCAATGCTAACGGTGCCAGCCTGTGCTGGCGGGGTGATGTTGCTATTGAAGAGTACGGTTACGTTACCCGGAATAACAACGTTAGCGACGTTATTCAGATCCGGTACCGCACCGCCGGCCCAGTTGGCCGGGTCAAACCAGTTGCCGGAGCTGCCACCAATCCAGGTAACAGTATTCAAGCGTGTGATCGTTACCGGAGCATTGGTTACATTGAGTGTCGGCAGCTCATAGTTACTAGCTAGACCACCGTTAGCACCATTAGACAGTGTCAGATTAGCGATATAGTTGGTGCCATTATCTGCAAAATTCTTACTATAAGCATTGCCTGCGTAAGCTAACGTTTCGTTGCCGACCAGGTTGCCAATAGACACGTTGGTCAGCGTAGTGCTTCCGCTGTAGGTCTGGTTATCGCTCAGAGTTACTGTGCGTTTGGTGATGTTGCCCGTCAGACCTGTCGGTTGTACCAAGTTGTAGTCACCAGCCACACTGGTGTAGTTACTATTAGTGATAGTAAAGCTGTCGCTGGCGATAACGCTGATGTTGTTGGCGGCATTAGCATTGCTGAAGTTGCCGCTCTGGTGCAACGTCAGCACATCACCGTCCACCGTACCGACCAGGGTGCCATTGCTCAGCGCCGCTATGGTGTTGCCATCGTAAACCTTGTTGGCAACGGTGGTGCCTGTAACCGTCAGCGTCTTAGCTGTGATGTTGGCATTTGTGCCACCCTGCCCACTCGCACCCCAAACGAGGCTGTTGGTACTCAGCACATAGTCACTAGCCTGGCTAGTGAGGTTACCTGTCACGTTACTGATGGCGATACCACTGGCGGTTACGCTTGTCGCACCGGCCACGTGGGCATCATTATAGATCGCGTTGCTGTTGGTCAAAGCAACTGCCGTGTCACCCGAGATGAGCCCAGTAATCTGATAGTTGCTCTGAGCGACGCTGGCATTTGCTGTGCCATCGTAGGCACGGCTGATATTACCGGCTGCCGTTAGCGTCAACTGCGCAGCCTGCAGGGTGACGGTATTGCCATCACTCCGTACTGTCATATTTGGCAGCTGATAGTTGCTGGCCAGACCCGATCCGTTACCCAGTGTGACATTCGTGATGTAGTTCGTGGCGTTGTCCGCAACGTGGCTACTGTTGGCCGTAGCAGCCGTATAGCTCAACGTTTCGCCAGCAACACCGGTGACGATGCTAACGTTAGTCAGCACGTTGCTGCCGCTATAAACTTGATTAGCGCTCAGATTCACGGTGCGCTGCGTGATGTTGCCCTTCAGACCTGTCGGCTGTACCAGGTTGTAGTCACCAGCCACACTGCTGTGGTTACTGCTAGTGATAGTAAAGCTATCGCTGGCACTAACGCTGATGTTATTGGCGGCATTAGCGCTGCTAAAGTTCCCATTCTGTGTCAATGTCAACATATCACCGGCGACCGTGCCTACAAGGGTGCCATTACTCACGGCCGCTGTGGTGTTGCCATCATAAACTTTGTTGGCAACGATGGTGCCAGTAACCGTCAGCGTCTTAGCGGTCATGTTGGCATTAGTCCCTACTGGTCCACCCGTGCCCCAGGTCAGGTTGCTGGTCTGCAGGTTGTAATCACTCACCGCGCTGCTGTGGTTACCCGAAACCGTAGCCAATGTCAGGTTAGAGACCGTAACACTACTGGCATTGGCAACGTGAGCGTCGTTATAAGCCGCTGTCGTTAGGTTATTGAGCGTCAGGCTATCGCCAGAGATCAGGCCACTGACGTTGTAGTTGCCCGAACCGACAGTGGAGTTCGCCGTGCCGTCATAGACTTTGGTCAGATTCCCGATTGCAGTCAGGGTCACCTGTGCGGCCGAGATCGTTACGGTGTTATTAGCACTCTGTGCCGTCAGACTAGGCAGCTGATAGTTGCTGGCCAAACCACCCGAGGTGGCATTAGCTCCTACTTGGTCACCCAGGGTAATGGCTGTTATGTAGTTGGTGCTGTTGTCTGCGACGTGGCTGCTGTTGGCCGTGGCACCCGTATAGGTGAGCGTTTCACCGGCAACGCCGGTGACGATGCTGACGTTGGTCAGCACGTTGCTGCCGCTATAAACCTGGTTAGCGCTCAGATTCACGGTGCGCTGCGTAATGTTGGCAGTCAGGCCTGTCGGCTGAGTCAGCACGTAGTTCGTCGCATCGGTGCCGCTGATCGAATCGTTTATGGTTACATTGAGATTAGTGCCGACGTTCTTGCTGCTGAAGTTACCACTCTGGCTCAAGCTCACACTGTCGCCACTGATGACACTACCGCTAAGGTTACCGTTGCTCACTACTGCGGTCGTGTTGCCATCGTAAACTTTGTTGGCGACCTGCGTGCCAGTCACCGTCAGGGTAGCCTGATTCACGGTGAGTGTGCCATTCACATAGGTCGGCGCGGCGTAGCCCAGCAAGTTGGTTGTACTTCCATCGGCAACAATGGTGTGGTTACCGGCAATCCAGTTGTCCGAAGACGATTTGCTGCCTGTAATGTTGAATGTGGGGCTGCTGCCAAATATCTGCGTGTAGCTGTCGCCATTAACAGCGGTATTACTCGAGTCGATTGTCGCTGCTGTGCCATAGGTGATGGTTGAGCTGTTAGCAGTAATGGTCAGCGAAGGCGCTTCGCGGTATACGGCATAGATGCCTGTACCCAACGCAGTGGTGTAATTGCTGACCGTGGCATTGCTGCCATAACGGAAGCGGCCAGTACCACTGCCGACGAGCGCGGTGACACCCGTACTATTGGCAACGCTGCCTGTGTACAAGGTGGCGCGCCCGCTAGACCCCGCACTGATGTTGCCGTTGCCGCTAGCGTTACCAGAAATCAGTATGTTGCCGCCGGTAGCTGTACCTGCTGCTGCGCTGGCATTCGCGATCAGCGTAATGGCGTCTGAGGCGGTACTGGTTGTTCTGATGGCTTCGGTAATGATCAGATCACCGTTGTTGGTGCTGATGGTGACGACACCCGTGGCGTTAACACCTATTGGGTTAACGGTGCCGATGGTCAGGTTGCCCGCGTTTACATAGCTGAGGTTGCCCATGCTCTCGGCGGCCAGCGTCGTAACGTTGTTGGCATTAGTCAGGGTTGCGTCACCGCCCAATAGCGCGAGGCCGGTGGTGGTGATGTTACCGCTAGTGCCCTGCGTGACCGAGCCGCTGGTCGCCTGCAGGCGGATAATGCCCGACGATGTGGCGGTCATCGCATTATTAATAGCCACATTGCCGCCATAAATAGCGACATTGCCAGCGATGCTGGTGGCACTATCGATGCTAATGTTGGCAGTATTGGTACTGCTGCCCAGCGTGAGGCCAGTCAGTGTGTTGGCAAAGCTGTAGTTACTCGCCAGGTCACTGCTGAAGCTGCTACCGCTGGTCGGTTGAATGGTGACGCTACCGTTGCCGGCAAAGCCACTGGTCGCTGGCGCTACGTTATTCGTAAAGATAATGCTGCCATTTGTGACATTGGTCGTACCCGTATACGTAGCAGCCCCCGTCAGTGTTGTCACATTGCTGCCAACCGTACTCAGATTGCCGGCGCCGCTAATCGCATTAGACAGGGTGACATTGTCACTCCGATTAACGACCAAGGTGGCGCCGCTGCTGATGTTAACAGCGCTGCTACCATTAACCGAACCTGCGGTACCCCCATTACCAATCTGCAGGGTACCGGCGCTAACGTTGGTCGTGCCGGTGTAGGTGTTAGTGCCGGTGAGGGTGAGGGTGCCACTACCGGCCTGCGTCAAATCCCCTGTACCGCTAATCACACCTGCCAGGTTTTGAATCGCGCTGGAGTTATAAGTGAAGCTACCACTGTTCATGATCGCATTGTTATAACTACCCGAACCCAATGATCCGCCGCCATCAATCACCAGCGCCCCGGCGTTGATATTCATCGTGCCATTGTAGGTATTCGTACCCGATAGTGTCAGCGTACCCGAGCCCGACTTAACCAGGTTACCCGTGCTCGCAATTACCCCGGCATAATTAAGCGTGACACTCGGATCAATAGCGAACGTACCAGTACCTGTAAGGGTAATACCCCGGTTAGCATTCAAATCAAAGCTGGCGGTCGCCTGTAAGGTACCGTTGTTTAATACCAAATTACCGGCTGTTGCACTGCCCGGTGCTGAGCCTAGGTTACTGTCACTAGACACTGCAAGCACCCCACCACCGATTGTTGTAGTTCCGCTGTATGTGTTCGTGCCCGAGAGCGTCAGTGTTCCAGAACCATATTTCGCCAGATTCCCTGTACCAGCCATGGCATGCGAAAAAGTGAACGAATCGCTACGATAAAATAATAATGTATCGTTGTTCACAATTGAACTGGTGCTATCAATCGATCCCGTGGTGCCGTTATTCCCCAACTGCAACGTACCCGCATTAATCGTCGTGGTGCCGGTATAGGCGTTCGTGCCAGTCAGCGTCAGCTTACCGGCACCTGACTTAGTCAAACTTCCCGTGCCGGCAATCACCCCAGCGTAAGTGAGCGATCCATCAACCGTAAAAGTGCCACCGCTCGTACCTAAGCTGATACCGCGGTTGGCGTTTAATACAACACCCCCGACTTGCAGAGTACCGCCATTCAGCACCAAACTGTCTGCCGTTACAGTGCCCGGAGCGGTTCCCAAGCTATCGTCGCTGGAAACCGCCAGCACTCCGTTGTTGATGCTCGTGATACCGCTATAGGTATTCGCGCCCGAAAGCGTGACCGTACCGCTGCCGTTCTGTATGAGATTCCCTGACCCGGAAACGACTTGGGAAAGCGTGAGCGCATTGCTACGATTCAACACCAATGTGCCGTTGTTCACAATCGAACCAGTAACAGATCCCGCTGCACTGTTATTCCCTAACTGCAGGGTGCCAGAATTGATCGTCGTTGTGCCGGTATAGGTACTGTTTCCGGTAAGCATCAACGTACCCGTGCCATTAAGCGTCAGATTACCCGTGCCGCTGATCACCCCAAATAAAGTCTGAGCCGCGCTGGAGTTGTAGACGAATCTACCATTATTGCTGATGGCACCCAAATAACTGCCCGAACGTAATGAACCGCTGCCATCAATCACCAGCGATCCAGCGCTAATGTTCGTGGCACCGTTGTATGTGTTCGTGCCGGTGAGCGTCAGCGTACCTGAGCCTGCCTTGGCCAGGCTCCCACTGTTGGCAATCACCCCGGCATAGGCGAGCGCCACACCTGAATCCGTCCTAAGCGTGCCGCCAGATGTGCCCAAATCAACGCCCCGATTGGCGCTCAATTCAAAGCCGGCAGTGGCTAAAAGGACGCCACCACCATTACCGAATGTCAGTTGTCCAGCTGTAGCAGCACCTGGCACTGCGCCGAGGTTGCTGTCACTGGACACTGACAATATACCTCTGTGAATAATCGTGCCGCCAGTGTAGCTGTTGTTACCCGAAAGCGTCAGCGTGCCGCTGCCATCTTTCTGCAGTTTGTTTGAGCCCGCAACCACCCCCGCATAATTCAACTCGACGGATGGATCAACTGTGATAAAAGCAATTGATGAATTCAGAGCGACGCCCCGATTGGCATCCAAGCTAAAGTTGGCTGTCGCCTGAAGCGTACCGCCATTCAGTACCAGACTACCTGTCGTGGCGATGCCCGGCACCACGCCCAGGTTACGATCACTGGAAATCGACAGCACCCCGTTGTTAATGCTCGTAACACCACTGAAGGTATTCGTACCCGAGAGCACTAGCGTGCCCTGCCCGGCTTTGATCAGCTTTCCCGTTCCATCAATAACGCCCGCATGAGTCAGCGTTGTGTTGGCGTTTTGGTTGAACGTACCGCCTAACGAGCCATTCAGCGTCACGCCACGGTTGGCATCCAGTGTCAGGTTTGCCGTAGTCAACAACGTACCGCCATCCAGCACCAACTTGCCCGCCGTGGCACTGCTTGGCGCAGCACCCAGATTGCTGTCACTGGAAATCGACAGATTTCCAGATTTGATGGTCGTTATACCGCTGAAGGTATTCGCGCCCGAGAGCGTCAGCGTGCCTGAGCCCGTCTTAGTCAGATTCCCCGTGCCCGCAATGACCCCCGAGTAAGTGAGGGTGGACGAATTTAGCAGGAACGTACCGCCGTTCGCTCCCAGGCTAATGCTGCGGTTGGCGTTCAGGCTAAAGTTGGCCGTCGTTTGGAGGGTACCGCCATTCAGCACCAGACTATCAGCCGTGGCACTGACCGGTGCTTCACCTAGGTTGCCGTCGCTGGAAATCACCAGCACCCCGTTATTGATGCTTGTAATACCGCTGTAAGTGTTAGCACCCGATAGCGTCAGAGTGCCCAAGCCAGCCTGCGTCAAATTCCCAGACCCAGAAATGATCTGGGAAGAATTCATCGTAACCGCATTGCTGCGATTAAAGACCAGCATGCCGTTGTTAACAACCGATCCCGCAATCGACCCGGTCGTGCCGCTATCCCCCAACTGCAAGGTGCCTGCATCGATTGTCGTCGTGCCGGTATAAGTATTCGTGCCAGTAAGCGTGAGGGTGCCTGTACCTGCCTTGGTGAATCCACCAGCACCCGACAAATCGCCCCCATAAGAGGCACTACTGTTATCGCTAAAGGCCGTAAGTGTGTTGCCGTTGCCTAAAGTGATCGACCCGGCACCGCTGAATGAGGCAATCGTGTCGTTAGACAATACGTTATAAGTAGCACCACTCGAAACATTCACTGTCGTGGTGTCGGCCAGTGTGCCGCTCACATTAAACGCACCTGCACTGACGTTGGTAGCGCCAGTGTAGGTGTTGGCACCTGAGAGCGTTAACGTACCCATGCCAACCTTGTTCAGGCTCGCCGCACCATCGATGACCCCTGCATAGGTAAGCGCTGTACCGGTCGTCTGGTCAAATGTACCGCCGTTCGCACCCAGAATCACGCTACGGCTGACGTTCAGCGTCAGGTTTGCTGTTGTCCACAACGTACCACCATTCAGCACTAGCTGACTCGTCGTGTTGCCAAGCTGTCCGTCACTGGAAATCCTCAGTACGCCACCGTTGATCGTTGTGTTGCCCGTGTAGGTGTTGTTGAAGAGGGGGTCAAGGGAGAGCGTGAGCGTTCCCGTTCCATTCTGCGTGAGATTCCCCGTACCGCTCATGCGATTTGACAGAGATTGATTGGTGGTCGAGTTGTAAATGAAGTTGCCATTATTAACGACAAAGCCGCCATAAGTGCCTGAACCTAAAGACCCGTTGCCGCCAATCACCAGTGTACCGTTGCTGATCGTCGTGCTACCGGCGTAAGTGTTCGTGCCGGCGAGCGTGAGAGTACCGGTACCCAATTTTTCCAAGCTACCTTCGCCGACTATGACACCCGAAAATGTTTCGTCGCTATTATCGCCAAAGGCTCTGAGGGTATGTTGCGCTACTACACTAATTGTCCCATCCCCGGTAAACGAGCCGATGGTGTCGGTAACGGAAACGTTGTAAACAGCCCCACTAGAAACATTCACTACGGTGCTGTCGGCGAGACTACCACTCACCGCCAGAGTACCGGCGGTCACATTGGTCGAACCGATGTAGGTATTAGCACCTGACAGCGTCAGGGTGCCGCTACCGGTCTGCGTGAGATTCCCTGTTCCAGAAATGACTTTGGAAAGAGTCACCGCATCGCTTCGATTATAAATCAACGTACCGTTATCTGTAATACTGCTGGTGCCCGTGATTGATCCGTTCGCCGTGCCATTGCCGATCTGCAACGCGCCTGCGCTGATCGTGGTAGCTCCGGCATAGGTATTCGTGCCGGTCAACGTCAACGTACCGGTACCTGCCTTGGTCAAACTACCTGCTCCAGCAATAACACCACCATAAATGGCACTGCTATTGTCGCCAAAGGCCGTCAGCGTGCCCGACACAAGGTTGATCGTGCCGTCACCGGTAAAGGAGCCAATCGTGTCGCTGGCTGAAACATTGTAAGCAGCACCACTGGAAATATTCACTACCGTGGTGTCTGCCAGACTGCCGCTCACATTTAACGTACCGTTGGTAACGTTGGTTGAACCCGTGTAGGTGTTGTTGCTGCCTGTCGAGAGCGTCATCGTGCCTGCACCCGCTTTGGTCAGGCTACCCGCACCGGCGATTATGCCGGCATAGCTAAGTGTCGTGCTGGCCGACTGATTGAATGTGCCGCCATTGATGTTCAGCGCAATGCCTCGGTTGGCATTTAGCGTAAAACTGGCTGTGGTCGCCAATGTGCCGCCATCCAACACCAGCTTACCGGCCGTTGTACTGCCCGGCGCCGGGCCCAAATTACTATCAGCAGAGATCGATAACATCCCGCCGCTAATCGTGGTGTTCCCACTGTAGGTGTTCGTGCCCGACAACGTCAGCGTACCTGTACCCGCTTTGACTAGATTACCGCTGCCACTGATGCAGCCCGAGAACGTCGTCGTGGTGTTGTCACCGCCCGCTGTCAGCGTATAACCGTTGCCCAGAATCATATTGCCAGCGCCAGCAATAGACCCCACGGTGTTGCTCACCAAAACATTGTAGATTGCGCCACTAGATACATTAACCGCCGTGCTTGCCGACAAGCCCCCGCCGCTCACATTGAACGTACCAGCGGTCACATTCGTCGCACCGGTGTAGGTGTTGTTGGTGCCGGTCATGGTGAAGGTGCCGTTGGCGGCGTTAGCAACCATGGACCCCGCACCGCTGACATTACCGCTCAGAGTCACAGACAACGGATTCAGCGTGAGCGTACCGTTAGATGTAAAAGTCTGTACCGTGTATCCCGTTGCGGTACCTGTGCCCGAGCTGATCGTGCCGCCCGTACCGGCCACACCACCCTTGTAGCGGACGATGACAATACCCGAACCGCCAGAGCCGCCTGGTGTTCTCTCGTAGTTATTGTAGCCAGCCGAGCCACCACCACCGCCACCACCGGTGTTTGCTGAACCGTTGTAGCCGGATGACGAGGCACTACTGGCCCAGGTCGCACCATTACCTCCACCACCTAAGCCACCGCTCGTTTGACCTGAAGCTGCATAAATACCACCACCACCGCCACCGCCATAATAAATAGTCGTACCGGTAATGGTAGAGGTGCCACCATTTTGTCCATTTGTCCCCAAGGTATTCTGACCAGTGGATGCAGCGCCACCAGCTCCCCCAGTCGTGTTCCCTGTTCCGCCTACACCTTCCTTGTTTATCCCTGGGCCACTCTGTGCGCCGACACCACCGCCCGCCGTGTATGCGCTACCACTAATGTTGGTAATGCTTGTGGCACTGCCGTTGGTGCTATTGCTGATTTGATACACCCCACCAGCACCACCGGCACCCACGGTAACGGTCGAGGTCAAACCCCCGAGGCTCTGGCTGAGCGCGTAAATACCACCGCCGCCGCCGCCGCCCCCACCATCGGCACCGCCGCCGCCGCCGCCGCCAACCAGCAGGAAATCGACATTCTGATCGAAAGCAAACGTCACAGCGCCATTCAATACCATGTCATTGGCAAAGGTGCTGACACCACGGCCAAAAAGCACATTGGTATTCGCCGCTGAGTTAAGCGCGCCTGTACCCAGCGCGGAGTTGTTATAAACACCCAGCGTACCGCCATTGAGTTCTGTTCCGCCAGTGTAGGTATTCGTGCCCGTCAGTGACAGCGTGCCGCTGCCTGACTTGGTCAAACTCCCCGTACCGCTGACGATTCCCGTAAAGATTTGGGCCGCGCTCGAGTTGTAAATCAAGCTACCGCTGTTTGAGATAGCAGCAGCATAACCGCCCGAACCGAATGTCCCGCTACCATCAATGACTAAAGACCCGGCGCTGATCGTGGTCGCCCCAGTGTAGGTATTATTTCCAGCAAGCACTAAAATGCCACCACCGGCAAGCGTCAACGATTGGACGCTACCCGAGTAATCTGTAAAAGTACCATTTACCGTCAGCGTCTTTCCAGGATTGATGGTCACCGCATTATTTACGGTGATTACGCCCAATGCACTAATTGTGGAGTCAGCCGTCACCGTCACCCCCTGATTAAGGAGATAACTCCCAAATGTCGAGTTATAGCTGGCCCCACTCGCCAAGGTACCCCCAGCAAGTGTTAAGCGCCCAAGGTGATACGTATTCGTCGCCGATGTTGGGCTATACAAAGTGCCGCCCGTGTAAATCGTCACGAGCGTTGAAGTCGCATTGGGACTATACCCTAGGAACGAATTGTTCGTAGGGCCTAAAGACACATTGCCACCATTGTTGATGTTGATACAGCCACAGCACTGAACGCTTATTCTGATGAACTGATTACCTACACGCCTGCCGCGGGTGGCAGTGCAACACAGCCGCGTTACCGAATCAATGGCGTTTTAGATACACCTACAAAAAACATAGTGCTTCTTGAAAAATTAGCGAATGCTTATGCCATTGGTAGAGATATTCATGTTGGAGATACCATCATCGGAATCAAAGGAAGAGTTGGTTTTGAAGCCGCTGC
>ERZ650301.346-NODE-346-length-12675-cov-4.547068_pt1 | contig 12675 bp, 14 predicted proteins | sample MGYA00376237_ERZ650301 | MGnify/ENA primary metagenome ERZ650301 (study PRJEB26733, sample SAMN07839255) | wastewater metagenome | biome: small river; feature: stream; material: water | place: USA: North Carolina | collected 2016-04-05 ...
CTGTGCCACATGTTTTAATGCGGCAGATGCAGGCACGGGAAACAAGTTGGACGAACTCGGCAAGATGGCATTTATTCCTATCCAGAAGCTTGGCGATCTCACCGGCGTTATGCCATTCAAATTGCGCAATGGTAGCGACTTACCCCCCTGGAAGCAGCGCGCACTCGAAACCATCGGCCGTAATCTCTCCATTGCCATGGCCAAGCTACAACGTCAGGAAGAGCGTCACCGCATTGCGGTACTCGAAGAGCGATCGGTGATTGCCCGCGAGCTCCATGATTCGATTGCACAATCACTCAGCTATCTGCGGATTCAGGTGACACGACTGCAGAAAAACCATCTCTCGGTCAACGATCATAACGAAGTGGTTCATGAGCTCAAAAACGGCCTGGCCAGCGCCTACAAGGAACTGCGTGAACTCATCAGCGCATTCCGCCTGCGCATTGATGAACGCGGCTTCCAGGCTGCGTTGCTGGAAACCACGCAGGAATTTTCCAAACGGTGTCAGATCCACATCAGTTGCCAGAATGATCTGTCGGCCATGATGCTGTCTGCCAATGAAGAAATACACGTCCTGCGAATCATTCGTGAGTCCCTGGCTAACATCGAGAAACATGCGCACGCCACCGCCGTGCTGATTCGCGCATCGATCACCACGCAGGAAGAAATCGAGATTGTGGTCAACGATAACGGAATCGGCATTGGCACCAACACATCCCCCGAGCACCACTACGGGCTGATTATCATGCAAGACCGGGCCAAGTCCCTGAATGGTCAGCTGACGATCAGCAACCAGCCAGCAGGCGGCACGGAAGTCAGGCTCATCTTCAAACCGGAAAAACCTTTGACGCCGGAATCTCACACCAAGGACCTGTCATGACCGACATTATCCAGACACTAATCATCGACGACCATCCGCTGTTCCGACGCGGGGTCGTCCAACTGCTGGCGATGGCACCCGACTTTAAAGTGGTTGGCGAAGCCGCCTCGGGCGAAGAAGGCATCGAGCTTGCCCTATCCCTCAAGCCCGATCTGATTCTGCTGGATCTGAACATGAAAGGGCTTAACGGCATCGAAACCCTGCAAGCCATGCGGGACAAAGAGGTGGACGCCCGCATCATCATACTGACGGTATCCAATAATGCAGAAGATCTGGTGGGTGCCATTCGGGCCGGCTCGGATGGCTACATACTCAAAGACACCGACCCTGAAGAAATGATCCGTCTCATTAGCGAATCCATGCAGGGCAAAAATGCCATCAGCGCAGAGCTCAGCGGTTTGCTGGCCAACGTTCTCCGCCAGGAAGCCGTTTACGAAAACAGAACCCAGGCTGGCCTGACTGAGCGGGAGCTAGGCATTCTCAAATGCCTGGCGCATGGCATGTCTAACAAACTGATTGCGCGTGAACTCGATATTATGGAAAGCACCGTCAAGGTCCATATTCGCAACCTGCTCAAAAAACTCAAATTCCGATCCCGCGTCGAAGCCGCCGTGTGGGCTGTCTCCAACCATATCAGCTAACGATTTCATGATGCTATTCTGGCAAAGCCTGTGGGACAACGCCTTCGTCATTGCACGAGCTGTTCATATTGTTGCCATTGTGATCTGGATCGGCGGGGTCGCCATGATCACCACTGTCGTCCTCCCTTTTGTACGGCAAACGGCAGAGCCTACCCGCCGCATCGAGACATTCGAACGCCTTGAAGCCCGCTTTGCACGACAGGCCAAGATCATGACCCTGCTGGCCGGGGCCAGTGGTTTCTATATGCTTTATGTGCTTGATGGCTGGGGTCGTTACAGTGACATGCATTACTGGTGGATACACGCCATGACCGTCATCTGGCTGGTGTTTACCCTCATTCTCTTTGTATTCGAACCCTGGTTTCTGCACCAATGGTTCCTGAAAAAAGCCCGGCATAACCCGGAGCGCACCTTTATGATCGTGCTGCGCATGCATCAGATCCTGCTTGGGGCAAGCCTGATCACCGTTCTGGGTGCCGTAGCCGGATCCCATGGCTGGTACCTGCAATTTTAAAACATCATCCCTTGGCTACCCATGAATAGGTATTTTCAAACAGGCCACAGGTTCGGACAATCAGGGCTCTGACTATTCTAGAAGCGGTCTAAAGCCCGCTCATTGCGCCATGACCCAGCCCCGATCCAACTGGCCCAAGAACCTACTGACGATTAGCGAGAACCAGGCGCGTTTTGATCGCCCGATGCTCGGCACCGGACTCTGGCGTCTCGGCTTCAGACCTTTCTATCTGGGTGCCGCCGCCATGAGCATCTTTTCCGTTCTGGCATGGATCGGCGTGCTCTTCAATCTCTTCAGCCTGCCGGCTGGTCATCACAACATGCCCACCATGTATTGGCATGCACACGAAATGGTCTTCGGCTTTGCCTTTGCCGTCATCGCCGGATTTTTACTGACGGCTGCCAATAACTGGACCGGGCACGTACCAGCCGCGGGTCGGCCATTGATTCTCCTGTTCTGCACCTGGCTGGCGGGGCGCATCCTGTTTCTGATGGCGTGGTACCCGGCCGCTGCCCTGCTTGATCTGCTCTTTGCCCTATCGTTAATCGGCTTGATCTTGCGGGTCCTGTGCTTAGCCCGATTATGGCGTAACCTGCCCATTCTGGGTCTGGTCGTGCTCATGGGGTCTCTGAACGCCCTTTTTTACGCGAGCCTGCTTGATCTTTACGACGGCACGCTGCTCGCACCGATCGAAGGTGCGCTGTTGATGATGCTGCAGCTACTGGTGGTTATGGGTGGCCGGGTGATTCCCATGTTCTCCCAGAACGGCGTCCCCGGATTGAAACCCTGGCGCCCGGCGATTCTTGACAAGATCACACCAGCGATCACCTTCCTGGCCATCGTCAGCTGGCTCGTGTTGCCCGCAACGCTCGCCTTCACTGCCTGTCTTGTTGCCGGCCTGATCAATCTGATCCGCTGGCTAGGCTGGAAGCCATGGCGCACCCTGCATCACCCCATGGTCTGGATACTGCAACTGGGATACGCCTGGATACCGCTAACGTTAATCCTGCTTGGCTGTGTCCGCATGGACTGGATGCCGCACACGTTGGCCATCCACGCCCTAGGTACGGGGGCCCTTGGCATGATCGTCATCGGCATGATCACACGCACAGCGATGGGCCATACGGGTCGAATGATCAAAGACAGCCGTATAGAACGGCTCTGCTTCCTGCTTATTGGCTTCAGCGCTGTGCTACGTGTTGCAGCAGCACTGCCTTTATCCATGGATTCTCTGTTCATCGATGCATTGATCAGCCTGGCGGCACTCACCTGGTCCACCGCCTTCGGGCTTTATATCTTCCGCTACGCACCCTGGCTATTAAGGCCCCGTATCGATGGAAAACCGGGTTAAAGGCGGTAGCACTACCCCTTAATGTGTAGAGGCTATACCCCGCAAAACACCTTTCTCCCTGCTGCAAAACATGCATAATCTTCTGGACAGATCAACTACAGCGTTCACGGTTCGCGGGATATCCAAGCGCACCGAGATCGACTGGCATTAGAGGCAATCACCGGCAGAATCGATATGAATAACGCGAGCAAACTCCTAGATCCGCATGGGCGGAAGTTCAGTTATTTGCGTCTATCCATTACCGACGTCTGCAATTACCGTTGTCAGTATTGCCTTCCGGACGGTTATCAGAAAACGGACCAATCTTTTCTCAACGCCAATGAAATCGAGCATCTGGTGCAAGGTCTGGCCGGATTGGGTCTGTGGAAGATTCGCCTCACGGGTGGTGAGCCGACAATCCGCAAGGATTTTGCAGAGATTGCCGCCCGCGTCTCCTCGGTACCGGGCGTACGCCGAGTAGCTACCACCACAAACGGTTACCGGCTGGCTGAAAATGCGCAACTCTGGCGTGATGCGGGTATATCGGCCATTAACGTCAGTATCGACAGTCTGAACCGCGACAATTTCGAACGGATCACAGGTCAGGACCACCTACCCCGCGTGCTGGATGGCATAGTCGCGGCACGCGCTGCCGGTTTCGAACGCATCAAGATCAATACGGTACTGCTCAAAGGCATTAACGATCACGAACTGGATCAGTTTCTGGATTGGATTAAGCACCAGGATGTGAGTCTGCGCTTTATCGAACTGATGGAAACGGGCACAAACAAAGCCTACTTCCAGCAGCATCATTTAAGCGGTGCCGAGATCGAACGGCAGCTGTTATTGCGCGGCTGGCAGCCCATAGCGCGCGAAGAAGGGGCTGGCCCCGCCCAAGAATATGCGCATCCAGCCTATCTGGGCCGCATCGGCATCATCGCGCCCTACTCGAAAGACTTCTGTCTGACCTGTAACCGGCTACGCGTTACTGCACGTGGAGAAATGCGACTCTGCCTCTTTGGCGAAGGCGGTCACTCATTACGCGATCTGCTCCAGACCGCCACACAGAAATCGACACTGCAACAAAGCATCGTGGGTTTGCTGGCGCATAAAGCCCCCACCCATTTGCTGCACTTTCATAAAACCGGCGCCACGCCTCATCTCGCCTCACTGGGTGGTTAACGCATGAACCATAGCTTTCACATGATCGACGTAGGCGGCAAACGTGCCACCCACCGTGTTGCCATTGCCGAAGGGTGTATTGTCGTGGGCGAACAGGCCTTTGCGCTGATTCGTGATCGTGCACTGCCCAAGGGAGATGTACTGATTCTCGCAGAAATTGCCGGTATTCAGGGAGCCAAACAGGCCAGTCAGTTAATCCCGCTCTGCCATCCCATGGGGCTTGATCATGTCCAGATCATTACGGAACTGGAAGCCTCCGCACACCGGGTGCGCGTGAGTTGCATCGCCGCGACTACCGCTAAAACGGGTGTGGAAATGGAAGCACTGGCGGGTGTCAACGCTGCCTTGCTGACGATCTGGGATCTAACCAAAATGGTTGAACCGGATCTAGGCATCGAGGGCATACGCCTGCTGGCTAAAAAAGGGGGTAAATCCGGACTCTGGCTCAATCCAGCCGGTATCCCGGCATGGGTGCGCACACAAATGCTGCCGCCGCCTGCAACACCTTCTCTAAACGGCATCCGTGTTGCGGTGATTACGCTCAGTGACCGTGCATCCACCGGCGAGTATGAAGACCGTTCCGGGCCGTTAGCCGCAACCCTGCTGGAAGCTGCGGGAGCCATCGTGACGGAGACCAGTGTCTTGCCAGATGATCCGCAACAGCTCCGCGAGAAAATTCTGGCCTTGCAGGCACGTGCAGATACGCGTCTGATTATCACCTCTGGTGGCACCGGCATTGCGCCACGTGATAGCACACCGGAAACCGTGGCCGCACTGGCTGATCGAGTGATCCCGGGCATCGGCGAGCATCTGCGCCAGTTCGGTGCCCAGTTCACCCCATTTAGCTGGAGCAGCAGAAGCATTGGTGCCACGCTGGGCAACATGCTCATTGTAACGCTGCCCGGCAACCCCAAAGCTGTCCGCGAAGGCATTGAGTGCTTGCTGCCGCAACTACCGCATCTGATCAATACGCTGGATAACATCAAACATGATTAGTTACGAAGAAGCACTGCGCCTGATCGCAGCCGAGGCAAAGCTTCAGTCACACCACCGCGTGGATCGGTACGAATCTTTTGGTCAGGTCGCTGCCAACGATATTAATGCAGCACTCGCGATACCTTCTTTCAACAACTCGGCCATGGATGGATTTGCCCTATCGGCCGAGTTGACCAGAACAGCCACCGAGGATAACCCCCTGGTGTTCCAGGTCAGCGATTGCCTGGCCGCCGGCGATGTATTACAAAGTGCCGTCGATGGCATGGCGGTTGAAATCATGACAGGTGCCAAAATGCCGGCCGGTTGCGATGCAGTGGTTCCGGTTGAAGACGTGGAGAGCATTGTTACCAAAGCGGGACGCACCATAGAAATCAAGCTGCGCAAGGCCTTGGCACCTTTCGAGAACGTCCGTCTCATCGGGGAAGATTTTACGCAGGGTCAGATCATCGCAAAAGCTGGCACACGCTTAAATGCAGGTCACATTGCAGCCATGGCCGCCACCGGCATCCATGAAGTGCGTGTTTACAATATGCCGGATATCGAAGTATTTGCGACGGGTAAAGAAGTCAGCGATGCTTACCATGTCCCCTTGTCCGAAGGCGAAATCTACAACGCCAACACCCCTTACCTGCTTAGCCAGTTGAAAGCCGCCGGTATTCCTGCCTCCTATGCCGGCAACATCGGGGACGACCCGGCGGCCTTTACCGAAACCCTGAATGTCATGACGCGATCCAGAATCGTCATCAGTTCCGGGGCAGTCTCCAAGGGAAAATGGGATTTTATTCCAGCGTTACTCACAGAACACGGCGCCCGCATCATCTTTCATGGCGTTGCGATCAAACCGGGCAAGCCGATTCTGTTTGCAGTCCTCAAGGATGGGCGCTATTACTTTGGCCTGCCCGGCAACCCGATTGCAACTGCCGTGGGCCTCAGATTCTTTGTCATGCCCCTGGTTCGGCATCTGCTCAACATGCCCAGCGAAAGCTTTCACTATGCCGCTTTGCGATCACCGGCAGAAAAAAAAGGGAAGCTCCGGCACTTTCTGAAAGCCCGGCTCGACAGTGATCATCACGGTCAGTCCAGATTAACACTATTGAAAGGCCAGGAATCGTTCAAGATTTCACCCATGCTGGATATGAACTGCTGGGCGATCGTGGACGAAGCCAGTAACGTCCTGCACAAAGACCAGTCTTTCAATATCGCCTCACTCGAACTCTTTCCGTCTGCGCTTTAACCACTCATACCGCCCACCATGACACCAGACATTCAACTTGATATTCGTCTCTTTGGCGCTTTCCGCAAATTCCATGCGCAACCAATCACCCTACACGTTGCACGCGGCTGTACGGTTGCCCATGTCAAAGCTGTGCTTGGTGCCGAGCTTCAGCGGCTGAACAGTGCTTTTCAGGATCAGGAACTACTGGCCAAATCGGCGCTTGCTTCGGATAGCCGGGTGCTGGATCAACAAGCCTGCTTGACCGAGAGCGCCCACCTGGCCATTCTCCCGCCGGTCTGTGGTGGTTGATATGAGTGGCAAAAATCATTTTCATGTTGCTACCCGCACAATCCAACCGCAAGCGGCCATCGATTTTGTCGCCGATGAGGCACATGGTGCAGCGGATCTATTTATCGGCACGGTTCGCAACCTCAACTTAGGCAAACCCGTGCAGGGCGTCTCCTATGACGTTTTCGACGAACTCACGCTCCATACCTTTGAAGAACTGGCTGATGAAGCACGCCAGCGCTGGGGCGACAAGCTCAACATCTATATCGAGCACTTCAAGGGACGACTGGACATCCAGGGCATCAGCATTCTGATTGCCGTCAGCTCTCCCCATCGCGATGAGTCTTTTAAAGCCTGCCGCTTTATCATTGAAGAGATCAAACACCGGGCACCCATCTGGAAACAGGAACACTACATGGATGGAGATAGCGAATGGGTCCAGGGACATGCACTGTGTTCACACGGCCCCGTCTCGTACGATGAGTTGGACCTAGGCCCGGGCAGCTCGCATGGCAACTGCCAGCATGCGTCACATAGCGGCACAACATAAATCAACACCATGCAGGCATCCGCACTGACTGGCATTATTCTCGCCGGGGGACTATCCAGCCGCATGGGGACGGATAAAGCCCGCTTATCGATTCAGGGAGAAAGCTTACTCAATCGATCCCGCCGGATCTTAATGGATGCAGGATGTGATCACGTCATCCTGAGCGGTGCACCACGTGAAGAATGGCCAGATCAGACCATTAACGATCTTGTCCCCCGAGCCGGCCCAGCCGGCGGCATGGTTTCCTGCCTGCTTGAACTGCAACAGGCCGTGCACGCACAACTGGTCTTTGTTGCCGTCGATACACCCTTGCTGTCTCCGACACTCATACAAAGACTGCTCAACGTGCCAGCACCTGCGGATGCCGCCCTGTACCAGCAACATCCTCTCCCACTGGTTCTACGCTTGACGCCGGCAGTTCTGGCACAAGCCCGTTCGCTCTACCAGGATCTGTGCGCCGGGCAGGACTGTTCCGTCCGCGCATTCATAGCGCCCTTACAGACTGTACAACTGATCCCCAGCGATGCAGAAGCATCACAGCTGTTAAACATCAATACGCCTCAGGCATGGGACAATCTGCAGCATGAACTTACGCATTAATCCGGACAGCATCCGCTTTCGAGTCTCTGCTGCTGATTTCAGCCAGCTATGTGAAACCGGCTACCTTGAACAGCAGACCCCGCTTGCGCTGCATCAACAACTGCAATACACCCTGAAGCTTAGTGCACTACCGGCTGAAACAACCTGCAATCTGTTGCATCTGGACACAATGCATACGCCGTCCGGGTTACACGTTGTTCTGTACATCAGTCCGGCGGCGCAAGCGCAACTCAATGCCGGCACACCGAGTAAGGACGGTATCAGAGATTTTAAAACGCTGACCGATGGCACCATGCTAACGCTTGGCCTGGAAATCGATATTGGCAAAGCCGAGCGCGCCGGATCATGACCGCCCAGACCCCCGCCTCATCACAGCGCTATGCCAGACAGCAAGTCCTTGCCGAAATAGGCAGTGCCGGTCAAGAAGCCCTCGCCCATGCCCGGGTTCTGGTTGTCGGTGCCGGTGGTCTGGGTTCACCTGTATTGCTCTACCTCGCCGCCGCCGGTGTCGGCCAGAAAAATGCCGGGGGGGCCATCGGCATCATTGATGACGATGTCGTTGACACCAGCAACCTGCAGCGCCAGATCCTGTTTCGTGAAGCCGATCAGGGCTGCAGCAAAGCGACAAGTGCAACACAGCAGCTGAAAGCACTCAACTCGGATGTTGCGCTCAAGGCACTCGCGCAACGTCTGAACGCCGATAATGTCCTGACGATCTTTAGCCATTACGACATCATCATTGATGGCTCGGATAATTTCGACACCAAGTTTCTCGTCAATGATGCTGCGGTCAGATTAGGCCTGCCCGTTGTTTATGGATCCATTCTGGGCTTCGAGGGCCAGGCCAGCGTATTCTGGGCCGAACACGGCCCTTGTTACCGTTGCCTCTACCCGGCACCGCCCGAAAGCTATGTTCCTAATTGCGCCGAGTTCGGGACCTTAGGCGGCATTGCGGGTTTTATCGGCTCGGTGCAGGCGGTCGAAGCCTGCAAGCTGGCGCTTGGCTTACCGCATTGTCGGGATCAGGGTCTGGAAACGCTGATCGGACATTTGCTGCTCAGCGATGCCCGTAACTGGGATATACGCAAACTACGCATCGATAAAAATCCGGACTGCCCGGTCTGCAGTCTGGCAACCGATGCGATTGAAATGCCCGGCCTCACGACGCCCGCTTGTGAAACGTCCATCCCCAAAAATCTGTCCATGGCAGACCTCAACAACCTCCTGGAATCCGGCATTCCCTTTGCCTTACTCGATGTTCGCGAGGCTGCTGAATGGGCAAACGGTCACCTGGAGGGGGCACAACACCTCCCCCTGGGGCAACTACTCACCCAGCCGTCAACCCTGGAGTTACTTGACTCCAGCCAAACACTGATCGTCTATTGCCAGCATGGCATTCGCAGCCAGACTGCTGTACGTTTTTTACGTGAGCGTGGATATAACGCATTAAATCTGATTGTCCATTGGCCATGACACCGGACTTGCAGCTAGCGATTCTGGCTAGTGCCTTTCTGGTCATTGCCGCGCTCTATGCGTCCGTCGGTCATGCAGGTGCCACTGGCTACTTAGCGATCATGGCCATTGCCGGTTTACAACCGGCCCTGATGAAACCCACTGCGCTCACACTTAACATCGTGGTCGCCAGCATCGCCACTTTTAAATACTACCGACGCGGTGCTTTTTCCTGGAAGCTCTTTTTGCCACTTGTACTGGCATCTTTTCCCTTTGCTTATCTGGGCGGCCGAATGACGCTGCCACCGGACTATTACAAACCCCTGGTCGGATTATTTTTGCTTTATGCCGCCTGGCGGGCTTTTGATACCACCAAGTCCAACCCTGTTTACGAGATAAAAGCGCCCGCCTCGGTAACCCTCGTCTTCACGGGTGCCATTCTTGGCTTTCTATCGGGTCTCACCGGTGTGGGTGGTGGCGTGTTCCTCAGCCCCCTGCTGCTGATCATGCATTGGGCACCGATTCGCGTCATCTCCGGTGTCGCTGCGGCTTTTATACTGGTCAATTCAATTTCCGGCATGGCAGGTCTGTTGTCGGGCAACGTACCTACAGCCGTGGGCTTACCCTGGTGGGTCGCCGCCGTCCTTATAGGCGGGCTGATTGGTGCCGAATTTGGCAGCGGGCGATTTAAACCAGCGACCATACAACGCCTTCTGGCGGCTACCCTACTGATCGCAGGACTTAAGCTCACTTCTGGTCTATTTGCGCTCTAGCACCCCAAAAAGCAAGCTGATTCGATAAAATCGAGCCTCGTATTCAATCACCGGGTGTACTTTTCATCTGGACCATGAACGCAACACCCGAGGACACCATGACTGTTTCACAAAGCGCACCAGCAACAGGCCACTGGCTCGACAAAAGCCGCATCGTCGCCAAACCCGGCTTCAATCGTTGGCTGGTGCCCCCCGCTGCCCTGGCCATCCACCTGTGTATCGGCATGGCCTACGGTTTCTCGGTGTTCTGGTTGCCGCTGTCGCGTGCCATCGGCGTAACGCAGCCACTGGTCTGCCCGGCCGACATGAGCCTGCTGACCGAGCTTTTCGCCGCAAACTGTGACTGGAAAATCTCTACGCTGGGCTGGATGTACACCCTCTTCTTCGTCTTTCTCGGTTCATCGGCCGCCATCTGGGGGGGCTGGCTGGAGCGCGTTGGCCCACGTAAGGCCGGCGTGGTTTCAGCCGTCTGCTGGTGCGGCGGCCTCGTCATCTCAGCCATCGGCATCAAACTGCATCAGATCTGGCTGATGTGGCTAGGCTCCGGCGTCATTGGCGGTATCGGTCTGGGGCTGGGCTATATCTCCCCGGTATCGACGTTGATCAAATGGTTCCCGGATCGCCGCGGCATGGCCACCGGTATGGCCATCATGGGCTTCGGTGGTGGTGCCATGATTGGCGCGCCGCTTGCCGACCTGCTCATGAAGTCCTTTGCCACACCCACCTCGGTCGGTGTTTACGAAACCTTCCTGGTGCTGGCAGCCATTTACTTTGTGTTCATGATCTCGGGTGCCCTCGGCTATCGCATTCCGGCCGAAGGCTGGAAACCAGCAGGCTGGACCGCACCGCCAGCCGCCAAAAGCGCCATGATCACAAGCCATCATGTGCACCTGAGCAAGGCCTGGAAAACGCGTCAGTTCTGGCTGGTCTGGACCGTGCTCTGCGTCAACGTCACGGCCGGTATCGGCATCATCGGCATGGCTTCCCCCATGCTGCAGGAAGTCTTTGCCGGTAAGCTGATCGGTATCGAAGCCACATTTACCGAACTCACCCCGGCGCAAAAAACGTCGATCGCCGCCATTGCTGCCGGCTTTACCGGCCTGCTCTCTCTATTCAACATTGTCGGTCGTTTTTTCTGGGCATCACTGTCCGACAAGATCGGCCGTAAAGCCACCTACGCCACCTTCTTCCTACTCGGTTTTGCCATGTATGCGGCCATCCCAAGTACGGCAGAAGGGGCCAGTCTGGCTCTGTTCGTCACCTGTATGTGCGTCATTCTGTCCATGTATGGCGGTTGTTTTGCCACCGTACCGGCCTACCTGGCGGATATGTTCGGCACCAAGTTCGTCGGTGCCATTCACGGTCGCCTGCTCACCGCCTGGTCTGCTGCAGGCATCTTCGGCCCGGTCATCGTCAATTATCTGCGTGAATATCAGCTGGCGCATGGTGTAGCGCGCGCGGATGCCTACAACATCACCATGTACATTCTTTCCGCCCTGCTGATCATCGGCTTTCTCTGCAACTGGGCTATACGCCCGGTGTCTGAAGCACTGCATATGAGCAAAGATGAAGTTGCCGAGGAAAAGAAAATTGCCGACGACACACACGAGCACTTTGTGTCAGACGTCGCCGCTATTGCGCACGAAGTGAGTCACTCGTGGAAGATCGCACTGGCCTGGGCGGCGGTATCTATTCCCATGGCCTGGGGCATGTGGATCACCCTGCAGAAAGCACTACTGCTCTTCAAGTAACCGAGCAATAACAAAAAATAGCCGCTTGATCACAAGCGGCTATTTGTATGCACTCGTGGGACTAACCAAATCGCCGATCTTTCATCACCAACACAAGAATAAAAGCCACGAGCGGCGAAATCAACAACGACAACAGAAACCAGCCAAAGCCCGAGCGACCCCGATGATTGCTGGCATAAACACCAACTGCAATCGCCAAAAAGAACCAGCCTAAAAACCCAATTTCCATTGTTGTGCCCTTACTCCACAGTCACGCTCTTCGCGAGATTCCTCGGCTTATCCACATCCGTGCCTTTGGCTAATGCCGTGTGATACGACAGCAGCTGTAGCGGCACCGTGTGGACGATAGGCGACAGGCTACCGGCATGATCCGGTACGGTGATGACGTGAACGCCGTCTTCGGACTGGAAGCCGGTGTTGGCATCGGCCAGCACAAAGAGTTCCCCACCCCGGGCTTTGACTTCCTGCAGGTTGCTCTTGAGCTTTTCCAGCAGTTGGTTGT
>ERZ650301.347-NODE-347-length-12674-cov-5.320311_pt1 | contig 12674 bp, 12 predicted proteins | sample MGYA00376237_ERZ650301 | MGnify/ENA primary metagenome ERZ650301 (study PRJEB26733, sample SAMN07839255) | wastewater metagenome | biome: small river; feature: stream; material: water | place: USA: North Carolina | collected 2016-04-05 ...
GTTCGGGCAAATCCTTCCGCGGCCCCGGCCGTGATGGTGGCCTGGAAATTCTGGCTAAGGTGCGTCATCAGATCGGTGTGCCGGTTTTAACCGATGTGCACGGCATTGACGACATTGCACCGGTAGCCGCCGTGTGTGATGTACTGCAAACACCGGCTTTTCTGTGTCGTCAGACAGACTTTATTGCAGCCTGTGCTGCCAGCGGCAAGCCCGTAAACATTAAGAAGGGTCAGTTTCTGGCCCCGGGTGATATGCAGCATGTAGTCGATAAAGCCCGAGATGCGGCACACGCTGCAGGTGTCACCGAAGACACGATTATGGTTTGCGAACGCGGTGCGTCGTTCGGCTATAACAATCTGGTTTCCGACATGCGTTCGCTGGCAATTATGCGTCGTATCGGTTGCCCGGTTGTTTTTGATGCCACGCACTCGGTGCAGTTGCCGGGTGGGCAGGGTACTTCGTCAGGCGGCCAGCGCGAGTTCGTGCCGGTTCTGGCGCGTGCTGCGGTTGCCACGGGTATTCATGGCCTGTTCATGGAAACCCACCCTGATCCTGCCAAAGCGATGTCGGACGGCCCGAATGCCTGGCCGCTCGCCCAGATGCCTCAATTACTTGAACATCTGCTAACGCTTGACCACGCGGTCAAGAGTGCACGGATGTTCGATCTTTAATCACCACACAGAAAGGCCTAGCCATGAGCGCCATTGTTGACATTATTGCCCGTGAAATCCTTGATTCCCGCGGTAACCCGACTGTAGAAGCCGATGTGTTGCTGGAATCCGGCGTGATGGGCCGTGCGGCTGTGCCGTCGGGCGCTTCGACCGGTACCCGTGAGGCCATCGAGCTGCGCGATGGTGATGCTAGCCGTTACCTCGGCAAGGGCGTGATGCGCGCTGTTGAGCACGTGAACACCGAAATCAGCGAAGCGCTGATTGGTCTGGATGCGCAGGAACAGGCCTTCATCGACAAGACCCTGATTGATCTGGACGGTACGGATAACAAGGCACGCCTCGGTGCGAATGCGATGCTGGCTGTTTCCATGGCCGTGGCCAAGGCAGCGGCTGAAGAAGCCGGCCTGCCGCTGTATCGCTACTTCGGTGGCGCTGCTCCGATGTCGCTGCCGGTACCGATGATGAACATCATCAACGGGGGTGAGCACGCCAATAACAGCCTGGATATTCAGGAATTCATGATCATGCCAGTTGGCGTGAACTCGTTTCGTGAAGCGCTGCGCTGCGGCGCCGAAATCTTCCACGCGCTGAAGAAGCTGCTGGATAAGAACGGCCACTCGACAGCCGTGGGTGATGAAGGTGGTTTTGCGCCGAACCTGGGTAGCCATGCCGAAGCGCTGGAAGTGATCATGCAAGCCATTCAGAACGCTGGCTACGTGGCCGGTAAAGATGTGCTGCTGGCGCTGGACTGTGCCGCTTCGGAGTTCTACAAGGATGGTAAGTACGAGCTGTCGGGCGAAGGCCTGCAACTGACGTCGGCCCAGTTTGTGGATTACCTGGCGACGCTGGTTGATAAGTTCCCGATCGTCTCGATCGAAGATGGTATGTCGGAAGCCGACTGGGATGGCTGGAAGCTGTTGACCGAGCGCCTGGGCGACAAGGTGCAGATCGTTGGTGACGATATTTTCGTGACCAACACCCGTATCTTCAAGGAAGGCATCCAGAAGGGTATTGCCAATTCGATCCTGATCAAGATCAACCAGATTGGTACGCTGAGTGAAACCTTTGCAGCCATCGAGATGGCCAAACGTGCCGGCTACACCGCCGTGATTTCGCACCGCTCGGGTGAAACCGAAGATTCGACAATTGCCGATATCGCCGTTGGCCTGAATGCCGGTCAGATCAAGACGGGTTCGCTGTCGCGTTCGGATCGTATTGCCAAGTACAACCAGCTGCTGCGCATTGAAGAAGATCTGGGTGACACCGCTTCATATCCGGGTCGTGACGCGTTTTATAACCTGCGTTAATCGTTTTTGCGATGCGTCCTTCAACCGCAATCTTGCTTGGTCTGGCTGTGGTCATTCAGTACCCGCTATGGCTGGGCAAGGGCGGTTGGTTGAAGGTTTGGGAAAGTGACCGTCAGCTGCGCCAGCAGCGTGAGGTGAATCGTCAATTAGAACTGCGCAATGCAGGTCTGGAAGCGGAAACGCGCAATCTTAAATCCGGGCTGGAAGCCGTTGAAGAGCGCTCTCGTTTTGAGCTGGGTATGGTTAAGTCTGACGAAGTCTTTTTCCAGTTGCCGCAGCGTAAACAAGCGACAGTGACAGAAGTGCCATCAGCGGCGCCTGCCCCTATCAAGGAAAATTAATGACTGGACTCATACACCGCAACACGGTTGTGACTTTGGATTACAGCGTCACGGACTCTGATGGTCAGGTGGTTGACGATGGCCGCAATCCGATTCGTTATCTGCATGGCGGTTACGGCGATATTTTTGACCGTATCGAAGAAACCCTGGAAGGTAAGCACGTGGGTGAATCGGTTACGGTAAAGCTGCAACCTGAAGAGGCTTATGGCGATTACGACACTGAGCTGGTTCAGATTGAAGAGCTGTCGCGTTTTCCCAAAGAAACTAAAATTGGTATGCAGTTCGAAGGCGCGCCCGAAGGTTCTGATGAAGACGATATCGTGATCTACCGGGTGACTGATGTCGCCGATGGTAAGGTCGTGCTGGATGGCAACCATCCTTTAGCCGGTATGTCGCTGGTGTTTACCTGTACGGTGCGTGATGTCCGCCCGGCGACGGCAGAAGAGCTTGAAGACGAATGCGTGGGTGAAGATGACGACAACGGCGAAGCGCCGCAGGTCGTCATTCACTAATTAGCGGCTTTCGTCGTTTCTTCCTCGGTCCCCATGTCGAGTGGGGGCCAGGGGAAGGATTCAAAGAGAAATTCAGTCCGGTGTACGGGGTCGTCACCGGATTTTTTATTGCGCTCAATGCGTACCTGTACCCAACCCTGTTGTAAAGCGCTATAGGTTTCAACACGGGTAAAGTTTTGCAACGGCATTTCGTTGCTCTGATTGGTCAGTGGATGATCGATGCGATGGACGCCATTGCCGCCGTGTACCAGCAGAACTTGTCCAGGGAACCCCTCGGTCTCTGATCTAAGAAGATCCGTCATAGGAGCACGGGGCTGTGTTGAGGCGGCTTCGGGCGCGCTCAAATCCGGGTCGCCGTGCATGACCATCACCAACATGCTGATCTCCTGCTGACGCGCCTCGCTATAGGCCGCTTTGATCCAGCTTAAGACCGCATCGGTTCGGTTCTGAAGAGATTGGGCATCTTCAGCCGGTTTTGTCCCTTTGCTATGGGTGCCGGGTACGTTCAGACTGATGAATAAAGCGGGGCCAGAGCGCCAGCGCATATGCTCCGGATAATCGGCTTGACGCACCAAGGGTAACTGCGGTTCTCCGAGGCTGAGATCAGACTGGTAAAACGTTTTGCGTAAGAGGTTGAGTCGCTCTTCGGGCACAAAGTTGCCACCTGCGGTCTGACCGCATATCGCCCAATCGGCATCGCCAGGCACGTAAAAAGTAGGGAGCGGCGCTGCAGCAAAAACCGGGTAGGTGGCAAGCAGGTTTTTATCCTGGCAGCCCTGGTCAGCTGGTTTGATGCCGCCCGTTGAAATGGCAAGCTCAGACCCTTTACGCGCCATGTCATCCAGCATCCCTTTCAGGTAGCCTTGATGTTGGGGTGTCATGTAAACATCACCGAAGAGCGCAAACACCAGACTGCTGGCCGAAGCCGTCTGACTAAAAGCCAAGCTGACTAAGAGCGGTATTAGGCAGAGCGTGCGCTGAAAAAAATATGTTTGATGGCGCATCATGATTGTCGCGACAGGTTTTTAAGTTGATACAGCGCATCAAGCGCCTGACGCGGAGTCAGGCTATCCGGGTCCAAGTCATCGAGGAGTGCATCGACTGGTGTGCGCTGCTGAGTTGTTGCTGCTTCAGCGATTAAATCGGTGGCTGAAGCGTCGTTGCTATCAAAGAAATCGGTCTGATTGCTGCCTTCTGCCTGCATGGGGCTATGTTGTATCGATTGTGACTCCAACTCTAACAGGGTGCGACGCGCATCACGGACAACGCTGGCAGGAATACCGGCAAGCGAAGCCACTTCGATGCCGTAGCTCTGGTTGGCCGGGCCTGGCTGTACCCGATGCAGGAAAACGATACGGTCATGGTGCTCAACCGCATTTAAATGCACGTTTTCTAGCGGCTTAAATTTTTCACTCAGTCGTGTCAGTTCAAAGTAGTGCGTGGCAAATAGGGTGAGCGATTTGTTCTGGCGCAACACCTGTTTGAGCACCGCCGAAGCCAGCGCCAGGCCATCAAAGGTCGAGGTGCCGCGCCCGATTTCGTCCATCAGAACCAGACTGTTGGCGTCTGCCTGGTTGAGAATGGCGGCCGTTTCGGTCATCTCCACCATAAAAGTTGAACGGCCCGATGCCAGATCATCCGAGGCGCCAATGCGGGTAAAGAGGGCGTTGATGCGGCCGATGCGTGCCGAGCGTGCCGGCACATAACTGCCGATTCGGGCCAGCAGCACAATGAGTGCGGTCTGCCGCATAAAGGTTGATTTACCGCCCATGTTGGGGCCGGTAATGAGCAGGCACTGGCGATCTGGATGCAAACGGGTGTCGTTCTCGACGAAAGGTTTGCCATCTTTACGCAGTGCTTGTTCAACCACCGGGTGACGGCCATCGCAGATATCGATTTCAGGAATCGGACTAAAGCTGGGTTTGCACCAACCGCGCTCGTGAGCCGATTGCGCAAAACTGGCCACAAGATCGAGCTCGGCAATGTCACTGGCCACAGACTTAAGGGCAATGACGTGGGCCTGAAGTTGTTGCAGCAACGCGTCGAATAACTGTTTTTCTCGCGCCAGTGCGCGGTCTTGTGCGGAAAGCGCTTTATCTTCGAAGGCTTTGAGTTCTGGTGTGATGTAACGCTCGGCATTTTTAAGCGTTTGACGGCGACGGTAATGCTCGGGCACTTTTGCCGACTGAGCTTGCGAGACTTCGATATAGAAGCCATGCACCCGGTTATATTCCACCTTAAGGGTAGTAATGCCGGTCGCTGCGCGTTCTCGTGTTTCCAGATCGAGCAGGAAGTCGCCGCAATGCGTTTGAATCTGGCGCAATTCGTCCAGATCAGGGTCGTACCCATCAGCAATGACGCCGCCATCACGCACATTAAGCGCGGGTTCTATGTGCAGCGCACGCGTGAGCAGCTGACTGAGCTGAGCGGGTGCTGCGCTCTGGATAAGCTTGGTCGTCAGTTGCTGGAGTACGGTCTGATCAAGCGCGGCTTTTTCAAGTTGTCCGAGTAGCGCAGCAAGGGTTGGCCATTGCGTCAGCGTATCTCTCAGTGCGGCCAGTTCACGTGGACGCACGGATTGCAGTGCAATGCGTCCTGCGATGCGCTCAATGTCACAAAAAGACTTGAACAGGCTGCGTAGTTGTTCCAGCAAATCTGTTCTGCCCAGTAGCGTATCTATCAATTGATGGCGCTTCGCTGGAATGGTGTCGTCTGCCGATGGATGATGCAACGCATGGCGCAACGCACGTGTTCCCATGCTGGTCATGGTCTGATCCAGGATGTGAAACAGGGTGGTGGGCTCGGCGTTGGGGCCGCTGGCGAGACGCAGTGATTCGGTCAGTTCCAGGTTGCGCCGGGTAATTGCATCCATGCGCAGATATTGGTTAGGGCGTTCAACCTGCACTAGGCTGATTCCTAACATTTCAGGTTTGCGTAACTGGGTTGCCTGAATATAGTCGAGGAGGGCGCTGGTCGCAGCGAGTGCCGGTTGGTCCTCAATGGGATCAATCCCGAAGGCATTGAGGGCATTGACGTTCAGCGCACGGCATAATGTTCGTGAACCGCTATCGGCATCAAAAAGCCAGTCGGCCCGACGCAAGGGCCGCTGATTGGATTCCAGCCACGGCTGAGTTTCTGGAATCAATAATTCAGAAGGTTCGACACGGCCGAGCAGGGTGGAAATCTGATCCGCAGGGATTTCGGCAAGCGTGATGCGCCCCGCAGCCAGAGAAACCCAGGCAGCGCCCCAACGGGCGCCAGAGGGGTAAAGCGCCATGAGATGGTTTTCGCGGCGCTCATCCATTAGCGTGGCATCACTGACGGTCCCCGGTGTGACGATGCGGCTGATGGCCCGCTCAACGGGGCCTTTGGATGTTGCCGGGTCGCCAATCTGTTCGCAGATGGCGACGGATTCTCCGGCTTTAATCAGGCGGGCAATGTATTGGTCGGCGGCATGAAAGGGCACGCCAGCCATGGGCGTCTGACCGCGTTTGGTCAGGGTGATATCAAGGATCCGTGCTGCCTTTTCGGCATCACCATGGAAAAGCTCGTAGAAATCGCCCAGACGATAGAACAGCAGCGTATCGGGAACGCTCTCTTTAATCGCAAGGTATTGACGCATCATAGGCGTCAAAGTGGGTTCCGGGGTCTCTGCAGCAGTGCTCTTTTTGCTCATATTGGCAACGACCCCGGGCTGTTTAAATTAGGCGTTGGCCTTTGTCAGATGCTTCTGAACAATCTGTAGCAGCGGGGTGTGCACCTTGGGGGCGCCAGCGACTACGTCACCGGTTTTCAGGAAATCGCCATCGCCGTTAACATCCGTGACAAAGCCACCCGCTTCTAAAATCATCAGCGTGCCAGCGGCCATGTCCCAGGGCGCCAGGCCAAATTCCCAAAAACCGTCCAGGCGACCGGCAGCCACATAAGCCAGATCCAGCGATGCGGCACCCGGACGACGCAAGCCTGCGGTTTTTTCGGTGAGCTCTCTGAAAGCGCCCATGTAGTTATCGACACGATCAAAGACGCGATACGGAAAGCCGGTGCCGATCAATGAATCGGCGAGCCGATCACGGCGGCTGACGCGAATGCGGCGATCATTGAGGAATGCGCCACGCCCCTTACTGGCGGTAAACAGTTCGTTACGCATGGGATCGTAGATCACGGCATGAACCAATTGGCCGTTCTGGGTGAGGGCGATGGATACCGCGTACTGCGGAAAGCCGTGGATAAAATTGGTGGTGCCGTCGAGGGGGTCGATGATCCACTGGAATTCGGCATTATCGGCACCTGTAGTGCCGGATTCTTCCGCTAAAATGCTATGGCTCGGATAAGCTTCGAGCAGAATTTCCTTGATGGCATCCTCTGCAGCGCGGTCAACCTGGGTGACATAGTCACTCTGACCTTTGCGATTAACCTGCAGGTTATCGATTTCGAGCGCAGCTCGGTTAATGATTTGACCAGCACGGCGTGCGGCCTTAACGGCAACATTAAGAAAGGGATGCATATCAGGGACACAGAGCAAGTGGCAAACGACATTCGTTCGCGCGAATGGACGTATTGTACCCTTAGGCTCGCTGATGGTCGACCAATGTGGCGGCTTTTAAGTCAGCTTTTGCTGAACATTTTTTAGTGATGAAAGTCTCATGACCGAAGATTTATCTACAGCGGTATCGCGCGCGCGGGCTTTCCTGGATTGTCAGCGGATTGTGCTTTGCCGTCCGTCGCATCCGGGCAATATCGGCGCTGTGGCACGGGCCATGAAAACCATGTCGCTGGCGAGTGGCTCGCAGCTATTTCTGGTTAATCCCTTGTGCAAGATTGATGAGGTGGCAATTCGGCGTGCTTCGGGAGCGGCAGATCTGGTCAATGCCTGCCAGATCGTCTCCAGCCTGGATGAGGCACTCATTGGTTGTACGGGCGCCTTTGGCATGACGGTGCGTGCGCGTGAGCTGGGGCCGGAACCCATGACGCCCAAAGCGGCGGTCGCTGCTGCAAAAGATATCTGGCAGCAGGCCGGACGAATGGGGGCTTGCTCAGCCTTTGTTTTTGGCAACGAAACCAACGGCTTGACCAATGAGGAACTGCAACGCTGTCGGGCAGAAGTGAGTATTGCCACCAATCCGGATTATGGATCCTTGAATCTGGGGGCTGCTGTACAGATCATGACCTATCTTTTGCGCGAGGCTTCTGGCAACCAGTCCGCCGTGGATAGTGGCGCCACCCGATACGCGTCAGCACGCGCTACCGTCGATGCCGTGGAAGGGTTTTATGGTCAGTTGGAAGCGGCGCTGATCAAGTCCGGTTTTCATGATCCAAATCGCCCCCGGCGGCTGATGCCCAAGCTCCGACGGATATTCGAACGGACTCACTTGGAAACAGATGAGGTCAATATCTTACGTGGCGTCATTGCCGCTTTAAGTCAGGGTCTCAAGGTTGATTAAAAAACTCGGGATTAGTACAATAAAGCCTCGGTTATATTTAATTTAAGTGTGTCAAGTCACTAAAAATCAGACGGTTAGATGCCTATTTTCAAGTCCATTCGTGAAGACATCCGGTCAATTTTTGATCGAGACCCTGCGGCGCGGTCCACTTTAGAAATTGTGACCTGCTATCCGGGGGTGCACGCTATGCTGTTTCATCGCGTGGCGCATCGGCTTTGGACGTGGCGTTTTTATTGGTTGGCGCGTTTTATTTCCCACATCTCACGATTTCTGACGGGTATAGAAATTCATCCCGGGGCGACGATCGGGCGCCGATTCTTTATTGACCATGGTATGGGCGTCGTGATCGGCGAGACAGCAATTATTGAGGACGATGTCACGCTGTATCACGGGGTGACACTGGGTGGTACCAGTTGGAATAAGGGACGTCGCCACCCAACCTTGCAGTCCGGGGTTGTCGTTGGGGCCGGTGCCAAGGTGCTGGGTCCTATTACGGTAGGCGCAGGCGCGCGGGTCGGTAGTGATGCGGTAGTGGTCAAGGATGTCCCCGCGGGCGCGACGGCAGTCGGTAACCCGGCGCGAATCATTGAAAACGAAAAAGTACAGGACACATCGGCACATGCCTCCAAGCTGGGTTTTACGGCCTACGCTATTAATAAAGACGCCAGCGACCCTTATGCCAAAGCGCTCCACGCGTTACTCGAGCATGCCGCCGAAACCGACCTTCGCCTGGCACACTTGCTCAAGCAATTGGAAGCCTCAGGCGTACAGGTCGATGAGGCCAATTCGGTTGCCGATAAGTTTGATCCGCAATACCTGAGCAAAATAGTTGACTAATGATTGCAGCAGCTCTATAGTTGACTTTAATACTTGGATATAGCGCAAACCGCGTTCCACCAATTCCCAATTCCCACGGGAGGCATGATGAGACTAACAACCAAAGGCCGTTTTGCAGTGACCGCCATGATTGATCTGGCGCTATTCGGTGGTGAACGCCCGGTGACGCTTGCGTCTATTAGCGAGCGGCAGAATATTTCTCTGTCTTATCTTGAGCAGTTGTTTGCCAAATTACGCCGCCATCAGATCGTGGAGAGTGTGCGTGGTCCGGGTGGTGGTTATTGCCTGGCTCGTAACGCGCTTGAAATTTCGGTAGCGGATGTCATTCTGGCGGTTGATGAGCCGCTGGATGCCACGCAATGTGGCGGTCGCGAAAATTGCAAATCGGACCATCGTTGCATGACACACGACCTGTGGGCCACATTGAATCGCAAAATGCTGGATTATCTGGCTTCGGTTAGCCTGTCGGACCTGGTTGAAAAGCAGCGTCAAAAAGCTTCCGCTCAAGCCGCCAAGCAGACGGTTTCTTTCAGCGCGGCACAAGCTGCCTGAGGACGATCATGGCAGCGCATTACTTCGACCATAACGCGACCACACCGCTGGATCCGTTCGTGCTTGAAGCCATGTTGCCGTTCATGGGGGCTAATTTCGCCAATCCGTCGGCAACCTATACCGCTGGTCGGGAAGCGCGTCGTGCGGTTGAGCAGGCGCGTGAACAGGTTGCGGCAGCACTTGATGCCGATCCTTCCGAAGTGATTTTTACTGCCAGTGGTAGCGAAGCTAATAATTTTTTGATTCGCGGCTTTGCGGATGCATTGATGGTCGAAGGTGTTGCGCCTACAAGCGTGTCCTGTACGCAGATCGAACATCCGTGTGTTGCCGAACCTTTGCGTGCGCTGGCTCGTTTGGGTTGGGACGTTTCGGAAGTGGTCGTTAACGCGTCCGGCGTTGTTGAGCGCGCCAGTATGGTTGCTTTGCCCACCGAAACCCGTTTGCTATCAGTCATGTCGGCCAATAACGAAACCGGTGCATTGCAACCGGTTGCCGAACTCGGCACGGCATTTAAGACCAGCCGCCAGGGTTTGACGTGTTTTCATACAGATGCCGTGCAGGCACTGGGCAAACAGGCATTAAGTTTCCGCAAGCTCAATGCTGCGGGTGTCGATGCGCTAACGGTCTCTGGCCATAAGATTGGCGGGCCTAAGGGCGCGGCAGCACTTGTGCGTGATCGTCAGCTACCGCTGATGCCGCTGGTGTATGGCGGCGGTCAGGAGCAGGGCTTGCGTTCGGGCACCGAGAATGTGGCGGCTATTGTTGGATTTGGCGTGGCCTGTACGCGTGCCGTTGCCGATCTTGAAATGCGCACGCTGCAGGCGCATCGTTTGCAGCAACATCTGGAAGCCTGGCTGAGAAGCCGTGGCGCCGTGATTTTTTCGGCAGCCGCCGAGCGCTTACCAAATACGACGTTTGCCGCATTCCCGGGCATCGATGGTGAAACACTGGTATCACTCCTGGATCGTCAGGGTATGGCGATTGCCAGTGGTGCGGCGTGTGGTTCGGGTAAAAGCGGGGTGTCGGCCGTACTGCTTGCCATGGGTGTAGACCCGGTGCTGGCTAAAGGTGCTATCCGCATCAGCCTCGGCATGATGCCGTATGGCGCAACATCTATTGAAGCGGTTGATCGTCTGATTGGTCAGCTAGATAAGGTTTTAAGTCAGCTGCAGCGATTTGCTGCTGTGGCCTGACGTTTTCTCTGGAGTTAATGATGAAGTTCCCAATCTATCTGGATTATTCGGCAACAACCCCTATCGATCCACGTGTCGTGGAGGCGATGCTGCCTTTCCTGACCGAGAAGTTCGGCAATCCGGCCTCACGTTCTCACCAGTATGGCTGGGATGCGGAAGCGGCCGTTGAAAATGCACGCGCTGAAGTCGCTGCGCTGGTGCATGCCGATCCTAAAGAGATCGTCTGGACTTCAGGTGCTACTGAAGCCAATAACCTGGCCATCAAGGGTGCGGCTAATTTTTATCAGGGTAAGGGCAAGCATCTCATCACGCTGAAAACCGAACACAAGGCCGTGCTCGATACGATGCGCGAACTGGAACGTCAGGGTTTCGAAGTGACCTACCTCGATGTGTTGCCGAATGGCCTGGTCGATATGGCGGCACTGGAAGCAGCCCTGCGCCCCGATACCATTCTGGTGTCGATTATGGCGGTGAATAACGAAATTGGCGTGATACAACCCATCGATCAGATCGGCGAACTGCTGCGCAGCAAGGGCGTTCTTTTTCACGTTGATGCAGCTCAGGCTACAGGAAAGATCGATATCGATCTGTCGACCTTAAAAGTCGATCTGATGAGTTTCTCGGCGCACAAGACCTATGGTCCGAAGGGTATCGGCGCTTTGTACGTGCGTCGTAAACCGCGTGTGCGCCTGGAGGCCCAGATGCATGGTGGCGGTCATGAGCGCGGTATGCGTTCGGGTACGCTGGCCACTTTTCTGATTGTGGGCATGGGTGAAGCTTTCCGTCTGGCGCGCCTGGAAATGGACGAAGAGAACAAACGCGTGACCGCGCTGCGAGATCGTCTGTACAAAGGTCTGTCTGACATGCCGGAAATCTATGTCAATGGCGATCTGGCGCACCGCGTGCCGCACAACCTGAACGTCAGCTTTGCCTACGTCGAGGGTGAGTCGTTGATCATGGCGGTGCGTGATATCGCCGTGTCGTCCGGTTCGGCCTGTACCTCGGCATCACTAGAGCCTTCGTACGTATTACGTGCCTTGGGTCTGACTGATGAGCTGGCCCATTCGTCGATCCGTTTTTCGATTGGCCGTTTCACCACGGAAGAAGAGATCGATTACACGGTTGATCTGCTGCATAAACAAATCGGACGCCTGCGTGAAATGTCTCCGCTCTGGGAGATGGTTCAGGAAGGTATTGATCTCAACACGGTTCAATGGGCTGCGCACTAACGCACCCGATCTTATTCAAAGGAGTCTCTCATGGCATATAGCGTTAAGGTCATTGACCACTACGAAAATCCCCGCAACGTCGGTTCTTTCGACAAGGAAGAAGCGGGCGTTGGCACCGGTATGGTGGGTGCACCGGCTTGCGGCGATGTGATGAAGCTGCAGATCAAGGTGAACAAGGAAGGCGTGATTGAAGACGCCAAGTTCAAGACCTACGGCTGCGGCTCGGCAATTGCTTCCAGCTCGCTGGTGACCGAATGGGTCAAGGGTAAGAACCTGGATGAAGCGCTGGAAATCAAGAACACGGCGATTGCTGAAGAACTGGCTTTGCCGCCGGTGAAAATCCACTGCTCGATTCTGGCTGAAGATGCGATCAAGGCAGCGGTTGCTGACTATAAGAAGAAACAGGAATCCTGAAAAGGAGATCACGATGAGCGTGACCATGACTGAACGTGCCGCCACCCACGTGGGGAAGGCACTGGCACAACGGGGCAAGGGCGTAGGCCTGCGCCTGGGCGTGCGCACTGCCGGTTGCTCCGGCATGGCTTACCGTCTGGAGTATGTGGACGATCTGGCTGATGATGATTCGGTGTT
>ERZ650301.348-NODE-348-length-12653-cov-5.050960_pt1 | contig 12653 bp, 12 predicted proteins | sample MGYA00376237_ERZ650301 | MGnify/ENA primary metagenome ERZ650301 (study PRJEB26733, sample SAMN07839255) | wastewater metagenome | biome: small river; feature: stream; material: water | place: USA: North Carolina | collected 2016-04-05 ...
GTGCCCGATAGCGATCTGCGTCTGTTTGGAAAACCGGAGAGCTTTACACGCCGCCGCATGGGCGTTGCGCTCGCCACCGCTAAAGACACCGACGAGGCTCGCGCCAAAGCCAAACAATGCGCTTCTCGCGTCAAACCGGTGAGCACCGCTAAGTAAAGCTCGGTATGCGCGCACAATTCAAATCCCTGCGACTGATTCTTTTTTGCTGCGCGCTCAGCGCCTGTGCAACCCGCCCGGTTAACCCGCCCCTTCAAACCGTTGCAGCAGACAGAACTTACACCTTTGAGCGTAAAGGCCAAGGCCCTGCACAGGAATCCACGCTGGTTGTCCTGGCATTTTCAGGGGGAGGCACTCGCGCAGCTGCTTTTTCCTATGGCGTGCTCGAAACCATGCGCAAAACGGAATTCGTGAATGCGCAGGGAAAGAATTCGCGTCTGATAGATCACATCGATGTCATCACCGGTGTCTCAGGTGGCAGTTTTACGGCATTAGCCTATGGCCTTTATGGCGAAAAACTTTTCGATGAATATGAGAGCCGCTTTCTCAAGCGCAACGTCCAGGGCGAATTGATTGCACGTAGTTTCAATCCACTCAATTGGGGTGCCCTCTCATCAACAGGCTGGGGACGCTCAGAGATGGCTGCCGATCTATACGACGAAATCCTGTTTGATGGTGCAACCTTTGCTGACCTAGATAAAAAAGATGGCCCCCTAATCGCCGTATCCACTACTGATCTGGCCACAGGCTCACGAATTCTATTTGCACCCTCGAACTTTGACGTGCTCTGTACAGATCTCAGTTCATTCCGCTTGGCACGTGCCGCCGCAGCCTCTTCAGCGGTCCCTGTTGTTCTGTCACCCCTCACGATTAACAACTACGGCGGTCAATGCGGGAAACATTTGCCACGCTGGTTCGCACCATTTCTGAATACGCCCAATCCACCGAGACCTGCTGCACGAACACTAGAACGCATCCATGAACTACAGGGGTTCATGCATGGTGGTGAGCCTTACCTGCATCTCGTAGACGGCGGCATTTCGGACAACCTAGGCTTGCGTGGTGGCCTTGATGTGTTGAACACTATGGAAGCGCTACGAGAAGCCGGCTATAAAACACCGCTGGACCACGTCAAAAAGATTATTGTGGTGGTGGTCAATTCAGTCTCTGTTCCCAAAACCAAATGGAATGAATCAGAAGATCCGCCGGGCACGCTCTCCATCCTAGTGAAGGCCGCAGGCGTTCCGATCGATCGCTACTCCAATGAACAAATTGAATATATGCGGGATATCGAGGCACGCTGGCAACAGATGCGTGATCTGAAAGCCTTGCCCGCGATTCAGCGCATCAGAAAAAAGGATTCGAATGCAGCCCTTGAGGCAGTACGTCGCGTACCCGAAGCAAAAATCTACACAATCAACGTTTCATTTGCTGGGGTGCCCGATCAGGAAGAGCGTGCGTATCTGAACGAGCTACCGACATCCTTCGTATTGTCTGACGAAGCGGTTGATAGATTGCGTGCAGCCGCAGCTACAGCGCTCCTCAATTCACCCGACTTCAAACGCTTAATGCTCGATGCGAATGCCCGCATTGTCGAAGAACCCGCATCATCACAATAGCCGACTTAGTGCAGCACTAGATCAGACTACGCCAGCCGTATGCGCCTGCTGATCCGCCCAGTAGCTCGAGCGCACCATTGGGCCACAAGCCGCCCCTTCAAAACCCAATGCCAAGGCTTCGGTTTCAAAGCGCTTGAAGGTATCGGGGTGTACATAGCGCAGCACGGGCAGGTGGTGATTAGACGGTGCCAGGTACTGGCCGATCGTGAGCAGATTGATATCGTGCGCCCGCATATCCTTGAGCTCTTCGATGATTTCTTCATCGGTTTCACCCAGACCCACCATCAAACCCGATTTGGTTGGCACGTTCGGATAGCGCTCTTTAAATGCCTTCAGGAAATTCAACGAATGCGCGTAGTCGGCACCCGGGCGTGCCTGCTTATAAAGACGCGGCACGGTTTCCAGATTGTGATTCATCACATCCGGCAAAGCCTGACCAAAAATCTCTAGCGCCACGTCCATGCGGCCACGGAAATCCGGCACCAGCACTTCAATGGTTGTCGTCGGCGATGCTTCACGCACGGCACGAATGACATCGACAAAGTGCTGGGCACCGCCATCACGCAGATCATCGCGGTCCACACTGGTGATCACAACATAGCGTAATTTCAGATTCGCCACCGATTCGGCCAGGTGACGCGGTTCATCCACATCCGGCGGCAATGGCTTGCCATGGCCCACATCGCAGAATGGGCAACGACGCGTACAGATATCGCCAAGAATCATAAAGGTGGCCGTGCCACGACCGAAGCACTCGCCGATATTCGGACAGGCGGCTTCTTCGCAAACCGTGTGCAACTTCTGTTCGCGCAGCATCTTTTTGATTTCGCCAAAACGGCCGGCATCATTGCCGGCTTTGACGCGAATCCAGTCCGGTTTTTTTAGGGGTTCCTGCGGCACGATCTTGATGGGAATCCGCGCCGTTTTCAGTTCGCCTTTTTGTTTGATCCCGGCGTCAGCCATGGGACATCTCCAGTTGTTTTTGTAATTGCGAAAGCAGGGCTTCACCCGCTTCGGAAAGCGATACGTTAACACCCAAATCACGTAATTGGGTGACCGCCATACCCGCATAGCCGCAGGGGTTGATGGCGGCAAAGGGGTCCAGATCCATATCTACATTCAAACTCAGGCCGTGGTAACTGCAGCCATTGCGGATACGCAGGCCCAATGCGGCCACTTTGGCCTCTCCCACATAAACGCCGGGCGCACCTTCACGGCGCTCGGCATTCAGTCCGTATCCGGCCAGCAGATCAATCACCGCCTGTTCTATTTTACGAACCAGTTCGCGCACTTTAATCTGGCGGCGTTGCAGATCAATCAGCAGATAGATCACGACCTGGCCGGGCCCGTGATAGGTAATCTGACCACCTCGATCAATCGGTACGACCGGCACACCAATATCTTTGAGTAGATGCTCCGGCTTGCCGGCCTGTCCTTGCGTAAAGACTGGCGGGTGCTCAAGGAGCCACAACTCGTCAGTTGCGCGTGCCGCTGCGTCACCTGCACGCGCCAGCGTCTGGTCACGCATGGCGTGCCAGGTTGCCTCGTAGGGCACCAGACCAAGGCGGCGGATGTGCAACGTGGGCGTCACAGCTTAAAGCACGACCTTAACAAGCGGGTGGCTGGTCAGCGCACGATACAGATCATCCAGCTGGGCTTTTGATGTGGCCTGTATTGTGCACGTCAGGCTGACGTATTTGCCGGAGCTAGACGCACGCATCTCCATGTCCCTGCCGTCATAATCCGGCGCAAACTGATGCACAACCGCCAGCACCTCCTGCGCCAGGTCATTCTGGGCCAGGCCCATGATCTTGAGCGGAAAGTCGCAGGGAAATTCCAGCAAGGTCTCTGCACCATTGCCCACCGGTTCTTTACTGAGATCAATCAGATCAGCCATAGCAGTTCCTCGCTCTTATTGGCGTACAGAAATGTGTGATTGCCCACCCAGGGCATCACGGATTTTTGCCTGAACCACATCGGCTTCGGCACGATTGGCAAACGGGCCCACCTGTACGCGATGCCAGGGCGGCTCGGCATACACATGGACCTGCGCGGGCGTCATCCAGTCTAGCTCGCGCAGTAAGTGATTACGCAGTACCTGTGCGTTGAAGCCGTTCTGGAAGGCGCCCATCTGCACATAGGTGCCGGGCTTAGGTACTTCTTCGCCATAGCGGGTTTTGTCATCCAGCTTAGCCTCATTGACTGCCAGTGCATCTTTGCTCAGATCCGCATAGGTCACAGCACTGGCATCCGGCACAATCAACTCTACGCGCACCGGGCTACTGCCCTGATCGACGTAACCCAGCTTATAGGCAGCGGTAAACGAGAGGTCGATGATGCGGCCGTTATGAAACGGGCCGCGGTCGTTAACCCGCACAATGACACTGCGGTTGTTCTGCGTATTGGTGACGCGCACATAGCAAGGCAGGGGCAATGTCGGATGCGCCGCTGTCATGGCGAACATGTCGTAGGTATCGCCGTTAGACGTTTTTAGTCCGTTGAACTTGGTGCCATACCAACTACCGATGCCCTGCTGCTGAAAAGGCTGCAAACTGGTCATTGGCGTAAAACTCATGCCAAGCACGGTATAGGGCTTATTCGCGGCATTCCGCAACGGTTCTAGCCGTGGCGATGCGTTCGGAATCTGATCAATGTTTTCCGGGATCTGCGCGGGCAAACCATCGTCTTTGTAAAAGCCGCCACCCTTGCGTGGATAGGGCTTCATGACATAGGGGCCATTGCTTGTTGTCGTGCTGGCAACCGGTTTCCGGCTCGGCGTACTGGAACAGCCACCCAGCATTAACACCGCAACGATCAGAAAACTCGGCCACAGTGCCATGCGTCGTTTCATCAGCGATTCGTCCGGTGCGTTTCAATACTCATCAGAATACCCAGTCCGGTACATAGCGTCACCAGGGCCGTGCCCCCATAGCTGATAAACGGCAAGGGTACGCCAACCACCGGCAAAATGCCCGATACCATGCCCATATTGACGAAAGCATAGGTGAAGAAACCCATGGTGATCGCGCCGGCCAGCAACCGGTTAAAAGTCGTCGTCGCGCGGAGTGAAATACGCAGGCCGCGTTCGATCAGGAAGCCATACAAAATCACCAGAACAATATTGCCGATCAGACCCCACTCTTCGGCAAACACCGCAAAAATAAAGTCGGTATGTTTTTCCGGAATGAATTCCAGTTGCCCTTGCGTGCCGCTCATGTAGCCCTTGCCAATGACGCCACCCGAGCCAATGGCTATGGTCGATTGAATGATGTGATAACCGGAGCCCAAGGGGTCCGTCGTAGGATCAATCAACGTGAGAATCCGTTTCTGCTGGTAATCATGCAGAAAGTGCCAGGCAAACGGTGCAGCAGCCATGCCGGCAGCGACCACTCCACCCATCACCCACCACGACAATCCGGCCAGAAAAATAACATAGGTACCCGCCGAAAAAACCAGAATAGCAGTACCCAGATCGGGCTGCTTGGCAATGAGCGCCGACGGTACCAGGAGCAACAGAATCGCTCCGAGGTATTTTGAGAACCAGCGCCGGTTTTCAAAGTGATGGAAGTACCAGGCCATCAGGAGGGGCATGGCAATCTTCATGATTTCCGAGGGCTGAATCCGGGTAAAGCCTAACGACAACCAGCGCTTGGCACCATTCACTTTAATGCCAAAGAGCATGACCAGGACCAGCAGAACCAGACCCAGCAGATACATTGGCCAAGCCAACTGCATCAAGCGTTGCGGCGGCACACGTGCCACCACAAACATCAGCACCAACGCCGCTGTCATATTCAGGAGCTGTGAGGGCATGCGCTCCTGCCCCGACCATGTGGCCGAAAACACAGTCAACAAACCCACCGCCATCAATGCCGCCGTAATTTTCAGTAACGGCATATCAATGTGTTCGATCCAGGGCTGCACAATGCCGCGCCAATTGATTGAGCGGCTCATGGCTTCTTCCTGGCTGGCAAGACCTGACCCTGATTGGGCATGCGTACAAAGGGTCCCGGTTGATCTTCCGGCGCGTTTAAACCACGTAACGCGTCATGCTCATCATTTTGTGGATCCGCGTAAAGCGCGACATCACGGCGCTCTGGTTCTGGCTCGCCGGGCTCATCGGGAGCTGGACCCTTCGGCACAATGCCTTGCAAATAATAGTCAAATACCTGGCGCGTAATTGGCGCCGCCGAGGTTGCACCAAAGCCGGCGTTTTCAACAATCACCGCCAACGCAATCTTTGGTTTGTCGGCGGGCGCAAAGGCAATAAACAATGCGTGATCTCGCAAAAACTCTTTCGTGCCGCCGTGCGAATAGTTGCCACCATTCAGGCTGAACACCTGCGCAGTCCCAGTTTTACCAGCGGCAACGTACTTGGCACCGGCAAAGGCTTTGGTCCCCGTACCTTCCTTATTCACACCAATCATGGCGTTCTTGATCACTTCGATATGCTCGGGTTTCAACGCAACTTCATGTGCCTTCTCCAGCGGTATCTCACGGACACCACCCGAACGTGCATCACTAATACTGCGCACCAGATGCGGCTTATAGCCAATACCATTGTTCGCCAGAATGGCCGTTGCTTGGGCGAGCTGCATCATCGTGTACGAGTTATAACCCTGACCGATACCAATCGAGATCGTTTCACCGGCGTACCACTTTTGCTGTTCCGGACGTTTGAAGCGGCGCTGCTTCCACGCTTCTGAAGGCAGAATACCGCGTGACTCGCCATCGATATCAATACCGGTCTTGCTACCAAAACCCATCTGACCCATAAAGTCGGCGATGCCGTTGATGCCCCAATCATTGGCTAGGGTGTAGTAATACGTATCGCAGGAATGCACGATCGAGCTGTACATGTTGACCATACCGTGTCCGCCTTTTTTGTCATCGCGGAAGGTATGGTTGCCGAAATTAAAGTAGCCCGGATCGCTAATCGCCTGCTGTGGCGTGCGTTTACCCGCGGCAAGCGCTCCGAGTGCCATAAAGGGCTTGAATGTCGAGCCCGGTGGATAGGTACCGTAAATTGCGCGGTTCAGTAACGGCTTGTTAATGTCTGTATTCAGCACATCCCAATCGTCACTGCGGATACCGTCAACAAAAAGATTCGGGTCATAGGTCGGCATGGATACCAGTGCGAGCACCTCACCATTTTCCGGGTCGATAGCCACCAACGCACCGCGCCTTTTACCGAAAGCGGTCTCGGCGACTTTCTGTAGCTTGGCATCAATGGTCAGGTTCAGGTTGTTTCCTGAAACCGGCGGTGTCCGTGACAGCACGCGGATACCGCGTCCACCAGCATCGACTTCCACGCTTTCAAAGCCACTGGTGCCATGCATCTCAAACTCGTAGCGCTGCTCGAGACCGGTCTTGCCAATATGATCGGTACCCCGATAATTGGCGGCCTGGCCTTCTTCGTCAATGCGCTCCAGATCTTTGGTATTGATGCGGCCCATATAGCCCAGGGCATGCGATGCGGTTTCGCCCAAAGGGTAACTACGGAACAGCCGGGCGCGAACTTCAACGCCAGGAAAGCGATAACGCTGCGCAGCAAAACGCGCCACTTCTTCTTCCGTCAGACGTGAACGGATCGGAATCGATTCAAAGGTCTTCGCTTCGCGCAGCAACTGTTTGAAACGGCGCTTGTCTTTCCCTTCAATCGTAACGACCTTCGAAAGCCCTTCGATCGTTTCGTCGATATTGCCCGCGCGACCCGGCACAATTTCCAGCGTGTAAGCCGACGTATTTGTCGCCATAAGCACGCCGTTACGATCAAAGATCAAGCCGCGATTGGGCATCACCGGCACCAAGGTTAACCGGTTATCTTCGGCGCGCGTTGCGTAGTAGCCGTTCTGTACGACACCCAACCAGAAGAAGCGCAATACCAGAACAAAGAATGCGAGCAGCATCAGCACCGAAGCGGTGCTTAGGCGTCCCTGGAATCTTTTGCTGGTGTCCTGATCGTCAAAGTGAGACATGGCGGCTTAGATCGGACGCTCGTAATCCCGCTCTTGGGTCAGGAATTGCGGCAGCATCAACACATAGGTTGCCGGCATCCAGAGCAAGCTCGTGATGAGCGGTTGCAGCAGATATAAATAGCCTGGAAACTCATCACCGGCAAACCAGCGCACTAGAATTTCTAGAATGGCACCCGCATAAAGAATCGGCACAATCGTCAGCACCTGCTGCTTGAGCGGTAGCCACAGAATACGGTGCGCCAGGATACGGCCTGCATAAGACACGAGCACATAGGCCAGGGCATGTTGCCCCATCAAACTACCATCCACGACATCCATCAGAATGCCGAGCAGAAATGCCGTACCCGTACCGACGACATGCGGTGAGCGCACGGACCAGAACAACACCACCAGCATGACCCACTCAGGAAAAAACGGCCAATAAGAGGTCGGTAGTAAATTGAGCAAAAAGGCCAGGACCAGCGTTAAGCGAATAAACCCGGGGCGTGCCGGCCGCAACAAACGGGAGGATTGAAAATTGATCTGCATGCTTACGGTGCCTTGCGCTTCTTCTTGCTGAACGCCGTCGTCTGCTGTTCCGCTGCGCGATCCAAACTAGCCGGACGATCCGTTGGTGGTGTCATCGGTTCAAGCAACAGCACTTCACCATAACGACCCATGCCGGCGGCAGGACTCAGAATAAACTTGGAAAAAATACCGTTCGGGTCGCTTTCCAGACTTTCAACCTTACCCACGCGGAGCCCCCGCGGATAAACGCCATCAATACCCGACGTAACGATCCAGTCACCGACTTGCACATCGGCGTTGGAAGACATGTAGCGCATTTCCAGGCGGCCATCGCCGGTGCCAAAAACGACCGTGCGCAAACCATTTCGTACCACTTGCGCCGGAATCGACTGATTGCGATCAGTCAACAAAGTCACTTCGGCATAATCGGCAGCAACGCGCGTCACCTGTCCAACCACACCCTGATCATCAACGACCGGCTGGCCTTCAATAACGCCGCCATCAGAACCGCGATCCAAAATCACCCGTCGGTTAAACGGATCCCGTGCACTATATAAAATGCTGGCGGGCTGCACGCGTGCGCCCAATTGCCGACGAGTCTCGAGCAATTTACGCAAGTAAAGATTTTCGGCTTCGAGAATTTCAAGACGCTGTGTCTGCTCGGCATCCACCAAACGCGCATGGCGCAGGGCGGCATTCTCCTGACGGGCAGCTTCGAGCGTCACGGCGTATTCATCTACTTGCGTCAACGCAATCACGGGCCATTGCATGACCTGCTTCACCGGCGAGGTGACCTGTGTCAACACCTGCCGAACAGGTTCCAGATAACGGAACCGATCGTCCAGCACGAGTAAGGCAATGGAGGTACAGACGTACAGAATCAACAGGGCCAGCGGTGCTGGCCCTTGTTTAAATAATGCTGGCGGTTGCTGTTCCAGTCCCGACATCAACAGATTCCGAGTATCCCGAGCCCATCAGTGACCCGGGGTATTTCTAATGCGCGCAAATTACTCGGAAGCGAAAATGTTGCCGAGCTTATCCATCTTTTCAAGCGCGATGCCACAACCACGCACCACACACGTCAGCGGATCTTCAGCCACCATCACAGGCAGACCGGTTTCTTCGCGTAACAAACGGTCCAGGTCACGCAGCAGCGCACCACCACCCGTGAGAATCAAGCCTCGCTCGGCAATGTCCGCACCCAGTTCCGGCGGTGTCTGTTCCAGCGCTTGCTTCACCGCTGTCACGATCTGATTGGTCGGTTCCGACAGGGCTTCCAGAATTTCATTGGAAGTCACCGTAAAGGTGCGCGGAATACCTTCGGCCAGATTGCGCCCCTTCACTTCCATTTCCAGCACTTCGAGGCCCGGGAACGCCGTGCCGATTTGCTTCTTGATATTTTCTGCCGTGGTTTCACCAATCAGCATGCCGTAGTTACGACGGATGTAATTAATGATGGACTCATCAAATTTGTCACCGCCCACGCGCACTGAGGTCGAATACACCATACCGCCCAGCGAGATCACACCAACTTCCGTCGTGCCGCCGCCGATATCTACAACCATCGAGCCTGTCGCTTCGGAAACCGGCAGATCGGCACCAATAGCAGCTGCCATCGGTTCTTCAATCAGATACACCTGCGATGCGCCAGCACCCAGCGCAGATTCACGAATCGCGCGGCGCTCGACCTGCGTCGAACCACAAGGCACGCAAATAATAATGCGCGGTGCCGGAGCAAACATACGGACATCATGCACGCGCTTGATGAACTGCTTGAGCATCTGTTCGGTAATCGTAAAGTCGGCGATCACGCCGTCCTTCATCGGGCGAATGGCATTGATGCTGCCCGGCGTCTTGCCCAGCATCATCTTGGCTTCTTTACCGACCGCTTCGATTGACTTACGGGCACTTGGGCCGCCATCGGTGCGAATCGCCACAACTGACGGCTCATCCAGCACAATACCCTTGCCACGGGCGTAAATCAGCGTATTGGCTGTACCCAGGTCAATCGCCAGGTCGTTAGAAAACATACCGCGAAACAGTCCGAACATGAAACACTCCAAATCTCAAAATTAGGTGCAAGGCGCGCAGAACACTGGGTTCGCGCTGCGTCGCAGCGGGGATCGCCGGGCAAGAACCCGACGCCAGAGGGCATTCCCCCGACTAAACCACGTATAATACCGCAAATTCAAAGGGATATAGAACACTATGGCTTTCGCCCCTGAAGACGTACAAAGACTGGCCAAACTGGCCCGCATTGAGCTCAACGCCGAGCAGGTCACCACCACGCTCGGCCATCTGGACAATATTTTCGGCATGATCGCCGATATGCGCCAGGTCAATACCGATGGCATTGCGCCGATGGCGCACGCCTGTGATGTCGGCCAGCGCCTGCGCACCGACGCCGTGACCGATGGCAGCATTGAGCAGCGCGACCGTTGTCTGGCCCTGGCGCCGGAATCGGAAGCCGGCCTCTACCTCGTACCCAAGGTGATTGAATGATTCACGCCAGCCTTAAAGAACTGGCCGCCGCGCTGGCTGCCAAAAAGATCTCCAGCCTAGAGCTGACGGACCTGTTTCTCGGCCGTATTGCCCAACACAACCCGCTGATTAATGCCTTCATCACGCTGGATGAAGACAAATCGCGTACGGCAGCCATAGCGGCCGATGCTGCCCGGGCCGCCGGCCAGGCCGGCCCGCTGACAGGCATACCCATCGCCCACAAGGACATCTTCTGTCAGGACGGCTGGCGCACCACCTGTGGCTCGCGCATGCTGGAAAAGTTCATCGCGCCCTACAACGCCACGGTCATCGAGCGTTGCAACCAGGCTGGTCTGGTACCGCTGGGCAAGGTGAACATGGACGAATTTGCCATGGGCTCCTCTAACGAAACCTCTTACTACGGCCCGGTGCGCAACCCCTGGGATACCGAGCGCGTGCCCGGTGGCTCATCGGGTGGTTCTGCCGCAGCGGTGGCCGCACGTTTAGCGCCCGCCGCAACCGGCACCGATACCGGTGGTTCGATTCGCCAACCGGCCGCGCTGTGCGGCCTAACGGGGCTCAAACCTTCGTACGGCACCGTCTCGCGCTGGGGCATGATCGCCTTTGCCTCTTCGCTTGATCAGGCTGGCCCGATGGCCGCTTCGGCTGAAGACTGCGGCCTGCTGCTCAATGCTTTTGCCGGCTTTGATGCCAAAGACTCCACCAGCCTCGAACGCGATAACGAAGACTACACACGCTCGCTGGCGCAACCGCTCAAAGGTCTGCGCATTGGTCTGCCCAAAGAATTTTTCAATGCCGATGGCGATGCCGCCACCATGGCAACCATCGAAACCGCACTCGCCGAATACCGCAAGCTCGGTGCCGAAACCGTTGAGGTGTCATTACCTTCAATCGGCCAATCGGTCTCTGCCTATTACGTCATCGCCCCGGCCGAAGCCAGCTCAAACCTGTCGCGTTTCGACGGAGTCCGTTATGGCCACCGTGCAGCGGCCTACGGTGATCTTAACGACATGTACGCCAAATCCCGCGCCGAAGGTTTCGGGGAAGAAGTGAAGCGCCGCATCCTTATCGGGACCTACGTGCTCTCGCATGGTTACTACGATGCCTATTACCTGCAGGCACAGCGCCTACGCCGCCTGATCGCCAATGACTTCGAAGCTGCTTTTCAACAATGCGACGTCATCGCCAGCCCCACGACTACCGGCACCGCCTTCAAGTTCGGCGAGAAATCTGGTGATCCTGTGCAGATGTATCTATCCGACATCTACACCATCGGTGTCAACCTGGCCGGCATCCCGGCGCTCTCGCATCCGTGCGGCCTCGTGAACGATCTGCCCACCGGCATGCAGCTCATCGGCCCGTACTTTAGCGAACACCGCCTGCTCAATATCACTCATCAATATCAGCAAGTGACCGACTGGCATCGTCGTACGCCAGCCGCGTTTGCCTGATCAACCCATTGCGACCAGAGAGAAACACATGACCTGGGAAGTTGTCATCGGCATGGAAACCCATGCCCAGCTCGCCACCCATTCCAAAATCTTTTCGGGTGCCTCCACGGCCTTCGGTGCCGAGCCGAACGCCCAGACTAGCCTCGTCGATCTGGCTATGCCCGGCGTGCTGCCGGTGCTCAACCGGGAAGCCGTCTCCTGCGCCATCCGTTTTGGTCTCGCCGTTGGCGCCAAGATTGATCAGCACTCCATCTTCGCCCGCAAAAATTACTTCTATCCCGATCTGCCCAAGGGCTACCAGATCAGCCAATTTGAAAACCCGGTCGTCGTTGGTGGCACCATCACGCTGCAACTCGGTCAAGGTGATACTGCCGTCGAGAAAGTCGTGCAACTAACGCGCGCGCACATGGAAGAAGATGCCGGCAAATCGCTGCACGAAGACTTTCATGGCCGCACCGGTGTGGACCTCAATCGCGCTGGCACCCCGCTGCTGGAAATTGTGACTGAGCCCGACATGTGTTCATCGGCAGAAGCCGTGGCCTACGCCCGTGCCCTACATAGCCTCGTGCGCTGGATCGGCATCTGTGATGGCAACATGC
>ERZ650301.349-NODE-349-length-12629-cov-14.463258_pt1 | contig 12629 bp, 15 predicted proteins | sample MGYA00376237_ERZ650301 | MGnify/ENA primary metagenome ERZ650301 (study PRJEB26733, sample SAMN07839255) | wastewater metagenome | biome: small river; feature: stream; material: water | place: USA: North Carolina | collected 2016-04-05 ...
TTGAATAATCTATCTGAGTCCCAACTAATCTATTTCCAAGAGTAATGTCAGTTCCCGTGCGAGATTGAATTTGATCTAATTTTAAAATACTCATTGTGCAATTTCCATAATTGTTAAATTAAGTACGCCAGCTTGTGACCATGCACTAGTATTTTTACCTAATGAATACGAACAATATGTTGCATTACCAGCTTGGCAGCGAATATCATATGTGATTGTATTAGTTGTTCCAGCAGTATCCATCACATTAAATGAAATATTACGACCTTGGTTAACTTGGTTATTTGAACCTATTGATAAGCCAACAACACCACCTGCTAAAGCGCCTTGTGAAGAACCTGTTGTACCAATATTAGAAACTGAGCTTAAGTTTGAACCATTCTTGTACAAATATACTTGCGCATACATTTCACTATTGGGTTGGATCCATCCATCAAACATGATAAACATTTTTGATGTTGCCAATTTCGGTGTAATTGATACTGATAACGGCCATGTATTTAAAGATGTATTTGAATATGTAATGCTATCACGATAAGTAGAATTAACTACTTGTAAAACTGCGCCAGGCGCAATTAACGTGTGTCCTGCTGGCACGGTGATCTTATTACCAGTTGCTGCGTTACCTTGTAATGTATCTACGGTTAATCTACTCATACGATACTCCATTCTGCGCCAGGTTCAATGACAACCGTCACGCCTTGGGCAATTGTAATTGGTCCACCAGAAACACCGTTCTGTCCCGCTGGAATTGTTTGATTGCTTGTAATCGTATTTGCATTCAAGCGAACTAAATATTTAGAACCACCAACATGATTATCAGAAGACATCTTTGCTGCGGTAATAGAAGAATCCGAAACAGTTTGAACTATTGCTTGGGCACCAAGATGAACTACTTCAATCGTAGACGCAAGCGGTGGTGCCTCGGTGAAAATCACCTGTGATCCACCTGTGGTGTATGTGTTACTATGTTGCTTAACACCATCAACAGCAACTAATAGAGATGACGGAGATGCCGGTGCACGACTTAACGTGAATGAAACGGTAGTGCCATCGCCAGTGAGTAAATCACTGGGAAATTGGGCATACCGATTTGTATTTGAACCTGATAGTAGACTCATTAGTTATTCCTTAAATTGATGGGCCATCCCAAACAACGACTTGCATATACGTTGGACCGTCCCAAGCGCCAGTGCCTGTAGAAAAATCTGCATATATTGATAATGTATGAGATCCAACGCTTAAATTATTGCCTGTGTAAATTCCGGTCTGTGTAGTCCACGCATTAGTTGTGCTTTGGAGATATATGAATTCGTTTTCGGCTGCAGCACCGTCAATTTGTAAAGCACCTCTAATATAACCACTTGAACAACGTAATAAATCACTACCAATAACCATAATTTTATTAATACTATTTGTAATCGTTATTGGAACAGATATTGCGGTTTGTGATGTTGAAATACCACCACCTGGTCTAGTCGCATAATAAAATTTTGGTGCTACATAACCAGTTGAATTTAAATTTATTGCAGGCAATACACCATTTGAATTTGGTTGTAAGCGTGCTAAATCACGTGCTCTTGACATTATTAACCTTGTGCTGCTAATTCAGCTTCAAATTGTGCTTGACGGTCAGCAGCAGATAAAACTGGTGCAGCAACTACAATATCTTCTTTAGAACCTGTAATAGATTCACCTAACGCAAGTTTACGTTGAACTTCTTGTGCTACAATTTCTTCAATTGCGATTCTGCAACGTTCATGAATTACATTATCAATCCATTCCTGTTGTGAAAAAGCTACTACACCAAGAGCTTTATCTTCAGCTGCAGTAAGTGTGATTGTGTATGTTTTTGTCATAGTTATTCCAAATATTATTTATGGTTACTCAATTAGTTATCCCAATAAGTGCCCTGAAAACCAAGATTCTACTCCTGAAAATTGCGTCGTGCCGGCTTGTACAACCCAATAAGGTTGAACATAGTCGCCTTGCCCTAAAGATAAAATTCCGGTGTATATTACTGTCATATATCCAGCACCGCCTGGACTCATTGTACTGTTGTGGTATGATCCCTGCCATGTGGAACCACCATTCACATATAATAATGTCTGAGCATAATAACCAGCATTCTGTTGATTAACTCTAAATGCCACGGATACAAGATATCGACCAGCAACCGGGGCCGTCATTCTACCAGTACTAGTACTATACATACCACTATTATAGTTTGTACTATCAAAAACAAACAGTGATGCATTTGTTGGGGTAGGACTTGTACTATGATATGCGTAGAATGACGGTTGGTTTGGCATTATAACCCGACCGCTTATATCAAAGCGAATGTTTTCCACGCCATCTGTAACGTTACCAACCGATATTGTGTTTGCATTATTAGCCCATTCACGATAGATTGCAAAATCTTTTGATGTTGTGCCAATCTTCAAACCAGTAGTCCAAGAACGACGATCTAATGTTAGAAATGGTGCAATTAATTCACCTGTCATCGTATCACCAGATGCATTCACATATCGTGTATCTTGTTCTGACTTAGTATAAAAGTCAGCAACTTGGAATGGTCTAAAACATATTACAACAACTGAATCCCCAACCAAAGCGCCGGAAGTTAGAACAACCGTTGTACCGTTGTTAGCAATATAGTCTTCAGTGTCAACTAAACGAACACCATTTAAATAGACGTCAATATCACCAGGTTGATAACCTTGTGTAATTGTGAACGTAGTTTGACTTGCAGTAGCAGTAAAGATATTACGTTCTGCCGTCTTAACTGCCGCCGGATTGTTTCCTGCTACTAGTAAACTCATGGTACGATCTCTAAAACTGATACGACAACGTCAACGGCATTATCGCTTTGCACTTTTAATAAGTCACCTGCTTGGGAAACTAATTTCTGATCTCCACCAAACAAGATCAATGAATCGCCAACCGGAATTTGCGCATTCTTGACAATGTATGCAACCGTTGAACCACGAGTTAATGTCACACTAATTGTTGCTAAACTAACTGACACGTTGGCAATTGATAGACCGATAACAGTTGTCTGTGTTGATGCTGGCCCAGTATGAACCGTTGTTGATGCCGTAATGTTCGGACTTAAATATGATTTAAATGTATTAGCCATGTTATATTATTTATCCCAGTGCAATAGCCATAGCAACCGCGCCATCAATTGCTGCTTGTTTTGCATTATTTATATTAGTATTTACTGTTTGCACATAACTTCCATCGTTTCCGATTGCATCAGCTAGCTCTTTCAACGTATCAAGAACTCCAGGAGCGCCGTTGATCAATCCGTTGATTGCTGTGTTAATCATTTCTTGAGTATGAGGAATGAAAGCATGTTCGTCATAAGCAGCAATTCTTACAAAGATTGTACCGTTAACTGGGTGAGCATTCAATACAAATGCGATCGGCATACTTACTTGTGCAACAGTTGGTTCAACATTTGTCAAAGTGCCGCTATCATTTGGTTTTAAATAAAGCACGGTGCCGTCAGTCCATGTTTCACCTTGAGCTGTACCGCTTGTATTGATCTGACGAACTTTACCAAATGCTGTTACGAATCCGTCAAAACCTGGTTGAATATCTTCGGTAGCAACACCAACAATATAGCGAGCGAATGCCTGTTGACCATTATGTGGTGTAACGGTAATTCTTGTTGAATTGCCAATACTTCCGGTTGCCATTAAGACTGTGCCGTTAGTAATTAAAGTACTTGTACTATTTCGTACACGAATTAGTTGTTCTTGGCCAACTTGAAGTGTTGCACCATTCAATAGAATGTCTAATGTTTGTTCATCAGGATTCCAAGCAACACCGCCAACGGTTAACGGTGAACTTGGGCCAGTTAAACTGAACTGAATTTTCGAAGTACTTACAATCGTATTCTGAATACCAGAAATATCAATACTAATAGTACTTGAGTCGTTCAGTACAAGTGTTAATGTGTTTTGTGAAACAGAACCGCTCGTCACAAATTTGTCAGTGTTATCTAGTAACGTACTGACATCTATATTAACTGTGCTTGAATCGTTTAATGTTAAAACTAACGAATTGCCTAAAACACCACCTGAAACTACAAATTTATCTGTGTTATCAAGTAATGATTGTACATCAATATTGATAGTAGTGCTATCATTTAATGTAAGCGTTAGAGTACCGCCTTGAACATGACCTGATGTTACGAACTTATCGGTATTGTCTAGATATTTGCTAAGATCAATGTTTGTTTGATTGCTATGCTCATCTAGAAAAGTTAGAGTGTTACCGGTTAAAGTTAGTGATGTAACTGCTTCCGGTACAGATGCAATTGCCTTGACTTCATCTAATGCATCTTTTAAATTTGTTGCTGAAAGGCCACTGGCTGTATTGTCGTATGCGATGTTCTGAGTACCATCGACAATCTTATCAATGAGCTTAATGTCTTTTACATTTTCTTTATTGATACTCATTTAGATCCTCTTTTTGGTATTATTTATACTTTCAATAGGATCTATAGCAAGATTTACGGTTTAGGATACTTAACTTTTACAGCTAAACATGCATCAATATATGCTTGAATTTGAACTTGATCACCTTTTACAACACCATCTAAATAATCAGTAATTGGCGGATATTCAATTGCACGCTTTTGGGAATACTGTAATGCATCAAATGCGGTTTGCTTTTGTTCAGCACGAATAGTATCTGCCTCGGTATTACTAATTTCTACTAATCCTTCCTTAATAAACTCATCCTGTGAGCCATCAATAGCATATGCATAGATTTCATTAGTAATTGTGTCTTTAAAATGTTTCATGATATTACCTTAATTCACACCATCTAGTTAGAGAAGAGCCGCTGTAAGTAATTGAATACGTCGCACCACTTGGGACAATGATCATACCGCCACCGCTTGTACCGTAGTTATTAAAGCCACCAACCGCCGCGCCGTTTATGTAAACTGTTGAACTACCGTTTGAAGGTTGGTTTGAGTTAAACCAATATACCGCAATAGCTCTACCGGTAGAGTTCGTATATGTTGTACCGCCAGCACGACTACCAGTAACATCTTGCCAACTTTGACCGACCGATAACGGTTTAACTGCTGCAGCTAATTCATTAGCAGTAATACCAGCAGCACCAACGTTTCCAACAGCGGCACCAGCCGCAAGCTTTGCCGCAGTAACTGAACTATCACTAATAGTTGAAGTACCTACTGCATTTAGCGTAGCTAATGTACCAAGCGATGATGTATTAGCCTTTAATGCTAAAGACGCGTCAACCTGTGTCTTGGTATAGGTTGTTGATTGATCTGCTTTTAAAGCAAGACTTGTATCAACCTGAGTCTTGGTATAAGTTGTTGATTGATCTGCTTTTAATGCTAAAGATGTATTAACCTCAGTCTTGGTATAGGTTGTACTTTGGTCTGCCTTTAATGCTAACGCATTATTTACTGTAGTTGTGTCAGCTTTATTAGATAGCGCAGAATCTACTTGTGTCTTTGTGTATGTTGTTGCAACATCAGCCTTTAATGCCAATGCTGTATTTAACGTTGTAGTATTTACGTAGTTATTTGCAGTTAAATATGTTTGAACTTTACTATCTGTGTATGCTGAGATAATAATATCGCCAGCACCCAAGATGCTAGTACCATTAACCGTCTTAATTGTTGTCCATTGTGCTTCGTATGTATTTGGTGCGGCAATAATTTGACCAGTCTGTCCGTATACACCACCTAATCTAATTCTATTGGTGATGATATCACCTAGTGCTTTAATATACCAACCAACGACCATACCAGGATTGTCAGCATCATTCTCATCCATACCAATGTTTACGTATGGAAAACCTTGGCCTACTGCGCCAACTCTCATGTGGCCGTTGTAATAATTACCAGGATCTTTAACTTCAAACAAACCATTAACCGTAACATTCCCAGTAAATGTGCCACCACTTAGGTTAGCTTTACCAGCCACCATATTAGTAATAGATGTCGCAAAATTAGGATCATCATTTAATGCTGCCGCTAATTCATTTAATGTGTTCAACGTACCAGGAGCACTATCAACAAGACCAGCAATAGCTGCACTAACTTGTGCTAATGTTTGATAACCTGAGTCATTTGTTAGTTGAGATACTGCAGTCGGCACAGTAACTGTACCCCAGGATGCATCAGCACCATTTGTTGTCAAGTACTTGCCTGCTTGGTTTACTTGTGATGGGAGTGCTTCAAAACTAGTTAAATCGGTTTGCAATTGCGTAACGTTTGCTTCAATTAAATCAATCTTTTTAACGTCGGATAGGATGTCTCTTACTTGTGCCATTATTGACCTCTAATTATTTGCATGGTTTGTACTATTTATAATTACAAGAAAGTTATAATCAATGCTACAATTAGTAATGATCCGCACAATAATCCGATCGCTTTATAGAATTCTAAAATAGGTGTATCAAAATAAGTTTTACCAACAGTAAAACACTTGTGTGTTGGCGAGAACATATAACCAGCGTAATCGACGGCTAAGAATAGCGGTAAAAATTTAATACCGAATATCTTAGTTAATAGTGCTACGAACCCTGCATATTTACCTGAAGAGCCCATCGCAAAACTAAATAAGAAACTTAGTAAAGTAGCAATGGCAATAGATCCGCTGTTTACAACTAAATCAATCATCTCTTTATCAAAAACTTTAATGTAATTACCTAAAATAATCACACCGGTAACCCAAGCCAAAACTTTCCAATTAATCCATTGTGTATGTTTACAACAGCAATGTTCGTGTTCTTCAATATCAATTGCGATATCATCTTCTTTTAAAATAAAGAAAATGTAGAATAGACTTACCGCTAAACACGTTACAATCAACGGCCACACAACAGAAATAAATCCGAAGTAACCTAAACCAAGTACAGCCATTGGTAAAATGACTGTTTTTTCCAACGGCGACCAGAAGTAATAATGGTGTGTACTTAAGTAATCAATGATACCGTATAATCTTCGCCTCTTATCTCGTGGTGCAATAGTATCTAAGAAACCGGCTGATACAGTCACTCGTCCATCAATTGGTAAAATACCAGAGATGGCGCTGATAATAACCACTACCGCTCGTTTAGATTTTACATTTTTTGCAATCCAACGATAAACCGGCATAAAGATCCCAGTTTCTTTTGCCCATCCGGACATAATCATAATGAATGCCAAGTACGGGATGTACCAAAGACCTGCTAATAAAAATTCCATGTTATTTCCAAAAATGAATAGGACACTTCGGCTTATAATGTTCTTCGTAAGCCTCTTTTGTCTTTTTACGATTAAAGATAAATGAGAAAGCATTTAAATACTTTTTCTTCTTTACCCATAATCTGTCGTGATCGTTAATGTTGCGAACAATCAACTCGTATTTATCACTTGTCATTGGGATGATATGAACCAACGGTGTACCAGCTTTAATGACGCCAAGATGGTTAACATACCCCTGAATATTAACTTCACTACTTACAGACGGATCTAATATACCAGTGGTTGATTCAAACATAAAGTTATCACTGTAAGAAATTGGTAACATTAATAATTTCATACCTTTTGGTGCAACTATATGCCAAGGTGTGTTAATCTTTAAAATATCTGAATGGGACCATGGGCGTTGAGGCAAGAACTTTGCAATTTCATGGCCGCCTTGGACTTGAACTGGCGGACAACCCAACATGTCTTCCAAGTCAGCGCTTGGTGCATATCCGATAAGCCTTTCATTTTGACTTTGTACATCAATATCATGCCAAGCTTTAATAATAAATCCTGTTGTTAAAATATCAACAATCCCAGGACACTTATAAACACTTGGCATTGATTTGTTGGAGATATATTCTTGCTTTGCTAAGCCGATCCATGATGGTAAACATTCTTTAGCATGTTGAACAGGGAATGCGTCTACAACCCCGTCAATACTTGAATAAAATTCTATCTTCATTTTTCTACCACCATAATATAAAGCCCATTCCACCACATCGTTTTGTCCTCAATATCATTGTTGATAAGTTTAGAATATAGAACATTTAATTTCGTATCGGATATCCCAAGTTCTACACCTTTTACAACATCAGACCAATTCGCATCATCAAAAACCAATATTGCAACATCAGCTAAACAATCCTTGTAATATGATATTGCTTTACGTGTACTTTCGGTATCATGTGGCCCATCATAAAAGAATAAATCTATTCCGTTGATATTTGTCTTATCAATACTTAAGAAGTCACCTTCGTGTACATGTAAATTTTTAATGTACCTCGTATATTTGTCGAACTCTTTTCTTGTATTAAACGGTAATTCAAACTCATCTTCTTGAGATTGAATATTATTTTCCCAATTATCCACACAATGAATTTCAATGTCAGATATAGCGACAGCTGTTGCACCCATCGCTGAACCAACTTCAAGATATTTTGTAGCATGAGTTGACAACCCGTATAGTAAGTTCTGAACTCGTTTGGATGTAAGTCCAGGAATATCTAAATAATTTGCGTATGAAACACTATTAACCAATTCATTTGCAACGGCTTGAACTAACGGGTGTTTATCTTCGTTTGACTTCTTTTCGTAAACCTTATCGCAGAAATTACAGTCCCAACAATCAAACTTGCAATTCTTAATGATCTTTCGCCAAGCATTGATCGGCTTATCAACAAGGTTTGTTTCTTCTAAATATTCTTTAAAGTCATCAAATAATATATCTTCATTAGCTGCATACTTTTTAATAATATCCATGCTATTAAAGAGTTGTTTAACGGATTCACGACCATGCATTTTAAACACGTCTACATATTCCAATAATTCAACCCAGTCTTCTCGCCAAGGTGGAATGTTGGCAGTCTTTAATGCAATGCTAGGATCTAGTACATCCCACTTAGGACATGATACCCGTGATATAGGATCGTGAAAATAAGCAGCACCAGCAGTTCTACTATTGTTGTATTCAAAGTGCTCATCCATCATAGGGCAATTGCCTAAGCAACCTTCGTTACCCAATAATGAAAGTTTTACATTATATTTTGACGCAGCTTTTCGTAATTTAATTAATTCATCACGATCGCGCATTAAATCCCTATCCAAATTTACATAATTAAAACCTGCATCTGCAAGTCCAGCAATTTCGTTTGCCTTGGAAACATTACGTAGAATGGTGTTCTTTATAAGGAGGTCTGGGAATGCATTCTGAATTTGTTTAGTGGCAACCCAATGAGTATGTGGAATCGTCGTAGAACGCACACCAGCATCATACAGTTGTTTAAAATTCTGTATGAATAGATCTAAGTTCTTTTGGGTTGGTGCAACTTTTATGTTGTTGAATGTCGCAGAGACTTTAATGCCTAAAGTCTTCTGGATGTGCAATGCAGTTTCTATAGCGAAGTATGCATCTTCTTGATGTATGATAATGTCCCCCATTGCATCTTGTGTGAACGGGGGCATTCTGCATGTAAAATACAGATCATAGATATAATCTTTATATTCTGAGCAAAAATTATAAAACTCTTCAAACTGTTGTTCGCTTAACTTTTGGTTAATAGGTAATGAGAACATGTAATCCTTCTTTCTTTGTATTAATTTATATCTCAAACCTCGCTGAATAATCAATTTGCTCAGCAGTTCGTTGCTTCACCGGCATTTCAATCCCAAACTTATTATGGAGTAATCTATTACAATCATAGATGCTTGCGCAAGACTTAATCAATAATTCAATCTGCTGTTTTGATGCTAGCATTGTTGCAATTGATGTGTTATAGGATGTAACGGCATCATTTACTTTAGCAGCCATCTCACCAACAGATATACCACGAACAGCGGATAGTGCCGTTAACATTGGCAGATTAGTTTCACCGGCTAAATATGCTTGAGCTTCTGACTTTTGTTGTAACCAGGAATTTTGTTCCAGCGTAGAAACGCCAATATTTAACTGAACCAAGCGCTTGTCAAAGATTTCGTCCAAGATTAAGTACATGGCTTCTTGCATTAATTTTGTTGTGTTTGCAATATCAGCATCTGTTAATTGATATTGGACCTTCTCACCTGTAGCTTCTTCAGAATTAATAACCTGAAGCCTTTCATTTTGAGGAGTACCTGCACGAACAGAGATTAATGTTCTAGCTGCTCCGAAGAACATCCACGACCATGCAACATCCTCATCAATAACACGAGCATTTAAATGACGGTATTCAACAATGTCGACATGCGTATCTGGCAAATATCCAACTCGGTAGTCCATCCAACTACCAATAACTTTGATGATACCAAGTTGTTGTTGATTAACACTTTTGAATAAGAGGTACATTTGGTGTATTTTCCTGTGTTTTGTTTTCCAATTGATGGACAAAATCTGTCTTCTCAATTTGAATTAATTTATTAATATCTGAAACCGTTTCGCCATTTTTTAGTAAATGCACAACGCTATCGGATATTTGATTCATTCTTGACTCGTTAGTCAATAGAACCTCGTAAGCCATAGCAATACATTTATTTTGCGCATTAGCATCTAGTTGCATGATAGCTTCCATATTGCCAATTCCGATACGGCCATAAGCAATCATATCTAATGCAGCCTGTTTAGCTAAACGATATTCCCAATATTGTGCTTCAATTTTTTCGCATTCAACTGGATCATTCATTACATCCATGTATAGTTTACCTTGGTCATTTTTACCTTCAGCACTATTATTGAATTCGTCGATTAATTTTAGGTATTTTTTAACTTCGTTATCGGCATTTCTAAATTTTTCTTTAGCAATAGCGTGAGCGCGTGTCTTAACCATGATTTCTAATTGAGCTAATTTCTTTTCAGCATCATATTTCATGTCTAACTGCTGTTCTTCTAATAACGCAATCTCAAGTTCAATTCTTTTGATATCGTTTTCAAAGATTTCTAAATTCTCATAACGAGAACCTAACTCCATTAAATATTGTTTAATTTTATGTAATGGATGAATGTGAGAACCGGCAACAAAGTGTTTAACTTTGAATTCCGGTACTGACCAATCATGTCTAATTGATTTATCAATTATTTGTTGATGTTCGTTATTGATTGCTGGTAGCATTTATTATCCTTTCCATCCAGTTGCACCTGATGACCCGCCTGGGACACCTGTTCGTACAGAGCCAGCACCCAAAGTGTAACCAGCATCCGTGGCATAAAAGAATTTATGACCGTTGTTCGTTTGAGCGCCATTATAATTACCCAACATATATTGTTGGTCTTGGCCCATATCAAAGTTTTCTTCGCCAGTATTGCCTTCTACTTTAGCGACAGTACCCTGTGTAGTATTCGTAGTCATATCAGTACGACGGAAGTTATATCCACCGTTGTATGTACCTTCATTACCAGCATAACCCTTATACATCTTTGAGTTAATTGCTTTTTGTTGGTTATTGGCACCTGCAGCTGGAACAGCGGCATTATTTCTAACTTGATCGTTTGATGTAGTATCTGTTGCAAATTGGATTGCAATAGCCGTTCCATCACCATATAACAATGCTTCCTTATCTGATGTGATAGCTTGAATACCGCCGCCTAAACCGTTGGCAATGGTACTTAAACCAGATAACGCTGAAACTTCTGTTGTGAAATTAAATTTATCCGTGTTAGTTTGTGAACAAATGTGAACATACTCATTTTCTTTAAATGCAACCCCAGCATCTTGTCGAGCAGTTGACATATTATTTGAACTGCTATATGCAATTGCACTTTCTGTGGCCATGTTCATCGCTACAGAGTTTACTGATGCGACTGAGTGAGCATTCGCAGCACAGAATACCCATGCTTTAGTTTTACTAGGCGCCCCTTGGATATATGAAGCACTATATGCTAATTGATCGCCAAGGTTTGTACATACGTCGGTTGCGTGAACCATTCGGTTTACGTTCTTCCAAGGTGATGTGTCTTTGTAACCGCCAAGAACATACCCAGTCGTAATGATTGTTCTGTATTTAAAACCGGTATCACCAATCGCAACCTGTTGCCATGATGTGCCGTTCCATTGACGAAGGTGGCCCTTTGTGGTGTTATAGTAAACTTGTCCAATAACTGGAGATGCTGGATCTGATGCCAAGTTTGGCGTTGCGATACCATTGCCATCTAGGACAGTGCTGCCGTTAATTTTGAATGCCATTATAGAATTTCCTCTAATGCAAATTTATATTTCTTACCACTTTTATTATTGATAATGTATAAGTTTTCTGAACCTTCTTGAATTGTCCAATTACCGCGAGTGCCATCAACGGAGTTACCCTCGTCATGACCTTCGTTAGATAAATGCAAGTCGTTCGTGTAAACGTTTCTCCAACCCACTGTGGATGACCCAAGATCATAAGTAGCACCAGCCGTTGGGATAATATGAGCGGTCATATTAAGTTGACCCGTCATTGTACCACCGGCATTATTAAGTTTTAAACCTAAAGATGTATCAACCTGAGTCTTAGTATAAGTTGTTGATTGATCTGCTTTTAAAGCCAATGATGAATTAACTGTTGTGGTGTCAGCTTTAGAAGATAAAGATGTATCTACCTCAGTCTTAGTATACGTACTAGATTGATTTGCTTTTAAAGCAAGACTTGTATCAACCTGAGTCTTAGTATAAGTTGT